>JACCEE010708015.1_pt1 | contig 19755 bp, 15 predicted proteins | sample 7449931 | NCBI WGS metagenome assembly JACCEE01 (sample SAMN15323457, study PRJNA562643) | freshwater metagenome | isolation source: river surface water | place: USA:Blue River Watershed | collected 2017-08-19 | reverse complement strand
ATGGCTGCAGGCCCAGACCGAGGGCATGAGCCTGGACGATGCCAAGGTGCTGCTGGCCGCCGCCGGTGGGCAGCCGCTGACCGCGCGTGATCGCCAGCAGCTGGGCCTGGATGCGCGTTACTGGCCCCAACTGCCGCAGGCCTTGATGCAGGGCGCAGCCACGGCCTTGAACCAATGGCCCTTGCCGTTGGTGGTGGAGACCTTGCAAAAGCTCTGCCACGACCTGGCTTGCGCGGCGCAGGGTGCGGCGCCTCGGTACTTCCCAGCCAGCAGCCTGCCGGCCGCGCCAGACCTGGGCCTGCTCACCACCTGGGCGCAGGAGCTGGGCAAGGTGGCGCGCCATGCCGAGCATCCCTGGAACCAGAATCTGAAGATCGAGACCTTGCTGCTGCAGGCACGCGCGATCATGCGCCCGCGTCCGGCGCGGGCGGCGCTACGGTGAAATACGTGTAGACCTCGCGCAGAGCAGCGTTACACTGGACAGCACGATGAGCGAGTTCCAAAACACCTCCATGCCATCCGCGTTCTCTCAGAGCGGGGTGGGTAGGGCCACTCTTGGTGGGGGCGCTCCGGCGCCTGCCGCAGCAGCGCCCGGACGCCCCAGCGTCATCCAACTGGTGTTCCGTGAAAAGGGCGCGCTGTATGCCGCCTACATTCCGGCGTTCACCGATGGCGGGCTGTTTGTGCCCACCCCGCGCGATTACGTGCTGGGTGATGACGTGTACCTCTTGCTCAGCCTGCCCGAAGACAACCAGCGCTATCCGGTGGCTGGCAAAGTGGGCTGGATCACCCCGCCCAATGCCTCGGGTGGTCGCACACAAGGGGTCGGTGTGCGCTTCCCGGCCGACGAGAAAACCCGTCTGCTGCGCCTGAAGATCGAAGAGATCCTGGGCACCAACATCTCGTCGAGCAAGCCCACGCAAACACTGTGAGCCGCTTTGAGGCAAGATCACGGGTTTGCTGACCCGTTTTTGCCCCGCGCACCATGTTTGTCGATTCGCACTGCCACCTGAACTTCCCGCAATACGCCGACACGCTCGACGCCCTTCGCGCCGAGATGAGTGAGGCGGGCGTGGACCGTGCCCTGTGCATCAGCACCACGCTGGAAGAGTTCCCACAGGTGCATGACCTGGCCACCCGCTACGACAACTTCTGGGCCACCGTGGGTGTGCACCCCGACAACGAAGGCGTGCAGGAGCCCACGCTCGAAGACTTGGTGAGCCGCGCCGCACTGCCGCGCGTGGTGGGCATTGGCGAGACCGGGCTGGACTACTACCGCCTGGGCGAGCGCAGTGTGGACGAGATGGCCTGGCAACGTGATCGTTTCCGCGTCCACATTCGCGCCGCGCGTCAGACGGGCTTGCCGTTGGTGATCCACACCCGCATGGCCAGCGACGACACGCTTGCCATCCTCAAGGAAGAAGGGCAGGGCGAGGTGCGTGGCGTGTTCCATTGCTTCACCGAAAGCGAAGCCGTGGCCCGCGCCGCGTTGGACCTGGGTTTCATGATCTCCTTCTCGGGCATCCTGACCTTCAAGAATGCAACGGATCTGCGTGACGTGGCGCGCTTCGTGCCCATCGAGCGTTGCCTGATCGAGACCGACAGCCCCTATCTGGCGCCCGCGCCGCATCGCGGCAAAACCAACTCGCCGGCTTACGTGCCCTTTGTGGCGCGTCAACTGGCTGAGCTCAAGGGCCTGGACGTCAACGACGTAGGGCGCATCACATCGGCCAACTTTGAGGATTTGTTCTCACTCGTGCGCGCGCACTGAGGGTTAGCCCACGTCCGTTTCACAGCGATAGGCAGAGAATTTCCTACAGGCGGAACGGTTGTTGAATTGACCTCCGCCACGGTTCACCACACAGGAGGTTCCATGCAGAACATCAGTCTTCACGCCAATCCTTTCGCCTTGATGATGGATCCCGAGGCGGTACTGGCAGCCATGGAGCGCTCCGAGCGCCTCAATCACCTGGAAAGCCGTGTGTGTCGTCCGCTGGACAAACTGGAGACGCCCACCCAGGAGGCATCGCCGTTCTCACACATGAGAGACGACGAGGTCGAGCAGGAAGAGGCGCTGACCAGTTGAACGTGTTTGTGTTGCTTGCCGCGAGAGCGTTTGATGCCCGTCCTTGAGACGGGCTTTTTTTGGTCTGATGGCCCGCTGAGAGGGCTCAGACCGAGACCAGCACGTCGGACTGTGACTCGACCAGCACCTGCTTGGTGACGCTGCCCAGCAGCAGGTTCTCCAGGGCGTTTTCACCATGCTTACCCTGCACGATCAGGTCGCAGTCCTGCTCCGACTCCTGCTCGAGGATGCGGGTGGCCGGGTCGCCCTGGATGACGACCTGCCGGCTGTCTGCCGCACTGAGGCCGGCGTCATGGCACAGCACCTGCAGACGCTGGGAGGCCTCCTGCAGGGCCGCGACACGATAGTGGTTGATCGTGTCTTCGTCGACGTTGGCGTAACGCAGGTGCCCTTCAAAGGGGACTTCGAAAACGTGCAGCACCACCAACTGGGCCTGGGGTGCCACCATGCGTGCCTGTCGAATGGCACGGATGGAAGAGGCTGAGAAGTCGACCGGAACCAGCACGGTCTTGTAAGCCTGGTGAGGCGCCTGCTTCACCACCAGCAAGGGACGCGTGGTGTTGCTGAGCATGCGCTCGGCTGTGGAGCCCAGCAGCATGTGCCGCAACAGGCTTTCGCCGCGGGCGCCACACACCAGCAGACCCGTGGCCAGCTCATCGGCGATGCTGCGAATTTCGGTGATCAGGGAGCCCACCACCAGTCGATCATCGATATTGACACCGTAGCGCGCGTGCAGGGCATTGGCCTCGGTTTGCAGACGTTCGCGGGCGGTGGCCAGCACCTTTTGCTCGACCGACTCGTGGCTGCTGGTGAGCATTTGACGCAAACGCTGCAAGGGGGCCAGATTGGCCACGTGCAGCAGACACAAGGCCGCGCCGTGTTGCTGGCTGATCTGCGCTGCGCGCTCGGCCGCATGGCGGGCAGGGGTGGAGAGGTCGGTGGCGGCGAGGATGCTGTGGATCTTGCTCATGCTTCAGTGTAGCGGCGAGGTGGTGAAGAAACCCTGACGTCGTGTGAGCCATTATGATGAGTTTGGACAAATGTACAAACGAGGTCGAGACGAGATGGCAGAGCGTTCCAGGACATCAAGCCCCCCCTCAGCGTTGCAGGTGAATTGGCACACGATGACGCAGGCCGAGGTGGAGCAGGCCTTGTCGACGCAGGCCCAGGGCCTGAGTGCCGCCGAGGCCGCGCAGCGCCTGACGCAGTACGGCCCCAACCGCCTGGCGGTGGCGAAGAAGCGTTCGGCCTGGATGCGGCTGCTGATGCAGTTTCATAACATCTTGCTGTACGTGATGATGGGCTCGGCCGTCATCACCGCCTTCCTGGGCCATTGGGTCGACACGGGGGTCCTGCTGGCCGCCGTCGTCATCAACGCCGTCATTGGCTTCATCCAGGAAGGCAAAGCGGAGTCCGCGCTGGACGCGATCCGGGGGATGCTGTCGCCCCATGCGATGGTGCTGCGTGAGGGCCGGCCTCAGGAGATCGACGCGGCGAACCTGGTGCCGGGCGATGTCGTGCAACTGGTCTCGGGCGACCGTGTGCCGGCCGATCTGCGCCTGATCCAGGTCAGGGAGTTGCGGGTCGAGGAGGCGGCACTGACGGGCGAGTCCTTGCCGGTGGAAAAGAACACCGAGGCGGTGGCTGCCGATGCGCCGCTGGGAGATCGTCACGGCATGGCCTATTCGGGCACCGTGGTGGTGTACGGGCTGGCCACGGGCGTGGTGGTGGAGACCGCCTCCCGCACCGAGTTGGGCAAGATCAACCAGATGCTCTCGGGCATCGAGCACATGCAGACGCCCTTGCTGCGTCAGGTGGACAAATTTGGCCGCATCCTGGCCTTGGTGATCCTGGTGCTGTCGGCGGCCACCTTTGTGCTGGGCGTGTGGCTGCGCGGGCATGCGCCGTCCGAGATGTTCATGATGGTGGTGGCCTTGGCTGCTTCGGCCATCCCGGAGGGCTTGCCGGCCATCATGACCGTGACGCTGGCCCTGGGTGTGCAGCGCATGGCGCGTCGCCATGCCATCGTGCGGCGTTTGCCTGCGGTGGAAACGCTGGGCTCGGTGACGGTGGTGTGCTCCGACAAGACCGGCACCTTGACGCGCAACGAGATGACGGTGCAGCGCGTGGTGTGCGCCGGCCACGCCTTCAATGTGGGCGGGGTGGGTTATGCGCCGGTGGGCGATGTGAGCATCGACGGGCGGATCATCGATGTGGCGCATTACCCGGCGCTGGCCCTGGCGGTTCGCACGGGCGTGCTGTGCAACGACGCGCGCATGCGGGTGGACGATGACCTGTGGCGGGTGGAAGGCGACCCGACCGAGGGCGCACTGCTGGTGCTGGGCGGCAAGGCTGGCTTCACGCAGGAGTCGGGCGAGGTGGCCTGGCCCCGCATCGACTCGATCCCGTTCGAGTCGGAACACCGTTTCATGGCCACCTACCACCGCGATGCCGATGGCGCGCCGTGGATTTTCGTGAAGGGCGCGCCCGAGGTCATTCTGGGTATGTGCGCACGGCAACTGAACCACGATGGCGAGCACCCGCTGGATGTGGACTACTGGCGCCGCATGGCCACCGACACGGCCGCCCAAGGCTTGCGTCTGCTGGCCCTGGCCTGCAAACGCGAGGCGCCGGTCGATGAACGCCTGCGTTTCAGCGACGTGGCCGAGGGCTACACCTTGCTGGCCCTGGTCGGCATCATCGACCCGCCCCGAGAAGAGGCGATTGCGGCGGTGGGGGAGTGCCACCACGCCGGCATTCGCGTGAAGATGATCACCGGGGACCACGTGGAAACTGCACGTGCCATCGGGGCGCAGCTGGCCATCGGGGTGGGCAAGCCGGCCATGACCGGCGCCGAGGTGTCGCTGATCAGCGATGTCGATTTGCGCCGCGTGGTGATGGAGGTGGATGTGTTCGCACGGGCCAGTCCCGAGCACAAGCTGCGTCTGGTGAAAGCCCTGCAGGACGACGGCCAGGTGGTCGCCATGACCGGGGACGGGGTGAACGATGCGCCGGCGCTCAAGCGCGCGGACGTGGGTGTGTCGATGGGCCTGAAGGGCACGGAGGCAGCCAAGGAGGCCTCGGACGTGGTGCTGGCCAACGACAACTTCGCCACCATTGCGGCGGCGGTGCGCGAGGGCCGCGTGGTCTACGACAACCTCAAGAAGTTCATCCTCTTCATGTTGCCGACCAATGGCGGCGAGGCGCTGGTGGTGATCGCTGCCATTTTGTTCGAGTTGGCCTTGCCCTTGACGGCCGCGCAAGTGCTGTGGATCAACCTGGCCACGTCGAGCACCTTGGGTTTGGCGCTGGCCTTCGAGCCGGCCGAGAACGGCATCATGCGCCGTCGGCCCCGGCCGCCCGGTGAGCCCTTGCTGTCGGGCTTTTTCGTCTGGCGCGTGCTGATGGTGTCGGTGCTGATGATGACGGGTGCGCTGGGCCTGTTCCTGTGGGAGCTGCAGCAGGGCAGCAGTGTGGAGACCGCGCGCACCATGGCCGTCAACGCCGTGGTGATGGCCGAGATGTTCTACCTGTTCAACAGCCGCTACATCCTGGCACCGGTCACCAACTGGCGCGGCCTGTTCGGCAACCGCTATGTGCTGTGGGCGGTGGGGGCGACGGTGTTGCTGCAACTGGCGTTCACGCACACGGCGGTCATGCACAGCATCTTCGAGTCCACGCATTTGTCGCCGCTGGAGTGGCTCAAGGTGCTGGGCGCCGGTCTGCTGGTGTTCGCTGTGGCAGAGTTGGAGAAGTTCGTGATTCGGCGGACCCCGCTGGCATCGCGTGTGGTGCAGGCCTGAGCCGGCTGAAAGGAGCAAAGACCCATGACTGAATCTGCCCAAGGGACGAGCGTGCCGAAACGCCTGTTGCTGGCGACCGATCTGAGCGCACGCTGCGACCGGGCGCTGGACCGGGCTGCGCAGCTGGCCGAGGTCTGGCAGGCGGAGATCGTGGCGGTCAATGTGCTCGATCTGGGCAGCACGCCGGACCAGATTCTGGCGTGGGCATCGGGGGCGACCGAACAGGATCTGCGCCAGATCGCCCTGAAGGAGTTGCGCCGCAACACGGCGGGCGTGAGCGCCCCCATTTCCTTGCGGGTCGAGCGTGGCAACGATGCCGCCGAGGTCATCTGCAAGGTGGCCGGTGAGGTGGGGGCGGACCTGCTGGTGTCGAGCGTGGCGCGCAACGAGGTGCTGGGCCGCTTCCTGCTGGGCTCCACCGTGGAGCAACTGGCGCGCTCGGTGGCGCAGCCTTTGCTGGTGGTGCGCCAGCGCGCCCGTCAGCCGTATCGGCGCATTGTGGTGGCCACGGACCTGTCACCGGGCGCGCATGGTGGGCTGCAGGCGGCCGCGCGCCTGTTCCCGGGGCAGGCGCTGCAGCTGTATCACGCGCATGAGGCGCCGCTGGCGGGCTTGTCTGACCGGCTGGATGCGGCGCAGTCAGCCAGCGTGGCGGCACAGCAAGCCTGTGAAGCCCTGGTGGGCCAGACACCCTTGCCGCCCGACACCGAGGTGCACATCCAGTGCGAGCGTGGGGCCGTGACAGCCACGCTGCCGGCGTTCGTGCGCCAGCATGACGTGGACCTGGTGGTGCTGGGCATCGACGCCGCCCCCGGCTTGGTCAGCACCTTGCTGGGCAGCACCGCGCTGCGTTTGCTGCAGTGGCTGCCTTGCGACGTGTTGCTGGTGCGATCGGCCTGAGGAGACGGGTCAGTGGCGTGAGTTGCCGGGCTGCGGGCCGAAGCGCTCGACCACGTAGTGGGTCATGCCCTTGGCCAGCTCTTCCTCGCCAAAAAACACCATGCCCAGGTTCTCCTTGCGCAGCATCCGCGATTCTTCGTCGCTGTGGGTGCGCAAGACGATTTCGATGCCGGGGTTGAGCGTGCGCGCGGTGTCCACCATCTGGCGCACATTGAGCGGGTCGGGCGTGGCCACGACGAGCAGGGCGGCCTCGGCAATGTGGGCCTGGATCAGCACGGCCGGGTCGGTGGCGTTGCCGTAGACGGCCGCCTTGCCCTGCTTGCGCAGGTCTTCGACCAGCTCGCGGTTCTGTTCGGCCACCACGTAAGGGATGCTGTTGGCTTCGAGCGCCTGGGCAATGCGTCGGCCCACGCGGCCAAATCCGACCAGGACCACCTGACCGGCAAGGTAGCGCCGCTCAGTGCTCATGGGCAGCTCGGCAAAGGGGTCGTCGCGGCTTTCCAGGCGGCGCGCAAAGTCAGAGCGGGCCAGCACCCAGCGCTGGATAGGCTGGGAGGTCGCAAAGATGAGCGGATTGAGGGCGATGGAGATCAGCGCGGCGGCCAGGACCAGGCTCATGCCTTCGGCGGGCATCAGGCCCAGGCTGAGACCGAGCCCGGCCAGGATGAAGGAGAACTCACCGATCTGCGCCAGGCTGGCAGCCACCGTGATGGCGGTGTTGAGCGGGTAGCGGAAGGCCAGCACCAGCACCAGCGCGGCCAGCGACTTGCCCAGAATGATGATGGCCACCGCCACCGCCACATGCGCCGGTTGTTCGAGCAGGATGGCCGGCTGGAACAACATGCCGACCGAGACAAAGAAGAGCACCGAAAAGGCGTCACGCAAGGGCAGGGATTCTTCCGCGGCGCGGTGGCTGAATTCGGATTCGCGCATCACCATGCCGGCGAAGAAGGCACCCAGCGCAAACGAGACATGGAACAGCACGGAGGCGCCGTAGGCAATGCTGATGGCCATGGCGACCACCGACAGCGTGAACAGCTCGCGAGAGCCGGTGCGGGCGACTTGCCACAGCACCCAGGGCAAGACCTTGCGCCCGGCCACCAGCATCACCACGATGAAGGCGGCCACCTGCAGCAAGGTCTGACCAATGGTCCACCACAGCTCGGCGGTGCTGGTGCTGGCCTGATGAAGCACCGTGCCACCCAGCACCCCGGCCAGCGGCGGCAGCAGCACCAGCACCAGCACGGTGGCGAGGTCTTCCACCACCAGCCAGCCCACGGCAATGCGGCCATTCATGGTGTCGAGCAAACCACGCGACTCCAGCGCCTTGAGCAGGACCACCGTGCTCGCGCACGACAGCGACAGACCGAACACCAGGCCGGCGCCCCAGCTCCAGCCCCAGAACCAGGCAGCGGCCATGCCCAGCAAGGTCGCGAGGGACATCTGCACCACGGCGCCCGGCACGGCAATGCGCTTGACGGCCAGCAGGTCTTTCAAGGAAAAATGCAGGCCCACGCCGAACATCAGCAACATCACCCCGATCTCGGACAACTGCGAGGCAATGCCGATGTCGGCCACAAAGCCCGGCGTGCCCGGCCCCAGCACGATGCCGGCCAGCAGGTAGCCCACCAAGGCAGGCACCTTGAGCCGCTCGGCAATGAAGCCGAGGACCAGGGCCATGCCAAAGCCGGCGGCAATGGTGGAGATCAGGGTGACGTTATGGTCCATGCAGGCGGGAGCAATCGAGGAGTGTAGGGGGGCGATTCATTATCTATGACGCCCCGCCGTGCGGCGTGCAGATGTGGCGTTCACTGCGGCGCGGCGAGCCAGTGACGCTCCAGCCAACGTCCCAGGAAGGACAGCCCCCAGCACATCAGCGCGTAGACCAGACCGACAAAGAGATAGGCCTCAAAGTAGTACGGGCGCCAGACCGGATCGCCCCCCAGGCTGAGCGAGAGGCCGCCGGTGAGTTCGTGCAGGCCGATCACCATCACCAGCGAACTGTCCTTGAGCAGGCCGATGGCGTGGCCGGTGAGCGCGGGCAAGACGGCGCGGACGGCCTGAGGCAGCACGATGCGGCGCTGGATGCCGGGCCAGGACAGGCCCAGGATGGCGGCGGCTTCGCTTTGCTCGGCGGGCACGGTCTGCAAGCCGCCGCGCAGCACTTCGGCCAGGTAGACGGCCGAGAACAGGGTGAGGGCCACGCCTGCGCGCCAGCCCAGGCCCACTTGCCAGGCCTCGGGCAGCACCAAGGGCAGGATGAAGGCGGCCACAAACAGCAAGGTGACCAGGGGCACGCCCCGGATGAGCTCGATGAAGGCGATGGCGGGCACCTTGAGCCAGGCCGGGCCACTGTGGCGCGCCAAAGCCAGCGCCAGACCCAAGGGCCAGGAGGCCAGCAGGCTGCCCCCAAACAGCACCAGCGTCAGCGGCAGGCCGCTCAGGCCGGTGTCGGCCGGGTGTCCCATCAGCATGGGCCAGCCCTTCTCGGCGATCACGCCCCAGCAGGCGCCCTCGTGGGCCAAGGCGCGACAGGCCTCGGCATCGGGCGCCCACACCGCATCGCGGATGCCCCAGGCATACAGGTGCCACAGCACGGTGGCGGCCAGCAGCAGCCCCAGGACGGCGGGCACGTGCCGCAGTCGGCCCTTCATGCCACGCCTTTCAGGCCCTGGCGGGCGTTGAACCAGTTCATCAGCACCGACACCAGCAAGGACAAGGTCAGGTACACCGCCATCATCACCGTCAGGCATTCGATGGCGCGGCCGGTCTGGTTCAGCGCGGTGTTGCTCACCGACACCAGGTCAGGGTAGCCAATGGCCACGGCCAGCGAGGAGTTCTTGATGAGGTTGAGGTACTGGTTGGTGGTGGCCGGGATGATGGTGCGCAGCGCCTGCGGAATCAGCACCAGCCGGACCTGCTGCCAGCGGGTGGCGCCCAAGGTGCTGGCGGCTTCAAGCAGGCTGTGCGGCACGGCCTCCAGGCCACTGCGGATGACCTCGGACAAGAACGCGCTGGTGTAGACGCTCAGCGCCAGGGTCAGGGCCAGGAACTCCGGCGTGACCGCCGCCCCGCCGTGCACATTGAACACGTCCTGAACGGGCACCTCCCAGTGCCAGGCGCCCAACTCGTCCGGCATCAGCCAGGGAAATGCCAGGCCGCCTTTGCTCAGCCAGACCCCGGGCAGCAGCGACAGGGCCTCGGTGGAGTCGGGCAGCCATTCCACCAGCAGGAAGTACCAGATCAGCACCTGCAGCAACAGGGGCACGTTGCGGATCAGCTCGACATAGCCGGTGGCCAGTTGCGACCAGCCCGGTGCGCGAGAGCGACGCAGCAGGGCCATGGTCAACGCGAGTGCGGTGGCCAGCAACAGGGCGGGCAGGCTCACCCGCAGCGTGTTGCCCAGCCCGACCACGATGGCCCACCACAAGGGCTGGCTGGCATCAAAAGCCAACAGCCCGGTCTCGCCAATGTCGAAACCCGCGGGTTGGGAGAAGAAGGACAGCATCGGCCTGCGCCCGCCTCAGCGAACCGGCGGCGGGTAGATCAGGCCGCCCTGGTTCCACAGCCGGTTGGGGCCGCGCGGCAGCTTGAGCACCGATTGGGCACCCACATTGCGCTCGAAGATCTCACCGTAGTTGCCCACGGACTGGATGGCGCGGTAGGCCCAGTCTTTTTTGAGGCCCAGCATGGCGCCTGTGTCTTCGCCCGTGCCCAGCAGGCGCTGGATGGCCGGGTCGGTCGAGGTCTTGCGCAACTGTTCGATGTTGGCTCGGGTGATCCCCAGTTCCTCGGCCTCTTGCAGGGCAAACACCGTCCATTTGACGATGGCGAACCATTCGTCGTCACCCCGGCGCACCAGCGGGCCGAGGGGCTCTTTCGAGATCAGGTCCGGCAGGATCAGGTAGTCGTCGGGGCGGGGTGCTTCCTTGTTGCGCACGCTCGACAGGCCGGAGGCATCCGCCGTGTAGGCCTGGCAACGGCCGCTGAACAGGGCCTTGAAGGCCGCCTCGAAACTGTCAAACACCACGGGCTTGATGTTGAGCTTGTGGGTGCGGGAGAAATCTGCGAGGTTCTTCTCGTTGGTCGTGCCGGCTTGCACGCACACCTGGGCATTCTTGAGTTGCTTGGCCTGCGTGACCTTGTACTTCTTGTTGACCAGGAAGCCCTGTCCATCGAAAAAGGTGATGGCGGTGAAGTGAAAGCCCAAGGAGGCATCGCGGCTCAGCGTCCACGAGGTGTTGCGCGACAGCAGGTCCACCTGGTTGGATTTCAGCGCGGCGAAACGCTGCTGGGCGTTGAGCGGCACGTAGCGCACCTTGTTGGCGTCGCCCAGGGTGCTGGCGGCCACGGCCCGGCAGATGTCCACGTCCAGCCCTTGCCATTGCCCCTTGGCATCGGGCGCGGAAAAGCCGGCCACGCCGGTGCTGACCCCACACAGGATCTGGCCGCGTTGCTGGAGGGTGCTCAGGGTTTTGCCCGCGCTGGCGAGTCCGGGCCACAGGGCGGCACACAGGAGCAGGGCAGGCGCGAGCCGTTGGCGTGAGAGGGGATGCGTCATGGCTTGAGCATAAAGGATGAGGCTAAACCCGCACAGCAAGATGCGGGCCGAGGGAGGAAAGAATCTGCCCAGCGGGGCGGGGCGGGCTCATCGGGTGAGCCGATCCCTTGTTAGAGTGCCGTTCAGCCGTACGGGCAAACCCCATCGATTCGAGAGTTGGCATGCGCTTCATTCACGCCGCAGATCTGCACATTGACAGCCCCTTGCGCGGGCTCAACCGCTTTGAGGGCGCCCCGGTGGCGCGCCTGCGCAGTGCCACCCGGCAGGCCCTGACGCGCCTGGTGGACCTGGCCCTCGACGAAGAGGTGGATTTTGTGCTGATCGCCGGCGACCTGTACGACCGCGATTGGCAGGATTTTCACACCGGGCTGTTCGTGCGCGAACAGATGGTGCGCCTGGGACGGGCGGGTGTGAAGGTGTTCATCGTGCAGGGCAACCACGATGCGCAGGGTGTGATCTCGCGCCAGCTGCCCTGGCCGGACAATGTGAAGGTGTTCTCCAGTCGCTCGGCCGAGACGGTCAAGCTCGACGACCTGCGCGTGGCCATCCATGGCCACAGCTTTCCGGACCGAGAGGTGCCGGAAGACCTGGTGCCGGGCTACCCGATGGCGGTGCCGGGCTACGTCAACATCGGGCTGCTGCACACCAGCCTGACGGGCGCCGAAGGGCACGACACTTACGCGCCCACGTCGCTGGACACGCTGCGCAGCAAAGGCTATGACTACTGGGCGCTGGGCCATGTGCACGCGCGCCAGGTGGTGTGCGACGAGCCACGGGTGGTGTACCCCGGCAATCTGCAGGGGCGCCACGCGCGCGAGACCGGCCCCAAGGGTTGCGAGCTGGTGAGCGTGGCCGGCGGCAAGCTGGACGCCACCTTTGTGCCGCTGGACGTGGTGCGCTGGCATCAGGTCGACGTGGTGCTGAACCCTTCGCACAGCCTGGACGCCTTGCCCAGGGTGGTGGGCGAGGCTCTGCAGGCAGCGGTCGCGGCTGCGGGCGGTGAGCGGCTGCACGCGATGCGCGTCCGTTTGACGGGCGAGACACCCTTGCACACGCACGAGGCCCGTCAGCCGGGCACCTTGGCTGCCGCTGTACAGGCTGCGGCCCAGGACCTGGCCGATGCCGACGTGTGGATCGAGAAGGTGCAACTGGCTTTGCGCTCGCCAGTGGACCGGGCGCAGCTGGCACAGCGCACCGATGCCCTGGGCGAACTGGTGCGTTGGGTGGACGACCTGGCGGCCGAGCCGCAGGCCCTGGCATCCTTTGGTCAACCGGTGCTGGCCGAGGTGCTGGACAAGTTGCCCGCCGAGCTGCGGCAGGCCTTGACACGCGAGGCGGCCGACGATGTGCCCCAGTGGGAGGATGCCGGCGCCATGCTGGCCCTGCTGAAAGACGCCGAAGCCACGCTGCTGGCCCACCTGAACGTTGGCGAGGAGCAGCCATGAAGATCCGTCAACTGTTCCTGAAGGCCTTCGGCCCCTTCACCGATGCCACCCTGGACTTTTCCGGCCCAGCGCGCATCCACCTGATCTACGGGCCCAATGAGGCGGGCAAGTCCTCGGCCCTGCGCGCCTTGGGGGACCTGCGCTACGGCATCCACGCTCGCAGCACCGACGATTTCATCCACGCCTTCAAGGACATGCTGCTGGCGGGCACCTTTGAAGATGCCGCCGGACAGGTGCATACGCTGGCCCGCCGCAAGGGCACCAAGAACACGCTGATGTTGGCCGACCCGGCCACGGGCCTGCCGATCGCGAACAGCACCGTGCCGCCCGATGTGCAACTGGCCTTGACCGGTGGCGTGCAGCGTGAGCAGTTCGAGACCATGTACGGGCTGAACTCCGCCCATCTGCGCGAGGGTGGGCAGCAGTTGATCCGAGGGGAGGGCGAGTTGGGTGCGGCCTTGTTCGAGGCCAGCACCGGTTCGGCGGGCATCAAGGCCCTGCAGGGTTTGCTGGAAGCCGATGCGAAGCGCTACTTCCTGGCCCGTGGCCGCAACGCCTTGCTCAACCAGGCCGCCGATGAACTGGACGAAGCCCGCAAACGCTACAAACAGGCGATCACCAAGCCCGATCAGTGGAAGGCGCTCAAGCGCGCCCACGATGAGGCCGTTCAGCAGGTGCAGACGCTGCGTGAACAGCTGGCCCGCCATCGCCGGCGTCAGAACGAGGTGACCGAACTGCGGGCGGTGGCCCCGCTGATCCGTGAGCTTGACCGCCTGGAAGCGGAATGGGCGACGGTCGAGGCCGACGTGCAATTGCCGCACGATGCCCGCGAACGCCGTCTGGCCGCACAGCAACAGCAGGCCCAGGCCCGCCGGGACCTGGCGGACTCGCTGGCGCGTGAAGCCCTGTGTCAACAGGCGCTCTCTGGCCTGGTGGTCGAGCCCGCCTTGTTGCGCGAGGGCGCCGCCGTGGAGCGCTTGCAGGCCAACCTGGCCCAGGTGCGCCGCGATCGTGACCGCCTCGCCAGATTGCGCGCCACGGTGGAGGAGGGCGCACAAGGCCTGTTGGGGCAGATGCGCCGCTTGCTGCCCGAGTCGCTTCACACGCTGAGCATCGACGACGGTGTGGCCCACATGCCCTCACAGGCTGACCAGACTGCATGGCGGGCGGCTGCCTCCGAGAGCCTGGACCAGGCTCGGGACTTGGTTGGGGCACGCCAACAACTGGAGACGGCCCGTCGCAAGCTCACGCAGTTGAACGATCAGTGGCGCGCGCAGTCGCTGGAGGTGCCGGATGCGGTTTTGCAGGCCACGCTGAGTGAGCGTCTGCAGCGGGCGCAGGCCTTGGGCGACGTCAGCCAGCGCATCGCCTCGCTGGAGCAGGCGCATCGCACGGCACAGCGTCAACTGGAGCGCGATCTGGAGGCCCTGGGCTTGAGCACGGTGGCGCAACTGGCCACCGTCCGGGGACTGAGCCTGGTCGACATCGATGCGCACGAACGTGCCCACGCCGAGTTACGCCAGGAGTTGGCAGCGCTGATGGCCCGTCGCGAGAGCACCGAGGGGGATCTGCGCGTGCAAACGGAGCGTCATCACAAGCTGAGCGCTGTGGGCGAAGTCGTGAGCGCTGACACCCTGCGGCAAGCCCGCGCTCAGCGCGACACGCTCTGGCTCGGTGTGCGCGCCGTGCTGGAAGAGGGCGCAGAAGCCGCCCCCGACCGTGCGACCTTGTCACAACGCTACGCCCAGGCCAGCACCGAAGCCGACCGACAGGCCGACCTGCTGCGCGAGGGCGCACAGCGCGCGGCTGAAATGGCCGAGTGCACCCAGCGCATGACCGACATGCAGCAGACCCTGAACGGGCTGCTCGCGGCAGAGGAGGGCTTGCAGTCCTCGCTGGCGGCCCTGGAGAGCCGCTGGCAAGTGCGCCTGAGTGAGCAAGGCCTGCCTCTCATGGGCACCGGGGCTGCGCGCGAATGGCTGACGCTGCGTCAAAGCGCCCTGACGCAGCGCGACCGCGTGACCGAGTTGGGCGATGAGCTGGGCCAGTGCCGCGCCCAGGAGCGCGAAGCCGCTGTCGAGCTGGCTGCGGCGGTGCAGGCGCTGCTGCCGTCGGCCCATCCCGCACATCATGCAGGCCAGGGCCTCGCCGCGTGGATCAGCCAGGCGCAACAGCTGGAGCGCGACCTGGTGGCCCGCCAAGCCGCCGCCTTGCAACACACCCAGGCCCTGCAGACGCTGCAGCGAGAGATCGCAGAAGCCGAACACACCGAGCGGGCGTTGCTGTCGGCCGCGCAACCGGTGCGGGAGCGCCTGCAGGACGCGTGCACGCGCCTGCATCTGCCTGCGGATGCAACACCCGAAGTGATCAACGCCCGTCTGGCGGAGTGGCAAGACTGGGGTGAGGCGCATCGGCGTCACGCCGAACAGGCCTTGCAACTCAAGCAAGGTCAGGCCGCAGAGCAAGCCGTCGTGGACGAGGCGCAGGCCTTGGCCGCGCTCCTGGGTGAGGCCCTGGGCACGCACCTGGATGCGTGGGTAGATGGTGTGGTGGGTCGCTTGCAAGCCAGCCGCGAAGCCCACCGACAGCAGGCCGAGCTCACGCGCCAGGTGAAGGACGAGGCCCGCCGCCGCGCCCGCATCCAGTCCGACCTGGACGCGGCCATCACGGAACTCGCCGTCCTGGTGCAGCAAGCCGGCGTGAGCACCGAGGACGGACTGGTCGACGCCGAAGTCCGCTCCGAGCACCGACGCGCCATGGCCGATCGCCTGCAGCACCAGCGGTCGCAACTGGCGGGCGCGAGTGAAAAAGATCTGAACGCCTTGCGCCAGCAACTGTTGGACCAGGACAGCCTGGCCCTCGACGTGGAGCGCCAGACCTTGACCGATGAGATCCAGCGCCTGGAGGGGCTGGAGCAAGCCGCCATCAGTGCGGAACACCTGGCCGCGTCGAACCTGGCCGCCATCGACACCTCCGACGAGGCAGCCCGCGCGCGGGAGGAAATGGAGTCAGCCCTGGCGCGCTATCGATCGGGTGTGCGGCCTTGGGCCCAGCTCAAGCTGGCCGAGGCGCTGTTGAGCGAAGTGCTCAGGCGGCACCGCGAAAAGGCACAAGGGCCGGTCGTGGCTTTGGCCGGGCGTTATTTCGAGATGATGACGGCCGGGCGCTTTGTACGTTTGGTGGTGGACGCCGATGGTGACAAGCCCATGCTATTGGCCCAGCCCGCGCAGGGTCAGCCGGTCGGCATCGCGGGCTTGAGCGAAGGCACAGCCGACCAGCTTTACCTGGCCTTGAGGTTGGCCGCGCTGGAGGTGCAACGCACACCGGACCGGCTCATGCCGCTGGTGCTGGACGACGTGCTGATGACGGCAGACGATCAACGGGCCGCGTGCATGCTTCAGGCGCTGGAGGCGTTTTCGCTCGGGGGCCAGGTGCTGCTGTTCAGCCACCATCAACACCTGACCGACATCGCGCGCCGTGTACTGGGTGGCGATGTGCTGCAGGTTCACAGCCTCTGACTTATCCCCGCATCTTGTGGATAAGCTTGTTGGCAAGGTCGGGGTAAAGCGGGTTCCCCCAGGGAAGTCCCTTGGGGTGCATCAAAAACAGGCACACCCACGGATTCGACGATCTGCTGGGTCATATTCATACACTGACTACGATGTATATTATGTTAACTAAGTAAGACACAGACGAGAAAGCCAGGAACCCGGCTCCCCCGGGACCATGCCACTCATCCCTTGCCACCCTTCACGATGGGCATCGTCAGCGAAGCCTCGAAGCCGGCATCCTGTCCTGTCTTCGGCGACTTCAACACCAGCGCACCGCCTATGCGCTGAGCGACCGCATGAACGATCGCCAGCCCAAGCCCACTGCCGTCGGTGTGTCGCCCCGCACGCTCGAACCGGTCCATCAATCGCGACAGGACTTCGCTCGGCACGACTGGCCCCTCATTGGCAACCGTCAGCACGCCCTCGCTGGACAGCGACACCTGAACAGGTTCGCCGTCGGCGCCGTGGCGCAGCGCGTTCTCGACCAGGTTGCGATACAAGATGGCGAACACGTCCGGGTCAAGGTCAGACATCACGGGATCAGTCGGCAGCACCAGAGCAATCCGGCCGGCGCCCGTCATCCGAGACAGCTCGTCCGTCAGGATGCGCGCCACGGGCCGCAGGTCGGAGGCGTGATCCAGGCGCAGCCGCCCTCCTTCGGCTCGGGCCAACTGCATCAAGCGTTCAGAAAGCCGCGTCAGCCGCTTGAGCGTTGCCTCGATGTCGCCTGCGCGGGCCTTGGCCGCCGGGTCACTCGTTTCCGACTGCAAGCGCTGAGCCTGCGCAATGGCCCCCGCCAGTGGCGTGCGCAGTTCGTGGGCGGCATTGGCCGCAAAGCTGCGCTCCGCCTCAAAGGCCGCAGCGAGGCGACCGAGCAAGTCGTTCAAGGTCTCTGCCACCGGCGCGATCTCGGTCGGCAAGTCGTCCGCCGGCACCAGGGACAGATCGCGCGCGCCCCGTGCGGCCAGCCGTTCGCGAAAGCGCCGCATGGGCGCCAGGCTGGCCCGCACACCCAGCACGATGGCCCCCAGTGCCACGGGCAGGAAAATCACCAAGGGCAGCCCCAGTCCCATCTGAATCTCGCGCCCCACCCCGGCGCGATGGGCCAGTGGCTCGGCCACGGTGAGCCGGACGGAGCCTTGCAGCGCCTCTTCACTGTAGAAGCGGTGGGTGGCCGACTGGCTGAAGCCGACGCCGCGCCAAGGCGGAAAGGTCGCCGGGTCAGCATCATGCGACAGCAGCAGGAGGCGCCCTTGCGCATCATGCACGGCATAGCTCAGGATCTCGTCGTGCTCGCGTGATTGGGCCAGGCGCTGGGTCGGGTCGGCCTCATCGCGCCCCAGGACGTCGGCCACGGCCAGCGGCAGGATGCGCTGCGCCGTCTCCTGCAGGGCGGCGTCGAAGACCTCCTCGATGGCCTGGCGCGCCAGCACCGCTGTCCCCCAAGCGGCGCCCAGCCAGAGCACCGTCAGCAGAGCCCCCAGTGACAGGGCCAGACGCCACTGCAGGCTGCTTGGCATCTTCATGCCGGCCCCAGGCGATAGCCCAGCCCACGTTCGGTCACGATGAGATCGGCGCCCAACTTCTTGCGCAGGCGGCTGACATGCACCTCGATGGTGTTGCTCTCCACTTCGGCATCGAAGGCATAGAGTTTGTCCTCCAATTGCGCTTTCGACAGCAGCTGGCCGCGACGGGACAGCAAGGCTTCGAGCAAGGCCCACTCGCGGGCCGTCAGTTGCACCGGGTGGCCATCACGGTGGATGCTGCGTGCGGTCAGGTCGATCTGCAAGGGTCCATGGGTGATGAGGGGGTTGGGGTTGCCGCCGTAACGGCGTGCGACCGAGCCGATGCGGGCCGACAGCTCGGCCAGGTCAAAGGGCTTGACCAGGTAATCGTCGGCGCCGGCATTGAGCCCTTCGATTCGGTCGGACACCTGATCGAGGGCGGTCAGGATGATGACGGGTGTGGCCTCGCCGCGCGCCCGCAGGCGTCGCAAAAATGGCAGGCCCCGGCCATCGGGCAGCATCAGGTCCAACAAGACGAGGTCGTAAGGCACGCCCGCGATCGCCGTGTCGGCAGCGTCCAGGCGCTGCACCCAGTCCACCGAATGGCCATCGCCCGCGATCTGGTCGCGCACCGCAGCGCCCAGCACGGCGTCGTCTTCAATCAGCAGGATTCGCATTCACATCTTCCCTGTACGTGCCCACGCCACGGCGAACCTGACGGGAAGCTGAAGTGCATCAGGCACCTCGTTCAGGTTCAGGTCATGTTGGCGGAGCATCCTCACGTCATCAAGGATATAGGAGCCACACCATGAAAGCACTCTTTCCCATCGCCCTCGTGATCGCCATGACCAGTTCGGGCGCCGCATTGGCCAGTGACGATTGCCATCGCCCGATGGCCGAATGGCAGTCGCGCGAGAACGTCACGGCCCATGTCACCGAGCGCGGGATCACAACCGAACGCCTGCGCATCGACGATGGCTGTTACGAGGTCCGTGGCCGCGACGGCGACGGCAACCAGGTCGAACTGAAGATCGATCCGGCCTCGCTCGCGATCCTGGAGCTGGAGGTTCGCTTCCGCCCCGGTGCCGACGCGTCGCGCTACCTGCCAGGCGCACGCAGCCCGGCGGGCAAGACGGGCAAGGCACACGCTGGCAAGCCACTGAACGCGCCGGCGGCCGCCCCTGCCAGCTCGCGTTAAGGAGCCTGTGATGCGCCGGGTCGGACCCCTCCTGGTCACGCTGGCCGTGCTGTACGCCGGCCTGCTCGGCGCACAGACCTATGCCCCCTTTGGCACAGAGACGGCCTTGGGCATTGCCCTGGGCGCGGGCGCCATTGCCGCGATGAGCCTGGCCTTGGTCCTGTCCACCCGCCCTTCCTGGATTGAGCCGCTGTTTGGCGGGCTCGACCGGATGTACGGGGTGCACAAGTGGCTGGGCATTGCCGCCCTGGCGCTGATGCTCGGTCACAACACGATCGAGCCCGAGCTGGAAGACGTGGTGCGTGAAACGCGGCTGGGTGACTTTGCGGCCGATGTGGGCGAGTTCGCTTTCAACGGCTTCATCGGGCTGATCCTGCTGAGCTGGTTCAAGCGGGTGCCCTTCACCCAGCTGGAGCTGCCTTGGCCACTCTGGCGCTTCACGCACCGCTTCACCGGACTGCTGTTCGCCGTGGCCGCGTTTCACCAGATCGCCATCGACCAGCCCGAAGGCCTGGACGGCACGCTGAGCCTGTACCTGAACGCCTTGAGCGTGGCCGGAATCGCGGCCTGGCTGTTCACGCAACTGGTGGCGCCTTTCCTGCGTCCACGCAACTTCGTGGTGGCGCAGGTTGAGCCGCACGGTGCGGTCGCGGAGCTGACGCTGCGCCCGGAAGGTCGCCCCCTGCGCTGGCGTCCGGGTCAGTTT
>JACCEE011627441.1_pt1 | contig 19780 bp, 28 predicted proteins | sample 7449931 | NCBI WGS metagenome assembly JACCEE01 (sample SAMN15323457, study PRJNA562643) | freshwater metagenome | isolation source: river surface water | place: USA:Blue River Watershed | collected 2017-08-19 | reverse complement strand
GGACACGGGTGGGGGAACGGGGACGGGAGATACCGAATACTGCTCCGGTCCGCCGCCAGTTTACAATCCACCCCCCGGCATGGCGGTGAGTCCAGTTACTTCCGAGGCAATTTTAATGGATAACCAAGACGAAGACACTTGGCTTAAGCTTGACTCAACGCGCCCGCTTACGGAAAAGAAGCCTAGAAAAATTGCATTTCCATACCCGTTAACACTAGCGCACATTCGGAGCAACGTTTCTGGCCCAATTGAATCAACAAGCCACGACGGCGTTCCTCTGCCAACTTGCGATGACGACACGGGCGGGGGGACAGACACGGGCGGGGGGACAGGAGTTTAACGATATGCAATTGAAGCGACTCAAATCCGGTGGGGCACTTGCGAACGCAATCAATTCAATAATTGATTACCTTCCAAGACTGGCAGTTCAATCGACCCCAGAAATAAATGCGACTCAAACGCCTAGAGGGCAATTTGTTGAATTAAAAAAACGGCAATCAACTAGCGGCGCGCCTGAATATCTACACGCATTTAAGGTCAGTCTTCGCGATGTTAATGAGCAGAAAAGAGTTTTTGTGCGATGGGGCACAATAAACGGGAACCCCGCATTTTTGGATTACCCTGAAAAGAAAATAGATTCAATCCCTGCGCTTTCGGGAAATGAAAGGGTTGTTTTGAGTGTTACTGGGGATTTCCAAACATTTTCATCGCCCGGCGTCTACAACGTGGACATCACCGTCGAGTCGGCAGATACTCCATTGGAGGCGGAAGAGGAAGCTGATTCCATAACATGGAAAATTGTTCTCGCGTACATTGTAACGACTCCAGCAGAAGGCGAAACTCCAGAAGCCACAACCGTCGAGCAAGTGGCGCGCGGGCACATCTTCATCGGCAGGGGAAGCCCTCTGTTTACATAAAAAGCGTCAGTTGACATCACCCGCCATTCGATGGGGATTGCCTTGCAGATAGTTTTAAGCGATGGAACGGTTTACGTTTCTGGGCTAAAAAAATCGGACGAGCAGGAAGTTGTTGTCCGGAACGGCGATGTCGTGCCTGTGGAGGTTGCCTTTAAGGCGGCATACAATTCTGCTCAAAACATTGATTTGGGCACAACGTCAGGGTTGCGCCTTGTTATCAAGCCGCGCGGAAAATTTGATGCGAATCCCGTGCTTTCGTTTGCCGGATGGACGCGAACAGGAACGGGTTCTGGAGTGACTTATACTTCCGACTTGAATCTTGCGAGCGGGGACATCGACAAGCTTCTTGGTGTTGATTCGTTTTCCGCCCCCGAAATTGTCACGATTCAACCAACTGGCGTTTCGGCAATCGGCAAATTTTTTGACTTGGCAGACGCAAGCGGAATCGTGCGTGTGTTTCTGAATGTTGCGTCATTTCAGGAAATCGCCCCAGACGGGGGGCGCGCAATTAAAGTCACTGTTTTGGGCGACGAAACTGCGGCGCAAATTGCGGCAAAAATTGCCGCCCAATTAAATCTCGACGCATCTTTCGCCGCAACGGCATCTGCCGACATTCTCACAATTTCCGCTACATCTGACGGCAAAAGAATCTCGCCGCACCCAAGGAATTCGGGATACGGAATAATCGTCACATCGCCCGGTAGCGACGAGTCGGTTCAAGACGTTTCGTCCGTGGTTCTTCAGGCTGAATTCTCTTGGCTATACAATTCAAAGTTGACGACTTCTCGCATTTTTCGCTGGAAAACCGAGAATACCAACCGTCGCGCGGCGCAAGCGCCAACGATGCCGTTCTTCGATGCGCCAGCGACGATTGCAAACGCCGTTCTGTTTTCGCCGCAAGTCCTCACAGCAGAGCAGAAGCTTCAGGCGCGCACGAACATAGGCGCGCCTGAACCCATTGCTGGGACGCCCCAGAACGGGTCTTTGGTTGGTTTTTTAACAGGAATAGTCAAATTCGCAACCGCCGCCGAATTGGGACTCGCAGTTGACGGCGGACAAGTTTAATTAAAAGAAAATGGCAAATAACATTCAGATTAAAAGAAGGACGAGTGTAACTGGAGTCGGGGGCATAACCCTGCTTCAAGGCGAGTTGCTTTGGCAGCAATTCGACGACCAGTTAATGATTGGCACGGGGTCGGAAATTAAGGCCATTGGGGGCGCTGGCTATTACGCAACGTTGTCTACGGCGCAGACGATTGGCGGCGCAAAAACATTTTCAAGCCCAGACACAAATTTTAGCGCCCTGCCCAAATTGCAGGGGATTGCGTTGACGGCAACGGCAACGGACCTAAACAAATTGACGAACACTTCCGCGCAAACGGCGGATTTCAACAATCTGTCTGGAGTTTCTGCTGGAGTTGTTTCGGCCAATAAATACATTTTGGCAGGGGCGCTAAACCTTGTCAATTTTGGAAGCGGAAACATAAAGAGCACTTTTGTTCCATCCGCCCCGGAAGACATTACGAACAAAAAGTACGTCGATAGTGTCGCTCAAGGACTCGACATTAAAAATTCCGTTTTTTACGGAACTGTTGCCGCACTTCCAGCGTGCGTCTACAATAACGGGGCGAGTGGCGAAGGCGCAACACTACTGGCGGACGAAAATGGTCCCCTGTCGATTGATGGCGCTGCGGTCGCTGATGGCGACTCGGTTTTGGTGAAAAACCAAGTTGATGCAAAGCAGAACGGTATTTACATCGTTTCAACTGCTGGAACCGAGTCTGCGAAATTTGTTTTAACACGCAGAATTGATGCCGACGCAAGCGGAAAGCTCAATTCGGGTTCGTTTGTATTTATTGAGCGTGGAACAAATGCGGGTACTGGGTGGGTTTTGAGTTCGCAGACGACGGTGGTAATTGGCTCAACGCCGCTTGCGTTCACGCAATTTTCATCCGGTGGCGCAGTAAACGCTGGCGACGGTCTGCAATCTAGCGGCGGAACGCTTTCCGTCAAAACGGTAGACCAAACCCGAATCAAAGTTGATTCGGGCGGGGTCGATTTAGCGCAAACTGCCGTTGCCGCTGGAAGCGATTACATCAATTTCACCGTTGACGCTTACGGGCGGATTACGGCAGCATCGAAAACAGTTGCTTCAACTGCTGGTATCACCATCGACTGCGGCGTTGTGAACTGATGAATTTAGTCAAAAATTTGCGGAAATTTACGTCCGGACTTCCGGGCGTGGGTGATTTTGAGGATGGCGTTATTCTGCTTAACGTTGCCGATGGCACTCTTTCGTTTCCCAACGCTCAGAAAACAAGTTGGCATACCATTTCGACCACCGGAAGTCAGTCTGGAAGTGGTCCTGCCGTTGCGTTTGAGCAGTATGGGTTTGTCGCAAATGGCACGCAAACATCGTTCCAAACGTCCGCCACGAACCCGAATCCAGCGGACTACATCGTTTCTCTCGCTGGGATAACGCAATACGCAAACGTCGATTTTACGCTAAATGCAGGGGCAATTGTTTTCGCAACGCCCCCGCCTTCAACCGCAAAAATCAACGTTCTCGTCGCGAGAAATTCTGGCGGGTCTTCGTTTGCCGTTAATCAATTTGTTTTTGTTGGAAACGGCACGCAGGTTTTATTTCAAACAACTTCAACCTCGTCAACGGCGGCGCATTTCATCGTTTCCGTTGGCGGCGTTGTTCAAACCGCTGGCATTGATTTTTCGGTAAATGCAGGGGGCGTTACGTTCGACGTTGCTCCTGAGTCGAATGAGAGAATCAACATTTTAGTGGCATCTGGCGGCATCGCTGGCCCACAGGGGTCTATCGGACCCGCTGGCGCGCAGGGAGTGCAGGGCGAAAAAGGTGATGCTGGGACTTCATTTACGTTCGTTGGCGTTTATTCGTCGCAACAAACTTATCAAATTGGGAACGTTGTGAGGTTTGAGGACTCGACGACAATTGGGTGTTACGTCAGAAAAAATGCCGCAGGAAGCGAAAGTCCGCTGGACTCGACTAAATGGGACGCCATGATTGTCATGTCGAAAACCTACACGCCCCCCACAACGACAGGAAATTATTACACATCGCCAACGGGCGATAGATACGTTTCGCCAACAGGAGATATTTACGCTCAACCAGTTTAATTTATGTCAGACTATCCAGTTTCAAGCTCAGTAGACACTTTACTCAAATCCGCCAATCAGGCGGCGATGCGGACAAGTTTAGCACTTGGTGATGCCGCAACGAAAAATGTAGGCACGACAACTGGTTCAGTTGCCGCTGGCGACGACTCGCGAATTGCTGGCGCGGTTCAAACCAGTCGAACCGTTAGCGCGGGAACGGGGCTTTCTGGCGGCGGCGATTTGTCGCAAGACAGAACGCTTTCCGTGAGTTTTGGAACTGCGGCAGGGACTGCTTGCCAAGGCAATGACTCGCGGCTTTCGGATAGCCGCACGCCAGCGGGGGCGGCGGGCGGTGATTTGGGTGGAACGTTCCCAAACCCATCTGTGAATAAATTGCGCGGATTTACCGTTTCCAATCAAACTCCGCAAACTAACCAAGTCCTTACATGGAATGGTTCGCAATGGATTCCGTCGTATTCGTCTGACTCAAACGAAGAAATTCAGACATACCTTGCCATTGGAAATGTTGGAAGCACTTATTCCGGAGGAATTTCAGTTCCAGCGGGATATAAGTACGTCGATATTTTGGCGTGTTCTGGCGGGGGTGGCGGCGGCGCTGGTCACTTGTTTATGACCGATGTCGATAATGGAAGCCATTTTGCAGGGGGCGGCGGCGGAGGGTCAAACGGTATCGTGAGGCGAATTCAAAGAATTTATTGTTCAGGCATAGAATTCTCATACGAACTTGGCAGGGGCGGGTTGGGTGGAATCCCCAGAGAGTTCACCGGAGCAGTCGCGGAATCTTCTTCGGGTCAAGACGGCGGTTTTCTTAAATTGTGGGTCAACAACGGAAGCGGGCTTTGGAACAACGGTTCAAAGCTTGTTCAAAATCAGCAACTTTTATACATCCCCGGCGGCGCTTACGGCGGGGGCGCTGGAAATTCAAATAACGGGGGCGCTGGGTATACTCAACAAAATGGCAGACTTGACCCTAATTTTGCAGGAGGGAATGCAGGGTCGGGCCACGGTGCTCAACCGTATGTGACATCTTGGAGGGGCGCGGATTTTGCAGTAACGCATCCGGGCGGCGGTGGGGGTTCGGCGGATTCATCGACGGCGTATGATGGCGGTGCTGCTGCTGATGCAAATGAGTTTTTGCTTGATGCGGTCAATCTTATTCCGGTTGCGTTTCATGGTTACGGTTCTTACCCCGGAACGTCAAATTTTCAGGGTCCGTTTGATGCACTTCCGATAAGCTCAACGAGCCCGGGTTTGATTGAGTGCTTTTTTGGCGGCGCGGGGGGCGGGGGTGCGTTTGTTTCGTCCAGCGGAGGAACTAATCCATCCGGAAGAGGCGGGGACGGCGCTAATGGAATGCCGGGATGCGGCGGGGGCGGCGGAGGTGGTTGTGTCAGTCAAAACCCGTCGTTATACATGTCCAGAGGGGGAAGCGGAGGAAACGGCGGTCCAGCGTTTATTATGTTCACTTTTTACAAATAATGCAAAAAGTATCGAATAAAGCACTTGCCGAAGCCACAACGCTCGGCAAGCAACTGATTAGCGCAACAAGCGCAATTCAGGCGCGCCAGAATCTCGGTTTGGCGGCGGTCGCATCGTCTGGCGCGTATAGCGATTTGACGGGAACACCATCGCTTTCGACGGTTGCGACATCTGGAAGCTACAACGATTTGACCGACAAGCCATCGGGCGGCGGCGGGACTTCGTTTGGCGCGGTTTATGAGTTTTTTGAACATTTCATATCTTCATCCTCATTGGCTGGAAATATGACGGCGGCGACCAGCGGCGGACAATTCACGTCGGTAACTGTCACGGGAAATCAATTTGGCATTTTGCAATTAAGGACACTTGCAGTCGCGGCGGTTAATCAATCCGCGCGCGTTGCATCGACGGGAAATCAAATAACTTTTGGCGCGGGCGAGTTGTTTTTTTCAATTCGTTTTGCCCAAGCTTCGCCTCAATGGTTTGACGCGACGACTTTGCTCGGCGCATTTCGCGCGGGAATATTGGGGTCCATTTCCGCCGATTCAAATGGTTGCTATTTTCGCGCAAAAACAAATACGCTTGAATTTGTGCATCGAACAGGCGGTTCTGAATCAACAGTAAATATCGGAACGCTAGTTCAGAATAATTTCGTAACAGCATCGTTCAAGGTAAATGCAGCAGGGACATCTGTTCAAGTTTATTTGGATGGAGTTTTAATTACCACGGTTGCGGTAAACCTTGCTGGAATTAAGGCGTTTCAAACTGCTTTTATTTTACGGGAAGCGGCAATTGCAACTGATGTTCAGGTAAATCTTGATTTTATGGCGATGCGCTACACGCCAACGAGTCCGTTTTTTGTTGTACCATGAGAAAAGTTAGGGTTGATTTAATTGAGAATCTCGACGGAACTCCGTTTAATTACGCCGCTTTTGGCGCGACGGGTCCGGTCGGTCCCGCTGGCCCGTCTGGCTTGGCAGGACCATCTGGCGCAACGGGTCCACAGGGACCACAGGGACCGCAGGGACCGCCCGGTGTGGGCGGGGGTGGTGAAGGGGGCGTTGGCGCAACCGGACCGACAGGTCCAACGGGTTTAACCGGACCGCAGGGTCCAGCAGGGTTAACCGGACCGCAGGGTCCAGCAGGACCATCTGGCGCGCAGGGTGAAGTTGGACCACAGGGTCCAGCGGGCCAATTTGGAGGCGCGACGGGCGCGACAGGACCGAGTGGTCCATCGGGTCCGGAAGGGTCGCCGGGCGGCGCGACGGGTCCGAGCGGCGCGACGGGCGCGACGGGTCCGAGTGGCGCGACGGGACCAGAGGGACCATCGGGCTTGCAGGGGGCGCAAGGACCAGTCGGCCCGCAAGGTCCGACCGGACTTGCGGGACCGAGCGGCCCGTCTGGTCTGCAAGGGGTTGCGGGTCCAAGCGGCGTTCCCGGCACGCCCGGAGGGCCTCCCGGCCCCCCGGGAACCGAAATTTTCATTGAAGACCGTGCGCCGAACCTTAATGACTGGGAAACTGGAGTCCCCGGAGATTTATGGATTGACACTTTAACGGGAGATATTTACCAAAAAACAGACAATCCGGGCAACGGAGCGGGTTCTGGTTGGTTTTTTACAAGCCAAAATTTAAAGGGCGCAACTGGGGCGAGCGGACCCGCTGGCCCGATGGGGGTTCCGGGACCTCTCGGACCGCAGGGACCGCAGGGACCGCAGGGCGACCCCGGGCCAACGGGATTGACCGGACCGTCAGGACCGAGTGGGCCAAAGGGAATTGACGGCGCAAAAGGCGAGCCGGGGGACGCTGGCGGGCCAGCGGGTCCGAGCGGCCCCCAGGGGCCAGCAGGTCCGGAAGGTCCAGCGGGGAGAGATGGCGCGGCGGGCGCGGCGGGGGAACCCGGAGCAACTGGTGCGACAGGTCCAACCGGAGCAGACGGCGCAACCGGAGCGCCCGGCGCAACCGGAGCGCCCGGCGCTGGCCTAAGCCCGGCAGGGGGGTTTCCGGGCAACCCAAATTCTATTGCGGGGTGGCTACAAGGACCGGGCGGGGTGTTCGTTCCCTATTACAATTAACTTGGCAAGACTGCTCCAGCAAGGGCAGTCTTGCGCCCCCATGATTACCCTGCATTGTTTAAGCGTTCCTCATACAAAAACAACACGCGAATATAGTGCGTGTGCGTTTACCCAAAAGGTTCTGAAATTCCTTGAAATGTTCAAGGATTCCAAGGAATACAGAACGGTTCATTACGGTCATCCGGATTCACAAACGGCAGCACATGAACAGGTTGATGTTTTAAGTAACGGAATTCTCGACCAGACATACGGCGGGCACGATTGGAAAAAAAATCAATTTAAGTTTTCATCCGACGATTTAGCGCATCAGGTCTACAATCTCGTAGCTGGGGATTTAATTAAAAAACGCAAGCAAAAGGGCGATTTTGTTTTGGCATTCTGGGGTGGAACTAGGCGCGCCACGGAAATCGCAAATGCTGACAATGACTTGGTTGTTGTTGAGCCGGGTATTGGGTCGGGGACTGCGTTTGCTCCATTCAGATGTTACGAAAGTTACCCTTTACTTTCGGCGCATCACGGAGTTGAGGGCGTGTCATTTTGCCGACCAAAGTGGTCGTGGCGCGTTGTTCCAAATTATTTTGATTTGCGCGATTTCGACGCAAACACGCAACGCGAGGATTTTGCCGTTTACGTTGGTCGAATCGGTGAAAACAAAGGACTGCACATAGCCATTGACGCATGCGCGCGCGCGGGAATTCGATTGAAAATTGCGGGGCAGGGTGGACCAGAATCTCTCGGCATGTCCAAATTTCCAGACCATTGCGAATTCATTGGCTACGTTGGAATTGAAGAGCGCAAGCAACTTTTCGCGCGCGCGCGATTCGGCTTTCTACTTTCGCAATACTGGGAGCCATTTGGGGGGACTGCCGTCGAAATGATGCTTTCGGGATGCGTTCCCATCACCACGGATTTCGGCGCAATGACGGAATATGTGGTGGATGGAGTCAATGGATTCCGCATTATGTCGATGCGCGATATACTATTTGCAATCAACAACATACACAAAATTGACAAAAATGCGATGATTGCATTTGCCAAAGAAAACTTTTCACTTTCTTCAGTAAAGCGGAAGTTTGAAAGGGCATTCTCAGATTTCACCGAAACCAAATTCGGGGATGGATGGTACGGCAACGCGCCATCTCGGTGGACGACGGGCTATGGGTTAGACTACTCTGCACTTGGAGTGCCGAACTTAAATAACGCTTACACAGAAAAAGCATGAAATACCTAACAGACAGACTTGAGGAAGCTTCAACGTGGCGAGGAATTATCGCCCTTTTAACCATTTTTGGAATTCGCTTTTCGCCTGACCAAGCGGACACGGTTGCGACGGCGGGCGTTTCACTTTATGCGGCAATCAACATTTTCAGAAAAGAAAAATGATTGCCGAAATAAACGTTGAGCCATTGGTGAATAACATCGTTGCCCAAGGCCCGCTGGCGTGCGCTATGGCGGCGGCAATTCTTTATTTGGCAAAGAAAATAAAGGAATGCGAACTTGACAGGAACAAGTTGTGGGACCGAGTTGCGGACTTGGCAGAGAAAATAGGGGAATCAAGACACCATTAAAATGCTTACAGATGAAGGGCTTGCGTTAATTCTTGAATTTGAGGTTGGGGGCGGAAAGGAGTATTACAATAAATTCCTATCTCGACCGACTTGGCCCGGTTACTCGTCGGGGGTGACGATTGGCATCGGATGGGACTGCGGATACAACACAATTCCGCAATTGCATGAAGCGTGGGGCGGAGTCCTTTGTGATTCATCGATTTCCGCATTATCGCTTGCTATTGGAAAAACGGGCGTTTCAGCGAGCGAATACCTAAAATCTAGCGCATTGCGCGAAATTGAAGTTCCTTGGGACAAGGCGCTTGCTGTCTTTCTTCGTGTAACCGTTCCTGCGTTTTACCTGAAAACATTGCGAGCATACCCGCAAGCAGAGCACTTGCCAGAGCAATGCCGTGATGCGCTTATTTCATTGGTTTTCAATAGGGGCGTGGACATGAACGGCGAGCGCCGAATTGAGATGGCGCAGATTCGCAATTGTTTGCGGGAAAATCGAATTTCTGATATTCCAGCGGCAATTCGCTCAATGAAAAGACTTTGGCCTGACGCTCGCAACCCCAACAAGGAAACGGGATTGCAAAGACGGCGCGGCGCGGAAGCTTCTCTTTTTGAGCGGTTTATCAAAAATGGAACCCGTAACGGAATTTGACATTGCGGCGGAACTTGATGAGCAATGGCAAATCATTGCCGATGAGTTTGGTGTAAACGAAAAAACCGCCCGACGCATTGAGGCGTGGGCGGATAAACGGGCGTTGTCGGGCCGCGAGGAAACATCCGCCAACGCTCAATTGCTGCACCGCTTTGTCTGTTGGCTGTTGGCGGGGGGCGATGTTCGTTTGAAAACTGTTGCAATGGTCTTTGCGGCAGGACTTAACAATCTCCACGGGTGGGAAAGCATGTCGCATGCCGCAGAGGAATTAGGTTGTTCAAGACAGGCAATTGACAAATTGGTTCTTGAAATTCAGGCGTGGCTCGCGTTACCAGCAAACGAATGGAATAGAAGTAGCTACGCAAGAGACAGTTACGCACAATCTCGACAGGTATTTTTATCCCCAGAATCGCTTGCCCTGAAGTTTCGGAGGTGGCGCACTCGCGTTTCTCCTGAGAGATGGAATCTCTCCGAGCTATCAATTGTCATCCAAACACTCTCTGAAATCGTCTCGTTTTCTGATTTTTTGAAGCAGCAAAAAACAGAAAAACAGTCTGAATGCCAATGACTTACGGCATTCGATAAAAAAACACATTGACGTTTTTTGCGGGTTCGTTGAATGTTTGTTTCGCCAAACGGCAAAACAAACATGAACAACACAATCGACATCGGAACATTGCAGGAACTCCACAAGGCGGCGGATATTCTCGCCTCTCTTGACGGGAAAAGAATTGAAACCCCCCACGGCATTTTGACGTTTGTCAAAAGTGCGGGGTGCAACGCTTGCGGGGCGGAAAAACCCGTGGTCAGAGGTCAACGATTCTGTCTTCCTTGCGGGTCAAAGCGGAAGGCGGAGAACGCTAAAGCGGCAATGGACAGATTGCTTGCAAAGCGCCGTCAGGCAACGCTTGAGCGGAAGTTGGCGAAGGCGGCGGCAAAGGCGGCGGCGGAGACTGACGTTGACGTAAAAAATGAAGAAACCGTATGAGGGGCATCGCAATCGACCCGGGGAAATCTGGGGGCATAGCGGTCATCACGCCTGACAAAATTCAGGCATATTCAATGCCTGAAACCGAACGGGACATCGTGTCGGTGTTGACCGAACTCCGAAAGGAAACTTTGGTTGCTTATATCGAAGATGTGCCAAAAGCAATTTTCGGCGCGGGGGCGAGTGCTCTTGCCGTGCTGCACCGGAATTGCGGTTTGATTGAGGGGGCGCTTTTGGTTCTGAAATTCACCATCATTCGCGTTCCGCCCAAGAAATGGCAGAAAGCGGTGGGGATGGCGAAGGGCAAGCTCCCTCAGAGGGCGTGGAAGTTGAAGTTGAAGGGGGAGGCGCAAAGGCGTTTCCCGCAAGTTGAAAACGTGAACCTTGAGACGGCAGATGCCCTGCTTATTTTGGCGGCGGCAATATCAGGAAACCTAAATGAAATGTAATATGGAATTAAGTTTATACGAAAAGATTCAAGACCCCGTGGCGGCAGCAATCTCGCTGGGTCAAGCGATTGCAGAGTCTGGGTTGTTTGGTTGCTCGAAAACCGAGCAGGGTGTGGTGCTGGCGATGCAATCGCTCGCGACGGGTCGCCCGTTGCTTGAGATAGCGCAGACATACCACATTATCGACGGAAAGCTGTCGATGCGCTCAGATGTCATGCTGGCCCGCTTTTTAAGCGGGGGCGGAAAGGTCATTTGGAAAGAGCGCACCTCTGAAGCGGTCAGCGCACTCTTCAAGTATCGCGACAACGAACTGGTGTTTTCCGCAACCATTGAGGAATTCAAGCGGAATGAGGTTGCCTTGCGAAACGACGGGCAGATGAAAAAAACGTGGCGGACTCATCCGCGCCAGATGCTCACAGCTAGGGTTATCTCCGAAGCCGTGCGGTTACTCGCGCCAGAATTGGTTTGTGGGTTTTACTCGCCAGAAGAGGTTGCGGATTTCGACGGGGGCAGCGAATCCGTCGCGCCTCCAACCGAGACTCGCGTTGAAAGGACGATTGAGGTGAGCGTTGTTGATGACGCGCCCCCAGTCGCTGAGGATTGGAAATGTCTAGGCGACAAGCAAGATTTGGCAATCAGGTACTTCATCGAGAAAGGCTTGCTGAAGGATGGTCAAACGCTGGAAAATCTTCCAGCGAAAGTGAAACAGGACATTCGGAAGAGGACATCCGCTCTTCTGAAGGCATTGGAACAACTGGATGATGTAAAGTTGTAATATGAGCAAATTCGTAGTAAATCGCGCAGAGGGGGCTTCCTTGTACATCGAGGAACCCGGCAACTATAATGTAGCCATTTCCATTAAGGAGTTTACTTTAACTCCGAACGGGGATGTGTGCGCCGTCCTTCGCCTTACGGCAGACGACGGGCGCGCGATAACGGACCGCATTATCAACAAGAGTTCAGTATTCTGGCGCATTCAGCAACTCATCGCGGCGGCGCAGTTGCCAATTGAAGATGGCGTTGAGTTCGATTTCTCAAAAAGCGACAACTTCCGTTCGTTCATGGCGGCATTTGAGGGGCGCGGGTGCGCCATTGCCGTCGTGAGAGAGACGTACCAGTCTAACGGCGAGCAGAAGAGCGGACTGAAAGTCAGGCGTTACTTTGCCGAGATTGAAACTGAAACGGCATTCTAACGGAATCTCGCGCCCTCAAGGAATCTTGGGGGCGCGGGGCGCATGCAATGAAAATTATGAATGTGTACAAAATGATAAGCGACCTTATGGAAAAAAACGAAAAACTCAAAAATCAGGCAAAATTTGATGAGCTTCGGACATTGATTGTCCGATGGTCAATGGACCGTCAAATTATTCAGAATTCCACAGTTTCGGCTCAGACGCTCAAAGCGGTGTCCGAAATGGGGGAGCTTGCCGATGCTGTCGCAAAAGACGACACGGCAGGAATGGTTGATGCGATTGGCGATGTGCTCGTTTGCCTGATAAATGTTTGCGAAATAAGAAAACTGGATATTGTCGATTGCCTTGAATCTGCGTATGAGGAAATCAAATTCAGAAAGGGAACGCTCCTTGAAAGCGGTGTTTTTATAAAAGAATGATATGGATGATGAGCTAAAAACAGATATGGAATCTTTCGCGGATTATATTTTGAAAAAATATAACGGAAATGCCATTACAATCGCATACGAAACTGCTGGTGGCATTCAAGTCCACTCGTCGAGCGGGGACCATTTTCAGTCTTTGCAGGGGGCGGCGGCAGCAATTCTTATGTCGGCGGAAGACCGCGCGCCGAAAAACATTCCCAAAAAGGGACCGGGGATAAGATTTCATGGTGAAAACTAATGACTCAGAGGACGGGTTTGGCGACCTAGAACCCGTTGACGTTGAATTTGAACCCGTTTCACTGGTCCATGTCGGAAATGGAAAATGGGTGAAACTTAGCGATGTGAAATTCTTGGACATCGAAGAGGATATGCAGGGGTATGACCTTGCAACCTTTATTTACAACGACCAAATAATGCAGTCAAAAATAACAACAACACTATTTCAAAAATGAATTCAAAAGTGGAAATTGTTGCCCCCGTTTGGGGGCAACATAACGGAACGATACTCTACGGAAATTGGCACATTTACGCAAAAGGCATTGAGTGTCGCGCAGATGCAGATGGCGCTTCGGTTTATGTTTTCCGCGAGACGGGGGCGCACGAAACAAGGGTATTAGCGCACAGCATCGAGGCCGCGTGGGATGTTGTTGAGGGGATTTTCATTAGAGATATAACGTTGGAAATAGAAAGATTGAAAAAAGAAGTTGGACGACTGCGTTGTGATATCAAAAAGTCTGAATGTGATATCGAAGAGTCCGAAATGCTAATTGATGAAGCTGAAGATGAAATTGCAGGTTTGTATAAAAAAATTGAAAACTTGAAACAGTCCAAGCCGTTTGAGCTTACTCCGGAACCCGAACACCTAAAAAACCACCCAAGGCTTTTTGCGTGAAATTGATTGAAGGCGCAATGCAAGTTGATGCGCTTTCGCGACTTTTAACGGCGCGAAAAAATGGCGACCAGAAAACCGCAGAGGTTGCGATGCGTATGTTGCAAGCGATTATTAAAAATAAAAACAAATCAAAAAAACCAAATAAAAAACAATGATTAAACACAACGAACTACCACACGGGGACGTTGACCACCCTGAGCACTACAACCTCCATCCGAGTGGGGTTGAATGTATCGATGTTGCTGAGGCGTTTAACTTTAACCTTGGTAACGTCATTAAATACGTTTGGCGAGCAGGGCTTAAAGGTGACGCTGTTATCGACTTACGCAAGGCAAGATGTTATCTACAACGTGAAATTGACCGTCTTGAAATGATTAAGGTGCATAAGGGAGGGGAGGCGGCGCGATGACCAACCATAAAATCAACGTCACAATCGCCGAGGCGTGTGGGTGGACTGACATCCATGACAGTGGGCCTTGGCACAATCACAAGCTGTGGGGCTATCCGCCAGAACTCCAAGGACAAGGCGGGAACGCATATAAGTATATGCCAGACTACTGCGCCGACTTGAACGCGATGCACGAGGCGGAGAAGGTACTGACCTTTGATGAGTGGGATATTTATTGCGTACATTTAGGTGACACTCAGCCATCCTGTGCAAAAGCCCCCGCCCGCCAACGCGCAGAAGCGTTCCTGCGGACGCTACGCAAATGGGATGAGGCGCAACCGTGACCACCATTTTCGTGGCGTTACGAAAATGGTGATTGAAATAAAGAAATATAAATGAAATCCAATGTTTGATTTACGCGATTATCAAAAAAAAGCTAGTGAGGGAATTTTGCGCGCATGGGAGACAGTCGATTCGACACTTGCTGTTTTGCCGACTGGCGCTGGCAAAACAGTTGTTTTTGCTGATGTTATCAGAAAGCGGGAAAACTTAGGGCGGGCTTTGGTTTTAGCTCACCGGAAAGAACTCATCGGGCAAGCGGCGGATAAAATTTTTGCCGTCACCGGGATTGAGCCTGAAATTGAAATGGGGGCGCAAAAATCTAGCGGGGGTAATGTTGTTTGCGCTTCGGTTCAAACAATTGACTCTAGATGGGAAGGGGGCGCTTTTTCGACAATCATCATCGATGAAGCGCACCATGCTGTCAGTGACCAATTCTTGAGGGTTGTGAAGTCGGTTTCTGGGCCAAACACCAAAATTTTAGGCGTGACGGCAACGCCAGACCGTGCTGACAAAAAAAACATCGGTTCGTTTTTCCAGAGTTTGGCATACGAAACGAACCTGCTCGAAATGATTCGCGATGGATATTTGTCTCCAATTTCCGTTGTGCCGTGTCCTGTCGGAATCGATTTGTCGCGATTGACAAAATCTGGCGGAGATTTTACGGCACACTCATGCGAATTTGCGCTTTGGCCGAATTTGGAAAAGGTGGCCACAGAGTTAATGCGTGTCGCTTCTGATAGAAAAACAATTGCATTTTTACCGCTAGTGCGAACATCGGTGGCGTTTTGCGAAATGCTTAAAAAAATAGGGTTTAACGCAATTCACATTGATGGCTCAATGAATGATGCGTTTCGCGATGAGCTATTGCAGAAGTTTAAGGATTCGGGGGCGGGGTCCATTCTGTGCAATTCCATGTTGCTGACCGAAGGTTTTGACGAACCGTCGATTGATTGCGTTGCTGTTCTCAGGCCAACGATGTCGCGCCCCCTCTACTCGCAAATGATTGGCCGGGGAACGCGCCTATCGCCCGGAAAAAACAATTTGCTTGTTCCGGACTTTTTATGGATGACAGGCAAACACTCTTTAATCCGACCTTGCAATCTGCTGGCGAAAGATGCTGCGGAAGCGAAAAGGATGAATGAAATTGTTGAAAGCGCAACGGAAGAACTTTCGTTTGACGATATAAGTTCTTCCTCCGACGAGGTTAAAGCGCAACGCGAGGAGGCGCTTAGAAAGGCTTTAGCGGCAGCATCGAAAAACCAAAACATGGTGAGTCGCAAAAATCTCGACCCAATTTCCTTTTGCTTGGACGTTGGCGCAGTCGATGCTGCAAACTACGCCCCCAGTCCAGCAAATCGATGGCAAAGTGAGCCTCCAACTCAAAAGCAAATCTCTGCGATTCAGAAGTTTAGAATATCAACGGAAAATATAAAAAGCAAAGGGCACGCTTCAAAAATTCTGGATGTTCTGATGTCACGGGCCAAGCTTAACTTGGCAACTCCGAAACAAATTGAGCTTTTGAAAAAATTGGGGCACGAAAACCCATTTGAGGCAACAAGGTACGAAGCTCAGGTTTTTATCAGCGCAAACATATAAAAAATGGAAACAAAAACATACGACATTATCATCACGGACCCACCGTGGAATTATTATGGCAGTACCGACGGAATGGGAGATGCCGCAAAGCATTACTCGTTAATGTACGATGAGGATATTTGTAAGATTAAATATCCATTATCAGAAAAAAGCATTCTGCTGGTTTGGGCGACATCGCCAAAGCTAGAGGTGGCTATGCAGGCAATCCAGCGGCATGGGTTGCATTTTCGCGGGGTCGCTTTTGTTTGGGTTAAAACCTCGCGAAAGGGCGAACCGATAGGGGCGCAGGGGGTGCGTCCAAGCATCACGAAGCCCTTGACGGAATTTGTGCTGGCGGCATCGAAGACGCCGAAAGGGCGACCTCTGCCGCTTTCTTCAGAAAGTATTTGTCAGACGGTTTTCGCTATGCGTGGAGAACATTCTCAGAAACCAGAAGAAATTCAGGACAGGTTGGAGCAAATGTATCCGTCTGCGACCAAGGCGGAATTTTTTGCCCGCCGACATAGAGCAAACTGGGACTGCTTTGGCGGAGAATTGAAAAACTGGAACGCTGAACAAAATATTAAATGACGAATTACGACCGGGCGCTGGCGTATGTAGCCAAGATTCCGGGTGCTGTGAGTGGGCAAGGCGGGCACGCCGCGACCTACAATGTTGCGCGCGTTCTGGCGCACGATTTCGCACTCGACGAATCGGAGGCATTGGACATTTTTCAACGGTGGAACGCGACATGCGCGCCCCCGTGGAGCGAAAAAGATTTGCGCTACAAACTTAATCAGGCGTTGCAAAAACCGCACTCGCTTGAGAGAGGCAACAAACTCACGGAATCTGGAGGGGGGCGCAAAATCTCGCCCCCCAATGCGTCCAACGTCAGCGCGACAGGCAAATTCGTTTATCGCGCGGGGGCGGAGATTCCAGCGAAAGTCGAGCTTCCCGATGGGCGTGAGCAGACAAAGAAGTTTCTTCAGTCAACATTTTTGGCGGGAGAAACGATTTGCATTTGTTTTCAAAGCATCGAGGGGGCGGATGGCAAATTTCGACCGGGGTCGAACGGTACGTTTCAGAAGTTGGAATGGTGGCTAGAGAAAATTGACGAGGGAATCGTTAATGAAAAATCTGACGCTGGTCGGTGGATTCGGATAAATCCGTACAAGGAGGGGGCGCGCGACGGGAGTGATGCGAACGTTGAATCGTTTCGGCATGTTTTAGTCGAATTTGATTCATTGCCAGAAACTCAGCAGATTGAAATTTTACATCAATCAAAGTTGCCGATTTCAGCAATTGTTTCGTCCGGAGGAAAATCGGTACACGCATGGGTTCGTGTCGATGCGCCAGACAAACGGGTGTGGGAGGCGCGGCGCGATGCCATTTACGAGTATTTGTCAGACTACAAACCCGACCCCGCCAACAAAAATCTCGGACGGTATTCAAGGCTTGCGGGGTGCGCGCGGGGCGCAAACATGCAGGAACTTGTTTCCGCGCGCGTCGGCATTGAAACGTGGGAGGCGTGGGAAATCTGGCGCAAGACATCGGATTTGCCGCAGGGACTCACTTATCAGCAAATTCGGGAGGTCCAGACAAATCCGGACCCCACTTGCCTTTTTGGCAATCGTTGGCTTTGCGAAGGCGGGTCGATGGTGCTTGTGGGGCCATCCGGAGTGGGCAAATCGACGCTGACGCTACAATTCGCGACGGCATGGGCGGTCGGCATGCCGATATTCGGAATCTCGCCCCAGAAAGGCCCGCGCAAAGTTGGGTTGATACAGGCTGAGAATGACCTAGGGGATGTCAAGGAGGGCATGGACGGTGCGGTTATGTGGCTTTGCAAACAAAAGGCAGCAAGCGCAGATACCGCCGCGCACTTGAAGAAAAACTTAATTTTCTTTCGCGAATCGAGCAAAACTGGGGCGGAATTTTTGGCAATCCTCAGAACTTTGATTAAAGAGCATGCGCTTGATGTGGTGTTCATCGACCCGTTTTTAGCATTTTATGGGGATGATGTTAATGACCAAAAAAGCATGTCAACTTATTTAAGAAATGGACTCCAGCCGATTATTGAGGAAACGAAGGTTCTAGTTGTTTTTATTCATCATACGGCGAAACCGAAAGAGCGTGGGAATCACACAAACGAACTGGCGTATTCGGGGGCGGGGAGTAGCGATTTGACGAACTGGGCACGGGAAATTGCCGTACTCAGCCGCGATTCTGAGGATTCGGCATTTTTGCTGACACTCTGCAAACGGGGGCGGCGTGCTGGCATGTTGAACGCTAAACGGGCGGAAACGCACCAAATCCGCATTGAGCACTCGCCAGAGGGCATGTTTTGGGATTATGCGCCCGAAAAGGCGGAAAGTGATGATAAGAAGGTTTTTAAGCCGAAATTCAAAAGCAATCCGCCACGCAAGGGGCGCAAGGACGATGAGTAGAAATTGAACTGTTGATAGCAATGAAAATGGAACAGAATTCGGAGTATGGCGCGGAGTGTGGCAGTAGCAATGGCGCAAACCGTTGCTCGGATAGTACCTATAATTACCCTTACTCTCCCCCCTTGGGGGGAGAGAGTAAGGGGGAGGAATTACATTCCTCGCTCCCCGCGAAAAACGGGGGCGATGTAATCCCTCCGGAATCTCGCGCGGGGGGCGAAAAATCTCGCGCGGGGGGTAGCATGACGCTCAGACAGGCTTACGGGAATATGCCAGAATTGAGCCATAGCGGGGGCGGGAAGGGGTCTGAAGTCGTTCGCTGGATAGCGGACACCGGAAACCTCAATTTTGAGGCGGCATTGGCCCGTTTTGGAGTTCTTCGGCGCATGGCAATTCTTGTTTTCGATAAAGACACTAGAAAATGGGTGGGTTGCAACGCGCATAAAAGCCACGCGCTGAAAGAGAAGTGCATTATCTCGCGGGTGACGAAGGTCGCGAAAAATGCAGGAAAGGGGGCGCTGGCGAATCTTGAGGGGGTTATCGCAAATCTTGAGGGGGGTATGCTGCAAATTGTTGAACGCTTAGAACGAATTGAGCGATTGCTTGAAAGCAAAAGCGGGGGCGCTGACACAAAGCCAACGCCCCCGCTTGCTGATGAAGCGGCAAAATTTGCCGAGTATTTTTAATTCTTTTTGCTTGAGAGCAATTCCTTAATTAGCAACCCAGCAAACATTACGAATATCGGCCAAAAGTTTTTCATAACTTTCAACGCCACTAATGCTGTAACTTCAAATTCTTTCATATTATTTTTTTTGGTTAGAGTTTTTCGAGCAGTCCTTTTAGAAACGCGAGCCTGTCTAAATCGTCGCCGTAACGCTCTTGGTCATAAATTGTGCTGGTCACCCATTCGGCCACGTTGGCGCGCACCCAATCCGCTACGTCCTCCGCTCTTGGTTCGTCCTCCCAACGCATGCGAATGCCCTCGCTGTCAAGCAGAGACAGATACTCGCTACCCCAAGTGTTGTCTTTGGGACACCAGTCGTATCCATCCTCGGTCAACACTAAGTTAAGCTGTTGATTTTCAAGTACTTGCCCTATTGCTTCGATTAGTTTGTTCATTGTTTTTTTGGTTACTTCCGCGCCTTATTTTTGGCATGGAAAATTTTGTTTGCAAGGTTTTTTTTGAAAAAGTTTAGCTGAAATACAAGGGTCCGAAATCTAGCGGGGGGGGTCCGAAATCTAGCGGGGGG
>JACCEE011788384.1_pt1 | contig 19787 bp, 19 predicted proteins | sample 7449931 | NCBI WGS metagenome assembly JACCEE01 (sample SAMN15323457, study PRJNA562643) | freshwater metagenome | isolation source: river surface water | place: USA:Blue River Watershed | collected 2017-08-19 | reverse complement strand
TCGACCGAGCAGCGCGATATGGGCGCCTTCGCGGGCGAGTTCAAGTGCAATGGTTTTTCCGAGGAGGCCCGTGGCGCCACACAACACCACTTTGCTATCACGTAACTGCAGATCCATTTGGTTCCTTCAGCGTCGACGGGCGAGCACGGCGCCTCGACCCAAGGCGTGCAGCTTGCCGCGAGCGAGCTCCGCCGACAACGGTGCCATCCCACAGTTGGTACAGGCGATCAGGCGGTCCGAGTCGACATGTTTTGCCGCCGCTCGGATATTGGCAGCCACTTCCTCCGCGCTCTCGAGTTTACCCGGCAAGACTTCGACAGCGCCCACCAAGAGTGTTTTATCAGGTAGCAGCCGCATCAGATCGGGTGGCACGCGTGAACCGGCGAACTCGAGCGATACCTGCTGCACGCTGCTCGAGTTGATCCAGGGAAAGATGGTTTCGTACTGGCGCCACGTGTCACCGAGCGAAGACTTCCACTTCACGTTGGCTTCGATGCCGTAGCCGTAACAAATATGGACGATGGTCGTCGCCTTGAGGCCTCGCATGGCACGCTCTAGCGCAGCAATACCCCATTCACCCACCTCGTCGAGAAACACGTTGAAAGCCGGTTCGTCGAATTGGATGACATCGGCGCCGGCCGCTTCCAGTTCATGTGCTTCTTCGTTGAGCATTTCGGCGAAACGCAAGGCCATGTCGGCGCGTCGTCCGTAATGGGCATCCGCCAACGTATCGCAGATCGTCATGGGTCCAGGCAGCGTCACTTTCAAAGCGCGCGTAGTTTGTGAACGCATGAAAGCCGCATCGGCGACGTGAACGGCAGCGCGGCGTCTAAGCGGTGCAGTCACCGTCGGTACGTCCGCGACGTAACGATTGTTGCGGATCCCCATCGGCGTTTTCAGATTCCAGTCGATGCCCTCGAGTGTTTCGAGGAACCCGTGCACGAAGTGGATTCGAAATTGTTCGCCATCACCGACGATATCGATGCCAGCACGTTCTTGTTCGCGCAACCATTCGAGAGCGGCTCGCTGTTTACCATGCTGTAACTGAACAGCGTCGAGGCGCCATGCGGCCCAGAGTTTTTCGGGCTCAGCGAGCCAATCGGGTTTCGGCAGACTGCCGACTGTCGTAGTGAGAAACATCGGCCCATGTTAGCGATGCGATCGAATCCGCCTCTGCGGCGATGACGCGATTGCTCGCCAGGCGGATTAGATTTTCAGGCCCCAAAATGTCCACGGCCGGGTGGCTTGCGCCACCCGGCCGTGTCGTCCATGGACGTTCAGCATCCCTGCTGTCGGGTCATCCGTGACCCGAGCGTTGGCTTGCTCAGTTCGGCAGCAACACGCTATCGACCGCTACGACGACGCCGTTGGCGGCGTTGTAGTCACCCGTCACACGGGCTCCGTCGACGCGCAGACGACCGCGCACGAGTTCGACCTTAACGTCGTCGCCGGCTTCGGTTTTGGCGCTGCGAGTGCGCTTGAGGTCATCCGATTCGAGCGCCTTGCCCGGCACCACGTGGCGGGTGAGGATCTTCACGAGCTGGTCCTTGTTTTCCGGACGCAGGAGGGACTCGAGTTGCTCCGGCGGCAGCTTCGCGAAGGCTTCGTCGGTCGGCGCGAAAATCGTCACCGGGCCTTGGGCGGTGAGGGCGTCTTGAAGACCGGCAACCTCGATGGCCTTGGCGAGGGTGTTGAAGTTACCCTTTTGCTTGGCGACATCGAGAACCGTCGGGCTGCCGGCATAGGCCGAGGCGGCCGATAACAACGACAAACAGGCGGCGAAAGCAGCCTTGCGAGTGAATGAGCGAATCATGGCAGTACTCCGTTTATATGTGGGGGCGTACCGCGATCCTGCGTACGCGAATCTATTCGACGACGAGATAGTGACATCATCTCGGAAGTTTGTCACGATGTTGTACAGCTAGTTGCTGTACACAACATGGACAAATGATGAACAAACCGGCAGCCATGGGATCTACAGGTCAATTCACCATCAAGGCGGTCGCGCAGGCGACAGGCCTGACGGTGGAAACCTTGCGGGCTTGGGAGCGCCGGTACGAAGTCGTTCGACCGTCTCGCGATGGGTCGGGTCGACGAACGTACTCGGCTGCCGACGTGGCCCGATTGCGTTTGCTGCGCACGGCGACCGAACTCGGTCACACCATCAGCCGGCTCGCCGCTCTCGACGAAGGTGAGCTCGCCAAATTGGTTGCCGATTCGGGTGGGCAAGCCCGTCCCGGTCCTTCGCGCGGTCAGTCCTTCGTCGAGCGTGCACTTGATGCGGTCGCTCATTCCGACCCGTCCGGCGTGGAAGAGGTGTTGACCTCGGCTGTTGCGTTGCTGCCGCCTAACGAAGTGGTCAACACGATCCTCGTACCTCTTGTACAAGAGGTCGGTGAACGCTGGCACCGCGGTGAGGTGTCGATCGCCCAAGAGCACATGACGACGGACATCGTCCGTCGTTTGATCATCTCGGTCTCGCGCGGCTACTTGCGCTCGGATAACGGACCCTGTCTCGTGTTGTCGACCTTGTCGGGTGAGCGACACGAGCTCGGCATTTTGATGTGCAGTTGGCTCGCGGCGACGCGTCGCTTCCGTACTCACTACCTCGGTGTCGATTGTCCCGCCGAGGAGATCGCTCGTTTCGCGCTTGCAGTCGATGCCTGTGCGGTGCTCGTTTCTGTTGTGATGCCCGAGAACGAAGTGCCGGCACTGCAGCAACTGCGCAAGTTGACCGAATTGCTGGTCGGGAAGTGCGAGGTATGGGTCGGTGGTTTCGCCGCGCGCTCGTTGTCGCCGGAAGAGGTGCCGCCCGGTTGTTTGTTGTTACCGAGCGGTAACGCGTTCGAGCAGCGACTCGATCTGCTCTCAGCACAGTTCCACTCCTGACCGCGCGGCAAGTCTGTTGCGTCTCGTGTGAACTTTTCGCTGTAGCCCCCTAGCCAGAGTTCAGCAATTCGACATAGCCTCGGCAACATGAGGCGACTACTGCTTGGCTTGCTATTCGCGGTACTCACGGCTTGCGGTGGGGGCGGCGGCGGATCTGGCTCCGGGAACAGTTTCTCGTTAGGCGGCAGCGGCGCTGCGCCGACTAATCCGCCGGTTACAACGAGCGATGCGTTTCGTTTTCTCAACCAGGCGACTTTCGGTGCGACCGAAGATACGGCTCGTGCACTGATCGCACTGGGTGACTCTTCGAATGCCTACGCGCGTTGGATCGATGCGCAAATCACCAAACCCACCTCATTGCTGTTGCCGGCCGTCGAAGCGGCCTATCCGAATCCCGTACCCACGGGCTTCAATGTGGGCAGCTTGAATGCGATCCGTCTCGAGAGCTGGTTCGCGAATGCAGTGCGCGGTGAAGATCAGTTGCGCCAACGCGTCGCGTTCGCATTGTCCGAAATTTTTGTCGTATCGCAGATCGGTGCACTGCTGAACTTGCCGAATGCGACGGCTGACTTCCATGACATGCTCGCGCGAAATGCCTTTGGTAATTATCGCGACTTGTTGGAGCAGGTGACGCTGCATCCGGCGATGGGTATCTATCTTTCGATGCTCGGTAATCAGCGCGCCGTCGCCGGCACGAATCTTCGACCGGATGAAAACTACGCGCGCGAGATGATGCAGCTCTTCAGCATTGGTCTCGTTGAACTCAATCTCGATGGCACTCTCAAGCGTGACGCAAGCGGGCAGCCGATCCCGACCTACAACCAGGACATCATCGAAGGCTTTGCCCGAGTATTCACCGGCTGGAAGTGGGCTTGTCCGACGACGACTCCGACCTGCACCTTTGCGAATACCCGCCCACAGACTGCGCCTGTTGCCGGATACAACCAGATCAAGCCGATGCAATTGTTCGAGGCACAGCACGAGCCCGGCGAGAAGCGCGTGTTGAGTTACAGTGGTTCGGCATTGAGTGGCGGCCTCATCCCCGCCAATCAGGGCGGTGAGCGTGACCTGCGCTCCGCACTTGATAATGTTTTCAATCACCCGAACGTCGCGCCGTTCATTTCGAAACAGCTCATCCAGAAATTGGTGACGAGCAATCCGTCGCCAGCTTATGTGCAGCGCGTCGCCGAGAAGTTCAACAACGATGGATCGGGCCGTCGAGGTAATCTCGAGGCGGTGGTGCGCGCGATCCTGCTTGATGCGGAGGCCCGCACGACGCCGAGCGGTAATGCCGCTGCAACCGCCGGCAAGCTCAAAGAGCCTCTGCTGCGCTTGACTCAGTTATGGCGTGCTTACGACGCACGCTCCGGTGGTGAAAAACTCGGTGCGGCACGTAATTTCTCCGGCGGCGCCAGCGGCACCTTTGGGCAGGCACAGGGGTCGTCACCTTCGGTGTTCAATTTCTTCAGCCCGTTCTATGCGCCTCCAGGAGAGATTGCCGATGCCGGGCTCGTTGCTCCTGAGATGCAACTGGCAACTGAGTATCTCAACACCCAGACCACGAATTTCTTTTGGACACAAGTTACGACCCGTACCCATGTGAATGCGGCGCGCTTGAATGTCGATGATGTCTATATCGATATCTCGAACGACTTGCCGCTGGCGAGTAATCCGGATGGTCTGATCGATCGTGTCGCCACTCGTCTACTGGGGGATTCGAATTTGTTGTCGGCGGAAATGCGAGTGGCGATCAAGGCGCAATTGGAACGCACGACTATTCCCGCAACCAATCCGACTACTGCGCAAGCCACGCGAGTTGGCGATGCGCTTTATCTGATCCTCATCTCACCTAGCTACGCCTTGCAGCGTTGACGTTCAGGACGATACTCATGAATCGGCAACGACGACGATTTTTAAAAGCAGCCACTGCTGGTGGCGTCGCGTACGCCTTCGGTCGTACGGTCGGTACGCTCGACGCGCAGATGACGGGCGTCGGCGGCTTTGGTGACTACAAGGCCTTGGTCTGTCTCTTCCTCTTCGGCGGTAACGACTCCTGGAATATGTTCGTACCGACGAGCACCGCTGAATACAATGCATATTCTCGCTCGCGCGGAGGTGGTACCGCGTCGAGTCTTGCGGTTGATCGCGCCGCGTTGTTGCCGGTGATGTACGACGGGCAAACGAGCGGCGATCCAACTTACGGATTCCATCCGTCCATGACTGGAGCACGCGAGTTGTTCCAGTCGGGTCGCTTGGCGGTCATGGCGAACATGGGGCCGCTGCTGCGTCCGACCACGAAAGCGCAGTACCAGTCTGCCGCGACGAGCGGTCATGCTCTTCCGCCGCAATTGTTTTCGCACAACGATCAGCAAGATCAGTGGCATAGCTTGCGCGGCAAGACGATCTCGAAATCCGGATGGGCGGGTCGAGTCGCCGATGTGTTGAATGCGCAGGTTGCGAATCAACAGCTGTCGCTCAACGTATCGCTGGCAGGTCAGACTTACTTCCAAGCGGGCGAGATCGCACGACCGTATGTCATGGGTGCTGCGGGTGCGACCAACTTCACCGGTTTTGCGACCTCTGGAGTGGGCCTAGGTCGCCGCGGTGCCGTCGAGGCGAGTTTGACAGCCGCACTCGCAAGCAAGAGCAATACCGTTTACGAACGTAGTTACGCGACTATCCAGCAGCGCGCGGTGCAGTTCGCAGATCGGGTCAATGGATCGCTGGCTACCGCGCGCGATTTTACCGCCCTGCCCAACACAGGCGTGACGCTCTCCGGCCTGCAGACGCAGCTGCGAACCGTGGCTAAGTTGATCTCGGTACGTACGAGCCTGTCGTTATCAAGACAGATCTTCTTCGTCTCATTGGGTGGCTTTGATCAGCACGATGACCTGATGGCCGACCAGCCAGGCTTGCTAGCCACCGTCAGTAATGGGATCAAAAGTTTCTACGATGCACTGACCGAGATGGGCATGGAAAATTCGGTCACGCTATTCACGCAGTCCGACTTCGGTCGTACGCTGACTTCGAACGGGGATGGCTCCGATCATGCTTGGGGTGGCATTCAGCTGGTTGCCGGTGGTGCAGTTCGTGGCGGTCGAATCTATGGCCAGTATCCGCTGCTAGAAACCGGTAGCTCACTGGATGTCGGTGGCGGTCGCTTCATTCCGACGACCTCAGCTGATCAATATGCTGCTACCTTGGCTTCGTGGTTCGGGGTGGGGGCGAGTGATTTGCCCAAGGTTGCGCCCAACATCGGCGCATTTGCGACGCGAGATCTCGGTTTCCTCGGTTAACCGCAAGGGGTTGTCCGTGAGTGCGCTGCTCAGGCGCGTGGTTTGCCTTGCGCAACCTGGCGCAGGAATTGCTCGAGTTGGCTGTTTGCATCACGAGTCGTTTCGACCGGTAAGGGTCCGCTGATCACTCCGCAGTAGTGACGTGCGCGACCTGCGTCGATCCAGAGTTCGTCGGCAACCGCGATGATCGTGCCGTAGCGTCGATCGAGAACCTGGTAACGATCCATCGACACCTTGAACCAGAAGTTCGAATGATGGACGACGCGTGACGTCTTCAATTGCAGCCATTCGCGCGGCGTTGGCGTCTCTCGACGAAACTCGGGTGTCGCGTACGCTTGGCAGAGAGGCTCGAGATGGGCTGCACCGGCCGCGCCCCAGAGCGAATAGAACAGCGGCACACTAAGCGGAATGGCGGCCAGCCATAGTGCGATCCGAATCCACCGCCGCTTTCGACCCGGGCCCTCGAGCTTGACGACGTCGGCCAAAATCAAGAATGCCAACGACGCCGGCATAGCGGCAATCAGCAGGACGATTGCCGCGAGCGCCAGTTCGTCGCTCACGGCAGACTCAAAGAATGAACCTGCTCAGATCCTCATCTTGCGACAAGGCCTCGAGATGGGCGTCGACATAAGCTGCATCGATATCAATTTTTTCGCCCGTTCGATCTGTCGCTTCGTAAGACAGCGTTTCGAGGAGTCGCTCCATCACGGTGTGTAGGCGACGAGCACCGATATTTTCTGTGCGTTCGTTGACGTGAAAAGCGATCTCAGCAAGTCGACGAACGCCACTCTCGATGAAGCTGACCTTGACACCTTCGGTCTCGAGCAGCGCGGCATACTGCGTCGTGAGCGAGGCGCTCGGTTCCGTCAAGATACGGACAAAATCTTCGACGCTGAGTGACGTCAGTTCGACGCGAATCGGGAAGCGTCCTTGCAACTCCGGGATGAGATCCGAAGGTTTGGCAACGTGGAAAGCACCGGATGCAATGAACAGCACATGATCGGTCTTGATCGGACCATACTTGGTGTTGACGGTGCAGCCTTCGACGAGCGGCAGCAAGTCTCTCTGTACGCCTTCGCGTGAGACGTCGGCGCCATAGCTGTCTTGTCGGCGGCACACCTTGTCGATCTCGTCGATGAACACGATGCCATTCTGTTCCGCGTTCCGAACAGCCTTCGCGCGCAGTTCCTCTTCATTGAGTAGTTTGGAGGCTTCCTCCTCGAGCAGCAGCTTCTGGGCTTCTCGGATCTTCAGCTTCCGAGAGCGACCCTTACCGGCGCCGAGATTCTGGAACATGGATTGAAGTTGTTGTTGCATCTCCTCCATGCCGGGCGGCGCGACGATTTCCATCCCGAGCACCGGGTTACGCAGCTCGATTTCGATTTCGCGCTCATCGAGCTGGCCTTCACGCAGCATCTTGCGGAATTTCTGGCGGGTCTCGGCATCACGCGGCGCTATGGGTTCATCCGTAGAGAATCCCATCAGACGCGGTTTGGGAAGCAGTGCATCCAGAATGCGCTCTTCGGCCGCATCTGCAGCGCCATCGCGAGCGCGGGCGAGCGCTTCCTCGCGTTCGAGTTTGACGGCGAGCTCGACGAGATCCTTGATGATCGAGTCGATGTCTCTGCCGACATAGCCGACTTCGGTGAACTTGGTCGCTTCGACCTTCACGAACGGCGCCTTCGCGAGGCGCGCTAGGCGACGCGCAATCTCGGTCTTGCCACAACCCGTCGGTCCGATCATCAGGATATTTTTCGGCGTGATCTCGGGTCGCAGATCTTCGCGAACCTGCATGCGTCGCCAACGGTTGCGCAGCGCGATCGCTACGGATCTTTTGGCGGCATCTTGGCCGACGATATGTCGATCGAGTTCGGCGACGATGGCCTTCGGTGTCAATTCAGCAGGCAGCACACTCATGATCTGAGCTCCTCGATCACGAGGTTGCGATTCGTGTAGATGCAGATATCGGCGGCAATATTCAGTGAGCGCGAGACGATGTCACGAGCACTGAGCTCGGTATTGTCGATTAGGGCTTGTGCTGCAGCCTGTGCAAATGCCCCACCCGATCCGATGGCGACGAGATCGTGCTCCGGTTCGATGACATCGCCATTGCCGGAAATGACGAGCAATTTTTGTGGGTCGCCGACCAGTAGCAGTGCCTCGAGTCGGCGCAGTGCGCGATCGGAGCGCCAATCTTTGGCTAGCTCGATAGCCGCTCGAGTCAAGTTGCCGAATTTATCGAGTTTCCCCTCGAAGCGTTCAAATAAGGTAAAAGCATCGGCAGTGCCACCGGCGAAGCCGCCTATGACTTTACCGTTACCGAGTAGCCTGACTTTGCGGGCGTTACCCTTCATGACGGTGTTGCCGAGCGTAACTTGACCGTCGCCGCCGATGGCGACGATGCCGTCACGGCGTACGCCGAGAATGGTGGTGCCGTGCGGATTGAAACCTTCAGCCATGGAGCTCACTTCTTTCGCGCCCGAGGATGGGCTTGGTCATAGATGCGGGCGAGGTGCTGAAAATCAAGGTGGGTATAAACCTGTGTCGTCGCGATATCGGCATGGCCGAGCAATTCCTGGACACCTCGCAAGTCCTGGCTGGACTCGAGCAAGTGTGACGCGAACGAATGTCGGAAAAGGTGCGGATGGATATGTACTGGTAATCCTTGGCGTCTTGCCCAAGCGGCGACACGTTTCTGGATGGTTCGGGCGCCGAGACGACGGCCATTACGGCCGACGAAGATGGCTTTTTCGTCGACTGGCGCCATCGGCGTGCGTTCCGTCAGCCACGTTCGCAGGGCCTCACAGGCTTTTCGACCAACGGGCAGTATCCGCACCTTATTGCCTTTGCCAGTGACTCGCACAGTGCGATCGGCCAGATCAAGATCATGCAGATCGAGTCCCAACAACTCAGAGAGGCGCAGCCCCGACGAATAAAAGAGTTCCATGACGGCGCGATCTCGTTTGGCGAGCGCATCGTCGCCGACGATCTCCAGCAGACGACTCATTTGATCAGCGTCGACGGTGCGCGGTAGTGGGCGGCGCGCTTTGGGTGCACGGACGTCGCCAGCCGGATTGTGTGGTATCGCACGTTCTCGCTGCAGATAGCGGAGAAAGCTTCTCGTTGCCGAGAGACGGCGTTGAATGCTGCGAGGGGCGAGTCCTGCGGCATGTGAGCGAGCCGCGAACGAGCGGATATGTTGCTCATCGACCAATATCCAGTCGTCGATTTTTTGCTGCTCACACCATTGAGCGAGAGTCTCGATCTCCCGACGATAGTTCAGGGTGGTGTGCGGCGACATTCTCCGTTCACGCGACAAGTGCGTGACGAATTTCTCGACCCACTCCAGTGCCGTCGGTTTCACGCCGCCTGCATGCGACAGCGCAACAGCGCTGCGCCGAGCAGCTCGCCCATTCGAGCGAGAAAATCGGTGCTCATCGCCGGCGTAAATCGCTCGGGATCGATGCTGCCGAGTGCCATGGCGCCGAGACTGGCCGCAGGCCCGATCGGAACGAGTGCCATCGAGGCGATGGATTCGGCTTCGTCGCCGAAGACGACACGTCGTTGCTCGAGTGCAAAGTGACCACAGCGCGTACGGGCAGCCGGCAACAAGGCTTCGATACCGGGACGTACTTCCGGATCGAGCAGCAGCCGTACCGAGACGATGTCGAAATCGGTCCGCAACGAAGCGTGTACGCGCGTGACCAGATCGGCTTCGTTATGAGCTTGCATCAAGGACAGCGTGAAGTGGTGCATACGCTCTGCGATGGCGTCGTTTTCACGACCGACGCGAACCCACTCCGCGAGTTTTTCACGATTGGCTGCCTGACGTTCACGTAAGACCTTGATTTGGCGTTCCATCAAAGACACGGCACCATCACCGGTGTCGTGATGTAGTACGAGGTGATCGAGCACGTCCGGGTGCTTTTGTAGAAAATCCGGATGCTGCTTCAAAAACTCGACAACTTGCTCATCCTGCATCGATCAATCCTCGATTGAACCTTCGAACGCGACCACGGCGGGTCCCGTCATCCATAAATGTGATCCCGGGCCTTCCCAACGCAGTGACAAGCGACCGCCCGGTAGATCGATTGCAACGGTGGATGCGAAGCGTCCTTGGCGTCGGCCAACGGCCATTGCGGCGCAGGCGCCGGTGCCACATGCGAGGGTCTCGCCAACGCCGCGCTCGAATACACGCAAGTGCGCATGCTCTCGATCGACGAACTGCAGAAAACCGACATTGGTTTTTTGCGGGAACATCGGATGCGTCTCCAGTATCGGCCCGAGCTCGGCGACAGGAGCTGACTGGATATCGGGAACCCAGGTGACGATATGTGGATTTCCCATCGACACGCGCGTGAAACGAACCGTTGTAGCGTGGAGAGCGAGTTCGATTTCGTCATGGTCGAGAAAGCGCGGCTCGCCCATGTCGACTGAGACGAGCCCCTCGTGTTCGAAGCGCGCTTCGATTATTCCACCCTGGCTTTCGAGTCGGATAGGTCCGCTGAGCTTGCGTTGTCGTCGCAACCACTCGGCAACACAGCGAGCACCGTTGCCGCATTGTTCGACCTCGCTGCCATCGGCATTGAAGATACGGTAGTAGGCGAGTGTTTCGGCGCTCCGCGCGGGTTGGATTACGAGCGCCTGATCAAACCCGATGCCGGTCTTCCGATTTGACCACGTGCGCCAACGCTCGGCGGAGGGCAGAGTGGCATCGGCATTGGTCTCGAACACGATGAAGTCGTTGCCGAGACCGTGCATCTTGGTAAAGCGGATCATGGGGCGTTGATCATCGTGCGAAGAGCTCAGCCTTCAAGCGATGGATCGCAGAAATATCTTCATCACCGTATCCGCGCGCGATCAACTCGGCATACTCGCGCAGGACATCTTCTACCACCGGCAGAGCGACGCCGCTGGCGGCGGCCATGTCACGACAGATACGTAAATCTTTTTCGTGCAGCTTGATACGAAATCCGGCTGGATACTCGCCGCGGATCATATTCGGCGCGCGGTTTACGAAATACCACGAAGACCCTGCGCCTTGCCCGAGTGTTTCGACCACCCGCTCGAGCGGTAAACCTTGTTGATGAGCAAACGCCATCGCTTCGCCGACGGCGCGAATGATGCCTGCGCACATGATCTGGTTGGTGGCCTTGGTTCCCTGGCCCGCACCGTGCGGCCCGAAGTGACGAACCGTCCGACCCATCGTCTCGAGTATCGGCCGAGCGTTTTCGAAATCGGTCGGATCGCCGCCGCACATGATGGCGAGCGTGCCGTTTTTGGCCCCTTCCACGCCGCCACTCACGGGACAATCGAGAAAGCGGGCACCGTGTAGCGCCATCTTCTCGGCCGCAGCTCGCGCGGTGGCCGCGCTGACTGTTGAACAGTCGATGACAAGTGTTCCGGGCTTGAGGCCTGATTCGAGGGCTGACAGCACATCGAGCACATCACGATCTGCCGACACGCATAGCACCAGCACGTCACATTCGGCTGCGAGAGAGGCCGGATCGGTCGGCGCGACACATCCCAACTCGGCTGCTAGAGCTTGAGACTTCTCGTGACTGCGATTCCAGACACCCTGCAGCAGACCCGCCTTGGCGAGATTACGCGCCATAGGCGCACCCAGGGCACCGAGGCCGAGAAAACCGGTTTTCATAAGGCGTGATCTTATCAGCCGCACGCAAAAAAACGGGGCGGTGATCTCTCGACCACCGCCCCTAGGCTTTACAGGGGACAACTGTAAATCGAAAACTCAGTTCGTGTAGGCGCGCTCACCGTGGCTTGTGGTGTCGAGACCTTCGCGCTCATCTTCTTCTTTCACGCGCAGCCCGATCGTCAGATCGATCAACTTGAAGAGGACGAAACTGACCGTGCCCGACCAGCCGATCGCAATGAGAACACCGAGTGTCTGCGTGGTGACTTGACTGCCCATGTCGTAGCCGTCGACACCGACGCCGCCCAGAGCCGGTGAGACGAAGATGCCGGTACCGATGGCACCGACGATGCCACCAACACCGTGGATGCCGAACACGTCCAGTGATTCGTCGTAGCCGAGCGCCTTCTTCAAGCTCGTGACCGCGAAAAAGCAGACGATGCCGCCGATCGCGCCCAAGATGATCGAGCCCATGGGGCCGATGAGACCAGCGGCCGGCGTGACCGCCACGAGGCCCGCGATAGCACCGGAGGCGATACCCAGCATCGAAGGCTTCTTGGTGACTATGGTTTCGACGAGCATCCAGGCCAAAGCAGCAGCGGATGTCGCAAGTATGGTGTTTAGCAGCGCGAGTACGGCGATTCCGGTCGCCTCAAGGTTCGAGCCGGCATTGAAGCCGAACCAACCGACCCATAGCAGAGCCGCACCGATCAGAGTGAAGGGCAGATTGTGTGGCGGCATGGCGTCGCGGCCGTATCCGATACGCTTACCGAGGACGAGTGCGCCAACCAGCGCAGCGATACCGGAGTTGATGTGCACTACCGTACCGCCAGCAAAGTCGAGGTCACCTTTTTCGAACAGTAACCCACCGGTGGCCCACACCATGTGCGCCATCGGCAGATACGAGAGGGTGAACCATAGCGCCGAGAAGACGAGCAGTGCGCTGAACTTGATGCGCTCTGCAAGGCCGCCCACGATGAGTGCTGTGGTGATGGCCGCGAACGTTAACTGGAAGGCGACGAACACATACTCCGGAATGACGACACCATCGGAGAACGTGGCGGCCGTGCTATCGGGTGTGATTCCCGCTAAGAAAAATTTGGTGGTGTCGCCAATCATCCAGTTCCACGCGCCACCATCGCCGAAGGCGAGGCTGTATCCGTAGAACACCCATAGCAATGAGATCAAACAAAAAATTGTGAAAACTTGCGTTAGAACGGACAGAACGTTTTTTGATCGAACGAGTCCGCCGTAGAACAACGCCAAGCCCGGCACGATCATCAGAATGACGAGTACGGTCGACAACATCATGAACGTGGTATCTCCCTTGTCGGGCACCGGCGCATCCTGTGCGAAAGCCAACAGCGGCGCCGCTGCAACTAATGTGGCGAGAACGCCGCCGAGCCATCCTTTCTTGTTCAGGCCTTGTCGATTCAGCATTGTTGATACTCCCTGCTCGTCGTTGACTTCAGGTGGCCGCCACGCCGGTTTCGCCCGTGCGTATGCGAATCGCCTGTTCGATCCCGGATACGAAAATGCGCCCATCACCCACCTTGCCGGTACGAGTGACGTTGGCGATCGCCTCGACCACCGGCTCGACGATGCTTTCGTCGACGGCGATTTGCACTTGGATGCGCGAGACGAAATCCACTTGGTATTCGGAGGCGCGATAGATCTCGAGATGTCCGAGTTCAGCGCCATATCCGCGTACCTCGAGAATCGTCATGCCTTGCACACCTAGTTGCGCGACAGCCAACTCGAGATCGTCCAACTTGAAGGGACGGATGATGGCGGTGATCATCTTCATCGCACGGACCATCCCTCTGGCATCGAACGAATAACCGCCTCGTCACATCAGGAATGCGACTCGGCGTCCCGACCGTCGACGCGGTATCCTTCGCATCGACGGCTCGATGGATGAGGAATTGCAGAATCCGTGCCACGCCGGATCACCGCTTGAGTGGTCGTTTTGCCGCGTGTTGGTGCAAATTCAGCCGTTGTTCCGCACCGTTTTGGCACCGGCTCACCCGGTGCTGCGTCATAAGAGGGCAGTAAGGCCCGGAGAGTCATGTCATGGACCAGAAAATCGACGACATCGTCAGACGTCTACTCGGCTCACTGCCGACGTCTCTACAGGATTCCGCGCAGGGTCTTCGTCGGGACATCGAAGACAATTTCCGCGCTGTGCTGCAGGCCAATCTGACCAAGCTCGACTTGCTCTCGCGGGACGAATTCCTCGCCCAGGCGAAAGTGCTCGAACGAACTCGAGCCCAGCTCGAGGAGCTGGAGCGGCGTCTTGCAGCATTGGAGGCAAAGTCGTCTAACGCGCCGCGGGGATGACCCGACATGACGGTTGCCCGGGTGGCTTGCCGAGGGCAGGTGGGCTTGCAGTCACCACCGGTGCAAATCGAGGTCTATCTCGGTAACGGACTACCGTGTTTCCACATCGTCGGTTTGCTTTCGACCGAGGTCAAAGAGAGTCGGGAGCGAGTCAGAGCAGCGATCAGTACGACGGGTTTCGAATTGCCCGCGGGTCGTATCACCGTCAATCTCGCGCCGGCTGATCTGCCCAAAGATGGCGGTCGATTCGATCTGGCGATTGCCCTTGGCATCCTGTCCGCCTCCGGCCAGTTGCGGCCTATCCGCAGTCTCGAGCGCATCGAGTGTTTCGCTGAACTCGGTTTGTCAGGGGAGTTGCGCGCTGTTCGAGGTGCGCTGCCCGCGGCGGCAGCTGCACAAGCGGCCGGCCATGACGTGATCATCGCGCGCGACAATGCACCCGAACTGCGCCACCTCGCGGGAGCGCAGGTCGCGATAGCCGGCACATTGCAGGAGGTGTGCGACTACCTCGAAGGTCGTCGAGTGCTGCCCTCGGTGCTAGACCGAGTGCTACCCCGCGATGAGTCGTCTGTTGCACCACCGATAGCTGCGTTAGCGGATGTTCGCGGGCAATCATTGGGCAAGCGGGCCCTCGAGGTTGCCGCAGCTGGAGAGCATAGTTTGCTGCTGATGGGTCCGCCGGGCTGTGGCAAGAGCATGCTCGCAGCGCGTCTTCCGGGTTTGCTGCCGCCACTGTCACCCGAAGAAGAGCTCGAGGTTGCGATGATCGCCTCGATTACCGGTGGGCGTTTACTCGTGAGTTCGCAGGGACTCGTATCTCGTCCGTTTCGCTCGCCACATCATGGTGCATCGGCGAGTGCGATCATCGGGGGTGGTGCCGCTGCCCGTGCCGGTGAAATCACCCTCGCGCATCGCGGCGTGCTTTTTCTCGATGAGTTACCAGAGTTCGATCGGCGTGTCCTCGAGGCGCTACGCGAGCCGCTCGAGACCGGCCATGTGTCCATTGTTCGCGCCGAAGCTGCGGCTGACTATCCGGCGAGATTCCAGTTGGTTGCAGCGATGAATCCCTGTCCGTGTGGGCAACGCGGTTCACGTCAGGATCGTTGCCGCTGCTCCGAGTCGCAGATCGAGCGCTATGCGGCAAGACTATCCGGTCCGCTGTTGGATCGAATCGACCTGCGTATTGCGCTCGAGGCGGTCAGTGATGCCGACCTGAATGATGATACCCGCGCGCTACGCGAGACCGACGAAACGGCGATTCGATTCCGAATCCGCTGCGCACGCCAGCAACAGCAAGAGCGGCAGGCTTGTTCGAACGCACGACTCGAGGGCGCACAGCTGGCCGCCTTTGCCGAGCCTGACGCGGCGGGTCGTCGATTGCTAGCAGCAATGCGTAGCAAGCTGGGGCTCAGCATGCGTGGTTACGATCGCACGCTACGCATTGCACGAACATTGGCTGATCTCGATCAAAAAAAATGCCTCGGCGAGGAGCATCTCGCCGAGGCATTTCAGTTAAGACGATCTTTGGGGGCTTGAGCGCTTACTGCGCGAGCATGTGATCGACGGCGGCTTGGATCAGCTCGTCCGACAGATCCGTGCGGCCACCCTTGGCAGGCATTACACCGGCTTTACCCGTATAGCCTTCGATCGCGTGCTTATAGAGTGTCGCTTTGCCTTGGGCGATGCGCGGCGCCCAAGCCGCTGCGTCACCGGTCTTCGGCGCGCCGGCAATACCGCCCGTGTGGCAAGCGCCGCACACTTGCGCGTAGACGCCAGGGCCATCCGTCAGCACCGCCATGGCCGTCGTCATGGCGCCTGCGCCCGGTACGATTGCAAGGGCTGAGTTGTCGGCGCCCGCGACGGCCACACGGCCCGACGTTAGGTTGCGCTCGACGTCAGCCACGTACTTGGGCTCGGTCAGTAGGTGCGCTCGTTGCGTGTTGTTACCGACGCTGCGAGCCAGGGCAAACAGCAGGATCGCAATCACGATCAGGATGCCGAGTACGAGACTGAAGATGTTGAAAAACTGGGAGTCCTGCTTGCTCACGTGGGTGTCCGGCGGGTGTTGGAAACCGCCGGATTATAGCCGTTGGTCGGCAGCGGCTCCAACACCGACACCAGGTTGCCGCTCTCGCGCATGCTCTCCCAGTCAGCCCGCCGGGTACTGTGGAGGCTCGCGGTCGGCATGATGGTGCGCAGCACCACTTCGCCATAGGCCGGGATATCCCCGGCGGCGAGACCGTATTCCAGGGCGAACCAGGCATTACCGTGCCGATCCCAGGTTGGCCACTGGTCGGACGGAGCATCGTCCGACCATCCCACTTGCGCGATCAGCAGACGTACGACGTCGATCAAGGTCGTGATCAGCGTGTGTCCTTCGAACTTGAAGCCTTGGATGACGCGCTCATAGAAGTGGGGCGTTGCCAATAGCGGATAGTTCTGTACCTCAGTCGAGAGACGTCCGTCCCCTCGCTGTACCGATTCGCCGCGCAATTGATAAAGGCCGGCGGCATTGAGCTCGCAATAAGCCCACATGGCGAGCTTCTTGGTTCGCTCGATGAGGACGACTCGTTCCGGCCCTAGGGTGGAAAACAAGGCCTCATGGGTCGATCGGACTCGAGGTCCGAATCGATCCGGTTTACGGGATAAACGGTAGGTCGCCAAGCGGCTCGCCACTCGCCGATCGGATTCGCGACGCAGCCCACGGGCATGCGTATCGCTAATGGCAAATTGTGAGTAGTCGAGCATGGACGCACCTTCCCCGAGAAAGGTAACGGCCAACGGACTCTGCGTGTGATCACGGGTTTCGTGACACGCGTCACCTTTCCTACGGCAGACTCCAGACGACGCCGATGTTGAGATATCTCGGTAGCCACGATCGGGTTCTGGTCTCGAGACCGGTCGGTAACAGTCGCAGATCGGTGCAGCAAGGATTGCTGCGGTTGGTCGCGTTATTCACATCTAGCGCGACTTCCAGCAAACCGACTTCAAGTGGCTTGCGCCACGACGCTCGAAAATCAAGATTCCATTGCGCCGGCCATCGGGCTCGGTTGCGCTCGCCGACCACGGGCAGCAGAGCGCCGGTATCGCCGGTCCGGAATTCGGTACGACTCCAACCTGTGCGCCACGAGCCTTGTCCGGAGAGGGTCCACGGGCCACTGCGCCACTGTAAACCCAGCAGTAACGCATGTTGCTGGTTCCAATTTCGCGGTACTTCGATTGCGCCGAAGTCGTCTTCGACCTCCGACCACGCGTAGTTCAGAAAGCCGGACCAGTGCTCATCAAGCGTGTAACGACCCGTAAACTCGACGCCATAGGCAAGTGCACCATCCGGTGCAACACGACGACGATCGATCTCCATCTCCGGAATGAGCGATACCGGGTTGAGCAGATTTTCGTATCGCGGTGACGGGTCGTGGATCCGCTTGCGGTACGCCTCGATACGCCAGGCGCCGTGGTCTGCCAGCAGTTGCTCGTAGCCGAGCACCCATTGATCCGCCCTCTGCACCGGGTGGAAGGTCGTTTCACCATCAGCAACTTGCAGTTCGTCAGCCCGCTGACCTTGAGATGTACGGCCGGCACTGGCTCGCAAGAAGCGACCGTCGGCCAGCTCGTATTCCATGGCCAATCGAGGCGACCAGTCGACAGCGCTGCGCGGTTGGTTGCGGTGATCGGCGCGAATACCAAGGTCGACGCGCCAAGATGATGAGAGAGTGATCAGCTTCGAAGCGTAAGCGGAGATCGAACGAGTCTCTGCATTGATCAGGGTACTGCGATCGAGTTTGGGCGCACGATTGAAGGCCGCAGACAGCGATGGATCAAAGTTTGCCCGTATCGAGTGATCGTAACGAGTGCTGACTTTCAAAAATTCCGTGCCGAGTGACCAGGCACCCGCTTTCTGCCAAGCAAGATCAAAATAATATCCGTCAGTCTGTCGATTTTCGACAACTTGGCCGATGGATATCCTCTCACCCGACCATTCACCGCGACGATTTGCTTTCGAGTCAAATTTGGCGAAGGCTAACGCCAATCGATGATCAGAGGTCGTATCGCGTGTCGCTTTGAGCCACAGCGTGTTGTCGCGATAACCGGCAGTCGACTGTTCGCGCTCCTTGTCAGAGTCGTCGTTTTGATACTTGAGCTCATCCTGAAGGATCGAAAGGCCTGCCGCCAAAGTCCAATCATCGACGATCTGCTCTCCGCGGATGAGCAGGTCGGAAAACTCGATTTCAACGTTGTCGATATCTGCTGCACGCGCCACCCAGCCGGCACTGCTACTTCTTCCGGCGACGAGCCAACGACTTGTGGAATCGTTGAGCTCGGTTTCACCAACCGACATGGCGTGAGCGGCCAGTAATGACAATCCGATCTCGTGGTGATTGCCGTTATCGCTTCGACGCGGATGAATATCCATCACGGCGGAAAGGCGATCGCCATGGCGAACAGGAAAAACACCCGTGAAAAAATCGAGCGTATCTATCGTCACAGGCTCGATGCTGCCCAGAATCGCCCCGTAATCTTTGAAATGAAATGGCGATAGCTGAGGTATGCCATCGAAACGGACGAGCATCTCATCATCGAGACCGCCCCGCACGTGAGTTTTAGAGCTGAGCGGTGTGCTGGCAGTACCCGGAAGAGTGCGCGTTACGCGGATGACGTCCTCGTTGAGTCCCGCGAGATTTTCGATATCCGTCCGTTCGAGCTGCGCCGTGCTCGTCAATGGCGATTCACTAGAGTAGCGACTCGCATAGATCGCGATTTCCGTCAGGGGTTCGAGCTCGTAAGGCGGTTTTTCGGGTGTCGTCGATTCGGGTGCGGGCAGTCGGGTGACTACGAAGAGGCCGGGACGAAGACTGCGCAGGGTCAAACCATATTTCGCGAGTATGCGTAGAGCCGTATCGCGCGGGTTGTCGATGGTCGCATCTTGCGTGATCCGCAGTTCGGCGGTGACCAGCCGATCGCTGAACAAGATGGTGAAGTCGCGCGAGCGCAATTGGTTCAAGGCGGCGGAGAGTGTCGTGCCGGCCGGAATGACCGTAACGGGCGTCGAAGCGGTGGCGAGACCGGGACGAAGGCTGGGCGTCGATAGGAGCAGAAGGCAGATAACGAGCCGAAGTTTCACCCGGCTCATTATAGATAGATCAGAGCGAGTGCTTACGGCTTGCTGATGAGGATCTCCCCGTCACGACGTACCACGTCGAGTTCGACGGCAACGGCGACCGCGGCGAGCGCATCGTCGGGCGTCAGGCCAGCGATGCTCCCGTTCAGGCGAACGTCGGGATCGGTATTTTGGAGAGTGACGCGGTGACCCGTCTCGCGCTCGTACCAGGTGAGAAATGTTGCGAGGCTTGCGCCATCGATATCAATGGGTGAGGGAACTGCTTCGATCCAGCTCCAGCGTTCATCGGTAGCCGAAACCGTCGTTCGTTCGATGGTTTGTGGAGTTGTCGCAGATACGGTGAGTTGTTCACCTGCTGCGGCCGTTGCAAGCGAACGGCTCTCTTCAGGCTTCTGCAGGGCGATCGCGCCTTCGCGAACCGCGACATTGAGCCGCTCCTGATCGTAGTCGACGAGATACTGAGTACCGAGATGTTGGATTGCCCCAAGTC
>JACCEE011350350.1_pt1 | contig 19829 bp, 12 predicted proteins | sample 7449931 | NCBI WGS metagenome assembly JACCEE01 (sample SAMN15323457, study PRJNA562643) | freshwater metagenome | isolation source: river surface water | place: USA:Blue River Watershed | collected 2017-08-19 | reverse complement strand
GCCGCGCCCAGCCTGCCGGAGTTCTACAACAACGCAATCGACGGCCTGCGCATCGGGGCCGGCATCGGCTCTTGCGGCAACACGGCCTTCACCGGACAGCCGACGATCGTTGAAAACATCGCCACCGACGCCGGATGGGAGGGTTACCACGACCTCAGCCGTCGCGCCGGCGTGGCCGCCTGCTGGTCTTACCCGATCGTCACGTCCAACAAGCAGGTGCTCGGCACCTTCGCGATCTACGCGCGCACGCCGTCGGTGCCGGACCGCGACGCCGAGCAACTGATCGAGACCACCTCGCACCTGATCGCGCTGGCGATCGACAGCAAGCGCTACGAAGACCGCATCCAGTACCTCGCGCACTTCGATTCGCTGACCTCATTGCCGAACCGCGTGCAGCTGCAGGAACAGGCGCACTACCTGCTGCCGCGCGCCGACCGCGCCGGCACCAGCGTGGCACTGCTGTTCATCGACATCGACCGCTTCCAGCACGTCAATGATTCCTTCGGACACGGCGTCGGCGACACCCTGCTGATGCAACTGGCCGACCGCCTGCAGCACGCGGTGCGCGACGACGACACGCTGGCGCGCTTCGGCGGCGACGAATTCGTCGTCATGCTTCCCGACACCGATGCGCACGGCGCCACCGTGGTGTCGCAGAAGCTGCTGGACGTGGTGCGGCAGCCGACGCGAATCGATCAGTTCGAGATGTCCGTCACCGCATCGATCGGCATCGCTCTGTATCCGGGAGACGCCAAAAGCTTCGATGAACTGCTGAAGCAGGCCGACAGTGCAATGCACCGCGCCAAGCGCGACAACGGCGGCGGTTTCCGCTTCTATTCCGGCGAGATGCAGGCGCTGTCGATGCGCTACCTGAAGGTCGAGGCCGCGCTGCGCGCCGGCCTGGAGCGTCGCCAGCTGTTCCTGCAATACCAGCCGCAGATCGACCTCAAGTCCGGCAAGGTGACCGGCGCCGAGGCACTGCTGCGCTTCCACCATCCGGACCTGGGCGTGGTCAGCCCGGACGAATTCATCCGGGTGGCCGAAGAGACCGGCCTGATCCAGTCGATCGGCGAATGGGCACTGCGCGAGGCGGTGCGGCAGACCCGCGAATGGCTGGATGCCGGCCTGCCGCTGAAGACCATTGCGGTCAACCTGTCGGCGGTGCAGTTCCATTATGAAGGACTGGCGCAGATGATCGCGGAAGTGCTGGAAAAGGCCGCGCTGCCGCCCGAATTCCTCGAGCTGGAACTGACCGAAAGCACCGCGATGCGCGACCCGCAGGCCGCGATCGCGCTGATGCACGAACTGCACGAGCGCGGCATCGGTCTGGCGATCGACGATTTCGGCACCGGCTATTCGTCGCTCAGCTGCCTGAAACGCTTCCAGCTGTCGAAGCTGAAGATCGACAAGTCCTTCGTGCGCGACATCGATTCCGATGCGGATGATCGTGCAATCGTCAGCGCCGTGATCAACGTCGCGCGCGAACTCGGCATCCGCACCATCGCCGAAGGCGTGGAAACCGAGGAACAGCTGCGCTTCCTTGCCGCCAGCGGCTGCGGCGCCGTCCAGGGCTTCCTGTTCAGCAAACCGCTGATGGCCGACGAGTTCGAGGCCTACTGCCGCAGCTCGATGCGCGAGCCTGCCACCGTGGACTGAGCCGGCGCCGCCGGCATCTCCACTGCTACCGTCAACCTCGCACCGGCACGCCGGCCGGCGTCCTGCGCGATTGCGGCGCAACGTGATTCGACACCAGCGCCAGTCCCAGCAGGCTGACCAGCATCGCGCCGCCCAGCAGGTTCAGGTAGGCGTCCGCGCCGCCGGCGGTGATTACGCTGGCCCCGGCGAACGAGCTCAGGATCGCACCGAAACGGCCAAAGCTCAGCGCCGACGCAATGCCGGTTGCCCGCACATAGGTCGGGTACAGGTGCGCGGCCAGCGCGTACGCCGTGCAGTTCACCGCATTGATGAACAGGCCGTGCACGCCCAGGCCGAGCAGGAAAGCGTTTGTATGCTGCGTGATGTCGATGCCCTTCAGCGCAAACGCGCTGATGGCTGACAGCAGCGCGAAGCTCATCATCGGCACGCGCGAGCCGAAGCGGCTGATCACCAGCGCGCAGGCAATCGCGCCGATCACGCCGCCGAGGTTGTAGGCCGTCAGTCCCATGCCGGCCAGCTTCGGCGACAGGCCTTCGGCGGTCAGCATCGTCGGCAGCCAGCTGAACGCGCTGTAGATCGACAGCAGCGTCGCGAAGAAGCAGACCCAGATGCCGACGGTGTCGCGCAGGCGTTCCGGCGTGAACAGCGCACCGAGGCTGGCGCGCTGCTGCGGCGCGCCGTCGTCCTGTCCGTCATGGAAGCCCATGCCCGCAGGCACCTCTACTGCCATCCGCGCCAGCAGCGCGCGCAGCTCTTCCCAGCGCCGCTGCACGCGCGCGAGATAACGCGGCGACTCGGCCAGCGAAAAGAACAGCACGATGGCGTACGCCAGCGGGATCGCGCCACCGGCAAGGAACAGCGAACGCCAGCCGAATACGGGCAGGATCTGCGAGGCGAACAAGCCCGCCAGCATGCCGCCGAGCGGATAGCAAATGATGGTGGTGGTCACGGCCAGCGTGCGCAGCCGCTGCGGCGTGTACTCGGCCGTCATCGTCGATGCGCACGGCAGCGCCGCGCCGATGCCGAGTCCGGCAAAGAAACGGATCAGCGCGATCCCCTGCACATCGTGCGCGAAGCCGATCAGCATCGTCGCGCCGCCGAACAGGAACACGCTGCAGACCAGCAGCAGCCGGCGGCCGATGCGGTCGGCAATATAGCCGGCGATCATGCTGCCGATGGCCATGCCGAACAGGCCGGTGGCCACCGCGACCGAAAAGGCTTCGCGCGGCACGCCCCAGTCCCTGATGATGGCCGGTATCGCGAAGCCGATCAGCTGGCCGTCGAAGCCGTCAAGGATCATTGCCAGCGAAGCCAGCACGTACATGAGTTTCTGGACCGGCGTAAAGCGGCCGTCGATTGCCTGCCGGACGTCGTACAGACCGGCGGATGTTGCAGTTGCTGACACGTTCATTCCTTTGTTTCTGGTGTCGTGGGAACAGGGCGGGTCTCCTCCCCTGCGAGGGTGAATCAGTCGAGCGGACGGTAGCCGAGCCGGGCCGACGCCTGCTCCGAGCATTCGCGGATTTTTTTCGCAGTGTCGCCATGCCAGCTGACGTCAAAGCTGCCGGCCGGACCGATGGCGGTGATGCCCAGCCGGATCGCGCCGCTGTGCTCGAACACGGGCGCGCAGATCGCATTGATGCCGGGGATGGGTTCGCCCTGCACGCGCGCCATGCCGCGCTTGCGGATGTCGGCGAGGATGACCTCGAGCGCGTCCTTCTTCAGGTCGGCCGCGCCGAAATCACCGGCCACGCCGCTGCGGCGCTCCTGCTCGATCATCCGCTCCACCTGCTTCGGCGGCAGGAAGGCGGCGAACACGCGACCGGTCGCGGTCGCCTGGATCGACATCACCGTGCCGGTGCGCATGTTGACGTGGATCGGATAGCTTGATTCGCTGATGTAGATGATGGTCGGCCCCTGATTGCCCAGCACCGACAGGCCGATCGTCTGGTCAATGTCGGCCGCCAGCTGCGTGATCATCGGGATCGCGATGCGCACCGGGTCCAGCAGGTGCAGGCTGATCAGGCCGAGCTGCAGCGCAAACGGCCCCAGCTCGTAACGCCCTGTCAGCGGGTTCTGCTCTATCAGTCCGAAGCTGCCGAAGCTGACAAGGTAAGGATGCGCCTTCGCCGACGGCATGCCGGCCTTCTTCGCCAGGTCGCCCAGACTCATCGGCGCGCCTTCGTCGACCAGCGCGGTCAGCAGGCGCCCGCCGATTTCAATCGATTGAATGCCGCGACGGCTTTTCTCTTCTTCCATGGCGAACCGGAGGGGTGGTGACGGTGACGGCGGAGTTTACGGACGGATTCGCCAAATGTAAACGGTTCGTTATTGTTGAATTTGTTGACCAAAAACGAATCGGCGGGTAATCTGCGCCCATTCGGCCGTCATCCGTGCCCGACATCATCCGGTGTCGGCATCAACACGGGAACGACCACCCGCATCAGCAACGTCATCCCGGCGCAGGCCGGGATCCAGCGACTTTGACCCAGCGCCGGGCAAATCCGGCAAGTGAGGACCCCATGACCGAAAAGAAATTTGCCTCCCAGGGCGACCTGCAGGAAAAGAAGACCAGCTTCATCAAGCTCTCCGACAACGCCTATGCGTACACCGCCGAAGGCGACCCGAACTCCGGCGTGATCATCGGCGACGATTCGGTGATGGTGATCGACACCACCGCTACCCCGGCGATGGCGCAGGCGCTGATCAAACACATCCGCGAGATCACCGACCTGCCGATCAAGTACGTCACGCTGACCCACTATCACGCGGTGCGCGTGCTCGGCGCGTCTGCCTATTTCAACGAAGGCGCAGAGCAGGTGATCGCGTCACGCGGCACCTATGAAATGATCGTCGAGCGCGGCGAGCAGGACATGCACTCCGAGATCGACCGTTTCCCGCGCCTGTTTGCCGGCGTCGAGACCGTGCCCGGCCTGACCTGGCCGACGCTGGTGTTTGACCGTGAACTGACCGTCTTCATGGGCAAGCTCGAAGTGAAGATCATGCACGTCGGCATGGGCCACACGAAGGGCGACACCATCGTCTGGATCCCGTCGCAGAAGGTGCTGTTCTCCGGCGACCTCGTCGAATACGATGCAGCCGCCTATACCGGCGACGCGCAGCTCGAAGAGTGGCCGCAAACGCTCGAGACCTTGCGCGCGATGGGCGCCGACAAGCTCGTGCCCGGCCGCGGCCCGGCGCTGATGAATCCGGCCGAAGTGAACCAGGGCCTCGACTACACGAAGGATTTCGTCACCACGCTGCTGTCGTCGGCAAAGGAAGCCGTCGCCAAAGGCCTCGACCTGAAAGGCGCGATGGCCCACACGCGCAGCCATATGGACCACAAGTTCGGCCACGTGTTCATCTACGAGCACTGCCTGCCGTTCGACGTGACCCGCGCGGTCGACGAGGCCAGCGGCATCAAGCATCCGCGCATCTGGACCGCCGAGCGCGACAAGGAAATGTGGCACGCGCTGCAGAGCTGATCCCGGAAAAACAAGAACACCCCGCACGCCGGAGAGACACGGATGCACCAGACCTATACCTACCAGAAGTTCCCCTATGCGCGGCCGCCCGAACTGGACGGCGGCGCAGCGAAGCGCCACCCGCTGGTGGTGATCGGCTGCGGCCCCGTCGGGCTGGCCGCTGCCATCGATGCGCGCCAGCACGGCATCCCGGTGCTGCTGCTCGATGACGACGACACCGTGTCGGTCGGCTCGCGCGGCCTGTGCTATGCAAAGCGCACGCTGGAGATTCTTGACCGTCTCGGCTGCGGCGACCCGGTGGTCGCCAAGGGCGTCGGCTGGGATGTCGGCCGCACTTTCTTCCGCGACGACGAAGTGTTCAACTTCAACCTGCGCCCGCAGCCCGGCTTCAAGCGCCCGGGCATGGTCAACCTGCAGCAGTACTACCTTGAAGATTACATGGTGCGGCGCGCGCTCGACGCCGGCGTCGCGATCCGCTGGAAGAACAAGGTGGTGTCGGTGCAGCCGCACGACGACCATGTGAGCCTGCAGGTCGAGACGCCCGACGGCATCTATGCGGTGGAAGCCGACTGGCTCGTCGTCTGCGACGGCGCGCGCAGCCCGGTCCGCACGATGCTCGGCCTCGACATCGAGGGCAAGGTGTTCATGGACCGCTTCCTGATTGCCGACGTGATCATGAAGGCCGACTTCCCCGCCGAGCGCTGGTTCTGGTTCGACCCGCCCTTCCATCCGAACCAGTCGGTGCTGCTGCACCGCGAGGCAGACGACGTCTATCGCATCGACTTCCAGCTCGGCTGGGACGCCGATCCGGAGGAAGAGAAGAAGCCTGAAAAGGTCATCCCGCGCATCAGAGCCATGCTGGGCGACGACCGCGAGTTCACGCTCGAATGGGTCAGCGTCTACACCTTCCAGTGCCGCCGCATGAATGACTTCCGGCACGGCCGCTGCCTGTTCGCCGGCGATGCCGCGCACCAAGTGTCGCCGTTCGGTGCGCGTGGCGCGAACTCCGGGGTACAGGATGCCGACAACCTGATATGGAAGCTGAAGCTGGTGATGGACGGCCGCGCGCCGCTGCACCTGCTCGACACCTACAGCAGCGAACGCGCGCATGGCGCCGACGAGAACATCCTGAACTCGACCCGCTCAACCGATTTCATCACGCCCAAGGGCGCGGTCAGCAAGACTTTCCGCAACGCCGTGCTGGAACTGTCGCGCGACCTGCCGTTCGCGCGCAAGCTGGTCAATTCGGGGCGGCTGTCCGTGCCCTGCTTCCTGACCGGCTCGCCGCTGAACACGCCGGACAGCGAGAGCTTCGCCGGCGACATGGTGCCGGGCGCGCCGATGGACGATGCGCCGGTCGAGGTCGACGGGCAGGCAGGCTGGCTGATCGATCAGGTCGGCGGCAACTTCCGCGCGCTGTATTTCTGCGACGACGCCGCTGCGATCCCCGAGGGCATGCAGATGCAGCTGCTGGGCATGGGCGAGGCGCCGATCCCGGTCGAGCCGCTGGTCGTCGCGCGCAAGGCCGGAAAATCCCCGCTGAAGACCGTGGTGGACGCCGAAGGCATGGCGTTTGCGCGTTATGACGCAACGCCAGGCACGCTGTACCTGATCCGTCCCGACCAGCATGTGGCCGCGCGCTGGCGCGAAACCGAAGTGTCGCGCGTGGTGGCAGCCGTAGCGCGTGCAACCGGCAATTTCATCGAGGAGTGAACACGATGCCGCTGATTCTCGAACCGAATTTTCGCGAGGAAGGCCAACGCTATTTCCGCGACTTCTCGCCCGGCGACGATTTTTACCAGCTGCTGATCGACACCCATCGCGGGCTGACCGACGAGCAAAGCGCGCAGATGAATGCAAAGCTGATCCTGATCCTGTCGAACCACATTGGCGACATCGCCGTGCTGCGCGAAGCGATGGCGCTGGCGCGTGCCGGCACCGCCGAATCCTGAACCTGTCCGGAGGCCCCATGCTGATCCAGCACATCCACCACGTTGCGTACCGCTGCAAGGACGCGAAAGAAACTGTCGAGTGGTACACGAAGCACCTTGGCATGAAATTCGTGCTGGCGATCGCCGAGAACGAAGTGCCGTCCACCAAGGCGCCGGATCCGTACATGCACATCTTCCTCGACGCCGGCAATGGCAACATCCTCGCATTCTTCGAATTGCCGAGCCAGCCGCCGATGGACCGCGACCGCAACACGCCGGCGTGGGTGCAGCACCTGGCGCTGAAGGTCGATTCGAAGGAGACGCTGCTGGCGACCAAGGCAAAGCTGGAGGCCGCAGGCATCGAGGTGATCGGGCCGACCGACCATACGATCTTCAAGAGCATCTACTTCTTCGACCCGAACGGGCACCGGCTCGAGCTGGCTTACGATTGCGGCACGCCGGAGATGTACCGGAAGCTCGATGAAGTGAAATGGGACATGCTGGAAGAATGGAGCCGGACGAAGAAGGCACCGGCGCATGCGGCATGGATGCATGACGGGAGCATGGCGAGCTGAGTTGTGGCGCAGCCATCGTGGTCGGAGGTCAATGCAAAGTCACCGGATCCCGACAAGAGACGAGCCAACACAACATCAAAAGCCAGAAACACAGAAAAATGACCACCCTGAACGAAACCCACTCCCCCGCCCTGCGCAGCTGGGTCGCCTCGGCGCATGCCGCCGGCACTGACTTCCCGATCCAGAACCTGCCGTTCGCCAGCTTCCGCCGCAAGGCAACGGACGAAGCTTTCCGTGGCGGCGTCGCAATCGGTGACCAGGTCGTCGATCTTGCCGCCGTCTCCGCAGCCCGCCTGTTCACCGGCCCGGCCGCCGAAGCCGCGCAGGCCGCATCGGCGGCCACGCTGAACGCCTTCATGGCGCTTGGCCCGACCGCATGGAGCGCGCTGCGCGCCGCACTGTCGCAGGCACTGCGCGAAGGCTCGCCGCTGCAGCAGCCGCTGTTCGCGTGCCTCGTGCCGATGGCTGACGTCGAGTACGCGTTGCCCGCACAAATCGGCGACTACACCGACTTCTACACGTCGATCCATCACGCAACCAACATCGGCAAGCTGTTCCGTCCGGACAATCCGCTGCTGCCGAACTACAAGTGGATCCCGATCGGCTATCACGGCCGCGCCTCCAGCATCGGCATCTCCGGGCAGGCGCTTCGCCGCCCGCAAGGTCAATTGATGCCGCCGGGCGCAGAGCAGCCCGTGATCGGCGCCTGCAAGCGCCTCGACATCGAACTCGAGCTCGGCATCTTCATCGGCGCTGGCAATGACCTCGGCACGCAGGTGCCGATCGCCGAGGCCGAGCAGCATGTGTTCGGCCTGTGCCTGCTGAACGACTGGTCCGCACGTGACATCCAGGGGTGGGAATACCAGCCGCTCGGCCCCTTCCTGGCAAAGAATTTCGCGACCACGATCTCGCCGTGGATCGTCACGCTCGAGGCGCTCGCGCCGTACCGCACAGCATTCACCCGCCCGGCAGGCGACCCGCAGCCGCTGCCCTACCTCGACAGCGAGGCCAACCGCACACACGGTGCGTTCGACATTCGCCTCGACGTCACGCTGCAGACTGAAAAGATGCGTGCCGCCGGCGAGCGCGGCCACACGCTGAGCGCGACCAGCTACCGCCATGCGTACTGGACGATTGCGCAGATGGTCACGCACCATACCGTCAATGGCTGCAACCTGCAGCCCGGCGACCTGTTCGGCAGCGGCACCTTGTCCGGTCCGACGGCAGACCAGGCCGGCGCGCTGATCGAGCTGACTGAAGGCGGCAAGAAACCGATCGCGCTGCCGAACGGCGAGCAACGGACCTTCCTGGACGATGGCGACACCGTGATCCTGCGCGGCTGGTGCGAGGCGCCGGGAGCGGTGCGCATCGGCTTCGGCGAGTGCCGCGGACGGGTGCTGCCCGCGACCGGCAACTGATCCGAAGACCCGCCACAAACGACAATGCCCGCATCAGTGCGGGCATTGTCTTTCCTGCTCGCCTGTCGTGTGCAGGCTGTCAGACGATCACGAAATTACACGGTCACCACATCGGCCGGGGCCAGCAGGCCTGCGTTGACGATGCCAACCAGATCCACCGAACCGTCAGCATGGAGGAAATCGCCGGTCGTCTCGCCTTCGGCAATCTTGCTCCACAGGCCGTCGCCGTCACGATCGACATAGATATCGAACTCGGCGCCGACATATTCCGCTTCGGTCTTGACGATGAACGTATCGCCGTCCACGCTCAGCACGCTGTAGCTTTCGTCGGCATCGGCGTAATCGATTTTCCAGCCGCGCTTGCCCAATTCGTAAGCCTGCGTGACTTCCTCGCCTGCCAGATCGAACTTGTAGTTCTCGGCCCGAAACAGCGCCGTGTTCACGACGTCCAGCTCGAAACTTTCGATGAAGCGGCCGTCGCCGTCCTGATCCGAATAGACGCTGAATTCCGTCTTGCTCTTGCCAGCCTTGGTGGCCTCGACTTCGACGATGCCGGTGCCGCCGGACGTGAATGTGCCGGCCTCGGTCACGAACGTCGTGTTGGCGATCGATTCGAACTTCATGTAGGCGCCTTTGACCGCGTACATCGCCGTCACATTGCCGTCAGCGTCAAACGTAAATTTTTTCTTGTCAGACATGCCATTGCTCCAGTTGCTCAGGGTTGCGAAAACTCCGGGCCACGCGATCCGCCGTCAGCGGGTGCACTGCCGTGGCTCCATGCAGGCATTCTGGAACCGGAAGCTGAAGGACAAATGAACGTTTAGGTTATCTATTTAATAATCGTGTAAACAAATAGTCGAGTTTTCCGTTCAGCGCGGATGAACGCGCGCTTGCTATATTTGTTCCTTTACGCGAAACGTCTGACGACCAGCCTCATGAGGATTCTGTTACTGGAAGATGAAACATCGCTGGCCGACGCAGTGGCGACACGGATGCGCGGCGACGGCATCGCCGTCGACGTCGTCGCGACGATCGCCGCCGCCAGGACCGCGCTGGCCAGCGCCACATACGACGCCGCCATCTTCGATCGTTCTCTGCCCGACGGCGACGCGATGACGCTGCTGAGAAGCCTGCGCACGCGCGGCGTGCCGATTCCTGTGCTGATAGCGACCGCGCGTGACCAGATCAGCGACCGCATTGCCGGCCTCGAAGCCGGCGCCGACGACTATGTCGTCAAGCCCTTCGATTTCAACGAATTGCTGGCCAGGCTGCATGCGGTGATCCGCCGCTACGAAGGCAACCCGAGTTCCGTCATCCGCATCGGCAAGTACGAAATCCATCGCGTTGCGCACTGGCTGCGCGCCGACGGCGAGCTGATCGACCTCACCGCAAAGGAATGGGCCGTGGTCGACAAGCTGGCCGCCCGCCCGAACAGCATCGTCACCCGCGAGGCGCTCGAGTCCGCTCTCTACAGTTTCAATGATGAGATCGGCAGCAACACCGTCGAAGTCTACATAAGCCACATCCGCAAAAAGATCGGCAAGGACGCCATCGAAACAGTGCGCGGACTGGGCTACCGTTTCACCGGGCGCTGAAACATGGCGGTGCAGAGCATCAACCGCCGGCTGTACTACCGGGTCGTCACGGCGGTCACGGCGCTCTGGCTTCTGGCCGTGCTGGGCGTAGGCTGGGTCGTCAAGCGCGAGACCGACGAAGTGTTCGACAGCAGCCTGCAGGAGCTCGGCCAGCGCCTGCTGGCGCTGGCGGCGCAGCAGATCGAGCGCAATGGACAGCCCGAGCCGGAAAGGCTGCAGCCCATCCAACATGAGGAATACCTGACCTATCAGGTGTTCGACTCAAAAGGCCGGCTGCGGCTGCGCTCGCACAATGCGCCGTCCACGCCGTTCGATGCCCCCGGGACACCGGGCTTTCACGACGTGAACGGCCAGCGCTTTTTTGTCGACGCCAGCAATGACCGCAGTTACCTGATCAAGGTCACCGAACCCTCAGACCATCGGCATGACACCTATCTGCACATGCTGCAGTTCCTGCTGATGCCGCTCCTGCTGCTGTGGCCGTTGTGCATGGGCGTGATCTACCTGAGCGTCCGCGACGCGCGCAAGTCCTTTGCGCTGTTCAGCCGGAAGATTGCAGAACGACGCAGCGCCGACCTGCGGCCACTGGACAAGACCCGGCTGCCGCTGGAACTGCATCCCGTCAGCGACGCCGTCAACGCGCTGATGGGCAGGCTCAAGCAGGCGCTCGATGCCGAGCGCAGCCTTGCCGCCAACAGCGCGCATGAGCTGCGCACGCCGATCGCCGCGGCGATCGGCCAGCTCGACCTGCTGCGCTCGACAGACCTCCCGGCCGATGCATTGCAGCGCGTCGGCGCCGCGCTCGACAAGCTGCGCGGACTGCAGACCACGGCGGTGAAGCTGCTGCAGCTGTCGCGCGCCGAATCCGGCGTTGCGCTGAACATGCAACCGGTGAACCTGACGCAAATACTTGCGCTGCTGGCCAACGAGCTCCGGTACCACGCCGGCCCGACCTACCGCTTTCAGCTGCCGCCAAATCCCGTCTGGGTGCGCGGCGACATGGATGCAATTGGCATCGCCGTCCAAAACCTGCTGGAGAACGCCGGAAAATACGCGACAGCCGACAGCGAAGTCATGGTCGATCTGCAGGAAGGCGGCACACTGTCCGTGCGCAATGACTGCGACGCAGTCGCACCCGACAAGCTGGGTGAGCTCACCCGGCGCTTTGTGCGCGCCAGCCAGGGCCAGCCTGGCTCGGGCATCGGACTCGCCATCGTCGCCACGATCTCGGCGCATTGTGGTGCGCGGCTGCGCCTGGACTCGCCCTGCTTCGACAACGGTCGCGGCTTCGAGGCGACGGTCGCATTCGCGCCGTCACAACCCGCCGGGAAACCCGACGCGCCGGCAAGCTGAACACCGCCTCAGAACCCTGCTTCGCGCGCCAGCACCGACAGCGCGCGTTCCACGTAGGTCCAGCCGATGCGCACGCCATCAGACCGGATCGCCACCGTGCCGTTGACGAAACGGCCCGGCGCCATGCCGGGCCACGGGGTGCCGTAGGCCGGCGTCAGCAGCACGCGGTACACCGACTGCTCCGGCACCAGCACACCATCATGACGGCGCGCGGACACGGGTCCGCCGGCGGCGCTCGCATACAGGCCGGACGGCAGCTGCCGTGTCGCATCGCGATCGATCTGCGCGACAGTCAGCCGTACCGCGCGCCCTTCCGCATCGACGAAGCGCGCCTCACCGCCCTCACGCACCTGTTTCAGCACGGCCTCGTCAACGAAAGTCTCGGCAACAAAGCCCGCCGCCGGGTTGACCAGCATGCCCAGAGGCTCGCGCGCCGCGACCCACTGCCCGGGCACGAGGTCCGGCGCCAGCTCGGGCACGATGCCCGGGAAAGGCGCACGCAACAGCAGGCTGTCGATCTGCTCATCGACGGCCTTGCCGTCAGCGACCGCCCGCGCCCACTCGCCCTCGCGGCTCAGCAGGTATGAACGCGTGTCCTCGCGCAGCCCTGCGCTCGACGCCTGCCAGCGCAGCCACTCCTCGCGCACCAGCGACAGGTGGCGGCTGGCCTGCAGGTCCGGCTGTTCCAGCCGCAGCAGCGGCTCGCCCGTGCGCACGGCATCGCAGGCGCGCACGTTCACGGCCGCCAGCCGCGCGCCGACCGGTGCGCGGATCACCAGATACTCGGCCGGACGCACGACACCGGCGACCACCATCCGCGCCGGCAGCGGCACGAACAGCAAGGCCACCGGCAGCGCCAGTGCGCACAGCCACAGCGTCATCCTCAGCGCGCCACGGCGACCGCGCAGCGCGCGCGGCAGCAGCGTGCGCCACGCCGCCAGCTCGCCAGCCAGCGGCCGCACGATGAACCAGCCGACTTCGATCGCGAACAACAGGATGCCGACCAGCTTGATGAAAAACTGGTAGACCACCAGCGCGATGCCGAAGAACACCACCAGCCGGTAGATCCACACCACCCATGCAAACGCAATCAGCAGCCGTCGGCGGTGCGGCGGAAAATCTTCCGGCGGCCGCTCGCCCGTCGCAAACAGGATCTCGCGCAGCCGCCAGCGCGCCAGCGCAAAGCTGCGCTCGTGCAGGTTCGGCAGGTCCAGCCAGTCGGACAGCACGAAGTAACCATCGAAGCGCATGAAAGGACTGAGGTTGACCGCCAGCGTGGTCAGCCAGCTGGTGGTGGCCAGGAAGAAAGCGGCGGTCTTCAGCCCACCCTCCGGCAGCCACGGCCACGCAAAGGTCGCCCACGCCGCCACCGCCAGTTCCGCCAGCACGCCGGCACTGGCCACCTGCAGGCGCTTGCGCGGGTCGGCGACGCGCCAGGCTTCGTTGGTGTCGGTATAGGCCATCGGCCACAGCAGCACGAAGGCCACGCCCATCACCGGCACGCGGCAGCCATGCCGCTTTGCCGCGAACGCATGGCCGAGTTCGTGAATGAATTTCACCGCCACCAGCGCGACCGCATAACTGGCCGCGCCGGTGAGGCTGAACGTGTCGACCAGCGAATTCAGGAAGCGCTCGGATTCACGCATCACCATCATCGCGCCGGCCAGCAGCGCCAGCACGGTCGCCAGCGCGAAGCCCCGGCTGAACGCGAACTGCGCGATCGGCAGCCAGCGCGCCAGCCAGGCATCCGGTCGCCACAGCGGCACCCGGAAAAACAGGTAATGGTGCAGCGCGCCTTTTAACAGCGACCCCTTCGCCGCGGCCGCCATGCCGGCCATCTGCTTCGCCTGATGCCGGCCAGCGGTCGACAACAGCTGGTTCTGCTGCAGGAAGTCCAGCACCTGCAGCACATGGGCCGCGCCGATCTGCAAAGGCGTCGCCGCGCTGACGCTGTCGGCGATCGCCTTCGCATCGCCGAGCGACCAGCGAGCGAGGATCTCGAAGCTCATCCAGTCGATCCGGTAGAAGCGATGGCGCGCCGGATCATGCAAGGTCCAGCTCGGCTGGCCGTCGGGCAGGCGCGCCCCCTCGGACACGTCGAGTTCGTCGCGCAGCGCCGGCAATGTGATTCCCTGCACGGCCTGCCCTACCAGCCCAGCCACGCGCGCGCGGCTGCCCACGGCTTGCGCAGCAGCCAGTAGCCCACGCTGACGTGGCGCGACTCGATGCGCGCGGTGCCCTTGGCGCCGATGCGCGGCAATGCCTGCCCGGGCTCCAGCCGGGCGCGCATCCGGTACGCATAGCTGCCGTCCGGGCGCTCGGTGGCGTCATACGACAGGTAGCGCATCCTCGCGCTGACCGGATGCAAGGGATCCGAATTCAGGTGCACACGCACCAGCGCCTGCTCGGGAAAATTCACCAGGTCATGCACCGGAACCCAGGCCTCGACCTCGACGTCGGCCGGGTCCGCTATCCGCAGAATGCGCTCGCCGACCACGACCGGTTTGCCGGCCCAGGCCGACGGGTCATCGATCAGCACCACGCCGTCGCGCGACGCCAGCACGCGGGTGCGGCCCTGCTGGCTCTCGGCCAGGCCGAGCTCGGCGCGCCGCTCTTCGATGCGACCTGCGAGCTGAGGCAGCTGTGCCTTCGCCTGCGGGTCCGACAGCGCACGCTGCACTGCCTGCTGGTAATCCGCCTCGGCTGTTGCCAGCGCCTGCGCGGCCACTTCAATGCGGCTGCGCAGAACGCGTTCGTCGAAGCTCAGCAAAGGCTGTCCCTTGCGCACAGCCTGGTTCGGCGCGACGTCGATGTGATCGATCACGGCGTCGAGCGGCGCACGGACGATTTCCGCGCCTTGCGGCACCAGCTCGGCCGGCGCGAGCACGGTCAGCGGCACCGGCATCGCCGATGCCAGCGCCAGCAGCGGCAGCGCCCACCAGAGCTTGCGCCGCCACCATGGACGATGGGCGCCCTGCTGCGCGCCCGAGCCAAACCAGCGGCGCCAGCCACCGCGAGACTCATCGGCACGCAGCGCGTGCAGCGCATGCGCCCAGCCGCGCGACCATTCGGCCAGCAGTGCGAGCTCGGAATCCGACACGGGAAAATCACGCGCAACCAGCAGGCCGGCGCCGTCGAGCGCGATCCACGCCGCCTCGGCAGGCAGCCAGTCGGACCATGCGTCGCACAGCGGTTCCGGCAGCGTGGACGCGTCGATCCGTACCGGACCTGCCTGCACCGTCAGCGCGCCGGCGAGGCGTTCCAGCCATTCAACGTAAGGCGCGTTCCGCTCAACCGACACGGTGCCGGACAGGCAGGCAACGCGGCCACCCTCGAACAGCGCGGCCTGCCGGTAGGGCAGCAGCGCATGCGTGCCATTGACGAGCAGGAAGCGCAGTTCTTCCTGTGACGCGGCCTGCCGCGCCTGCCGCAGCAGCGCAAGCAGTTCCGCCAGCTGTTGCGGTGTCGGAGCGGCAGCCGTCATCCTGTCGATCATCCCCGTGCCGCACGCAGCTTGTCGCCGAGTCCGGGACGGCCCGACTTCTGGGACGGCGCCAGCTCACCGGCAACCCGCTCCGGCGTGCCGCGAAGCGCATCGCCGACGCGGAAGCGGAACAGCACCGATGCCTCGCGCCCTTGCTGGTCGCGCGCCGTCAGGCGGATCGGCAGCTCGCCGCGAGAGTCCGGCGCCGGTACAGCGACAAAGACGCCGCTGCGCGCATCAAAGCGCAGCCAGTCCGGAAGCTTGCCGCCATTGGCCAGCGTCGCCTGCAACTGCACCTGCGCGCCGCGCTCGGTATGAACGAAGGCGTCCCACGGCACGGTGAAGCTGCCGTCCCGTCCGCCCTCGACGAACTGGTCCGGCATGCCACGGAACACCAGCAGGGACGGCACCTCCGCGGGAATCACCGCCGCGTGCCAGTCATCCTGCTCGGTGTAAGAATCGAAATTCGCCATCCACGCCGGCAGTCCGCCCGGCTCGGCCGCGGCGTCAAAGTCGACCGCGAGCCGCTCTCCGGCATCCGTATCGCCATCGATATCGGCGTTATCCGCCGCCCACCGGTACAGCCCGTCCACAGCCGCATTCCGGCCCGGCGCAGGATCGCCGAACAGCGAAGACAAGGGTGTGCCGAACAGCGACACGCCACCGAAGACAGGCGAAGGCGCAGCTGGCAGGCCGGCATCCGGTCGCCCCGGCGGCAGCGGCGACAGTGCGGCGCCCGGAGGCAGCGGCGGCGGCGTAACGGGCACCGGCCCGGGGCCAGTATCAATACCGCCGGGCGGCGGATCAACCGGCGGAGGATCCACAGGCGGAGGATCGATTGGCGGCAGCGATCCACCACGATCCGCCCGTCCGACCGGCACACCCGGGTCCTTCAGGTAGCCGGTGCGCGCATCGTTGTCGCCGAAGCTGTTGTCCGTCAGGGTGATCACGATGGCCTGCAGCATGCCGTTCTCGTACACATACTGCGCACCGTCGCCGCCCGGCGCCCGCTGCGTGTAGTCATACCATCCAGCCGCGCTGATCAGGTTGCCGTCAAGGTCGCGCAGGCTGAGGCCGCTGTCCGCGTACTGTTGCAGCGCTTCGGCCGACACGTATTTCATGTAGCGAGTGAACTCGCCTTCGGCCACGCCCGAGCGCGAGACGTCGATGCGTATCGTGACCTGCAACCCGTCGCGCGCCTGGTCACTGTCGAGCAGGCCCATGCTCTGCAACGGCTCGATCGCGAACTGTATCGGATCCCAGCGCGCCCCCTCCGGCTTGCCGCCGGCAAGCATGTCGGGGTCCAGCACCTTCACGCCGGTCAGCTGCGCGCTGTCATCAACGGCGTTGTTGTCGTCCGGCAGAGCGATCCACAACGAAATCACCGACGCCAGGTTCGACGCACGCGCGGCGAAGGCGCCCGGATCCGCGACCGCCGAAGCAAAGCGGTCGGCCGTCGACCAGGCAAGCGTTGCAACGGCGTTCTGGTTCGCATCAGCGATGCCGTCGCCGTTCAGGTCGCCGAGCCCGCCGCTGACCAGGCTGGCAAGTACGTTTTCCACATTCGCATTGATGCCGTCGCGATCCAGCGGATCGCGCGCATCGAAGGTCAGGATCAGCCGCGAGCCCTGCCGGCCGTCCGATGAAGCCACCACGAAGGCATCCAGCGTCGCGCCGTCGGCGGGCCGGTATGTGTAGGCGCCCGTCTGCGTGTCCAGCAGCAGCGTCGAGCCGCTGGCCAGCGTGCAGGTGATGATGCTGCCCGGCGGCGGCGCGCCGAACAGACGCGCATCGGCATTCGCCTGCGGATCATCGACGCTGGCGCGTGCGGGGACCACGAAGCAGAAACGGATCGTCTCGCCGTCGGCATCGACCCAGTTCGATGTGCCGGCATCCCAGCGCAACGGCATGCGATCCTGGCTCATGCCGCCGAGATGGCCAAAGGTGACCACATCGCCGCTGCTGGCATCAACGCGCCGCAGTACGGTCTGGTCGAACAGGCCTGGAATGCTGTCGATGGTCATGGGCCCGGACAGTTCGCTGCCAAAGCCGTCCTTCCATGTCTGGACCGCATAGTCGCCGTGCTGCAGCGCCTGGCTGAAAACCAGCGTATAGACCGATTCGCCGGATTCGCTCGTATCGAGCACGAACAGGCCTTCGTTGGGCACGAGTTCGAATTCACCGGTCTCGGGATTGCGCAGGTACAGGCGGATTTCCTGAACGCCCGGCTCGGCGGTGATCCGAACCGTTGGCGTGTCGTCCAGCGTCAGCAGGTCCGACGGCGTAGGATCCGTGGCCGTCTCGGTCACATCGACGATGACGGGCACGACCGACGGCCCCGGTTCGACGACATCGGCAACCGTCACCGTGATCATCTGCCAGCTTTCATTGCCGGCTGCATCGGTCGCTTTCACCTTCACGATGTACGTGTTGTGACCAGAGGTCGTGCCATCGCGCGGCGCCTCGAAATCTGGCGCGGCGACGAATTTCAGCACGCCGGTGTCCGGGTCGATCTCGAACTTCGCGGCGTCTTCACCGCCGCCCAGGCTCCATGTCACGTCTTCATCCGCGGTCAGCGTCGCGACCGTGGTCGTGTTCTCATCGACCGTCTTGTTGCCGGTCTCGTCACCAGCTTCACCGGACGGGCCTTGGATTTGAGGTGCGGCGTCGTCGGCATCGGCGACCGTCACCGTGATCGTCTGCCAGCTCTCATTGCCCCCGGCGTCGCTTGCTTTCACTCGCACGATGTAGGTATTCGATCCGGTCGTCGTCCCGTCAGTCGGCGCTTCGAAATCCGGCGCGGTAATGAACTTCAGCGCGCCCGTGTCCGGGTCGATCTCGAACTTTGCGGCATCCTCACCGCCATCGAGGCTCCATGTCACGGTTTCGCTGGCTGTCAGCGTGACAACCGCAGTCGTGCCTTCGTTGATGGTCTTGCTGTCGATCTCGTCGCCGGCATTACCGGACGGACCCGTGATCGTCGCCGGGGTGTCGTCGACATCGGCGACCGTCACCGTGATCGTCTGCCAGCTTTCATTGCCCGCGGCGTCGCTTGCTTTCACCCGCACGATGTAGGTGTTCGAGCCGGTCGTCGTCCCGTCAGTCGGCGCTTCGAAGTCCGGCGCAGTAATGAACTTCAGCACGCCCGTGTCCGGGTCGATCTCGAACTTCGCGGCATCTTCACCGCCGTCGAGGCTCCATGTCACGGCCTCGCTGGAAATCAGCGTACCGACCGCCGTCGTATTTTCATCGATCGTCCTGCTGCTGGTTTCATCGCCTGCTTCACCGGACGGGCCTTTGATCTTCGCCGGGGTGTCATCGACATCCGCGACCGTGACGGTGATCGTCTGAACGCTTGAGTTGCCAGCAGCATCGGTCGCCTTCACCTGCACGATGTAGGTATTCGAGCCCGATGTTGTCCCGTCGGTCGGTGCCTCAAAATCCGGTGCGGCAATGAAGCTGAGCTCCCCGGTATCCGGATCAATCTCGAACTGGCCGACATCCTGCCCACCGACCAGCGCCCAAGTCACCGGCTCATCAGCCGTGAGAGTTGCCACCTCGGTCGTATTCTCGTCGATCGTCTTGCTGCTGGTCTCGTCGCTGACAGATCCGGACGGACCTTTTACCTGGGGACCAGTGTCATCAACGTTGGCGACTGTCACCGTGATCGTCTGCCAGCTCTCATTGCCCGCGGCGTCGGTCGCCTTCACCCGCACGATGTAGGTGTTCGAGCCCGAAGTGGTGCCGTCAGTCGGCGCTTCGAAATCCGGCGCGGTAATGAACTTCAGCACGCCCGTATCCGGATCGATCTCGAACTTTGCGGCGTCTTCACCGCCGCCCAGGCTCCAGGTCACGGATTCACTGGCTGTCAGCGTGGCAACTTCCGACGTGTTCTCGTCAACCGTCTTGCTGCTGCCTTCATCGCCAGCATTACCGGACGGACCTTTGATCTTCGCCGGGGTGTCATCGACATCCACGACCGTGACGGTGATCGTCTGAACGCTTGAGTTGCCCGCTGCGTCAGTGGCCTTCACCTGCACGATGTAGGTGTTAGAACCCGATGCCGTGCCGTCTGTCGGCGCCTCAAAATCTGGTGCCGAAATGAACTTTATTACGCCCGTATCCGGGTCGATCTCGAACTTCGCGGCATCCTCACCACCATCGAGGCTCCAGGTCACGGTTTCGTTCGCCGTCAGCGTCGTGACCGCCGTCGTGCCTTCGTTGATCGTCTTGCTGCTAGTGGCACTGCCGGCGTCACCGGACGGGCCGGTAATGCTTGGCGCCACTTCAGCGACATCGGCTACCGTCACCGTCACCGTGTGCAGGCTGATG
>JACCEE010727510.1_pt1 | contig 19835 bp, 39 predicted proteins | sample 7449931 | NCBI WGS metagenome assembly JACCEE01 (sample SAMN15323457, study PRJNA562643) | freshwater metagenome | isolation source: river surface water | place: USA:Blue River Watershed | collected 2017-08-19 | reverse complement strand
TGTGGGGTGTGATATTTTATTATTTGAATTTGAATATTTAATAATGGATAAAGGATTTCTGAATCCGTCACTTTCTCCATCTATTCTTAATGTTTTTCCATAATGAAAAGCATTTGCTCCTCTTCTTTTTTTATAAGCATTTCCCTTTATTTCTCTTTGGGGATTATAAGTTGATTTCTTTAAGCCATCGACAAACACCCCAATAAATTCATGCGCCATTAAAGGTCGAATGTTTGCATTTAAAAACCCGACGGGCATTGTTTTGTGCCAAATGATTTCATATTGACTTTTAAATAACTTGTAACTTCTTAATTCTGCTAATAAATTAAAGTCTACAAAACTCACTAAAACACCATTGGGTTTTAATATCCTTTTCAATTCTAACAATAAAACCTTGAAATCAAATCGGTTCTTTTTATTATCAAAATGCAAGTTCGTGCTGAAATACGGCGGATGAATTAACTCAATCATTATAACTTAAAATAACTTTCCCATGATTTTTCTTATCCCAATATGGCGGTGTCCACCCACTTCTTAATGACATTCGCGCCTCTTTAGGAACCTCAACAAAATATTCTATCGGGACTGGACGTTTCTTTAAAATTTCCTCCGTAAAATACGGCATAAACTCATTAGAAACATTTAATGTGTTTGACTTAATCTCCTCAATTTCCCAATAATTAATTGCTCCATAACCAGAACCTGATTTTTTACCAACACCAGAAATAGCCTCTAATAACAAAGCAATTTCTTCTGTATTCCCAATGCAATAAGCAACCATTAAACCATCTTCTGTAATCGTAACAGACATTGGTACCCGATATTCTTTATGTCGTCCACTTGAAGTTGATGTGTTTGGTTTTGAGCAAAACTTAATCACTTGATATTGAGGAAAACGTTTATGCCAATACATGAAAGAGCTATGTGCATCTTTCATTTCAAATGGGGTGGATACCCACAACGGCAATCCACTTTCAGAAACCCATGCGCATTGCAACGGCAAAGGAATAATAGCAGTTTCTTCTGGTGAACCATAAATCTTTGAAACCGCCCATGCGAGCATACTATCAAGGTGGATTTTATTATCCACCCCTGTAACCACACCATTAATTATTTTCGCTGTGATTTTTAACGGTTTAAGCGGAAGTTGCGCATATTTATTCACAACCGCCGCATAATAAGGGTGAAAGGCTAATCCTTGCATAAAACCTTATTTGAACCAAGCGTACCGTTTTCTATGGCTTGTTTTAATGCGGGTGCATTATCTACCACATAATTATGATAAAGCTCACCAGATGGGAAATTAGCGGCATCAATACGGCATAATCCACGCCCTTGTCGTGCCATTCCTCCAAAGAAGCCGTCCCATTGTTCTAATGCCAAACCTAATGCAGATTTTGCGAGGTCACTGGTAAATGGACTTAATGAAGCGCGTAAATAAAATTGACAACCCGCTGCCAAAACTTCATATCCATAAATCATGAGATTTTCTTTCTCGCCCGCGTGATTTGAAGTTGTCCGAGTTTCACTCTTTGAGAAATCTGCAATACTAACTTTTGAATTGTTACGTGTTAATTCAATTTGCTCCTCATTTAATAAACCCTCCAAATAAGGCATGTATTCTTTTGCAATAGGCAAACAAATAGGTCTTAATGCAGAACGCGGGAAAATGAAATTATTGACCGCACCACCTAATAATTCAATAGATGGAAACATAGTAAACACTTGTTTTGCTAATGTATTTTCATCGCCAAATGATTTGTCGTTCATATTGCCGCCATTATAGAAAGTTGTTGTGGCAGCTTTAGATGGACTTTCGGGTTTTACATTTGCGAATAAATGATTTGCTAATGGCTCACGAAACAAAACATGGCGTACAGCATTTTCAGAAACATCTGGTAATTCGTCTACTATCCCATCGACCACGCGTGAAGAACGCATGAAAATAGTTTCATTCCCTCCTGTGCGGGTTTTGGTGTCACCATGCGCTATAGGGTTAATTGCCGTTAGAATAAGTGAATGGGTATTTGCTGGTTTTATTCTCATAATAAACTTCCTTCTTTTGTCCCTTTCTTACCAAAAGGGATTTCTTTATCCCCGAACTCATCATCGGGCACTTCTTTTGCTTTTGCTTCAAAAACAACATTATTTTCTAATGCTTTATCAAGAGCTTCATTTTCAGCCTTAATTGCTTCCCATTCAGCTTTCTTAGTAGCACTTAATGAGGATTGAATTGCCCTAGCAATTTGTATAATTTCAGCAGATTCTTTTCTTAGGGATTGAATTATTTGACGTTGATTAGGTAAATTCCATAAAGAAATAAGTAATTTATCTGACTTTGAAACTGGTATTCCAACCAACATTTTCTCTCTTAATTTACCCCAAAATTGAAATAAGCTAAATGAAGACATTGCTGCTAACGGCACACGATTTTCTAAGGCTTCATATCTTTTAATACCAGAAAAAAGCCCTGTTCCATTTCCTTGATTTGCAGGTGAATAAATACCAATAAATGTTTGAATAACCTTAACGGCATTTTGCTGCGCCTCAGAAAGCGATTCTAACAACTGCTCTACTTCATTTGACATATTTTATCCTTTACTTTGGATTGAATTTGTGTAATCGGGATAACTGTCCCACCAATACTCTCATGAGAAATTATTGATTTCGTTGTTGGGTTTTCTTTATATTTATTCCACCATTTTATTAATTCATTATTATTATCTAATATATTTGAAATTGATTGATTTCCTTGAGATAATGCACATTGAATCGCATGGGATTTCTCAGACATAATGCAACCATCAGACTCTATAAATAATCCGGGCTGTGATTTAGGAATTTTATTTTGAATTAACCAGTTATTTATTTGCATAACCATTAATTTATTATATTTAGGCACCGATCCTCCTAATGGGGTTGATATATTAGGGATAAATGGAGTAAATTTCATTCTTATTCTGACGTTATTATACCGTCTAATTTGCTTTATTTCTTCAAAGTTTCTTTAAATTCATTAAAATGTTCTATTAGCTCCCATTCATAACCGAATATCATAAATAACTTAATCCCAGTATGCTCAATTTCGGCAGCATGTTCAAAATAATTAATTAAATCTTTGTTTGAAATATTTTTCTTTACTAAAAAACGATCCTTTTCTCTAAGCCCATCGACCCCTAACCTTAATGTGAAGTTTTTAGGGAATTTAATTCCTGAGCTTAAAAAACTATCAATTCTTGAACTTCCAAATTGCGTTACCATTCCTCTATCAGAAATAGCTTTTAAGCAATCTATATATCCATTATGTGCACTTTCATCTGGTGCAAACAAAGAAATTCTATTTGATTTTTTCTTATCTAAATTATTAATTTGATTTATTAAATATTCCGTAGAATGCTCTCTAAGTTTTACACTCCACCCCAACTCACAATAATGGCATTTTGATTTACAGCCTCTCGCCATTTCTATATTCCATGTCGGAGAATGTCCTATTTTTTTAGGAGTTAAAAATGGTTCGTTTTTGGGGATTTCACTCACATAAATTGATTTTATTAATTCCCCATTCCAATATTTTGTAATTGTTCCTGGTATTAAATTTTGAATATCTAAAATTGAACACCCATCTTTTAACGCTTGCAATACTTTTATTATCCATTCCTCGCCTTCTCCAATACAAAATATATCACCGAACGGCAAAATTGGTAGAGGATTATTATTTAATGGGTGTCCACCTACAATTCTTAATTTCGCTAATTTTGGTAAATTTTTAAGTAGTGAGTAATTAACTACGCTTAGTATTGAAACTAATTCGATATCATACCCACCTTTGTAACTCTCCATTTCAACGTAATCTATTTGATAACCAGCATTTCTAACTGAATTAATAATATATTGACACCCCATTGATCCTCTTGAATCGAGAGGTGCACATTCAATCATACATAGCTTCATTTGCATAAATTTTCAACTTCTAATATTAAATCATTTATATTATTTGACTCAGTGTTTATTTCAACTAAATCACCACCACTATTATCATAAACATAAATACTTGTACTTATAGTTGCGCAAACATCATTAAATAGATAATCTCCAAATCTTATTATTTTAGAAACTTTAAATTCAGAATTAAAAGAAGTTGTTTTTATTTGCATCTCAACATCAATATTTGATGGTGCTAAAATAACAACTATGCCGTTCTTTTTTAAGTGCAAACATGCTTTCTTAAAATGAGAAACCGCTTTTCTACCATGAGAGCCAAAAGGCGGATTCATTATAATCTTATCAAACTTTTCTATAATTGAAAATGACTCAAATGATTGGTTTTTTATTTCCTGAGATGCACGTTTTGGTATTAATGAACTTAAAGCTATTGACGGCTCAACTAAAACTACCTCATTTTCTTCTGGAAATATTTTTGATATACAACCAGCACCAGCACTAGGCTCTAACAATCTATCATTTAGATTAATCACAGCAAGTTTAACCATTAAATAAGAAATAAACTCAGGTGTTGGAAAGTAATTCATATCTAAACTTTTTTTAGTTATTATAGGCTTTCTTGAAAGCCTTTTTAAATATAAATCTACCGCATCTAAGTAATTCATTTCTTAACTCCAGAAACTAATAAAGCGGGAAGAAACTCTTTTGTATTGCGAAGTTCCTTTAATTGTTTCTCTAATTCTAACACACCTTTTAAATCTTTTTTAACTTTTTTTGCATCATTTAATAGAGAAGTTGCAATATTTTTCTTAATAAAACCTTGCTCTAAAAGAGAAATAATGAATTTGCATTGTTCTAAACATTTAAATAAATCAAAACTTACAAATTCAGAAAGGTTATAATCGGGAAAATGTACGTAAAGCCCAAAATTTTCCACTGTGGCAAGTTGTGTACGTGGCCACAACCTAACTTTAGGGTCGACAGTTAAAACGCCACCACAAGGTGTTTCAAGCGGCATTTTAGATAAATCCTGAAACACTGATAACCATGACGGACGATCTGACGGTTTTAATGGAGGCAAACTATAAAATGAATTACGGGCTTTTTTATCTGTTTTTTCTTCAACAGGTTCATCTTTGGGGTTTAAGGAGATCATAGGGAAATAAACCTTATCACCCATTAAAACGATATTTCTATGTGTTTCTTTAACCCCAGAATACCACCATGCACACCATTCAGAAACATGGTCATTATATTGGAAAAAGTCCGCATGATTAGAAAAGCTATCATTGTTTATTTCATTAACATGAACGCCTTTCTCTATTTTTTCACCAGTGGTTGCACAAACGCCACTGTAAATAACTAAAGGGAATTTTCCATTTGGTCTTCCTAAAGATTCCCATATAATTCTCTGGATACTGCTTTCTTTATTATTCATTTCTTTATTAAACCTTGAAATAACTTACTCACTATTTCATCTATTGAACATTTAAATGAATGTACGCGGCAATTTGAATACTGAATAATCCCCTCTTGTGGTTTAATTAAATCAATAAATTGACTTTCTTTAATTGGGTTTAAATCCTTAATTCTTGTGCACTCATTCTCAATTATTTCAAGCGCGTCAATCAATGTTTTTTTATTAATCCAATTAAAGAAGCTAAGCGCGCGGTTTAACTCATCTTTTTTGAGGAACTTAAAATAAAATTCATTTTCTTCAATAAAATAAAAAACCATGCCAACATTAACAAACTCGCCTATTTCAACGCTCGGCTGGAAACGAACAATACTATACTTACAAATCATTCACGCTTAATCCACTTATCATTTCTCCAAATAAACCCTAGGTCAAGCATTTTGCCAACAAACCGTTCGCCGCCCGCCAACAATATTGGTAATTTATATTTTTTAAATTTCTCATTTCCCTTAACAACTTTCTTGGCAAAATCAACCGATTCCTTATACTCTAAGGGGTAGCGAAGTTTTGTTAAATTTTCAGCCGCCCGTGCGATTGAATACGCAAATAACCATGTTTCTTTATTCATTATTACTCCGAAGGTAATGACGCTAACAAATCAGCATAATAAGCAAGTTTCTTATAATCACTTTCTTTCTCGCCTTTATCCTCCGAGCGTGAAGCATACTTTAAAACTTGACCACGAAGCCAGCCTTCATATTGTTCGGGCGTTAATTTAGCTTTGATAAAATCAATAGTTTCAATACCGCCAACCGCATAATATTCATTCGCCATATTAAGCATCTCCTTTTCTGTCTTGGCATGAAATTAGAAATGTAATTGCCGCAAATGCAAATAAAGAAATTAAGATATAAAATTCAAATCTACTCATTACATTCTATTCCTAATAAAAGCATTAACCTGTTCTTCACTTAAATAGATTTTATGGTACTCTATTTTCTCTAATTCATCATAAAGCATTTCTAACTCTTTGTAAATATCCATCTCCTTTATTTCTTCAATTCTATTTAAAATCCGTTCTCTTTCTGTCATTTTAAATTCCTTTAAGGTACGCCAAAAAGTGTGCCAATGAAATAAAACCTAACACCAAATACTCAATTAAATCATTTCTTGAAATACGCATATTTTCTCCATAAAAAACCCGCTACCTTTTCAGATAACGGGCTTCATAAATCAACAAGTCAAAACATTGAGAGAAATTAACATTAGTTTTGCGAACTAATAAACGGGTCATTCAGTTACCAACAAAACCAAAGGAGGAAGTAACCATGACCTGCGGGTGTTGTGTTGTCCTTTTCTATGCAGTTACCACTACCCGCTATTCTCACTGCGCGATGACATTTGGCTTTCAACAAAACTTTTGAGTAATCTTATCTAAAAACTAAACCCGCGTCAAGGCTTTTTAGAAATCATTTCTGAATCACAGCGTTAGTTGTTGATGTGAGGCTTTAGAATAAACCTTTGTTATGTACACATAAAATTATAATTATCAATACTTTAAGTTTTAAGCATAAAAAAAGCCATGTTTTCGCATGGCTAAACTCCAAAAAAAGGAGTGGAGGAGAAGATTCGGTTTAATCAGAAATAGGCTTACTTAATTTCACCTTAACCGTTTTCTTTGGTGCACTTACTTGAAATGATTTAAACGCTTCATTCGCTGTTTGTAGTTTCAAAATAGGGTTAGAGAATGGACAATATTCAATTTCTTCATAATCTAACAATAATGCTTTAGTTAAAGGAAAATCATTAGCAGCTTCTTTTTCATTTAAAGACAGAAGCATTTCAAATAAATCCTCGCTATGTCGCCGCCATTCATGTGCTGTGCGGTATTTATAATTCTGACCAAGCAATTCAAATGAGCGTTGAATTAAGCGCGGCAATTCACTTTCTTCATAATAATCGAACCATTCTGGTTTTGCAAGAACTCTTGCACCTGCCCGATTCCCAAAAAAAACAAAACTTTTTTCAGGCTTTTCTTGAAACTTAAAAGGGAAGTCAATGGCAACTTTTGTACCATAAATTTCCATAGAATCAACACTGTCTAACTCGGACATTCTCGAGTCATAAGGTTTCGAGCAAAGCACTTCTTTACCTATTTGATTAAGTATCCCGCAAATCATTTTTTTCTCCTAAGTTAAATTTATTAAGTGCCTAGTATATAGGCGGGAACTGTGTCACAATCGCAAATCCCTTTAAAATCAACGCTTCACTTATCGCCGCCCAATAAAAAAGCCCTAAAAGTCGCTAAAAAGGGATATCATCATCGAAGTCCGTTTTTGGTGGCGACGGCACGGGCGGACGCGATGCGGGCGTGTAATTTGGTGGTGGTGCATATTGCCGCTTTTGGGGTTGTGGGCTGTGATCCTTTACTTCATGATTAGCTGCCACAGGTTGACTATCCCCTTGCGATTTACCGCCTAACATGGTCATTTGAGAAGCAACGATTTCAGTTGTATAACGATCATTACCCTCTTTATCTTGCCATTTGCGTGTTTGTAATTTGCCTTCGAGATACACTAAACTTCCTTTTCTCAAATACTGACCCGCGATTTCTGCAACCTTATCAAACATTACGATATTATGCCATTCAGTTTTATCAGTTTTCTCTCCTGAATGCTTATCTTTCCACGATTCACTGGTTGCTAAACTAAAATTAGCAATCGGCGCACCCGCAGCCGTATAACGCATTTCTGGGTCTTTTCCCAAACACCCAATTAAAATTACTTTATTAACGCTACCAGCCATTATTCTTCTCCTTCTGGAAATTCATAAACCATAAAATGAGTTGCGCCACGTTTCTTTAAATAATCCAACGTTTTCCCGATTGAAAACCATTTTTTATCTAAAAAAAAGACCACATTCATATTCATAAGTTATCATTTCAGCCGTTCGTTTAAATAAAAAGGAAACCACATCAAGATTTTCTAAGTTATCTAAATCAATCTCATTAATCGGTTGCCACTGCATTATAACTCTCCTTCTGGTTGTTCAATAAATAAAAATAAGTCAAAAAAACGATAATACCTATCAATATGATTCATTTGGTTACGGTTGTTGCAATCAAACATAATTGGTCGACCACCATCAATTGAATAAAAAAGAATCCAACCACTATAATAATTATCGGGGTCAAACTCACTAATTGGTCGCCACTTCATTCGTTTTCTCCAGTTGGTTGTTCAAGTTTCAAGAAATATTTCCAATAATTTAAATCTGCATTACCCCAGCAAGGCAAATATAAAGTCCCACCACTAATTTCATGCACTTCTGAAAATTGGAAGTTATCAAACAATAAAAATTTTTCACCTGTTTTATAATCACTAGTATTAAACTCACTAATCGGTTGCCATTGCATTATACCTCTCCTTCTGGAAATTCAATTTGCATTTCACTCATAACTGTTTTCTCCACTACTAAAGTTCTCAAATCTGGTAAATTCACCACGAAATGCCAATCTAACCATTCCAATGGGCCCGTTTCTTTGTTTTGCGATAATAATTTCCGCCGTTCCTTTGTCGGGACTTTCTTCATTATACACTTCATCACGATAAATGAACATAACTAAATCACTATCCTGTTCAATCGATCCAGATTCCCTTAAATCCGCTAATTGAGGGCGTTTATCTTGTCTTTTATCTGATTCACGGCTTAATTGAGAAAGCGCAATTACAGGGACGTTAAACTCCTTTGCAATAGCTTTTAATTGGCGACTTATTTCAGCGACTTCATTCGTTCTATTTTCTTTCTTAGAAACTAAACTCATTAACTGTAAATAATCAATAAAAATCGCACCTAATTCGCCTTGCTCTCTCAAAATATTTCGCACATGCGTTCTAATGTGTTCAACGGTTATCCCGCGCGTGTCATCGATAAATATTTTCAATTCAGATAAGAAATGGATTGCAAGGTGTAACCGCGCCCATTCATCATCATTAAGTTGACCAGTTCTTAATCTTTGGAGGTTAATACTTCCTACAGATGCAATTAAGCGATTTGTTAAATCGGTGTCAGGCATTTCTAAAGAAAACACCGCAACGGGCTTTTCAGCGGCAATGGATTGCACTATATTCATACCAAATGCCGATTTACCCATTGATGGTCGCCCCGCAATAATAATTAAATCCGCTGGCACAAGCCCGCTTGTTTTCTTATCAAGATCAATAAATCCCGTCGACGCACCCAATAATTGACTTCCGCTTGCTACCATTGCGTCAATCTTATCGATGGCACGACCTAATATTGATTTAATGGGCTTGCAACCGCCTTTAATCCCGCCATTTTCTTTTAATGATGCAATCATAGCCTCCGCATCATTTAACGCCTCAGCAACGCCTTTGCCTTGCATAAACGAGAGGTCAGTAAATGACGTGCCAATAGATTGCAATTTTCTTATTTTTGAAAAGTCAGAAACGGTTGTTGCGTAATGTTCAATATTTGCTGCACCTGGCGTATTCCTTGCAGCATTAACAAGAAATTCAAAACCACCAGCTTGACTCAAAAGATTTTTCTTTTCTAACCAATCAGAAACCGTAATAACATCGGCTGCAATGTTATTTTGTAGCATTTCACGAATGGCATAAAAAATAATTTGATGTGCCTTATGATAAAAATCCCCTTCTTTTAAGAAGATGATATTTTCAAATGATTGATTATTAAGTAGTAATCCACCAATTATAGAAAGCTCGCAATCAGTTGAATAAGTCGGCTTCACGCTTTAACTCCTTTCTATCCCGTAAAGTGACGTGAAACTCAACACATTTTAACTCAAAACAAACTTCCACTCCTTCTTTATTAAAGCCAGAAAATACAAGTGTTCCTATAATCTGAATAGGCTTTTTCTTTGCTTTAAAAATTTTAAACCGCTTAATTCTTTTTAAGCGAGATTTATTTATACGATAAGCGCGGCGACGATTATTCATTTTCACTCTCCAAATAAAATATTGATTTCTTTAGGCTTCCCATCGCTATTAATAACAGTTCTTATAGAAAAGTTAGAATTATTTAGATAAATCGACATTTTAGCTCCAGTTGCTAACTTTGCTTTAAGTCTACAGTAAGAACCAACACGTAATGCTTTATTTAATTTATTTAAACGGTCTTTTCGTTGTTTCTTATTCATAGCAAAATCCTAAAGCCATCGCTCTCAAAAACACCGCAAACATCAATTTGAGAGCGATTGCACTTAGCAATATGGCACTCAATTTGGCTTTTTAAATCACTTGTATCAATAAGCAACTTAATGCCTTTGCCTTTATTTTGGCATAAAACAAAGCCTTGCGCATTTTCTTCTAAGAATCCACTAATGATTTTCATTATCTCCTCCTAAACATTTAACCTGTGATAATAGCCCATCAATTACTCTCTTTGTTACACTAGAATCTAAGAAATTTCTTAGAATATCCTCAAATTTTTCTTGATTATCACAAACTGCTAGTCCAATTTTTACTGGATAATAATCTTTTTCCATATAAAAATTAAACAAAACGTATGAATAGTTATTTAATGCTGGACATTTAATCTTAAATTCATAAACACCACCATAAAAAAAACTTTCAGCAGTTAATACTCCATTTGTTAGTTCTTCTAAAACTAACGCCTGTTCTTTTAATATAGCAAGAGGGGGCTTGAAATTTTTCATACCTTATGGCTCCGATAAGAACTCCAAAAGAAATTAATAAATCTAACCTCTTGCACAAGGCGGTCATAAACCCTCACGCCAACGCTTTCTTTTAATGCTTCGGGGTTTAAATTTGTCGTGATAATTGTAGGCAACCCTTCTAAATTTCGCCCATTTAAAACTGAAAACAACTTTTCTTGATAAAACTCTTGTTGTTTGTCAGTTAAATTCCCGCCTTTCACGTCATCAATAATTAAAAGATCAATACTTTCTAAGCGAGTAATTATATCGTATTCAGAGAAACCGTTTTCTTTGCAGCTTGAAATATTTCTAATTAACTTTTCAAGTGGGAGAAAAGCGTATTCAAAACCATGTTTTCTAATTGTTCGACCAATCAAAAGTGCGATTTGAGTTTTACCACTACCAACGGTTTCAGAATGAAAAATAAGGTTGCGTCCACATTCAATTCGTGCTGCAAAATCATTGGCATACCGTTCTAATGACGTATAAACCTTGTTTTGATATTCAGCTACCTTTTCATTTTCTGATAGCTTTATATCGTCCCACGACTTCAATGAGAAAGTATCGCGCTTTGGTGTATAATTCACACCAGTAAATTCATCTAATGGCGTTCTTTGTGCTTTCTCCTTTTGTTGCTCTAATTCTTTCTTTTTTTGAGCTCGGTAATTATTGATCGCCGCCTCATTTTCAAGGCGTTCTCTCTCAATAGCTTCTTGAATACATTTGGGGCAATCCGACCAAATTTCAGTACCGTCTGGTTTCTTATAAAGGTTAGAAGTATAAGAACCATGCAACGCGCATTCAATTGCCTTTGAGTTTATTGACGTTCCAATAAGAGATGTTATTGGTTTCATTTCGCAGCCTCTTTATTTCTTCTCCATTTAATGACGTAATGCTTACCTGTAATTGATGTTAATCCACAAATAAATGGCAAGCTACTAAATTCATGCTCTTGTGTTGGCAAGTCAATAACCTTTCTATCAGCCCGAACTTCCCAATAAGTGCACACTTTCTCAAACGCGTGTTGTATTTGAAATCTTTCTTTTTTAGCCTTCAATCTACTTGATATAATCGTTTTCATACAACACCCTCAATTTGAATGTCAAAGTCATATTTCTCGGCGAGTTTTCGCTTCTCAAATTCTTTAAGCATCTTTATTTCTAAAATAGCATGCGTAGCGTGCAATAACTTTACATGAACTTTGCTGTTACGTTTAACAAGGTTCTTACAAAAAGATTTTGCTACTCGTTGATACATCAATGATTCTGCTAAATCAAAATCACTTAATAATTCAGCATTCCAGCCCCGCGTTGCTTTATCGTAAATTTCATCAACCGTTGGCATGGTTCTAATAACAATAACTTCTTTTTGTTTCATTGTGAGAAACTCTCCTAAACGACGCGCCATTTTGACGCATTCACTCATTAAAATTTGAGAAACATTGCAAGCCCATTTCTTTGCTGATTCTTTACGGATCGCCCATGCTGCTTTCATAAGGCTTGATAAAACAGCGGCGGATTGTTTAGGCTTTGGGTTTGGTAACGCTGCCGCAACAGCAAGCGTTAATTGATTTGGTGACGTTGACATGATCTTCTCCAGTACTTAAAAACTTATTTATTTCATGTCTAGTATATAGCGCGAAACATGCCAAAGTTGTTACATCGTTGATTTTACGTGCTTTACGCTATTTTTCCCCACTTAAAAATCACTCAAAACGCCCGCTTTTGTCGCCAAAAATCTACAAATCGCATATAAAAAAATAGAAAGCTAGTGTTTATGCGGTGTTTGAGCGTCTTATTTTAGAGATAGACTAGATTTGGAGAACCACCCAAATAGCGGGAAAATCATTAATTACCCCTATTATTAATATAATTAATAATTGCATCATCATAATCATTATAAAATGATTCATGATCTACCGTATAACCACTACCCGTCCATACAGGTTTTATTTGCCCCTCAAATTCCTCTTCAAAACTACCTCGGACTTTTCCTAATTCAATTAATTTTCCAACAACTATTTCACCTGTTCTAGGGTTCAAAAAAATGGAATCTCCATAATTACAATCCTCAAACTCTCCAACAAGGTGCTTCGCTAATAAAACTTGTTTGTTTATATTACTCATTTCAACTCTCCTTTAAATGCTTGAAAAATCATCATCAAAAATACTTGGCATTTCTGGGGTGGACATCGTTTGGGATAACGGGGCGTGACGGGGAACTTTGGCTTTAGCTGCGGACTGGTTTTGTTGGTACTCACAGAATTGTGCCCATAGCCCACGCTCGCGTTGCCTTGTGTTCACAGCGTGCTTAAAAGCCCCGCTAGGAGTTTTACAGCTTGCGTTGCTACGCCAATAAGGGTCGGCTTGAATAAACGCCCACAGCAAGGCTTGCTGTGCTAATTCTTCGGGTGTGGGGGTTGTCGCGGCGGCTTTTTCTTTTTTTGCGAAACTTTTTTCTTTTTTTTCTTTAAAACCGTTTGATAAGGTAGGATTATCAATGGTTTGCGTAGAATCTTGAAGTGGTTGGTTGTTTAAGAGGTCGATTTTATCGGGTTGAATTTCTTCGAGCGGCGCAGCTGTGTTATTTGTAGTAATATTTGTAGTAATATTTGTATTATTATCTGTATACGTCCCTACCTGTGGGGATAGTCCCTCTTTACCTGTAGGGTAACAGGGTGTGAACTCACAAGTAACATGGGGTGTTCCTTCTAAAGGAATAGGGCTATCAAGACTACTTAAATTTTTTATCTTTTGAGGGATAACATCGATAAATAACACATTATTTAAAACCGTATTATTTGCAGCAACAATTCTAAATTCAGTAGAAATTAATTCCCTATCAACCAATCGCTGCATTGCTTCACGGACTTGCTTCTTTGATAAGCCAAATTGATCTGCAAATGACTGATAACTTCTTTGTAATTTATCTGCACGAAATTTTTGTTTAACCTCAATAATTGCTCCACTATATTCATCGCGTACAATAGTTGGCTTATACCAATAAACAATTTCAGCTAAAATAATGACGGCGGTAAAATCAACTGCGCCCGATTCTAAACGTAATCGCTGCCACCAAATATTGGGAATTACATTGCCTGATAAATGAAGCTCGCCGATTTGATTAACATGGGGATTTTTTGTCGTATTAATTGACATTTGATGTTCCTTTTGAGTTTAGGAAAAAAGATTGAGTTTTAAAGGTATTGCAGCAAACAGTACTCACTCTGTTTTTCGGGGATCAGCCTAGCTGCAATTTTGTTTATTATAGCACGTTATTCGATAGTTAGCTCCTCTATTTATGTAAAAGAATCTCGGTTAAATTACCGTTGTTATCAAAATCAAAAAAAACTTCTAAGTCGTTTCTTTTAAAGGCTCTTTTTTAGTTTCTTCAAAAGTTATTACTTCATAGCCGCCACCCATGCTATCCCGCGCCACCTTAATGTTAGCTAAGGTACAAAAGTTTAAAAACAAATCCTTTATTGTTGCTGATGGTGCAACTTCCATTTTTACTTCTTTTAAGTCACCGTTTTTATTAAAAGAAATAATTACATCAACATGATTAGCTCTCAATTCCTCAATGCGACCAGTCAAATCAAATTGACTAAGAGAATAATTTGGCTTCGGGGTATTAATTAACTCCTCTTTACCTTTATTTTTCTTAATAGACTCAAAGTAACTCCTTTTTATTTTTTGATTAGAAATACAAAAACAATAATTGTCAGCATTTCTATCAAGATGTTGGAGTTCAATTAATTCTAGCCCCGCTTTCTCACAAAAAGCTAGAAATAAATCTTTTGCGGTTGCTTTTTTACCCATTGCTACTTCCCCTTTCTATCCTTCACAAATATCATATTGAATAAAATGATCATCCTTATCAAACCAAAAATCTACCCATTTTTGCCCATCACAATCACACAAAGTAAATTCTGTGTCACCAGTTTTATGCTTAACTTCTGCTTTTCCAATCCCTGCCTTCTCGCAAAACGCAAGGAACAAATCCTTTGCGCTCATTTCTTCTAACTTCATAACAACCCCCTAATATAAAAACCTTCATCTCTTAATTGCTGACCAAATGAAACATTTCCTTTATCAAAAGGGATTTTATTTTCTTTTAATAAAATGATTAGCTCATCACTTACATCGCAATCGCAAACTTTTAACCCGCCTACAGTTACTTGTATATCAATACCAAGTGTTTGTTTTACTAAAGAAATTACGCTTTCTATTGGAACTTGACTGCCAGCTAATGGCTTTGGATAAATTATCATAAATCCTCCTTACAAAAGGCTAGAAACAAATCCTTTGCACTCATTTTTCCTCCCCTTTAAAGATTTTAAATAAAGCTACCACTTTCTCTTTATTTTTTTTCCAAAAATCGAGTTCATTTTCTTGCCATCCAAAAAGAGAGTTTGTTTTTATTTTGTTTATTTCATCATCATTTAACTCAATCCATCTTTTAATGGGATATGTCCTATATCCGATTGAAATTAAATCTGATTTAGGATGGAAATATATCGAGTAATCAAAACCTCTTATGGTTACCCCTAATAATTTATTATTGTTATTTAGGTTGTGCCGTAAATCAGCGCGGGTCAAATTAGCGCAGGCTAATTTAGCGTCGGTCAAATTAGCGCGGTCCAAAATAGCATCGGTCAAATTAGCACCGATGAAATTAGCATCGGTCAAATTAGCGTCGCGCAAAACAGCACCGCACAAAACAGCGTCGGACAATTTAGCGCGGGTCAAAATGGCGCGGGTCAAATTAGCGTCGGTCAAATTAGCGCGGTCCAAAATAGCATCGGTCAAATTAGCACCGATGAAATTAGCATCGGTCAAATTAGCTTCGATGAAATTAGCGTAGGAGAAACATAGCCCTGATAAATCTAAATTAGAAAAATCCATTTTTCTAAAATCGTAGAACTCGCCGTTTTTTGGCGGCTTGGCTAAAATTTCTAAAACTTCTTCTCTGGTAATTTTACTCATTTCACTTCTCCTTTATCGTTAGGGTATGCAAAAAATCGTAAATTTCAATCAACTTCTCATTTGAGAAAGTTGAAATGCTTTTCTTTACCCATAAAACCTTTTTTAAATCTCTCATTTCTTTTAAGTAAGCAGCCTTTGTTTCTGGTGTTACTTGCTCTAAAAAAGGTATAAAATCAACTAGTTATTTCAAAATAGCCGCCTTAATAAAGCGGCTATCGTAAAACTCTATTACCCCATAAATTCAGATTTAGAAATTTTTTCAATTGGTTTAAAGAAACTACCAATTTCTTCTGACCATCTAACTTCCAGTTCCCCATAAATAGGATCATGTATAATAAAACGATAATCATCGACGTTAGTAACGTCAAATTTATTTGAATCAACATCACAATCAGCATAAATTGCGGTGACTTCTAAAGGGAAGGTTAAATCATTTTCAGTTAAAGTATTCATGGTGTTTCTCCTAAAGTTAAGTGGTTTGTTGTTTCGTACCTAGTATATAGCGGGAACTGTGGGTAAAGATCAAATGGTTCTCCAGTCTTTTTCAGTTTCTCCAACTAATTGACCATTTAAACAGCCTCCAGTGCCATTAACACAAGTCCCTTGGCGGTTTCCACAATCGCATGATTTAGCGAAAACAACCTTCATTCCTTCCGCCATAATCCATTCAGGATTAGCGTCCCCATCCACAATGATTACATGACGCACAATTCGCCCATCTCTATTTGATATGGGCGAGGTTTTAACTGTCGCGTTATCAGTTTTTGCTTTACTGACAAGTGTTTGACTTTCACAGAATTTTTTAGCACGTTCTTTTGCGTCATCAAAATCACCAATCGCATCAACTTGAATTTGAACGCCAACGCATCTTGACGTTTCTTCTAAGGTAATCCCGCTTGAGGTTTGTGTGGGGATAATAATTGTGAACGTAGCAGGAACGTAATAATACGCTGATTTTTGCTTTGCCATTTCTAACTCCATTTTGTTTGTCGTGATAAGATGTGCTTATTATATAACGACTTTGAAAATAAAAATATTAAAAAAATATTTACTTTTTATTATTTATAGATTATAGTATCTAAAACTTAGAAAGGAGAAAGCAATGTCTAAAATAACTGATAAACAAGTTGTTCTAATTAAAACAACTGTTTCAAGTAAGGCAAAACAATTAGGCATCAACCCTATTGATGCTCAAAATGAAGTAAAGAAACTTGCTGCACAACTTCATGAGCACGACAATAACATAATGTCAATTAAAGATGTTGATAGTGATTTATTTGAAGCATTATTAGAAAGTATTGACGGGGCTTTAAATTCGCTTGCACAGCCTTTTAATCTGCTTAGAAGCGTGAAGTTTTCAGATGCAGAAATAGAATCAATTCCTCCTAAAGAATTTGATTTTAAGACAAAACAAGAATGGGGGTTTGATAAAAACACAAAATGGGGTGATTTACCATTAGAAACCCGCAGGCAATTTGCCCGCCATTATGGAAAAAACGATGTTGCTTACGTTTCATGGGCAAGCGCATTTGATATTGTTCAAAAATTGTATCCAGATATGGATTATGAAATTGAAAAATTTAATGGTCTTCCATATCAAGATTTAGGTGAATTAGGAGCGTTTGTTTGGACAAGCATAACTATAAATAACAAAAAAAGAACAATGTGGCTTCCTATAATGGATAGCTCACATAATCCTTTAAGAAACAAGCCTTATACAGTAACAAAGAAAGGCAAGGACAAGAGCAATTATGAGGTTACTTATCAAGCATTTACAGCATTTGATATTAACAAAACAATTATGCGCTGCCTTGTTAAAAATTTAGCAATGTTTGGGTTAGGATTGTATGTTTATCGTGGCGAAGATATGCCAAATGTAGAGCTAGAACAAATAATATTCACTGAATTATCACAACCCCAGCAATTGCAACAATCAATTTCAAAGGAACAATCCGATAATTTTATCAATCAAATAACTGATTTGCAAGCACAATTCTTGCCACAAAGAAAATTATCTGAAGTTGGTAAAGAATTTATTGGTTTCATAAATTTCAAATACGGTCTTCAAATTCAATCAAGCAAAGAAATTCCCGCTTCTTTATTTGAAGAAATCAATAGCAATATTGAGAACTTATTTAAAGAGGCTTTTGGCGTTTAATGGACTGGAGTATATATAAATGTCGCGTGGCTTTTGTTAAGGAATTGAACGCAAAACTTGACTCAAGTCCTTATCCTATTTTGAAAATACCGACCGCCTTCGATGCGATAACGCAAGATCGCGTTCGTGAGCTGTTTGATTACGACCCAAAAACAGGCAAATTAACCGATAAGCAAGGCAAAAACGTCGTGGTTTATGGCAGTTTTTGTGCGCTTAGGAATGATAAGAGTTGCAGCAGCGCGGGTTATTTGGTTATGGGTGCACGGCAAACATAAGAAAGTTGTGCATTTGAGAGAACCTGAAAAAGGTTTAATTCTGGAGAATTTATTTGTATGAATATGTGGCAAAAAAGAATGCGGGATTTAACCGCAAAAAGAGTTGCAACAAAGAAAATCTTAAAGCAACTCAAATGGCATTGTCGTGTAATTAAATTAAAACCACAAGATGTCCCGCGCTAAAAAGGTTGATGCAAATCAATCTGAAATAGTCAAGGTTTTAAGACAGGTTTATGCGAAAGTATTTGACCTGTCAGGCGTTGGTGAAGGCATTCCTGATTTATTAGTGATCTTTCGCAACCAAATCTACCTCTTAGAAATTAAGAGCGGCAAAAACGGGCTTACAGCCGCTCAAAAACGGTTTTTCTTAGAAGTGCATGGTTGCGATAAGATCGGGGTGGTAAAAACGCCTGAAGAGGCTTTACGATTCATAGGAGCGATAAAATAATGGATAAACACCGTTTAAAAAATATTGAATTTAATAATGTTACAAAACGGTTTGTTGTTTGGGTTGAAGGTAAATATATAGGCGGATTTAACGATAAAAATGATGCCATAAAAAAAAGAGATGAATGGCTATCAAAACGAAAAAAAAACAAACAACAATAATTTAAAGCCCCAAATCGGGGCTTTTTTATTGCTATTTTGCGGTGGGCTTAGGGGTTGTGGGCGGTGGTGGTGGTGGGTCAACTGGTTTTAAATCACATTCCTCGCCCGTGCAACTTACACCAACTTTTCTTGAAATGTCTTTAACACCAAATTCAGTCATAACAGGCGGGCGAATTTCATTTTGAGTATTCTGAACATCTTTAATCGTTCCCTTCATATCTGGTGTGCGGTTAAATAAAGCACTAACCATTTTTTGCAAGTAATCAACCCTTTGATTTAATAGAGAAATAATGTTACCTTGTTCTGCAATTTTCCCTTGCATTAAATTAATTTGCGCTTTCATTTCTAAAATTAATTGAGATTCTTGTTTCTTCTCAATTAATAATATTTCAACTTTCCCATACAAGCTAATCAACCCAAACACCGAAGCAATCAATAACGTGCCAATAAATGTTTGAATCCATTGGTTCACATCAAATGCCTTAATCGACATAAACAACCCTCAAAAAGCTAGATTATAGCGCGCTATCATTATTTATGCCAATCTCATTTTCGATTCTCCAAAATTTTATTATATAAATCTTGCGCGGTAAGCTCTTCATAATCTGCTAGTGTTACCATTAGCTCTATTATCCTTAATGAATAATCAGCGAGTTTCTGATAATCAGGATTTGGGCATATTAAATATTCATCGTCCAACCCAGGTGATTCATAAATTATTTTTTTATAATCACTTTGCTGATCATTTCTT
>JACCEE010061625.1_pt1 | contig 19850 bp, 13 predicted proteins | sample 7449931 | NCBI WGS metagenome assembly JACCEE01 (sample SAMN15323457, study PRJNA562643) | freshwater metagenome | isolation source: river surface water | place: USA:Blue River Watershed | collected 2017-08-19 | reverse complement strand
ATTCACCCAGTCTTTGAAGGAACTGATGGCCCCAATCGTTCGTGCGCCGGAACGAGATCGAACAGAAGTATCCAATGAGACGACGCAATCGAACGATTGCGGATTTGACGGGGAGGGGCGCAAATGTTCGCTTCCGGGCAGGAACGCAAACCGAGGAAGCAGTCCGTCCTCATTCCAAAGCTCGACGCTTTTTCCCAGTTCCTTGAGCATTAACGCCATTGCGATAGCAGATCCGTACGCATCGCCATCCGGTCTAATGTGGCTGATGACCAAAAAGTTTGAATGACCGAGGAGACATCTTCCAATGTCTCGGTAACTCACATTCTCCGCGCAGGTCATTTATCCTCCAAGTTTTCAGGTTCCACCAGGTCCACCCCTTCCTTTTGGGGAAGTAGGTCGAGCTCACTCATGATATTGATGACGCGGGTTCCGCGGACCACAGACTCGTCCAACTTGAAGTGGATTTGAGGGGTGTACTTCAGGATAACTCGTTTTGAAAGAAGGTATTGAAGGTGACTGCGCGCGCCCGCGAGTTTTGAAATCGAGGCTTTGCATGCTTTTTCACTACCGATGAACGACACATACACATGCGCATGCTTCAGGTCGGGAGTCACATCGACCTGATGAATCGTGAGGAGCGCATCCGGGAAATGAATTTCTCGATTGATGATTTCGCCGAGCTCTCTCTGAAGCAGTTCGTTGACTCGCTCAAGTCTGTGTTTACCCATGGTGTCCCTTTGGAAACGGAGGAGGGGGCCCTAAAGCTTCTGGGCAACCTTTTCGAGTTGGTAGCACTCAATGACGTCACCGACCTCATAGTCGTCAAAATCACCAAGGCGAATGCCGCATTCGAAGCCGATTTTGACTTCCTTGACATCCTCTTGGAACCGTCGGAGGGTGCCGATTCCGCCATCGTAGATTGGTTGGCGACCGCGCAACACTCGGGCACGCCCTGAGCGGAGAATACGTCCGTCAGTAACATAGCATCCTGCCACCACGCCTTTTGAGAGATCGAACACACGCCTGACCTCCGCGTGCCCGAGGGCGCTCTCGCGCGTGACGGGGTCGAGGAGGCCAGCCATCGCTTCCTTCACTTGGTCAAGGAGCTCGTAAATAATGGAGTAAAGTTTGATTTGAACCCCCTCGCGTTTTGCAGTCGCCGCCGCCGAGTTCTCAACCTTCACATTGAAGCCGATGATGACGCCTCCAGCGGCAGCCGCGAGCAGAACGTCGTTTTCAGAGATTGGCCCAACCGCCTGATGAATCACCTCGGTATCAACCTTGGTGCTCTTGATTTCGCTGACGGATGCGCAAATGGCTTCAAGTGAGCCTTGAACATCAGACTTCACAACCAGCTTGAGGACCTTTTTCTGACCATCAGCCATGCTTGCGAAAAGATTCTCAAGGGTAGGACGAGCAGGTGCTGTGAGTTTAGAGGCGCGCAAAGCACCCAAGCGGTCCTGACTGAGCTGATTTGCCGCGCGTTCCGACTCCATCACCACGAGATCGTCGCCCGCATTGGGTAGGCCCGATAAACCGACCACTTTGGCGGGAGTGGAAGGTCCTGCGGACTTCATGGGTTTACCATGCTCGTCTAGCAGGGCTTTGATTTTTCCGTGATAGCTACCACAAATCACAGGTGTTCCGACTTTGAGCGTTCCTGTACGAACAATCACGGTCGCGGCAGGCCCGCGTCCCTGCTCAAACTGCGCCTCAATGACAGTTGCTCTCGCGACGCCGCCGGAGGTGGCCTTCAGTTCAGAAACTTCTGCGACCAACAGAATGCTCTCGAGGAGTTTATCAATACCTTGATTTTTAATCGCTGAAACCGGAACGCAGATGGTGTCGCCGCCCCAGTCCTCCGGAGCGAGGCCTTTTTCTTGGAGTTGCGCTTTGACGCGGTCGGGGTTAGCGCCAGCGGTATCCATCTTCGTGATAGCCACGATAATCTGAACCTTTGCGTTCTTCGCATGCGAGATTGCCTCCAGCGTTTGAGGCATCAGTCCGTCGTCTGCTGCAACGACGAGAACCACGATATCGGTGACATTCGCACCGCGCGCACGCATCGCCGAGAAGGCTGCGTGGCCGGGGGTATCCAAGAAAGTGATGTACTGCCCGCCCTTCTCCACCGAATAGGCACCGATGTGCTGAGTGATTCCACCTGCCTCACCCGCCGCGACACGTGCTTTTCGGATGGTGTCCATCAACGTCGTTTTGCCGTGGTCGACGTGTCCCATGAAGGTGACGATTGGGGCGCGCAGCTTCAACTCATCCTTTTTGGGAGGTTCGACCTCTTTTGGCGGTTCAACCACCTTTTCCTCGACCTTGTGAATCCCTGCGCCTTTCTCACGACGTTCGCGCTCGAACTTAAACCCGTGAAGCTTACAAACTTGAGATGCAGCCTCTGCATCGACCGAGCTATTGATGCTCGCGAAGATGTTCAGACTCATCAAATCACGGATGATTTCGAACGGACGTAAACTCAGAGCGGCCGCCAGATCCTTCACTCCAACTGGGGCTTTCAGGTGAATCGTTTTGTCGTCCTCCGGCTCGTTCGCATGGACTTGATCGGAGTCCAAAGACGGCGATGGTTCAACTGGCGGCGGTTCGGCTGTCTCAGGAGCCTCAATCGCGGCGGGGACTGACCTTTGGACCTCTGGCTCCAGAATACGCGAAATGGGGGGCAGAACGCGCGGAGCGTCCTCGGGCTTCGTAGTCCGCTTGCGGAGTGTCTTGGGCTTCTCGTCGATCAGTGAGACCGCTTCCTTGGGGGGTGGCAGCGGAGCGGGAGTAGCCTTGGGTGCGGGCTTCGCTGGCTCCGGACGCGATGCCGTGATCGGCTTGAAGGCTGAGCGAACCACGGAATCACCCGACCCGCTCGAGCCGGCACCTTCCTTCGCTGACTTGCGGGCTGTTTTTTTGGCACTTGCCTCGGGGCTATTTTCGCCGGGCGATGAAGAGGGACGGGTAGGAGGCATTCAGTTTTTTTTTTGGAAGTTCTCTGGGGAGATGAGGGGGGCGATGAAATCGGAAGTTGAGAGGGGCTGTCTTAGCTCTAGGCTTTAGCTCCGGAGGACTTAGCTGCATCCAGAATTTGATTTGCCATTTCTGGAGAGCAGCCGATCGCTCCGACGATATCCTCGGCGGTGCAGTCAACGATGAGCTCCGGCGAGTTCATCCCCACCGATACGAGCGAAACCGCTATGTCCCTCGGGACGCGCAATGCTGAACTCAGAGTTTGCGCAGCATCCCCCATCTTTGACTCAAGTTTTTCACGCTCTGTAGCCTCGCGGTCGACCCCATCGATCGAAACCTCCCAGCCAATCAGTCGAGAAGTCAGTCGGGCGTTTTGGCCGCGTCGTCCAATTGCAAGCGACAGTTGGTCAGCGTCGACTTTCACGAAAACATGCTTCCGCGCTTCGTCCAAAGTGAGGGTCTTCACCTTTGCTGGACGGAGCGCCTCGAGGACAAGCTCCCTCGTGTCTTGGGTCCATCGAATAATGTCGACCTTTTCGTTATTGAGTTCGCGGACGATATTTTTGACTCGGGCTCCGCGCATCCCGACGCAGGCACCCACAGGATCAACTTTTTCGTTTGCACTGAAGACAGCTATTTTAGTCCGGTGGCCGGCCTCCCTCGCGATGGATTTGATTTCTACCGTGCGGTCTGCGATTTCAGCCACCTCGGTTTCGAACAACCTGCGCACGAAGTTAGGATGACTTCTTGAGAGGATGATTTCCGGTCCACGAATGCCATTTTCCACGGCCACAACGTAGGCGCGGATTCTGTCACCTAGATTGTATTCCTCTGTGGGAACACGCTCGCGATTGGGCATGACACCCTCGAACTTTCCGAGATCCAGAATCACGTCAGAACGGTCGAAACGCTTGACTGTTCCGGTGACGATGTCCCCCGTGCGGTCACGGAACTCATCCACAATCATCTCTTTCTCGGCTTGGCGAATCCGCTGCATGATTGCTTGGCGAGCAGTTTGGGCAGCGATGCGACCGAAGTCTTTCGGGGTAACGGGAACGTCCAGCTCTTCGCCCAACTTCGCATCTGGCTTCAACAGAACTGCCTGGGCTAGGGGATACTCGTCCTGAGGATTGGAAACGCGTTCAACCACAACGAGCTTTGCGATGGCACGAATATCGCCTGAGCGGGGATCAATCTCCACGCGAAGCTCCCGTGCAGGGCCGACAGCCTTTCGGGCAGCGGTGAGAAGCGCGCTGTTGATGGCCTCAAGAAGCACCTCACGCTTGATCCCTTTGTCGCGTTCGAAAAAGTCCAGTCCGGCAAGGATCTCGTTGTTCATAGTTCTGGTTGGCGTTGGGTTGTTGAAACTGGCTCGAACGCAGGCGGTCCTGCGCTCTAAGCGGTTGTGGCCGAAGAAAAAAAAAGTGGGGTATAACCCCCACTTCGAAGAAAATCTATCGGCCGGAGAGTCAGAGTCACATCAGAGCGACCAAGGGTCAAGCTCTGATGGACTCCGGTAGGATTTTTTCTTAGTGCCCCTGACCGGGCGCGTGCTTCTGAGGCAGAGACTCCTTGTTGTGTCGTTCACACGCTGGGGCGACAAAAAGCACACAGACTAGGGCGGCAAGGCTGATGATACGTTTCATGAGGTTAGTTTATTCTTGGGAATCAGATTCGAGGTCAAGTCCTTCGAGCGTCTCCTCCGCCTCCTCGCCGACAACCGGCGCGATCGCTTGGATTTTCTCGCCCGGACGGAGCACCATGAGCTTCACCCCCATTGTGTTCCTGCTGAGCTCTCGAATTTCAGAGATTCGAGTTCTAATGGCTTGTCCCTTATTGGTAATTAACATTAGCTCATCACTGTCCTTGACCGTAAGGGCCCCTGCGATTGCTGAGTTCTTTTCACCAAGCTTCATCGTGATGATTCCTTTCCCGCCGCGGGTTTGTACGCGGTAGTCGTCGAACGGAGTTCTCTTACCGACGGCATTCTCGCTGACCACTAGGAGGGTGGAGCTGCGATCCACGACCGCGGCTGCGACCACTTCATCGTCCGTGCACAACTCGATTCCTTTGACTCCAATCGTTGCCCGCCCTCGAACCATCATATCGCTCTCGTTGAAGCGAATGCTCATCCCGTAGCGCGTAATGAGAACCATGTCGTCATCCCCGTTGGTTAACTTGACGTCAATGAGTCGGTCTCCGTCCTCCACTCGGATCGCAATCATTCCGTTTTTCCGGAGATTCTTGAACTCGGAGAGACTTGATTTCTTTACGATACCCGACTTGTTCGCGAAGACCACGAACAGCGTTTCAGCGAAGGTTTCCTCAGCCGTTTTCCGCCCTTGAATCCGAAGAGTAGCCGCAATCTTTTCCTCTGGCTGCAACTGGAGAAGGTTTGCGATGGAGCGTCCCTTTGAAGTCCGTCCCATCTCGGGGATTTCAAACACCCGCTCAATGTAGCATCGCCCGTTTTGGGTGAAGAACATGAGATAGTCGTGGGTATTGGCGGTGAAGAGGTGTTCCACAAAGTCGTTGTCTTCCTCCGTGACTCCTTCTCGGGTCTGCATCCCTTTCTTGCCTCGTCCGCCGCGTCTTTGGGCGCGGTAGGAACTAACAGCAGTCCGCTTGATGAACCCGTTGTGCGTGATGGTAATCATCGTTCCCTCATTCGCGATGAGGTCTTCGATGCTGATTTCCCCTTCGTCCGGAACGATCTTGGTCAATCGGTCCGACCCATAGCGCGCCTTGATGTCTCGCAACTCCTTTTTGATAATGGACATGACGCGAGACTCCTTCGCGAGAATGTCCAGCAAGTCCTTAATCGTCTCAAGGAGTTCCGCGTACTCTTTGACGATGCTCTCGCGTTCTAGGCCCGTCAGTTGGTACAACCGAAGATCGAGGATGGAGTTTACCTGACGCTCGGTGAAGCGGTAATGACCATCGACGATTCGTGACTCCGAGCGGATGAGAACGCCGATTTTCTCGACGGCAGCTCGAGTCCACTTGAGCGCCATGAGCTTGGTTCTTGCGTCGTCGCGGTCCTTGGAATCGCGGATGATTCTGATGAAGTCATCAAGATTTGCTAGCGCGATGAGGAAACCTTCGAGCTTTTCCGCGAGTTCCTCTGCTTGGCGGAGGAGGAAGCGGGTGCGTCGCAAAATCACTTCGCGGCGGTGCTCGATGTAGCAACCAATCGCGTCTTTGAGTGAAAGAAGCTTGGGACGTCCATGGTCAATCGCCAGCATGGACACCGAGAAGGTCGTTTCGAGGGCCGTGTGCTTGTAGAGATTGTTGATGACCAACTTCGGGTTCCCGTCGCGCTTGAGCTCAATCACCACTCGGGTTTCCTCGGTCGACTCGTCACGCACCGCGCTGATGTCGGTGAGCACCTTATCATTGACGAGGTCGGCGATGCGTTTAATCAGCTCGGCTCGGTTCACCCCGTAAGGAATTTCCGTAAGGATGACCGCTTCTCGATTTCCCTTCATCTCCTCCACGCACGCAGTCCCGCGAACGCGAACGGATCCTTTCCCCGTCTCGAAGTACTGCTTAATCGGGGCCGTACCGCAAATCGAACAACCCGTTGGAAAATCGGGTCCTTTCACGTACGCCATCAGCCCAGCGATTGTGATGTCTGGGTCATCGATCTGCGCACAGATAGCGTCGATGATTTCGTTCAGATTATGCGGCGGAATGTTGGTCGCCATCCCGACGGCGATACCGGTGCCACCGTTGACTAACAAGTTGGGCCAACTGGCTGGGAGAACCGTGGGCTCCATCCGGGTCTCGTCGTAGTTAGAGACGAAATCCACGGTGTCCTTGTCCATGTCCTCCATGAGTGAGGCACCCAAGTGACGCAACCGAGCCTCGGTATACCGCATGGACGCTGGCGGATCACCTTCAACGGAGCCGAAGTTGCCCTGTCCTTCGATGAGCATTTCACGCATCGCCCAAGGCTGCGCCATGTGGACAAGGGTGGGGTAGATGGCTTGGTCGCCGTGGGGGTGGTAGTTCCCCATGGTTTCCCCGACAATTTTCGCGCACTTGAGGTGCTTCCGGTTGGGCATGACACCCAGTTCGGACATGGCGAAAAGAATGCGTCGTTGGGAGGGTTTCAGACCGTCGCGCGCGTCTGGAAGTGCGCGGGAGATAATGACGGACATGGAGTAATCCAAAAACGATTTGGACATCTCCTCCGCCACGTTCACCTTTTCGACTTTTTCGTTCTGATTATACATCTTCGTTCGGAAAGTTCAGGTTCGAGGGATTTTAGACGTCGAGGTTTCGCACATTGAGCGCGTTGTCTTCGATGAATTGGCGTCTAGGTTCGACAATATCTCCCATGAGAACGGTAAACATCTTGTCGGCCTCGAGAGCGTTGGTTTCGTTGAGATCGACCTTCAATAACCGGCGCTTTTCCGGGTTCATGGTCGTTTCAAACAGTTCTTTGGCGTTCATTTCACCGAGACCCTTGAACCGCTGAATGGTCATCCCTTTGCGCCCAATTTCGATCACCTTTTGGAGGATTTCGGGGATGGTGAAGAGGGGATGTGTCGTGGCTTTTTCGCCGTCGCCCTCGACAATCTCAAACAGTGGTTGGTCGCTGTTGCTGAAGTGCTCGAGCTTCAATCCCTTCTTGCTGAGTTCGGCCAAAATCTTTTCTGCGGGGGCTGCCTCGTGGAGCTCGACCAACCGACCGCGCCGACGGGGTCCGTCATTCTTTCGCGTCGGTTTTTGCGGAGCCTGAGTTTCAGTCGCTACTTCCAAGGGTTCAGCTCCCTCGACAGGAACGGGTTGCTCGATTTCAAAAAGACCGAGGTCTTGGTTCGCGAGGTGGAACTCCCGAACTTGGGTCTCGTTTGAGAAGTATTTGACCGTTTCATTATTTCCCTCGCGAACGCGGACCAAATAGGTCGGAAGCGCCCCAGTGTCAGGATTTCGGTGATTCAGTAACTGCTCGAAATCGCCACCGTGGCGCCGAACGGCGTCACTGTACTTCGCGAGCTTCTCTAGCGACGAAAGAATCTCCGAGAGCTGAGAGGAGTTAAACGTACGGTTGTCTGCGAGGTTTTTAAGTTTCACTTCGTCCGCTCCGAGCGAAATGAGGATTCGGTTGAGCTGGATGTCGTCATCGACGTACTCCTCGCGCTTTTTCCGCTTCATTTTGTAGAGGGGAGGGCAAGCGATGTAGATTTTTCCTGAACGCACCAGCTCGGGCATCTGGCGGTAAAAGAAAGTTAGCAACAGCGTCCGAATGTGGGATCCATCCACGTCTGCATCGGTCATGATGATGATGCGACCGTAACGCAACTTCGCCATGTTGAACGAACCCTCTTGATCGCCGCCGCCGATTCCAGTGCCGATAGCGGTAATCATGGTTTGGATTTCCTGATTCTGAAGGACTTTGTCCAAACGGGCTTTCTCGACGTTGATAAGCTTTCCGCGAATCGGGAGGATGGCCTGGAAACGACGGTCGCGGCCTTGCTTCGCTGAACCACCTGCCGAGTCACCTTCGACAATGTACAGCTCGGTCAGGTCAGGATCGCGTTCAGAGCAGTCTGCGAGCTTGCCTGGGAGGCCGCCCCCCGTCAGCGCACTCTTCCGGACCGTTTCGCGCGCTTTTCTTGCCGCTTCTCGTGCCCGCGCAGCCATCAATCCTTTCTCGACGACCTTCTTTGCAATTTGCGGGTTTTGGTCGAAGAAGGTCATCAGACCTTCGTAAGTGATAGAGCTAACAATCCCTTCCACCTCGGGGGTGACCAACTTCACCTTGGTCTGTGATTCGAATCCGGGGTTGGGGTGCTTGATGGCCAACACGACCGTCAGCCCCTCGCGGACATCGTCACCACTGATGGAAGGATCTTTCTCCTTCAGCAGGTTGTTGCCCTTTGCGTATTGATTGATGGCCCGAGTGAGTGCGGTCCTGAACCCTGTTGAATGGGTCCCGCCGTCCGGGTTGGGGATAGCATTCGTGAAGCAGAGAATCTGGTCGGAGTAGCTGTCGTTGTACTGGAGGACCACATCGACATACATGTCGTCCTCGATTTCCTGCTGGTCTTTGTTCTTGAACTTCACCTTCCGGCGGCCTGCGAGAACAATCGGTTTCGGGTGCAGCAGCTCTTTGTTTTCACCCAGCTGTCGAACGAACTCTTCGATCCCATCTCGGTAGAGGTAGTTTTCCTTCCGCGTTTCGTCGCCGCGCTCGTCCGTAAGGGTGATTTCCAGACCTGGGTTGAGGAACGCCAGTTCACGCAATCGAGCCGCCAGTTTGGGAAACTGAAACTCCGTCGTGATGTTGACGATGGTCGGGTCTGGCAGGAACGTAATGAGCGTCCCCGTGTTCTTTTTGTTTTTGACCTCTCCAATCACCGTCAGCTTCTGCGTCGTCTGACCCCGTGCGAACGCCATGTGATAAACTTGGCCGTCGCGGGTAACTTCCACCTTGAACCAATCGGAGAGAGCGTTCACGCACTTCGCTCCGACCCCGTGCAAACCTCCCGAATACTTGTATGCACCCTGACCGAACTTTCCGCCTGCATGCAGGTTGGTCAGAACCAACTCAAGGGCTGGGATTTGAAACTTTGGATGAATGTCGACTGGGATGCCTCGTCCGTTGTCGCGAAGGGAACACGATCCATCCACGTGGAGCGTGACCTCGATGCGGGTGCAATGGCCGGCAAGGTGCTCATCGATTGAGTTGTCGAGAACCTCAAAAACGCAGTGATGCAGACCACGTTCATCGGTTGGCCCGATGTACATGCCAGGACGCTGGCGCACGCCTGCAAGTCCCTCGAGCTTATCGATTTTTGAGGCGTCGTACTTCTGCTCTACGACCGGAGCGGTCGTCATTTGTTCAGCGGGATCGGACATAGGTAGAAAGGTGAGGGTCGGAAGCAACGTTTTCCGACATTGAAAATCAGTTCGCAAACATACCTGCCCCCCCCTGCAGAACAACCCAAATCCCTAAAAACCACACCCTGAGGTGGGTGTCGCGCCTCGAAGGTACCACCTGTTGTGGGTCAGTTCGATGCGAAGAACCAGCGGCAAATCCAAACCGAGGCTAGCACCGCGGTGCAATCAGCAATTAGGCCCGCTGGAAGCGCTTGGCGCCCGCGCTGAATATTTACGCTCCCGAAGTAAACGGAGAGCACGTAGAGGGTCGTTTCAGTGCTTCCGTAAATGGTCGCTGCCGTGCGTGAAATCAGAGAGTCTGCGCCGAACTTGGTCACGATTTCGGTGAAAAGTCCGGTTGTGGCACTTCCGCTCAGCGGGCGAACGAGCGACATGGGAAGCAGTTCGGGTGACATTCCGATTTGTGCGAGCAGGGGACCAAGTGCCTTGGAAAGAGCATCGATCCCACCGGCCTCGCGAAACATTCGCACAGCGACCAAAATTGCGACCAGATAGGGAATGATGCGTTTGACCGTGTCGAACCCCTCCTTTGCACCGTCGACAAACTGCTCGTAAACTTTTACGCCACGGCCTGTTGCGTAGACAGGAAACAGCAGGAGCAGCGCGGGCAGCGCTGTCGAAGCGATTCCTCTAAGTGTCCGAATGGCCAACCCACCTTCCGTTGCGTTGCCATTTTCCGATAAGGCGAAACTAGCGGGGAGCACCCCTGGAAAAACTCGGGCGAAAAACGACAGCAAAAGCAGGAGCGTTAGGAGAGCAAGCACGAGTTTCCAGCGGGGGGAGAGCGGGGGCAGCTCCCGAGGCTGAGTTGGCGACGTTTCCGACTCAGTCGGGTGATTCTCCGCTTCCGCCCCCGATAAGGCTCGCAAAGGAAAGAAGGGGGCGAGGAGTTTGACGGCGGCAATGCCGGCGCCGAATGCGATGAACGAGACCACCAGCGAGGGCCCCATCACCAGGGAGGGAGTTTTCGAGCCATTTGCCGCAAGGATGCTGATTGCGGTTGCGGGGATGATCTGGATGGACGCTGTGTTCACCGCGAGGAAGGTGCACATTGCATTTGAAGCGACGCCTTTCACCGGATTCAGCCCGTCAAGTAACCGCATGGCTCTCAGCCCAAAAGGCGTTGCGGCATTCCCAAGGCCAAGCATGTTGGCCGCCATGTTGAGCGTGATGGCGCCAAGAGCGGGGTGCCCGGCAGGCACTTCCGGAAAAAGGCGTCCGAGAACCGGTTTCAAACTGCGCGCTAAGGCGTCCACCAGACCCGCTGCCTCGGCGATTCGCAAAAAACCGAGCCAGAAACTCGTGAGGCCAATCAGGGGAATCGCCACCACCACCACTGCGTCCTTCGCTGCGGAGAAGACCGCGCCGGTCACGGACTCAACGGTGCCATTAATCAGCGCAAGAACCAGAGCGCCACAGAAAAGCGCCAACCAGACGACGTTCAGCATCCGTCAACCGAGGTGGAACCAATCAAAGGTCAACGGTTCGCCCCGTGCGGAAACTTTCGTCCGCCGCAGCAACAATCCGCATCGACTGAACGGCATCATCCATGTGGTCACCGAGGTCGAGGTCTTTCTGAATCGCCTCCAAAAAGAACGCCTGCTCGCGAAGGCACAGCCCATCATGGTCCGGCTCATCTCCAGTGCTTACCCACTCGTCAGGTTGGGAAAGTTTACCTGCTGAGTCGGTGGCGCTGTGGTGAAGCAGGATGGATTGTGTTTTTGAATGCGCATCGACGTTGGAACTCTGTCCCGCCGCCGCCGCATCCTTCGCAACGATGGATGCGCAACCCTTTGGACCGATGACGTCTTTTACGAAAAAAGCGGTCTCGGACATCATCGGGCCCCATCCGGCCTCGTACCAACCGACTGAACCGTCGGCGAATGTGACCTGAAGTTGTCCGTAGTTGATCTGACCAGGCTGGATGTCGTCGGCAAGACGGGCTCCGATACCAGATACGCGAATCGGTTTTGAGCGAGTCATTTGGCACATGACGTCGACGTAGTGCACTCCGCAATCCACCACCGGCGAGCAGGATTTGAGCAAGGCTTTGTGGGTTTGCCATTCGGCACCGGATGACTGCTGGTTGAGGTTCATCCGCATGACGAGCGGTTTTCCAAGGCCACGGGCAATTTCGATGAACCGTATCCAACTCGGGTGATGCCGAAGGATGTACCCGATTACCAGTTTACGGCCGGCGGCGCGGGCTGCAGCGACGATTTCCTCGGCTTCCGCGACGGTTTCAGCCAGCGGCTTTTCAATAAAAACATGCGCCCCTGCCGCAAGCGCCTTTTTCGCGTAGTTGGCGTGGGTGTCGGGGTAGGTGGAGATGGAGACGGCGTCGGGTTTCGTCACGCGGAGCGCTTCCTCGTAGTCGGAGAAAAGAGCGTATCCGCCCCCCAGTTCTTGATTGAGGGCAAAGCGGGACGCTTCCGAGCGCGTTACAATCCCGCAGATTTCGAAGTCCGGTAGCTTTTGGTATGCAAGCGCATGGGAGCGCCCCATGTGACCTGCACCCACACAAAGCACTTTGATTTTGTTCGACATAAAATGAGGAGAAAGGCGGTTTAGGGCTGGTTACCTTGGTCTTTCGGACGGAACCCCACCAGGAACAGGGCGAGAATGACTCCCGCCATAACAGCTGGACCAATCCAGAACTGGTTCCACTGCGCCATGGTTTCACCGAACAATCCTTGGTCCACGGACTGGGGAAGGTTGACCGAGAACATCTTGGTGAACTGTTCCCAGAACCCGAGTGGTTCGGCGCTCCGCGCGCCTTTGATGGCTTCGACGAGAGCCCCGTGCTGGGAGACAGATTCGGCCATTTTTGGAAATGCCATCGAAAACCCGAAGTACATGCCGATGCCCTGAGTAAAGAAAACCAACATGGATTGGGCTTGGCTTCGGATTGCGGCAGGCGCGGTCTTATCGGTGTAGATGTAGCCGGTGACAAAGAAGAAGTCGTAACACACCCCGTGGAGGGCTACTGCCAAGAAAATGGCCCACAACGACGAGTTAGCGATTCCGGCTTGGGCGGTGGCACCCCATGAGAACAGGAGGTAACGACCAATCCAGGCAAGCATGCCGACGATAATCATCCACTTCACACCGAGACGGCGGAAGAAGACCGGCATCATCACCATGAAGAAAATCTCGGACATTTGACCAATGGTCATGGTCGCTGCGGGCTGCTCAAACCCAAGGCCGGTGAGGAAGTCTCCTGTAATCCCGTAATAGTACGCCAGCGGGATACAGATCAGCGTGGAGCACACCATAAAAACGGCAAAATCAATCCGTTTAAACAGGCTGAACGCGTCCACCATGAACAGAGACCGGAGGTCGATAGGCGCGCCTTTCGCCGGAGGAGGCGTGTGGGGCAAGAACATGCAGAACGCGCTCAATGCGAGTGAGGTACCCGCAGCGATATAGAACATGTTCATGCTGTAGGAAAGCCCCATGGCACCGTTGAGAAGCCCCGCTGCAATCCAACCGATGGTCCCCCACACGCGAATCGATGGATACTCGCTGGGATCCGGAATGTTCGAAAAGGCAATCGTGTTCGCGAGGCCGAGGGTTGGCATGTAGCAGAGCATGTGGCCCAAAAATAACCAACGCATCAGAGAGGGGTCATGCTCCGCTGCATACGGCACTGCTGCAATGATGAGCCCGCCGATGAGAAAGAGTGCGCTCATCACTTTCTCAGAAGCGAAAAAGCGATCAGCGATAAAACCAAGGAACAGAGGTGCGAAGATGGCTGCGAGCGGAGCGCTATTGTAGGCGTGTCCGGCTTCGCCACCGAGTTTGTTCACGGTGAGACAGGCTCCCACAGTGGTGAACCAAGCGCCCCAGACAAAAAGCTGGATAAAGTTCATCACGCAGAGACGCGTTTTGATGGAGGAGTTCTGGGTGTTCATGGGGGAGACCTTTCAGCGAAAAGCGTGCTCGCTCTGAGAAGGATGAGAAAATGAAAAAGCCCCGGCATGACCGGGGCTTCTCAGACCGAGAGTGTGTTTAGTTCTTAATCAGGTTTACTGGAGACGGTTGCTGTCCCATCGCCATCGCGGCGTGTTGCGCGTCAGAGCAGGGGGCATTAATCGGCACCCCCACCTGCTTTTCGCTGGTTCCCACGAGGCCCTGCTTCAGCAAATACTGCTCGACTTCCTCTCCAGAAATATCCGGCAACATCACGCCGTTCACCTCGACGCAGGGGCTTAGTGGTTGACCGCTCCGCTGCTCCATCTCCCAGCGGAAGGCTGGGTTTTTGATGATGTCTTTCTCCGTGTAAGCAAGGTCGTACTTTGCGAGGACAGCCCTCACTCCATTGCTCCAACCACATTGGGTTTTCAGCCACGCGGTAATCGTCGGTTTCTCCATATGCTCCAGTTATACGCGAAGCGGTGCTCGCTGTCATTGACGGCGAACGGGGCGGAGTCACCGGCCAACTCGATGGAGCTTCGTTTCTGTTCGAATGTACAGCGTGCCATCATCGGGAGTCGGCGAGGCGAGTGCCTTCTCTGCTAAGTCGTTGCTGGCCATAATCTCAAACTGTCGGGTGGCACGAACGACGGTCGTGAGCCCAGCCTCGTTTAAGAAGTAGAGGCGCCCTTCCGCCATCACGGGTGAGGCTGAATAGTTTCCGGGAATCCGTTCGCTCCAGACGGGGTCTCCGGTTTTTGCATCGGCACAAGTCGCAATCCCCGCATCCGACACCATGAATAAGAGTCCGTCAGACAGAATCATCGAAGGCGTATGCGGCGCGCCTTTTTTGACCGTCCAGTCCACGTGGGATTCTGTGACATCGCCCGATGCACCCGCCGGCCGAATGGCAAGAGCGGATGCCGCGTCGAACCCTGAACTTAGGTACAGGCGTTCTCCATCGAAAACGGGGCGGGGAACTACGGAGTAGCCCTCCCCGTAGTTGACCTTCCAGATTTCGCGACCGTCGGCCGGAGCGTACGCCGCCACAAATCCGCTTCCCGGACTGATGATTTGAACTTGCCCGCCCGTCGTGATGATTTGAGGGGTGGAGAATGAGAAGTTCTTCTTTGCGTGCGTGTTGCGATCCTGCCGCCAAACAACATTCCCCGACGCGCGATCGAGCGCTGCTACAAAAGGACTCTCCTGACCGTCCGCACTAAACACGAGCAGGTTGCCGACAAGTGCAGGCGACCCTCCCGTCCCATGGACGGGTTTGTATTTCAACGACTCCTGTTTCCAGAGCACCTTGCCGTCATGGCTGAGTGCGGCGGTGCCCATGTGTCCGAAGTGCACGTACACCGACGATTCGTCCACAAGGGCTGTCGGGCTGGCCGCCGTGTTCTTCTTGTGCATCCGCGTCGCGTCGGCGGGTTCAGGGCTGAAGACGGGCACGTTCCATATGATCCGGCCGCTCGTCGCCTCGAGGCAGAGCGCGTTGAGCGTGATAGCCCCATCGGTTTCAACGGCAGAAGTCAGGTAGATTCGCCCCGAGCGGAGCGTCGGTGATGACCATCCTTTTCCCGGAATCTCGGTTGACCACTTAAGGTTTTCTCGTCCCTCCGCTGACCACTTCAAAGGGACGTCCTTTGCTGAAGTGATCCCGTTACGATCCGGGCCGCGAAACTCTGGCCAGTCGAGAGCGTGCGACTGGATCGATAGGAAGGGGGTGAGGGCGAGGATTTTCCCGAGCGATTGAAACGGCTTCATGATGCCGCAGTTTCAAGCAGCGTCCGTGCTCATCGGCGTCCGTTTGGTGTTTGCAAAATCATCGAGGGGTGTATGGTCTCCCGCTCTAGTTTTATGAACGTCGAACTCGAAAGTTTACCCAGTTGTCAAGCGAGTCTCCGAGTGGAAGTCCCTGCCGAAAAGGTCGCGGAAATCCGGGAGGCGGTGGTCAAGGCCTTTGCGAAAGATGCCCGTTTGCCTGGGTTCCGTCCGGGGAAGGCGCCCAAGGGGATTGTCGAGAAGAAGTACTCGAAGGACATTCAAAGCGAGGTGGCGCAGCGTTTGGTAAATGCCGGAATTTCAGAGGCACAGGGCAAGACGGAGTTAGCGATTCTCGGGGTCTCCAACGTGGAACTCCCAGACGGAAAAGCTGGTGAATCCGTATCTTTCACCGCGACCCTGACGATGGAGCCTGAGTTTGAACTTCCAGATTACGATGGATTGGAAATCAAAGTTCCCTTTAGCCGCGAGGTGGAGGTCAACGTGGAGAAAGGCATCGAGTACCTCCGCGAACAAATGTCTGAATTTGCAGATGTGGAACCGGTTCGTGCTGCCTCGATGGAAGATTTCATCATTGTGGATTACACCGGAACTCTTGACGGAAAACCGGTCGATCAGGTGGTGCCCAAGGCTGGGAAAATCATTTCAGGGAACGAAGACTTTTGGATTCGTATGACCGGCGAAGCGTTCTTCCCTGGGTTCAGCAGTCAAATGGTTGGGGCAGAAATCGGTGACCGCAGGACGGTTACCGTTCAGGTTCCGTCGGATTTTCCTCTGACAGAACTGGCCGACAAGGAGTTGGTGTACGACGTCAAACTCAAAGCAATTAAGAAGCAGGTTCTTCCCGAGGCGAACGATGCCCTTGCTGCGCGCTTGTTGGGTGAGGGAAAAACGTTGGAAGACCTGAAGAACAATACCCGCGAGCGGTTGGAGCAGGGTTTCGAGCAGCGGCGCCAATCGTTCGTAGTGGACGCAGCCATGAAGCAGTTGGTCGAGAAGGTGGAGTGCGAGTTGCCGGAGGGATTGTTGAATCGCGAGATTCGCAATGTCATGACTCAGATTGTCCGTGAGAATATGTCTCGAGGGATTACTCAGGAGGCTTTGACCGAAAGGGAGACCGAAATCAAGGCGGCTGCCTCAAAAGGTGCCAAAGATCGATTGAAGTCTCGTTTCCTTCTCAACCGCATCGCCAAGAAGGAGAAGATGGGGGTTTCCGAGCAAGAGGTGCTGTGGGCGCTGGCCCAAGTGGCGGATCAAAACGGCAAGGGCATCGAGCAGGTCATCAAGGAAGTGAAAAAAAACGACGGTTTTGATGAAGTGCGAGAGCAAATCGTTCATCAGAAGGTGATGGCGCTCGTCGCCTCGAAAGCGAAAGTGACCGAGGAAGCGGAGTCGGCCGCTAGTTAGCGGGTCGGGCGTCGGACTTCGAAAAGTTTCCGCGCCCCCCATTCCGTGTTAGTTTCCAAGCCAGAAAAAATATGCTCAGACCTTTCGATTTCAGTTCAGCAATGGGGGTTGGCTCAGAGTTCCCGTCGATTCCGCACTCCAGCACGTATGTTCCCTATGTGGTGGAACAGACGGGACGCGGTGAGCGTTCCTACGACATTTATTCGAGATTGTTGAAAGACCGGATTGTGTTCCTCGGAAGCGATGTGAACGACACGGTGGCCAACTCGATTATCGCTCAGATGTTGTTCCTCCAGATGGAGGATCCAAAGAAGGATATTCATTTTTACATCAACTCTCCTGGTGGCTCTGTAACGGCGGGGTTAGCAATTTACGACACCATGCAGTTCATGAGCTGTGACGTGAACACCTACTGCATCGGAATGGCTGCCAGCATGGGAGCCGTTCTGTTGGCAGCAGGCACAAAGGGAAAACGTCACGCGCTGCCGAACTCGGATATCATGATTCATCAGGTGTCCGGCGGAGCTCGCGGGACCGCAAGCGACGTCGAGCGCACGGTGGAGTTCATGTACCGATTGAAGCGCCGCTTGGTGCGTATTTTGGCGCATCATACGGGAAAATCGGACGAAGCCATCCTTCACGACTCGGACCGTGACTACTACATGACGGCTCAGGAAGCCAAGGACTACGGTCTGGTGGACGAGGTTGTTAAGCTGCGAAAAGACGTTCCTGCGGGTGGCAACTCATCAGAAAGGCCGAAGACGGGCGAGGGGGATTCTGAACCCAAGAACGAGCCGAAAGCCCAGTAGGGGACTAGTTTTATTTCGCGCAATCTGTTTTCAAAACCTTCACCCAGCTGACTTCAAACAAGGGGCGTTTTTCTCAACTTTTGAGCAGACACAACTCCCCTGACACCCCTCAAAGCGGCGACCGAATACCTATGGCCAGAACATCTAACCTTACGATGTGCAGTTTTTGCGGAAAGAGTCACTCCGAGGTGCGGAAATTGATTGCTGGGCCGGGCGGTTACATCTGCGACAGCTGCATCACGGTCTGCAAAGGAATTCTGGATAAGGAGTTAAGCGAGGATACTCGAAAACGCTCCCTCGACTTAAGAGTTCCCAAACCGCAAGAGATCCGGAAGCTTCTCGACCTGCATGTGATCGGGCAGGATCGGGCGAAAAAGGTGTTGTCGGTCGCTGTTCACAACCACTACAAGCGCATTCTCAGCAATGCAGCCATGGGTAAGTCGAGCTCTGGAACGCTATCCTTCGGAGGTGCAGATACCGGTTCAGCGGGTGGGTCCGTTTCCTTGGACGATGTAGAAATCGACAAAAGCAATATTTTGCTAATTGGCCCCACTGGGTCAGGCAAAACCCTTTTAGCGCGCACGCTCGCCAAAGCGTTGGACGTTCCGTTCTGCATTGCGGATGCAACCACTCTGACAGAGGCCGGGTATGTGGGTGAGGATGTGGAAAACATCATCCTACGTCTTCTCCAAGCGGCGGAGTACGACGTGAAGAGGGCCGAGATTGGAATCGTTTATATCGACGAAATCGATAAGATTGGTCGCAAAACGGAGAACGTTTCCATCACGCGTGACGTGAGTGGGGAAGGGGTGCAGCAGGCGCTTTTGAAGATTTTGGAAGGGACAGTTTGTAATGTTCCTCCGCAAGGAGGGCGTAAACATCCGCATCAAGAATACATTCAGGTCAGTACAGATAAGATTCTGTTTATCTGTGGCGGCGCCTTCGTGGGATTGGACAAGATCATTGAAAAGCGGCGGGGCAGAAACGTGATGGGATTCGGCGCACCGGAGGCAGAGGTGGTGAAAGATGGCGCCGATGTTCCGCAAAGTGAGATACTACGCCACACGGAGCCCGAGGACTTATTGAGTTTCGGGATGATTCCAGAGTTTGTTGGACGTTTGCCGGTGGTCGCGGCGCTCGACCCGCTGTCCGAAGATGACATGGTCAGCATCCTTTCGGACACGAAAAACGCGATGGTGAAGCAGTACTCCAAGCTGCTTGCGATGGAGGGCGTGAACCTAAACATCACGAAAGACGCGCTCCGAGCTATGGCGGAGCACGCTGCCAAAAAGGGCACAGGAGCCCGTGCTCTTCGCTCGATGCTCGAGAGAATCATGTTGGACGTCATGTACGATGTGCCCAGCCGTGAGGATGTGGCGGAGGTCACCATTAATCGCGCCGTAGTCGAAGGAAAGCGGCAGCCAACTCTGCGTCGAAAACAGGACAAGGACGCTGCCTAGCCTCCGCTTGGTGGGGTTCGTCTCCAAGGCTAACTCTCGCACTAGGGCGCGATGCGGAATGTGCGGGCTTGCCTGTTAGCCTTCGGAGTTATTTTTTTTTTGCGGGAGTCTCCGGCGCTGAACGGTTCCGTTCTCGATACGTTACAGACCTGAGGGGTGCCTGATTACGTAGCCCTTGGAGGCAGTTCGCGATTTAGTGGTCCATCGAATACCTTCTGGGTGACCTGTGTTTGCCGTGTCGAAGCGCAGTCCTGCGACAACGAGAAACACGTGCCCATCGCGCGCCCAAATACTTATCCAGCGGCCTGGACCTGGTTTTCCGTACCTCCTGAAATCACGAGATGTGAGAGGCGAGTGGAGAAGTCCGCAAGATCGGAGCACGTGAGACGCACTTCCTGAACAATCGTAACCATGTGAACCAGAGAGAGAATGTCCACCGCCCCACTGATAAGGGCTGCCGGCAATCTGATTGCCAGCATGGACGGCTTTGTGAACCACCGCTGGGGCTTTTGATGGTGGTGCTGCGTGCACACCGTGAAGCGTCGCGGTCTTTCCTGGGATGTACCTATACTCGTACCGTTTT
>JACCEE011058670.1_pt1 | contig 19854 bp, 12 predicted proteins | sample 7449931 | NCBI WGS metagenome assembly JACCEE01 (sample SAMN15323457, study PRJNA562643) | freshwater metagenome | isolation source: river surface water | place: USA:Blue River Watershed | collected 2017-08-19 | reverse complement strand
TAAAATACTAGATAATTTTAGTCTTAATTATGTTTGCTTTCTTGATTTTAATATATGAAAACATATACAATTGATTCATTAATAGTTAGTATTGTAATTACCAAAGTATGAACAAGCAATGAGCTGATTGTGTTACAATTGCTTTACAAAATCATCAATATTTTCTTTACTAATTCCATGTTTTAACAAAATGCTAAGAAAGTCTTTCATCTCAACTCTTTGCTTAGCCAAAGCTTGTCTATAAAAGCTCTTAATACTTTCTATAAATATTTTTTCTCCCACTTTTTCTGCGAAATTTCTTATAACAAAAGGAGTCCTTGAATATATGATAGATTGAGATTCTGAATTATTAATTTTTACTTGAAATATTGAATTAAAACCCTGAGGATATTTTGAATAATAAACCATTCGCGAATTTTCAAGGTAATCTCGGTAATTTAAATTATCGTTATAATATATGTAGTGTGCTAAATATTCAATGAGGGATTCTCGGAAAAAAATTTCTGCAGAATCTGCTGTTCTGTAATATTTATTTAGTGGATCAACTATATGTAAACACTCATGCACTATATTACTTCCGTTAATAAGAAAAGAAGTATCAACTAATAAAAATTTATCAAAACTCATCCCATTTGCTTTGGTACTATTTCCCCAATGATACTCAATAATGTCAATTTTCTTATTTAAATCAGAAGGGAAAAAATTGATGACTTTATTTATAGAGTTTTTTACATGAATAAGAATTTTTTCATAATGACTATCTTTGAATACAACCTCATTTTTAAGTGCTTTTATCACTGTATTCTTAGGATTCAGTAAAAGACTATCAGCAATAATATCTTTAGACTTATAAAGGAAGACACGATAATCAATATTGCCTACCGAATCATTAAAACTATAATAAAAATTAGTGTTTAGTAATATCAAACAAATGCCACCAGGAACATCAACATTCGATGATGTGTATTTTAAATTACTCCTCTCTAAATTGTCGATATCTGATATAATAACACAATTCTCTGGGACGTTAATATTAACATTGTCAATTATCATGTTATCCGCAGTAAAATACCACGATTCAAGTTTTTGAAATAATGGGTGCGAAATAAGATAATTATTAGTAAACTGAAATAGCATATTTGCTATTATCTGATATTTAATCACGACATCCACTTTGGTTCTTTTAGGTAGAGGTATTAGCAAATTTGATCCATCGTAAAAAAAAGCTACTTTAAGACCACTAATAGTAATTGTCAAATTATTAATATCTAAGTTTTTTATTCTAAAGGCTTTTGTTGTCGGAAGTTTTAATTTAAGTGTGTCTGAAGAGTGATTAGTAATTACAAATAAATTTTCAATAGACAATTTATACGAAGAAGGAAGCTCTTCGCTTTGAAGTGTCTCTGTAAAACTAAGTCGCAATGAGCTTTTAATAGATTCAATTTCTTGCCCTTTAATAAATTGAGGGTTTAATATTAAAAAAATATATATAATCCTAATAAATTTCATTTGTTTAAATTTAATTTAAAATATTGCCCGTAAACTCTATTTTCGAATGTCCAGTTTTTGGGGAACAGGTCAGACGTAAATATAGCTACAAATTTCTAAGAATCTATACTTTAATGTTTAAAACAAAGAAATTCCTAAATAGGTAGTAAGTCTCTCGAGGGCTTCAATTGAGCGGTAGGAGTTACCATTGGAATTGAGTTCGGGGCTCCATGCAGCTACCGCAAATTTCCCAGGAAGGAGAGCTACTATTCCACCCCCGACTCCACTTTTACCAGGTAGACCAACCCTATACGCAAAATCTCCCGATTCATTATAGAGCCCGCATGTCAGCATGATCGCATTTAGGCGTTTCGTTGATCGTTTCGATATTATCTCTTTGCCCGAAAATGGATCAATACCTCCATTTGCTAAAAATAGAAACGATCTTGCAAGCTCTTCACAATTCAGTTCTATACTGCATTGATGGCAGTAAAGCTCCAAAAGCTGGTCAACATCATTTTGAATGTTTCCAAAGCTCTTCATGAAATGCGCTAATGCTCTGTTTCTATGGGCAACTTCAAGTTCCGACTTTGCAACCCTTTCATTGTAGCCGACATCTGCCCCACCGCTAATAAATCTCACCAAATTAAGTAATTCGCCTGAAGGTGATTTATAAAGAGTCAACAACTTATCTGTAACCACTAAGGCACCTGCATTAATAAATGGATTCCTTGGAATACCCTCTTCGTACTCAAGCTGAATTAAAGAGTTAAAGGCTGTACCCGATGGCTCTCTTCCAACCTGACTCCATAAATCATCGCCAACCATCTTACTAACAAGCGATAACGTAAATACTTTCGAAATACTTTGTATCGAAAATGGTTTGGAATAATCACCCACCGAATAAATTTCACCATCAACTGTGATTAATGAAAGTCCAAAATTATTTGCATCTACCTCTCCCAAAGCTGGTATGTAATCTATTACTTTCCCTTGTCCTGTATAGTTTTCGAGCTCTTTGTAAATCTTATCTATTATAACTTTGTAGTCCATACAAATTATTATTTATTATAAATTTAATTATAAATCTTTCTGTTTTTTACTATATTCGCTTTCCAAATTACAAACTACAATTTCACATATGTCTGAATTCAGATTAATTACGCAAGACGAAATTAAGCAATTAAAACTACAAAGGTGCTATTCGCAAAACTGGAACACAATTTTTGTAAAAGATGGTTTTGGAACCGAGAGAATCTGGGATACTGAATTTTCTGGAGAGATTAAGCTAGGTCTTTTTCATAGCAAATGCGAACTTCCTGGAGGGGTAAAAAAGCAGTCGGGCCTTTGCAAAGTTAAGCTGCATAACGTTGCAGTCGGAGATAATACTTGTATTGAAAATATCCATAATTACATAGCAAACTACGATATTGGCGAGGGATGCATTATTGAAAATGTTGACAAGATTGTTGTCGACGGTCTCTCTTCTTTTGGAAACGGAATCGAGGCATCTGTTCTAAATGAGACAGGTGGACGAGAGGTGCCTATTAACGATAAATTGTCTGCCCACTTTGCATACATTATTGCACTTTACAGACATCGCCCCGAACTGATTAAAAAGATGCACTCATTGGTTGACTTTTATTCAAAGAAACATTCATCCGACCGAGGATTTATTGGGAAAAACGTCAAAATCAGCGATACTGGAACAATTAAGAATGTAAGAATAGGCGACTGTGCTGTAATCGAAGGTGCGTCATTACTCTCTAACGGAAGCATTAACAGTAATGCTCACGACCCAGTTTACATCGGATACAGTACTAGATGTGAAGACTTTATTATATCTTCAGGAGCGCATATAGATAATGGAGCGATTGTTAGTAAATGCTTTATAGGGCAATCGACAATCCTTAGCCGCAACTACTCTGCATCTGACTCGCTATTCTTCAGTAACTGCCATGGAGAAAACGGAGAGGCGTGCGCAATCTTTGCTGGGCCATATACAGTTAGCCATCATAAATCGAGTCTGCTTATAGCCGGGATGTTCTCATTTATGAATGCTGGTTCTGGCTCAAATCAATCTAACCACATGTATAAACTTGGTCCGATTCACCAAGGAATCTTGGAGAGAGGTTCTAAAACAGCATCTGACTCTTATATTTTATGGCCAGCACGTATCGGAGCTTTCTCTTTAGTAATGGGAAGACATGTTAACAATACCGACACTACCTCTTTACCATTCTCTTATCTAATTGAGAAAAATAACACAACTTATCTGATGCCCGGAGTGAATCTCCGAAGCGTAGGAACAATTCGTGACGCCCAAAAGTGGCCAAAAAGAGATAAAAGAAAGGATCCAAATAAACTAGATCAAATAAATTATAATCTTTTGAGTCCTTTTACGATTCAAAAGATGATGAAGGGTATCGAGGTTTTAGAAGAGCTTCGTCGAGTTTCTGGAGAGACTACAGATATCTATTCATACAAGAGTACAAAAATCAAAAATTCGTCTCTCGAAAAGGGGTTACAATTTTACAACATTGCTATCAATAAGTTTTTAGGAAACTCAATTATTAAGCGATTAGAGGAGACAAATTTTCAATCCGATAAAGAGATTGCTGAGAGACTTCGTCCCGACACTTCGGTTGGAAAAGGCGAATGGGTAGACATTGCTGGTTTAATTGCGCCTCGTTCCGAAATTGAACGACTGATGAACGACATCGAAAGTGGAAAGATCTCAAAATTAAGCGAGATAAATCATTTTTTTGAAGAGCTTCATAAAAATTACTACACCTATGAATGGACATGGGCTTATGAAAAAATCTCCACTTTTTATGGAATAGATCCAGATAAAATCACTGCAAACCAAGTAATCGAGATCGTAAATAGATGGAAAGAGGCTGTTGTGTGGTTAGACAAAAAGGTTTACGAAGATGCTAAAAAAGAGTTCTCACTCACATCAATGACTGGCTTTGGTGCAGATGGCGACCTTAACGAGTGCCTACAAGATTTTGAACAAGTTCGCGGAGGATTCGAAGAAAACACTTTTGTTAAAGCTGTTTTAAAACACATCGACGACAAAACTAGTCTTGGTAATGAACTGATATGCAGGATTAAACCACTTTTAAAATAAATTTTCTTAAAATTTTTTAATAAATATTTTGTAAATAAATTTTGTGATTATACATTTGCCGACCGAATGGTCGGTTTTTTATTAAATAAAGATTATGCACGAAACTAGAGATTTGATTTTAAGTACCTCTTTTAAACTTTTCCTCCAGAAAAGCTATAAAGATGTGACCATGAGAGAACTTGTGGCAAAGACTGGTCTCTCAAAAGGGGCATTCTACCACTATTTTGCAAGCAAAGAGGAGCTATTCATAGAAGTTGTAAACACATTCTTTTTGACTACCCCTTACAAACTATATGGAGAGTTGGTAAACTTATCTCTTTACGACTTTTATCATGGATTTAACAAGAAAATGGAAGAGTTTGTAAGCTTTTTGCTCAGCCAAGCTGATTGTGAAAATGGAGAGAAGATAGAAGGAATCACATACTACTACATGGCTTTTGATGCAATCTCGCGGTTCCCTGATTTTAAAGCGAAGATGGCTGCGTACCACAAAAAGGAGTCAGAAATGTGGACTCAAGTAATTAAAAATGCTCGCGAAAATGGAGAGATTGAAGCAGCCATCTCAGATGAGTATCTCGCTAGAGTTTTTGTAAACGCAACAGATGGAACTGCTGTTCCGTTCATTCTAGAGGGTAAAATTGAAGAGCTTTGTCCAGAGATCTTAAAGCTATGGGATGCTATCTATGAGATAATCAGAAAAAAATAAAAAAATTTACACCCATGGATACCAAACGGTCGGTATCTAGTGTAAAATGTATTTAACATATATATTGATAATTAAGTTAATTGGTTAAGCATAAAATGAACAAAAGTGTAATTATTAAACTACTAACAACTATGATGCTAGTAATTCTCTGTATTACAGCATCTAATGGTCAAGAATTGATCAAAGAGTACTCTGTCAAACAACTTATTGACTCAGCAATGGTGAACAATCACAATCTAAAGCTTGTGAAACTGGAGACTGACAACGCTGTTTACGAAAATAAGGATATGAGATCCAAGCTAGTACCTCAAATAGAAGGCTATTCAAATCTCTCTTATAGTTATGCTATTCCAAAAGCTGTAATTCCAGGGGTGATTGTAGGCCAAGAGGGTAATATTACAGTTGAATTTGGAACTAAGTACAACTGGAACAGTGGGTTCAAAGCGTCGCAACTTATCTACAGCGGCAGTTATCTTGCAGGTATTAAAATTACTAAAGAGATGATTAACGCAGCGAGATTAAAAGAGAGAGTTGCCAATGAAGAGATTGTTTACAACATCACTCTTTTGGCTCGATTAACAGCTTCGCTACAAGAGCAACAAATTGTTTTAGAGCAATCTGTAGACAACTTGAAGAAGATGGAGAAGGTTGCCTCTCTACTTGCAGATAATGGACTAGCTCGTAAGACAGATGTCTCTAGAATAAGTGTCGAACTAAGCAACCTCAGCATTGAACAAGAGAATTTAAACAGTATGCTAGAGCAACAATACAATATGATAAAATTGTTGTGCGGACTCGATTATAACACAAAGATTAAAGTACAAAAGGAGATTATCGTACAAGACCTTGCAATTGAATCTGATAGTTATCAAGATCGTACAGAGCTAGTGTTAATGGATCAAACATTAAAGCTTGCGAAACTTAAACTTACCTCCGAAAAGAGGTCTATGACACCAGTCCTCGCATTTTTCGCAGAGCATTACTATCAAGGGATGAGAGATAAATTCGACTTTTTCCAAGGTGGTGAGAAAAAGTTCTACAATGTTGGGATGGTTGGGTTTAATCTTTCTGTTCCAATCTTTGGAGGCTTTGAGAAAAGGTACAAGGTTAAGAAAGCTGAGATTGGAGTAACTCAAATCAATGTCCAAAAAAGTCTTACCGAGAGACAATTCGAAAAGGAGATGAATGATGCATTGATTGATGTTAATAAAAATAGATCTATCTACAACGAAAACAAAAAGATTGTAGAAATGACAAGTGATATCTATCAAAAGACACTTGAGTCATATAAGCAACAGGTAACTCCTCTAACTGATCTACTAATTGCAGAGAATAATTTAACTATGAGTAGATTAAAAAAGATTATGGCAGAATATCAACTAAATGCCGCAGTATTAAACTTGAAAAAATCGACGGGTAAAATCAATAAAAACTAAATGAGATGAATAAAAGAAGTCAAAATATCATAACAATCATTGTCGGAGTTTTAATTATAGTAGTTGTTGTTTTCCGACTTATCTCGAATAAAAAGAATATGGAGAAGGAGTTGGATAACCTAATCTCCTACGAAAGAATAGTGCCAGTTGAGGTATATAAAGTGAGCCTCGACAGTTTCTCAAATGTTACAAATGAAATTGGAAAATTTGTTCCACAAACAGTAGTCCCTATAATTTCTGAGGCTCAAGGAAAAGTTACTGCTCTATATGTGAAGACAGGTGATTTTGTAAAGAAAGGGCAAGTTTTAGCAGAGATTGACAAAGAGGTAATCAGTAGTCAGTTAACCACAGCAAAAACAAATATGGACAATGCTGAGAGAGACATGAATCGTTTAAAAATTCTATCGGAGGGTGATGCGGTAACTAAACAGCAATACGAAGCTTCTGTATTAAATTTTCAGAATGCAAAAGCGACATATACAGCGCTCAAAAAGAGTACCGATGACACAAAAGTAAGAGCCTCAATTTCTGGCTATATTAGTGATAAGACAGTTGAAAATGGTTCATTAGTTTCACCAGGTATGCCATTGATGACAATCAGTGACATGACAAGGATGAAGTTCGAAACAAGAGTCTCTGAGGAGATTGTTAACACTTTGAAATATGGACAACGTGTAGAAATCTATACTGAATCCTCAAAAAATCTTTCAGGTTCAATCAAAGAGATTGATATAAAGAGTGATGAATCTGGAAAGTACAAAGTAACTGTTGATATTAATGGTGGTACATCAGACCTTAAAGGTGGCATGTCAGCCAGAATGAAAGTCAAATCCGACAAGACAAAAAAATCTTTAGTTATCCCAAGAAAGGCTGTTGTCGGAAGTATTGAATCTGGTGATGTATTCATCGTTCTTGGAGACTCGGTGAAGATTCGCAAAGTATCTGCAGAGAGCATTAATAATGAAAAAGTTGTTATCAAGCAAGGTTTATCTGATGGCGAAACAATTGTATTGACTGGTCAGATCAACTTAACAGAAGGAACTAAAATCAAAGTAATCAACAAGTAATAGACATAAAATGAATATATCGGAATTATCGGTCAAACGGCCGACGTTAATTGTAGTGATCTTTACTGCCATAACGTTCTTAGGAATAATGGCAATGCAGAGTCTAAACTACGAGCTGCTGCCAAAGTTCACTCCTCCAGGGTTCATTATTGCCACACCATATCCAGGAGCATCTCCTTCGGAGGTAGAGGCTAATGTTTCTGTCAAAATCGAAGATGCTATCTCATCTATGGCTAATGTAGATGTAATCAATACTATTTCGCAAGAGAGCATGTCTGTAGTAATCGTTATGATGAAATCGGGAACTGTAATGGAACCTGTGCTTAACGAAGCTACTCGTAAAATTGAGTCTGTTAGAGCAGAACTTCCAACCTCTGCTCTCGCTCCAGGTCTTAAAGAGTTCTCTTTTGACGATATGCCTGTAATGACAGTTGCTGTGCAGTCTGATTTACCTGCAGAAAAACTTTTCGACGAACTTGAATATAAAATTAAACCTTCAATTCAAAAAATTGATGGTGTTGGAGAGATTACCTTTATTGGTGAGGCTCCAAGAGAGATTGCTGTAAATGTAGATCATAAGAAGTTAGATAAATATAAGTTATCAATTCTTCAGATAACTCAAGCAATCAAAGAGTCAAATTTCGATTTTCCTGCTGGGAAAATATCGGAAGGTGATGCTCAATCTCTATTGAGAATGTCTTCAAAATTCAAAACTGCCGAAGAGATCTCTAAAACAGTTGTCTCTGCGAATCCAGACGGAGTGATAAGATTATCTGACGTAGCAGAAGTGTCTGATATCCAAAAGGAGTATAAAAACTTGTATCGAATAAATGGTGTCCAATCACTTGGTGTTTTAATTAAAAAGAAGACCGATGCTAATACAGTAAAAGTGAATGAGGCTATCAAAAACGAATTTAAGTTATTAGAAGAGAAGTATAAAAATGAAAATCTTAAGTTTTTAATTCCAAATGATGGCTCAATCATTATCAAGGATGCGGCTGACTCAGTTAGTAAAGACCTTATTAATGCAATTATTTTGGTGACTATTCTGATGATCTTATTCCTTCATAGTGGTAGAAATGCAATGATTGTTATGATCTCTGTTCCATTAGCATTAATCGGAACATTCATCGGAATTCAGTTGATGGGCTATACTCTTAATTTGATGACGTTACTTGCTCTTTCTCTAATTATTGGAACTTTAGTGGACGATGCAATTGTGGTTCTGGAGAATGTATATAGGCACCTAGAGATGGGCAAAAAAGCATGGCAGGCTACTTTGGACGGAGTTAAAGAGGTAAATATCACAGTAATTTCAACATCACTTGTTCTTATTGTTGTATTCCTTCCTGTTGCTCTTTCGCAAAGCATTATTACTCCAATTATTGCCCCTTTTGCTATGGTGATTGTAATATCAGTAACCATCAGTACCTTTGCTGCACTAACGGTAATTCCTCTTTTGACCTCTAGATTTTCTAGGCTAGAAATTTTAGACTCTAAAACAGTTTGGGGATTTGTTATCAAGAAATTTGAGAGTGGTCTGCATAAGTTTTCTGATATTATTCTTGGTATCCTTTTCAAAGCCATAAGACATAAGACTATTACAATTATATCAGCTACGGTCCTTTTCTTTGGATCCTTTGGTCTTGTTGCAGGAGGATTTATTGGAAATGAGTTCATAAGTCTCGGAGATGTCGGAGAGGGTATTATAAGCATAGAGTATCCAAAGAACTATACTCTTAAACAGAACAATTTGAGAACAAAACAAATCGAAGAGTATATCAGTAAAAAGCCTGAGGTAACAAATCTTTACACCTCCGTTGGTTACTCATCTGGTTGGTTGGCTGTTGGTGGAAATCAAGATAAAACAGAGATCAATATTAAGTTAGTTAATAAGAACTTAAGAGATATTAGCTCTGCAAAATTTATCAAAAATTTAGAAAATGAACTTAACTCAAAATTTACAGATGTAAAGGTACGTTCATCAATTGTAAGTCTTACAGGTGGAGCTGATGAGAATCCAATTCAAATCATCTTCCGCAGCGCAGACAAGGAGCAGTTAATGGCTTTTGCAAACGAGATGTCGGAGAAGATTAAAAAGGTCCCAGGAACTAGCAACGTGAAGTTGTCAATTGAAGGGATATATCCAGAGCTTGCTATCACTTTTGATAAAGAGAAAATGGCGACACTTGGAATTACTCCTGCTATGGCTGGCGCAACAATCCAAAATGCTTTCAGTGGTAATACCGATAGTAAGTTTCAGGTTGGAGACTATAAGTACGATATAAATATCCGTCTTGATGAATTCAATCGAAGATCAATCCAAGATGTTGAAAATTTAGGAGTTGTTAATAATAGAGGAGAAGTCGTAAAACTAGGACAGTTTTCTCAGATTAAAGAACAGAATAGTACTAGTAAACTGGAGAGATATAACCGTATTTCTTCAGTTAAATTGGAGGCTCAAGCACTCGGAAGAAGCTCAGGTGTAATTGGAGAAGATATTGTGAAGTTATTAAATGAGACAAAATTACCTACTGGAGTCGATTATGTTCTCGATGGAGACTTAAAGTATCAAAGTCAAGCTTTTGGTAGCCTTTTCCTTGCAATTTTAATCGCAATTGTTCTGGTCTATCTAGTAATGGTTGCTCTTTACGAAAGTTATCTCCATCCATTTGTTGTCCTATTCTCTATACCATTATCAATCATTGGCGCTCTCTTTGCCCTTGCAATGGCACAAGAGACAATCAATATCTTTACAATGCTTGGAGTGATAATGCTAATAGGTATTGTAACGAAAAATGCAATTCTAGTTGTTGACTTTATCAATACTTTACGCTCTCAAGGGATGAATCTAGTTAAGGCCTCTGTTGTTGCGGTAAAACTCAGAATAAGACCAATTCTGATGACAGCATTGTCAACAGTTATTGGTATGCTACCGATAGCAATTTCTTCTGGCGCAGGTAGCGAGTGGAAAAACGGACTTGGATGGGCACTTATCGGTGGTATGACTAGCTCAATGTTGCTCTCTCTTGTCATTGTTCCAGTAGTATACATCATAGTTGAAAGCGCAAAGGATTTACTAATGAAGAAGTTAAAAAGAGCTTAGTTATATCCAAACTTTTGTTATTGTTTATTGTTATAGGTTTACAGTCAATTCAGTAAACCTATAACTTTTTTTATGAAAATACACGAATATCAGGCAAAGGATCTATTTCTAGCATACGGAATTCCAACTATTACTGGAAATGTATGCCACGACAAAGAGTCGTGTTTGCAAGCCTATACCGGCATCAACTCACCGATGGCCGTGGTTAAAGCACAAGTCCACACTGGTGGTCGCGGGAAAGCTGGAGGTGTAAAACTAGTTCACAACCAAGAGGAGCTTGTTTCAAATGCACTAAAAATTTTAGGATTGGAAATCAATGGATTTAAAACCGAAAAAGTACTTGTAGCAGAGGCTGTTGATATAGCATCAGAGTACTATTTGAGTCTGGTCGTAGATAGAAATTCAAAGTCTGTTATTATGATTTTGAGTCGCGAGGGAGGAATTGACATTGAAGATGTTGCTAAGAAAACTCCAGAAAAAATTCATAAAATTCCAATAGACCCATTAGTGGGTATAACAGATTTTAAAGCAAGAGAAGCAGGTTTTTACCTTTTCGACGAATTCGAAATAGTAAAACAGTTTGTTCCAATGATCAAAAATCTATACACTCTTATGGTCGAAAAAGATGCTAGTTTAGTTGAAATAAACCCTCTTGTGGTAACAAAGCAAGGGAGACTTTTAGCTATTGATGCAAAAATGACCTTCGATGATAACGCTCTATACCGTCAGTCCGAAATCGAGGGTTTGGCTGAACTAACTAATGAGGAGATTGTCGAAAAAGAGGCTAAAAATAAGGGGTTTAGCTTCGTAGCCTTGAATGGGAAAATAGGGTGCATGGTCAATGGAGCTGGATTGGCGATGTCTACAATGGATACAATCAAACTTTATGGAGGAGAACCTGCAAACTTTTTAGATATTGGAGGAAGTTCCAATCCAGGCAAAGTTATAGAAGCGATGAAGCTTCTCTTAAGCGACCCAAATGTTAATGTTGTTCTAATTAACATCTTCGGCGGCATAACAAGATGTGATGATGTTGCAAAAGGTTTGATTGAAGCCTTTAAGTCTATATCAACAGATATCCCTATTGTTGTTAGATTATCTGGCACTAATGAAAAAGAGGGTAATGAAATGTTGAAAGGATCTCCATTCTTTAGTGCATCAACGATGGGAGAGGCAATTAAAAAAGCAGTAGAATTGAGCCATAAAAACAGTTAACAATGAGTATTCTAATAGACAAAAATACAAGGTTAGTGGTACAAGGTATCACTGGTCGCGATGGTGGGTTTCACACTTCAAAGATGGTAGCTTATGGTACTAATGTTGTAGCAGGAACCTCTCCTGGCAAAGGGGGCACATTTGTTGGCTCAGTTCCAGTTTTCAATGGCGTTAAAGAGGCTGTAGAAAAAGAGGGTGCAGACACTTCAATTATCTTCATTCCGGCTCCTTTTGTAAAAGATGCAATCATGGAGGCCGCAGATGCTGGTGTAAAATTGATTATTTGCATTACTGAGGGTGTTCCAACGCTAGATATGATCTTTGCCCGAAAATATGCCTATTCAAAAGGTGCTAAAATTTTAGGACCTAATTGTCCTGGTCTCATCTCTCCTGGAAAGAGCTTGATAGGGATTATGCCTGGAAATATCTTCTCCCAAGGCGGCACAGGCGTTATCTCTAGAAGCGGCACCCTTACCTACGAGGTTGTCTATAACCTAACAAAAGAGGGAATGGGGCAATCTACGGCTGTTGGTATTGGTGGAGACCCTGTTGCGGGTCTATATTACATCGATCTTTTAGAGATGTTTCAAAACGATCCAGAGACTCATTCCATTGCACTTATTGGAGAGATTGGTGGTGATGCAGAAGAACAAGCTGCCAGATACATAAAAGAGAAGGTTACCAAACCTGTCGCTGTTTATATAGCCGGCAGCAGTGCTCCGCAAGGTAAGAGAATGGGCCACGCCGGTGCAATAATTTCAAGTGGTAGTGGAAGTGCCGAAGAGAAGCAAGATGCCTTCAGAATGGCAGGAGTTCCAGTCGCCGACGAGCCGTCACAAATACCTAAGCTTCTAAATACTTATCTTAAGTCCAAAGTTTAGTGATCTTGGAAATGATGGTCCATAAATATATCCCGAATCTCTATTCTCTCCTTGATCAAAATCTTTTTGGTAACTATTGAAAATATTTTGTAGGGCTAGATGAATTGTAATTGATGTTTGGGAGTTAAATGCAAATGTCCTAGATGCCTTTACTCCAAAGTCAAAAAAACTTGGGGTCAAGAACTCTCTATCTGTATCTACAAATCCCGCAAAATGTTGAACTAACATTGAACCGGTATAAATACCAGAGATTGCTACATTTGTGTTTTTGGTTACGGATATATTTGCTGTCAGGTAACCATAATTATCTGGAGATCTAAACATTCTTTTTTGAGGTAAAACTGATGGCTCTTTACTCCATTTTAATGGGGTTTTGTACAAACTGCTTTGATGAGTGAATCCAAACTGAAGTTGCAAGATGTCAAATGGTACTATCCGACCCTCTATATTGACTCCTTTTACAATAGCACCCTCTCCATTTCTTCTTTCCATCAAAAGGTTTCCTGCTCCATCTTTGCCAATTTCGTCTAAATAAAAGACATTAGATAAATCGGTATAAAATCCCTCAATAAGGATATTGCTCTTAATTTTACCAATATTGGGATAAAAATCTGCTGATAGGTTATAGCTTCGCGATTTTTCAGGTTTCAATCCAGGAGCAATACTGATTAATGAGACAGCTCCTCCTACTGCAGTAACATGTAGATCCTCTTCAAATGCTTGTGGGGGACGGAATCCCTCGGAATATCCACCCCGAACGACAATACTCTCAATTGGAGTATATCTTGCAGATATCCTTGGGCTAAAGATTGTTTTTTCAATCATATTATGCTTGTCTGCTCTACCTCCCAACAAAATACTCAACTGATTATTTTTCCACTCATTTTGAACAAAAAAACTCTGTGTAAAAGTAGTTTGATCAATCTGCCTATTATAGCCTAACATTTTGTCGGAAAGAGAGTTAATTGAATATTCAACTCCAGCAGTGAATCTTGCAGGCATAAAAATTAATCTCTTAAATTCTTGTGAGTATTGCGCTCCTGCAACTCCGGTTTTATCGTGTGATAATCCATAAGCATTTGGATTTTTACCTGTTCCATAGTAGCTTTTTCTATCGATTAGTTGACCAGAAGCATATAAATTAAAATGTCTAACAAATCCATCACTAAAGATTTCATATTTTATTCCGCCTGCGTTTACATCATGTTCAGTCTGTTCTGTAATATCCGTTTCGTGGGGAACTAGATCTAGCTTGTTTCCACCTCTTCTATATTCATATAGACTGTGATATTCAAAAGTCAGTCTTGAGTTTGCCCCAAACTTACGATATCCTCTAAAACCAATGTTTCTAAGATTTAATTTTCCGATCTCTGTAAATCCATCACCATCGTAATCCATAGCAGAACGTTGACGAATAGAACCAAACAACATAATTCCAGTTTTATAATCTTCCGAAATAACCGAGCCATTGATCGTTGTATTAATATCATGGCTTCCACCTTTATAAAATCCGCTATTATTTGAAATAGTCAATGAATTCACAACTGGCTCCTTTGTAATGATATTAATTGTTCCTGCGACAGCATTTGATCCAAATGTTGCAGAGCCCCCACCCCTCACAATCTCAACTCGTTCAATCATGTTTGCAGGAATCTGCTCTATCCCGTAAACACCTGCTAATGAACTAAACACTGGGCGACTATCAATCAAAATTTGTGAATATGAACCATCTAGTCCATTTATCCGCACCTGCTGGAAACCACAATTTTGGCAATTTGTCTCAACCCTTAAACCTGGCTGAAAACTCAATCCCTGAGCAAGGCAAACAGAATTGGTTGTCTCGAACATCTTTCCTGTTAAGACATTCACCACTGCAGGAGCCTCCTTCCTCCCTGTAGCACTCCTTGTTGCCGAAACAACAACAGTCTCCATCTGAACTTGATCCTCTTCTAGTTCAAAATTTATCTCTGTATTTTTCCCCTTTTCAATAACGACCTCTCTCTCCGATTTTTTATATCCGATTCCAGAAACCACGATAACCGCTCTCCCCTCTGGCAAATTTTTTAGATAAAAATGGCCAGTAGCATCTGTTGATGTTGCTATATATGTCCCTTTCAATGTGATATTTACAAAAGGTATATGCTCTTTTGTAATCTTATCGGTTACATGGCCGAGTAGATTTGCGTCACTTTTTTGTTGTGCCGATAGATTAATGAAAATAAATAGAAGTATCGTTGAAAATATATAATGTTTCATGTCTGATTAGTTAATTGAATAATACGATAATCCCACAGAGAGTCTCTCTGTAGAAGTTAAATTAATAGTAAATAGAATTACAGACTGAAAACAGGAGGGCCTCTCTTGTTGATTTCAAAGATATTAAGCCGCTTAGAGAGTTGAAGATTTCGCTCTATATCAACTACAACGCCTTTACCTAAACCGTAGGCGGCTAATAATGAGGAGATAACAATCGCAGTAGTCAGAAAATTTGATAGTTCTGAAATAAGGACAATTTGTGTTGATGTATGGGTGTGTCCGTTGCCTTTGGTATCTCCAAAAGGAGAAGTCGGGTGAGAGTGAACAATTGTTACTCCATTAATTATGTGAGTATGGTTGAAAAGGGTAATACAACCATAATACCACAGAAATAATGATAGTAGCAGAAATTTGATTGATGATTTTGTGTAGCTGTTCCTCACCTTTCGACTTAATTTGAGAGTGCGAAGATAAGTTAATATCATGTTAGGCACAAGAAATTAACATTCGAACCTAATAAATGTCTAATTTTATACTCAAACTCAATAAAATAATCTTATGAAAAAAATCAAACGGGTATTATTGCTGTTGACACTTATTGTGTCTTATAGCAGTGCTTTTGCAGAAGAGGCAAGACTTCTCAGGTTTCCCTCTATTAGCGATAAATTAGTCGTCTTCTCCTATGGAGGAGATCTATACAGCGTCTCTCCCGATGGCGGAACAGCTCGTCGTTTAACATCTCATATTGGATACGAAATGTTCCCGAAAATCTCTCCTGATGGCAAATTGATTGCGTTTACAGCTCAATACGATGGGAATACAGAGGTATATGTAATTCCATCAGAGGGAGGAATCCCAAAAAGAGTAACATTTACTGCGACTCTTGGAAGGGACGATGTTGGAGACAGAATGGGACCAAACAACATTGTACTTGGCTGGACTCCTGACGGAAAGAACATTCTTTATAGAACAAGAGCTTTCACGTTCAATGATTTTACTGGACAACTTATGACAGTCTCCATTTCTGGAGGTCTGCCTCAAGCAGTTCCTTTGAAAAACGGTGGCTTTGCTTCATTCGATCCTAAAGGGAAAAAACTTGCTTATAATTACATCTTTAGGGAATTTAGGACATGGAAGAGATACAAAGGCGGTATGGCGGATGATATCAGAGTCTTCGATTTTGACACTAAAAAGTCTGAAAGAATTACCGACAATACAAGTCAAGACATCTTTCCTATGTGGTCTCAAGATGGCAGTAAAATATTCTATATTTCGGACAGAGAGGATTATATGAATCTATATTCATACGATGTCAACTCTAAAAAGACAACAAAACATACCGAGTTTAATGAATATGACATAAAATTTCCATCAATTGGAAGTAATGCAATTGTTTATGAAAACGGTGGTTATATATATAAATATGACATAGTTAGTGGTAAAAACACGAAGCTTAAGATAGAGATCAACAATGATCTACTTTACAATAGAGAGGAGTGGAAAGATCTCTCAAAGAGTATTTCCGCATATTCAATATCTCCAAATGGTGAAAGGTTATTAGTTACTGCCCGTGGCGATATCTTCTCTGTTCCTTCAAAAGCAGGAGTAACTTATAATTTGTCTAACTCTTGTGAATCGAATGAAAAATTTGGTTCCTGGTCGCCTGATGGACAAAGCATTGCTTATGTTTCAGATAAAGGGGGAGAGTTCAATATTTACATAAAAGAGCTCAAGAGTGGAGTTGAGAAGCAACTAACTAATGTTAAAACAAATATTCTTGGAATTGAGTGGTCTCCAGATTCTAAATCAATTTTATGGAGCGATAAAAATAATAATCTTACAATCACTGATGTTAAAACTGGAAGTGAGACACTTGTAGAAAAGTCAGAGATAAGTCCAATGAATGATTATAATTGGTCGCCAGATAGTAAATTGATCATCTTTACTCGTCCTGGAAAAACTGTCAGTACAATTGTTGTTTATAGTATAGCAGATAAGCAAAAGATTCAGATTACCGATGAATGGTACAGCTCAGGTGGAGGAAACTTTAGTAAAGATGGAAAACATATTGTTTTTACTTCGGCAAGAACATTTAATCCAACCTACAGTAATACAGAATGGAATCATGCGTACACTAATATGAATAAGATTTATGTCTTGCCTATTACCAAAGATGCAGAGGTTCCATTTGCTCTAAAAAATGATACTGTTGCTGTTGAAAAGCAAGCCCCTGCCGACAAAACTAAAGAAGCAAAAGCTACTTCGGCTAATACCTACTATTTCGACAATATCTCTTCAAGAATCGTAGAAATACCTGTTCAGCCTTCATTCTATGGTAATCTGCACATGATTGGAAAAACCATCTACTATGGCTCAAGAAGAGGGTCAGGAATGTATGATTTAGATTCTCAAAAAGAGACCGATCTTCAAGCATCGCTAATTTTTGGACCAGCTTATAAGAAGGCAATTGCACTAACTCCTGGTTCCATCCAAATCATTGATATTCCCAAAGCACCTATTGCTCCAGCAAAAGGGATTTCACTTGCGGGCGTTAAAAAGTTAGTCAACTATAACCAAGAGTGGATGCAGATCTATAACGAAACATGGAGACAAATGAGAGACTATTTCTATGCTAAGAACATGCATGGCGTAGACTGGAACAAGATGAAAAAAAGATATGAAGTTTTAGTGCCTCACGTTGCCCATAGGTCTGATCTTACTTACATCATCGGAGAGTTGATTGGAGAGCTAAATGTTGGCCATGCCTATTCGCAAAATGGAGAGCATCCCGAAGCAGAGAGAGTATTAACAGGACTTCTCGGTGCCGATTTAGTTAAAGCAGACAATGGTTACTATAAGATTACAAAGATTATTGCTGGTGCTAATTGGAGTAAAGAGACAAGATCTCCACTTACAATGCCTGGTGTAGAATTAAAGGAGGGCGACTTTATTCTTGCAATTAATGGTAATTCGGTTAAAGAGTCATCAAATATTTATGAGCTTTTAGCTGGAACAGCTGGAATCACTACAGAACTGACTGTTAATTCGACAGCTACAGAGGCTGGCGCTAGAAAAGTATTAGTTGAGCCTCTTGCAGATGAGTCACAACTTAGATATTATAGTTGGGTAGAAAACAATATCAAAAAGGTAAACGAAGCTACAAATGGAGAGGTTGGATACATCCATATTCCAGACATGGGAGTTGCAGGTCTCAATGAATTTGTAAAACATTATTATCCTCAGTTAACCAAAAAGGCTCTGATTATTGATGATAGAGGAAATGGTGGCGGTAACGTCTCTCCAATGCTTATAGAGAGACTCCAACGTACAATTACATTCTTCACTATGCATACAAATCAAACTGAAGGTTCAGTTAGCCCAGTTGGAACCTTCCAAGGGCCAAAAGTGCTTTTGATTAACGAATATTCAGCTTCTGATGGAGATCTTTTCCCTTATCGCTTTAAGTTCAACAAGCTTGGTACTGTAATCGGTCGAAGAACATGGGGAGGCGTAGTTGGTTACAGTGGAACCGTTCCCGTAGTTGATGGAGGCTCAATAGTAACCCCATCATATGCACCTTTTGCAGCAGACGGAAGTGGATTCATTATTGAAGGAGAGGGAGTCACCCCAGATATTGACTTAGAAAATGATCCTTACAAAGAGTTCAACGGTCAGGATGAGCAGTTGACAAAGGCAATTGAGGTTGCTTTGAAACAGATGAAAGAGTTTCAATATAAAATGCCAATAATTCCAAAATTCCCAGATAAATCTCCAAAAAAATAGACAATTTATTCAACCGTATCGAGTCTAACCTCAATACGGTTGATTTTTTATTTTAGACAGAACTGCAATAAAGGTTGTAAATTTTGCTGAATGTGTGTATATTAGAGACTAAATTGTATAGATGTATGTGGGATTTTTTTATATTTATTTTTTTGGTAGTTGTCGTTATCATCTCATTTTTCCTATTAATTTATGTTTTAGTAAAAAAACCCAAAGATGAGATAACAATTAAAACGCGAACTTTATTGATATTAATCATTTCAATAGCCCTATTCTTAATTAGAAGTTATTGGAATAGAATGTAGTTTTATGAAATGTAGGGAATGTTCTATAAATAGGCATCCCCATTTATATTGTACTGCTTTAATAATGAAAGAGCCAGAGAATCAAGTCGAATCGTAAAGAGCTTATAAACTACTACTTATAAATGAAAAAGCTAAAATTTATAATTATAAAAACGTCTGTTTATATTATTGCATTAATAGTGTTTAATGGATGCAATTGTCAACGAATAGAAAATGATCCAAATAGACTTATATCGTTTTATACATTAACAAATAAATTAAGTGTTGTTCAAAAGCCAAATGATAGGGTAATTAACTTAGTTTTTAGTAGTGATAATAAGTTTTACACAAATTATAATAAGTTTCACAAAGATTATTCGGAAAGAGATCCTCCTAATGACGATAGTTGGACGATAATTAAACGCAATGGAGATACTTTAAATTTTCCTTTTAGTCTTGATTCGCGAGAAGGGGAGCTATTGATGGATCGAACTGCATT
>JACCEE010279578.1_pt1 | contig 19858 bp, 18 predicted proteins | sample 7449931 | NCBI WGS metagenome assembly JACCEE01 (sample SAMN15323457, study PRJNA562643) | freshwater metagenome | isolation source: river surface water | place: USA:Blue River Watershed | collected 2017-08-19 | reverse complement strand
GATAACCCGCTTCGACTAAGGTTTCAAATCCTGCTTTAATTAATTCAACTAAACCGCCACATAATACAGCTTGTTCGCCAAATAAATCAGTTTCACATTCATCACGGAAAGTCGTTTCAATAATGCCGGAACGTCCACCGCCAATCGCTGAAGCATATGATAAACAAACCGCTTTAGCCGTACCAGAAGCATCCTGATGGATTGCAATTAAATCAGGAATTCCACCGCCTTTGACAAATTCTGAACGCACGGTATGCCCTGGGGCTTTGGGCGCAATCATAATCACATCCAAATCTTTTCTAGGCACAATTTGATTATACAAAATCGAAAATCCGTGTGCAAAAGCTAAAGCCGCACCTGATTTAATATTCGGTTCAATTTCATCTTTATACAGTTTGGATTGAAATTCATCTGGCGTTAAAATCATCACTACTTCCGCGCTGGCAACGGCTTCAGCAACTGGCTTAACCGTTAAACCATGGGCTTGAGCCTTAGCAACTGAGGGTGAACCAGAGCGTAATCCAACTACTACATCAACCCCAGAATCTTTTAAATTCAGCGCGTGGGCATGACCTTGAGAACCATAACCGATAATCGCTACTTTTTTATTGCGAATTATTGAAAGGTCTGCGTCTTTGTCGTAATAAACTTGCATTCTATTTTTCCTTAATTATAAAAAATATGTTTAAATTTTCTGAATTTTTAATCCTGAAGTTAATCTTTTTTCTTCAGGAATTGCCAATAAATTTAATTTGTCAATTCGCACAAATTCATAGCTAGGTAAATCCGCTAATGCTGACTGAATTGCAGATTCACCCACAATCCAACACTCAATCCAAAGCCAAGGTCTATACATTTGTATTGTTTTTAAAGCCCCTTTTATAGCCGGAATTTCATATCCCTCAACATCTAATTTAAAAAAATCCAATCGAGGTAATTCCAAACTATCCAATGCAATCAATTTAACAGTACGATTATACAAACCTAGTGACTCATGAATGTCCTGCCCCCCCCCGCAGACTCAACTAAAGAAACCATACCAAAATCTGCTGGTTTAGCATAATTTACTTCTGGCATTACTGCGAAAGATTCATTGTCAGATAATCCTAAATTATGAACAAATACATTATCTAAATCATTTAATGCAACCGTTCCGGCTAATGCATTGAAAATCATTCGTTGCGGTTCAAAAGCCAACACTTTACCTTTTTTATTTTTAATGTTTTGGGCAATTGGCACAGTTATAAAGCCAATATTCGCTCCTCCATCAACAATTAAACAATTTTCAGGTAAAGTATTAATAATTGCACGAATATTATTTAATTCATTTTCAATATGAGTACGTCCTGTTTTAACTAATGCCTCAGCTTGATAAGCGCAATAACGATTTACAATAAATCGTCCATAAATAGATTCTAAAACAGTAAAATTATTCATAAATGCAATCCCTTTTCTCCGCGCGAAATTCCGGTTGTTCCTGAACGTACGACCTCAATCACGTTTTCCTGATTAACTGCCGCCAAAAACGCATCTAATTTGTCAGAAGTTCCTGTCATTTCGACAATATAAGTATTCGGAGTGACATCAATAATTTTACCGCGAAAAATATCCGTAGTCCGTTTGATTTCTTCTCGAGTTTCAGACACGGTTTTTAATTTTACTAACATTAATTCTCGTTCTACATGCGGATTTTCAATTAAATCAATCAATTTAACCACATCAATTAATTTATTTAATTGCTTTTTAATTTGCTCAATAATCGCATCATTACCACGAGTAACTAAAGTCATACGCGATAAAGTAGGGTCTTCAGTAGCCGCTACTGTTAGCGATTCAATATTAAATCCGCGTGCAGAAAATAAGCCGGAAACTCGTGATAAAGCTCCAGATTCATTTTCAATTAATATCGAAATAATATGTCTCATAATTATGCCAACTCCCTATCGGTTTCTGTCCCTAAAGCAACGCGCAATTTCATATCATGATGTGCTTTTCCAGCCTCAATCATGGGGTAAACATTTTCAGTTCTATCGGTTAAAATATCTAAAAATACGGTTCGATCTTTTAAAGCTAATACTTGCTCTAATGCCGCACGAACTTGTTGTGGTTGATCAATCCGAATTCCAACATGACCATATGCTTCGGCTAATTTAACAAAATCAGGAATCGTATCCATATAAGAATGAGAATAACGACTTTCATATGAAAATTCCTGCCATTGCCTAACCATTCCCATATATCGATTATTTAAATTAATAATTTTAATCGGGGTTTTATATTGTAAAGCGGTGGATAATTCTTGAATACACATTTGAATACTGGCTTCACCAGTAATACAAACGACTTCTGATTCAGGAAAAGCTAATTTCACCCCAATCGCTGCTGGCAATCCAAATCCCATAGTGCCTAATCCGCCTGAATTAATCCACCGGCGCGGTAAATCAAAAGGATAATATTGCGCCGCAAACATTTGATGTTGTCCAACATCGGAAGTCACAAATGCTTGTCCTTGAGTTAATTGATACAATTGTTCAATCACAAATTGCGGTTTAATGAACTCACTTTGACGATCATATTCCAAACAATGAACCGCTCGCCACGCATTAATTTTAGTCCACCAAGTTAATAAAGCGGGTTGATTAATTTTTATTGTTTGTTGATTCAATAAAGCCAACATTTCACTTAATACCGCTTTTACTTCGCCTACAATTGGAATATCCACTTTAACGGTTTTAGCAATTGAAGCCGGATCAATATCAATATGAATAATTTTTGCATATGGGCAAAATTGATCTAATTTACCCGTCACTCGATCATCAAATCTCGCGCCAATTGCGATAATCACATCACTTTCGTGCATTGCCATATTCGCTTCGTAAGTACCGTGCATTCCCAACATCCCGATAAATTGTCGATCAGTCGCTGGATAAGCCCCTAAACCCATCAACGTATTCGTGACCGGGTAGCCCAATTTACGCGCTAATGCAATTAACTCTTGACAACCCTCCCCTAAAATAACCCCGCCTCCAGCATAAATCACCGGTTGACGGGCTGATAATAATAATTCCAATGCTTTTTTAATTTGCCCGCTATGTCCTTTAGTCGCCGGATTGTAAGAACGCAAACTGACTTTTTTGGGATAACTATAAGGGATTTTAATTCTAGGATCAGTAACATCTTTAGGAATATCAATCACAACCGGACCTGGACGACCCGTTGTCGCAATATAAAAAGCTTTTTTAATAGTTACAGCTAATTCATCAACACTTTTGACCAAAAAATTATGCTTAACACAAGGGCGAGTAATACCGATCATATCAACTTCTTGAAATGCATCACTACCAATTACCGGCGTGGGAACTTGTCCTGAAATGACCACTAAGGGAATAGAGTCCATAAAAGCAGTGGCAATTCCGGTAATCGCATTGGTGGCGCCCGGTCCAGAAGTGACTAACACCACCCCAGCTTTACCCGTAGCACGCGCATAACCGTCGGCTGCATGAGTCGCTCCTTGCTCATGTCTGACCAGAATATGTTTAACTTCTTGCTGATGAAACAGCGCGTCGTACAAATGTAATACCGCACCTCCCGGATAACCAAAAATAAATTCTACTCCCTCGTCTTTCAAACATTGGATTACAATTTCTCCGCCACTTAATTCCACGCTTACGTCCTCAATATTCAACCAAAATTTCGGTTATTTTAGTTTGTGTTACGAATTATTATTTATAATGTCATTTAAGATTATACTGATTTAACTTATTTAATTCAAAACCATTAAGTTGAATTGAATTGGTTTTTAAATTTTACTCAATGTAAGTTAAACCTTTAATCATTCAGTGACATTAAAAATATTTTACTCTTAACTGTTATTCAATCAATTTATTTTAACATGAATTATTTAATTGTCGTTCGCCAATTTTTTAATAAATTTTTAGGAACACTAATATTAATCACTTCGCCATTACGTTCAACGTTAGCATCAATACTCGGTTGTGCTAATAATTGTTCTAGCATCGATGGATCGCTTTCTAAATCTGCAAAATCATAGCCACTGATTGAAATAATTTTATCCGCAGGCAATAAACCCAATGCAGTTGCAGTTTCTGTTGAATTTAATACAAATCCATCAGCAGCACGTCCTACACTTAAAATTGTTTCTGTAGTTTCTTGATTTGCATTACTAGACCCATTATTTAACTTCATTTCCAAATTGGGATTATCCAATTTTACCGAAGAATGTGGTAGTTCTAATAATTCAATTTGCCCATCATGCTCAATTTGCACCGCTTCCGGCAAAATCAAATGCACTTTCCAACCTTGCGGCAATTCATCTCCTTTGACATAATCTTTAGCCATGCCTCCTGTTTGCGCAATTAATGCCACCGCTTTGTCTGGACGTAAAGCCACATAAATAATACCATGTAACTCTAAAGGTTGTTGCGTTTTAGGCACTTCGCCCTGCGCATGTGTCACTGTTGAGGGTTTCGCCACAGACTCTTGACCAAAAAGATAAGCAGATAAAATCGTTCTCAGGGCATTTTGCGCCTCCATCGCAACAGTTGAAACCGGGTGCCCCATGGTCATCGTCATTGAAGGTGGATTTACAGTGAGCGGTGCTGATTTCGATACCCAAGAAAAATTTGACGGAACCCCCATTCCGCGGACAAATCCTAGATAAGCCCCACCCGCCATCGTCAAAATTCCCAGAGCGGCAATCGTTGCAAATTTTTTGGATTTCAACACCATAATGATTGCCAAACTTTTCTATCTAACATTTAACCACATTTACTTTCGCCACAATTTAAACAAGTCATACATCCGTCCATCAAAATCACCGCTTGAATATGACATTTGTTACACAAAGTCGCTTGAGCTGGAAAGGTGTGAACTTCGTCAATCATCGCTGTATCTCGATGACGAACTTCAAATTCTTGACGTTTTGCTAATAAAAATTGTTGTTGATGTTCATCCAATTCATTGATCATCAACATGCCAATCTGCCGCATATGGGTTTCAATCGCGCAACCAATCTCAGCAACTAACGATGGCATAAAAACTCCACCTTTTTTAAAGTAGCCACCTTTGGGATCAAAAATACCTTTTAATTCTTCAACCAAAAAAGTGCTATCGCCCCCTTTACGAAAAATCGCGGAAATCACTCGAGTCAGTGCTATCATCCATTGAAAATGCTCCATGTTCTTGGAATTAATAAAAATTTCGTAGGGACGACGTTCTTCATACTCAGTACCCGCATTTAAAATCATATCGTTAATCGTGATGTACAACGCATGTTCAGATTGAGGCGTTTTAATTTTATAGGTTGAACCTAATAAAATATCAGGACGCTCCATATTTTCATGCATACTTTCGACCGGATCGTCATTGATTGGCAAAGGTTTTTCTTCAGTCATTACCTTGTAACCCACAATTTTTTTATCAATTTTTATCGTCACTCTTTTTCTCTTCAAAAAATATAAACCCGTTGTTACATTTTAACGTTTAACGCCGTTAAACCAAAATCATGGTTTAACAATTGTACTTTTTAGCAATTCGTTTTAGACTAAGGCTCTACACTTAAACTTTATTTCCATGAGGATGATCATGACTATAAAACCCTCGTTATTCGCTGTCACTGCAATAGCCGGTTTGTTAAGCAGCCTTAGTTTTGCTGGTACGCCAACTAATACTTTAGGCTATATTGATCCCGGAACTTCTGTCACTGCCGTTTGTAGTGCCAGTCGTTTTTTTCCCGGTGCTTTACCTGGCAACCCAATCAGTAGCGGTTTACCTGGTGGATTACAAACCGATTTTATCATCACCAATAGTGATAATCGCACCTTAAGCATCAGCAAAATTGACGTTTATGCGATGAATGGACGACAAATCGCTACTTACTCAAAAGGGGCTACCCTTCCTGGCAATAGCGACAATCCCGCATTTAAATGGGATTTAGCTGGACATGAAACCACTGTATTATCCAAAGAAGCGGTTTTACCTCCTAACGAAATTTCTATACCAACTGTACTATGGCATACAGTCGTGTTTACCTTAAAAGCTAGAAATCCTACCGCTAAAATTTTCGCTCCTTTAGTATTCTCTGATTATGCAGAATACAAAAAACCTCTTGACGGTGGCACGATTATCGATCGTATTCGCGCCAGTTGCGTTTATCGCTAATTTTTAGGTGTGATTCTTCTTAATTCTCATCGAGATCAACTATGAATATCAAAAAACTTTTGCTTTGGGCAACTGCATTCAGTGGAATGGTTGCGACCGGATTGACGATAGCGGCTCCTTCAGGGACTGCTTCTATGATAACTAACGCTAGAATTATTTGTAGCGGCACTTTAACCGGTGATGTTCCTTTAAGTACCGTTATCGGTGCTGGACAACAAAAAGGTATCGAATCCAGTTGGCTGATAAACAATACTTCAACCACAGATACTTTAGCAATTACCCGCATCGATTCATATGGTATGGACGGACAATTGTTAGTAAGCTTAACTCCAACTTCTGCACCTGATTTGCCAACGCAAACCAACCATTTGTTTAATTGGACCGTATTACCTTACCAAGTTGTGCGTTTTCCGCATGATTTCAGCATGATTTATCCAAACACTGCCACTGGAACTGCTGGAACCGCTCCCAGTTTAGTGCGTTGGTACAGTGTCGTATTCACTTTAGCTAACGCTGGTGGACGTAGCAAACCTATTTCTGCACCGTTGGTCACTGGTGCGATGGTTGAACGTGGTGATTACACTCAATTACCCTCTGCGACAACTCCAGGATTAGCACCGGTGGTATCACGCACCCGTAACGAATGTGTTTACATGATGTAAGTCGTTTCGGCTTTTGTTTACCATCTAAATAGGAAGGCGACACGTAACCGTGAATCGCCTTTTTATTTTACCGCAGTTATCAATTAGTGAGTGGTCTATTTCTGAGGTTCAGATTTACTCTGAGTCTCCTCAGGTTTTTTCATATTACTGCCACATTTTCCCGAACCACATTTTCCGTCTTGAGCTTTATTAGCCGCAGGTGCAGGGGTTGATTGATGATCATCAGCTTTAGATTGAGGGTGCATAGAACCACATTGACCTTGCCCTCCGCACTGAGTCTCTTTAGCTTTAGATTCAGACATCGGTTTTGTACCTGCACATTTAGCCGGTGGTGTTTTAGCCTCTGGTGTTTTAGGTTTAGCCGCATCAGTTGCCGCTCCAGCAATTTGCATATAACCACTAGATAACTCAGTTAAGGCAAATAACGATGAAGTCTCCACGTCGGCATGACTGACTGACACTACTCCTCCCAACAAGCCTGTTCCCATCGCTAATATCAAATTTTTATTTGCTTTTTTCATACTCAAATTGACCTAAAAATAAATGTTAAAATCATAGAGTACGTCTTTTTTTTCTGAATAGCAATGCTTGCTATCTAGCTTGATTTATTTAACAATTAAGGCTCTTTATGAAATTCTCCCTCTAATACTCGATGATTTTGAGCTTGTGCAGCGGTAGCCACAGGCTGAATTAAGCGATGCTCTATCAAATACTGCGCTATCGCCCGCCGTAAAGTAGGAATTAAACACAAAAATCCCAACATATCGGTAAAAAATCCAGGAGCTAATAATAACGCACCGCCTACTAATAAAATCGTTCCTTCAATCACTTCGTAGGCAGGAATTTCACCGCGTTGCAAAGTTTGCTGCAAACGTTTCCATGTCGCAAATCCTTGCTCGCGCCACAATTTAATTCCCCATACCGCTGTCGCCACAATCACTATAATGGTCGGCAACACGCCAATTAAACTACCCACTTCTATCAATAAATAAATTTCAATCAAGGGTATAGCCAACAATAATAACCCTATCATTTGCACAGATTTCATGTTCTGATCCCCAAAAAAAATCTAATTTAATCACACTCTCACTACAACTAACGATATTTCTAGGATAATACCGCTTTTTTTAATCAAACCGCTTTTTAAACCATATGTCTGCTAAGTATTATCTGATTTACTGTACTTGTCCTGATCAGGCGATTGCCACAGAATTAGCTCAACAATTAATCGCTATGAAAGTTGCAGCTTGCATCAATATTTTACCTAATTTAACTTCCATTTATAATTGGGAAGGACAAATAGAAACCGCTACTGAAAGTTTATTAATGATTAAAACGACAATAGAACGTTATTCTGAATTAGAAACTTTAATTCTTCAATTACATCCTTATCAAGTTCCTGAAATTATTGCCACCCCTATTGAAAAAGCTTTACCTAATTATTTAAATTGGATTGATCAATGTCTTATTCGCGTCTAATTATTTTTAAGCTTTTGTGGCTATGGCTATCTTCAAGTTTTGCAATTACGGCTGATCAATTATTACCTGCGGATCAAGCCTTTAAATTCAGCGTTACGCCGCGCTCAATTCATGAAATTGTTTTATCTTGGAAAATTGCTGAAGGGTATTATTTATATCAACAAAAATTTAAAATTGAATCTAAAACTCCGGAGATTCAATTAGGTAAAATTGATTTTCCAAAAGGTAAACCTAAACATGATGAATTATTTGGCGATGTGCTGATTTATCGACATCAATTATCCATTTCAGTGCCGTTATTAAATCCACACTCTTTATCTACTTTACAATTAGCGATTAATTATCAAGGTTGTGCTGATATTGGTGTTTGTTATCCGCCACAGCCGCAACAATTAAATCTCACATTACCGACAAATTCGTCTTTAATATCTACGCTGAATTCTCGTATTTATCGATTTAATCAAAACTTATTTGCTCAATCTGATTTATTACCTGCTGAACAAGCTTTTCAATTATTTGCTGATTTAAAAGATGCGCATACTTTACATTTAAGTTGGAAAATGGCGGAAGGTTATTATTTGTATCGCGAAAAAATTTATTTAACCAGTGAAACCAAAGGAATTAAAATTGGCAATTATCAAATTCCACCAGGAACAGCTAAATATGATGAAGCTTTTGGTCAGGTTCATATTTTTCATAAGCAATTAGCATTTGATGTGCCTTTAATTCGCTCCACAACCGCTGAACAAAATTTTGCGATTGAAATTGGTTATCAAGGTTGTGCTGATCGCGGGGTTTGTTATCCGCCTATGAAAAAACAATTGAATTTTCATTTAGCTGCCGATCATTCCACCACTCAAAAGCGAAATTCATTAACCCCTAAAAGTATTGAATCTATCAATTTAATTTCTGAACAAGATCAAATTATTCAAAGTTTACATCATGATAATTTTTTATTAACTTTATTAAGTTTTTTAGGCTTCGGTTTATTATTATCTTTTACGCCTTGTGTATTTCCAATGATTCCGATTTTATCCGGATTAATTATTGGACAACATCAACCCTTAAACCCTTTAAAAGCTTTTGGATTATCTTTAAGTTATGTTTTAGCAACAGCATTAACTTATACTTTATTTGGCATTTTAGCGGCTTTATTTGGACATAATTTACAATTAAGTTTTCAACAACCTTGGGTAATTGCCTTATTTAGTAGTTTATTTATAGCATTATCGTTATCTATGTTTGGTTTTTATGAATTACAATTACCTGCATTTATTCAAACACATTTAACTCATTCCAGCGATAAACATCGTGACGGCTCATATATAGGAGCTGCAATAATGGGCGCATTATCTTGTTTAATTGTAGGACCTTGTGTTGCTGCACCTTTAGCTGCGGCTTTAGTTTATATTGGTAAAACGGGCGATATATTACTCGGAGGTTCTGCGTTATTTATGTTAGGATTAGGAATGGGAATTCCTTTATTAATTGTTGGCGCATCAGCCGGTAAATTATTACCCAAAGCTGGAAATTGGCTAACCATTATTAATCCGATTTTTGGCGTAATTATGTTAGGAACTGCTTTATGGATGTTAAATCGAATTCTTCCGGCTCATTTAATGATGTTATTATGGGCAATGTGGCTTATTATTCCCGCTATTTATTTAAATGCGTTAGAGCCTTTACCTTATCCCTATAACGGTTGGCAAAAATTATGGAAAGGATTAGGAATTGTTTTATTATCATATGGCATTTTGTTATTAATTGGCTTAGGATTAGGAAATACCAATCCGTTACAGCCTTTAAAAATAACTAAATTTTCAGCAAATACTGAATCTAATGCCACTACACATTTTCAACGAATTGGTTCTTTAGAAGAATTAAATCAACAATTAGCCATTGCCGCTAAACAACAACGTTGGTTAATGTTAGACTTTTATGCAGATTGGTGCATTTCATGTAAAGAAATGGAGGCTTATACTTTCAGTGATTCAGCGGTTAAACAACAATTAACGCATTTAACTGTATTACAAATTGATGTGACTAAAAATAGCGAAACGGATCAAATTTTATTAAAGCATTTTAATTTAGTAGGACCGCCGGCTATTTTATTTTTTGCGCCAAATCAAGGGGAGAAAACACAATATCGAATTATTGGTTATCAAGACAGTTCTCATTTTTTACAACATTTGCAAAAACTCACTCGCTATTGAAAAAAATTATGCAAACATGGGGATTATTATTTGCTGGCTTTATTACGTTTATTGCCGGATTGGGATTACATTTATTTCAACATTCGTCTTCATCAGAGGAGAGTAGATTATTATCTGCCACTCAATTAAACGATATAAACAATAAACCGCACTTATTAGCCGAATGGTCGAATCACCGATTATTAATTCTTAATTTTTGGGCGACTTGGTGTCCTTCATGTTTAACTGAAATCGCTGAATTTAATCGCTTATCTCATCAATACCGTTCTTCTATTCAAATTATTGGGATTGCAATTGATGATAATAATGCGGTTAAATCTTATATAAAACACTCCCCAATTGATTATCCAATTTTAATTGCTGGCAATGCTGGTATTAATGTTGCAAAAGCTTGGGGAGATTCTATTGGCGTAGTCCCATTTACCGTTATTATTTACCAAGGTCAAATTGTTTATCGTCAATTTGGCGAATTTAATCATTCTCAAACTTTACTCAATCAAATTCGACCTTGGTTAATTTCAAATTAAACGAGATAACATATCTGCTGCAATTTTTTGTTGTTGTTCATTACCTTCACGTTTGACTTTTTCCAACATATTTTTTGCAGCTTCTATATCACCCATGTCAATATAAGCTTTAGCTAAATCAATTTTAGTGGCTAATACATTAATATTATCTAAATTGATCTCTTCATCACTAAAGAAATGACTATCAGCATTTAAGGTCGTTTCATTAAAATCATTCTGCTTGGTTTCTGATAATTCATTAATCTCAGCATTTAGAGAAGATTGATCTAATTTTTCAGTATGATGATCATTATGTTTCACTAAATCCATTTTAGCTTTTGTATCAATATCTTCAAAATCATTTAAATCAAAATCATCAATATCTATTTCAGCCACCGCATTATTTGTTTTATCTATTTGATCCGTATCTTCAAAATCACTTAAATCAAAATCATCAATATCTATTTCGATAGGTGGCTGATGATCTTTAGGCGTTTCAGCGGAATCTACAAAATCGTTTAAATCAAATTCTTTAGAAGCTTCTGCTATTTCTGAAGCGGATGAAGTATCAAAATCATTTAAATCAAAATCTGCTAAATCAATTTCGTTAATCGAAGTATTTACTTTATTAATTGGCTGAGTTTCTTCAAACAGATTATCATCATCTGTAAAATCTTCTAATTCAGTTTCTACTATTGCAACATTTCTAGCTTGCTTTTGATCAATTTCAATTTCATTGTCTAAACCAAGTGTTTCAATAGCCACTGAATCTTCATCAATCATTGAGGCTAATAAATCTTCATCTTGTAAAGCTTGAGATTTATTTTCAATTGACTGATTATTCTCTTTATTTTCAAAATCAAATTCATCAAATTCGCCTAAATCAAACTCCTCGACCACTAATTTAGATTCTGTAGCTGTTGCTTCAGGATTTAATTGATCAACTGCTGAATCATCCTCTAAATCATCTTCTAAAATTTCATCAAATATTGATAAATCTAATCCCGATTTGACATTTCCATTGATTAACAATTCTTCGGGATCGCCTTCTTCCTCAAATTCTGATAAATCAAATTCAGCATTATCGACATTATCATCAGCAATTTCGACCACCACCGGCTCTGATCTTGATTTATCTTCTGCAAAATCTGCCATATCAAATTCAATATTATTTGCTGGCAATTCCTCAAGCATTTCAGCTTCTGATTCAGCTACGGTTTCTATTTCAAATTCCGATAAATCAAATTCAATATTATTCGCCGGCGGTTCAACGATTTCAGGCTTTGATTCGGCCGTTTCTATTTCAAACTCCGACAAATCAAATTCAATATTATTCGCCGGCGGTTCAACTATTTCAGGCTCTGGCTGCGCGGTATCTATCTCAAATTCGGATAAATCAAATTCGATTTCATTGGATTCAGGTTGAGGAGCAGCCTCCAAAATATCATCATTCAATAAAGGGGCTGGCTGAGTAACCGTTTTTTCTAAAGCACTCGGTGAAGAAAAATTCGCCGGAGTTGGCGCGGGAGATTGCTTTATCTCTTCAGAAGAACTGAAAACCGCAGGCGGCTGTTTCTTAGCTAACGAAAAAGGGGCAGTATCAGTGGCTAGGTTTTTTTTTTCGACAGGCGATGACGAGACCGGTGGCTCATCATTGAACAAAGTTAAATCAAAATCGTCTTCAGTGTTTTCGTCAAATTCTTCAATCTCTTCGTCAACCTCTTCTACTTTGCTTAATTCGGGACGTTTAGTTTCGGAAACTGGCGTAGCAACATTTGCAACCGGCATCGATTGAGGCGTTTCAGTAGTATCAGCGGTTAATTCCAACAACGGTGAATCAGGAATAATGGTACGACCCATTTCCGCAACTTTAGTCCAGAACGCAACATTAGATTGTTTACCTTCATGAGCCAATTGCTGTACATAATCTTCAAAGGCTTTACTATTTTCATTGGCACAGAAAATTTCCAACAATTTAAGTTTGCATTCATTACGCGCCGGCTGATCGATAATCGCTTGACGAATCAACTCTTCAGCTTGTTGATAACGACCATATGCTAAATAAACATCAGCTTCTGAAATTGGATCCACTTCATCTTGATCGACTTCGAAAGCATCAAAATCATTATCATCGCTCAAGAATGAGCTTTCACCGCCAAACATAAATGAAGAATTGCCTTCATCAATCCCCGCTACTGAAAATTCATCTTCGTCATCCGGTAAATTAATTTCGCTGGATTCACTGAGCATACTTTCCACTTCAGTAGTGGGTTTTTCTGCATGTTTTTTACGCCATAACAACCACCCCCATACCGCCAATAACGTGGTAAGCAAACCCGCCACCGCTAAATTGTAGGGTTCTAACAAAGTATCAACCAAACTCTCTTCTTCTTCAGTCGGCTCAACCACTGCCGGAGACGGCGGCGTAACCACTTGTACATTAATCGGTGGCGTGACTGCTGGCGGCGGTACTGGATGAGCTAGTGCCGCCGCTTGATCCTTTTTTCTTGCTTCCTCATTTTGAGTTCTCAGGTCTTGTTGGTATTTCAAAGCTGCAGCTTCTTGTTGAGCCTTTAATTCCTGCTCATGCTTTAACGTTGCCTCTTCAGCTTGACGTTTTAACTCCTGTTGTTGTTTAACTATAGCCGCTTCTTGTTGAACCTTTAATTCTCGCTCATGTTTAAGTCTTTCAGCCTCCAAATCCGCTGCATGATTTGCGGCTATTCTAGCAGCCTCTTCTTTAGCTTTAGCCTCCTGTTCCTTTTTTGCTTTTTCCGCAGCCAACTTAGCTTGTTCAGCTTGCTGAACCGCTTTAAGTCTTTCGTTTTCTAAACGCGCTTTATCCGCTGCGGCTTTAGTTTCAACCTCTTTTACTTTTTGTTCAGCCGCTTTTTTTTCAGCTTCGATTTTAGCTTTTTCTGTCGCTAATTTTTCAGCTTCAGCCTTAACTGCCTGTGCCGTAGCCTCAGTTTTAGCTTTTTCTGTAGCCAGTTTATCCGCTTTAATTTTATCGGCTTTAGCGATTTCATCGGCAATTCTTTTAGCTTCAGCTTGGGTTTTAGCCTGTTCATCAGCAATTCTCGCCTTTTCTGCCGCAGCAGCTTTATCTGCTTGTTCTTGTTTAACTTTTTCGGCCTCTTTAGCCTTAGTTTCCTGTTCAGCCTTTATACGATCAGCTTCAGGCTTAGGTTTAGCCTCCTGAGCCGCTTTATTACGCGCAAAAAACTCCTCATTTTTCTGACGCTTAATTTCCTCAGGAGTCAACGGTTTAGCGGCTTCAGCGGTTACTGGAGGTGTCGCCGAAGCAACAGGAGGAGTAGCTGGGGTTGTAGCCGGAGCGGGCGTAGTTGAACCAGAAGCCGCCGCTTGAGAAGCCGCTTTATTACGATTATAAAATGCCTGTAATTTTTGCCGCTTAATTTCCTCTGGTGTCAATTGAGCAGTACCTGTTGCACTACTAGGCGCAGCCGCTGTGGTCGAAGGCGCAACTACTGGTTTTGTCGCCTCACCGCCTTTAGCATTACGCAATTCTGCCAACTGTTTAGTTAATGCAGCTAATTGTTTACTTTGGAAATCAAATTGCTGTTTATAAATTTCCAATTGAGAATTAGATTTTTTGAGCTTAATTTGTAAATCTTGATTTTCATTGGTTAATTTTTTCGCACGATCCTGATCCTGCGCCGTGACAGCCGCCATTGCTGACGGAGTCACTTCGGTATTTTTAGCTAATTTCGTTTCGTGTGGCGGCGGAGTAATGCGTAACCGCGTCACTACCGGTTTAGACTTAATCTGCTCCTGCCGACCTTTTACCCATTCTTGCTCGGATTTTGGAGAAACTTTAGGTGGCAAAATATGAGTTCTGGCAATAATGGTCGGCGGTTTAGATTTTTTAACCACAACTGGCGGAAAAATCTTCTGTAAATCCTTTTGATTCGGAATTTTTAAAAGTTGTCCCGCTTTCAACGCATGAATATCATTATTAGCAAACGCTTGCGGATTCAATTTATATAACGCATACGCCATTTGCTTATTAGAAATTTTATGCGTTTTATTCACCTCAGCGGCGATCTCCTCGAGTTTAGTTTTGGCTGAAGTCGGTCCGTATTCATGAGAATTTTTCACCACTGTGGGTTTATTAACCACTGTCGGTGGTGGGGGAGTTACCACTGGCATTACGGGTGGCGGTTGTGGGATTGCCCCGTCTTTATCCACTAAATCGACATTAACTGGATTAGGTTCAACCGCCGTAACAGAGGGTGCAGACTCAGCCCCACCATCTTTATCTATATCAGGATTAGAAACAGACTGGGGAGTTGCCAATGGCGGTAATTCAGGCGTAATCGGTTTAGCTTCTGCGATTTTTTCTGGAGCTTGAGAGTCATTCTCAGGTAAAGGAGGCGTGCTTATAATTTCGCCATCTTTATCACTTTCCGCTTCAGTATTCGTTGGCGTTGACTCGTTTAACGTAGGCACAACCACCGATTTACTCGAACTATCGGTTAATTCCGGTTTAACTTCAGCCTCAAGTTTGGGTTTTGATTCTTCCGTAGCCACTTCAGGCTCAATTTTAGCTTCGGTTATCTCATTTTTAGCCACTTCTTCGGCAGCTGGAGCGGGGGCAGATTCCAAAACCGGTGTAGATTCAAATTCAGCCACAGGAGTTGGTTTAGATTCAGCAACGACTTTTTTAGCTTTTGAAGATTTAGCCGCTTTAGCCACCGGCGCGGCTTGAGTCTGTGGATAACTGTCGGGAGGATCCAATAAAACGGTAAATTCTCGATACACATTTCCATTGGGCCAGGTGACTTCCAGCAATAAATCCAAAAACGGTTCTTTTAAAGGTTCTTTTGAACTGAGTTTTATCGTTGAACCTTGAACGTGAAAATGAATTTTGGATAAAAAATAACTCCAAGGAATCCCAGCCTCATCAAATTTATCAACTGGTGCTAACCGTACTTTGACTCCTGAAATATCCTCACCTTCAGATACAATTAATGGAATTTCCGCTTTTAAATTCTGATTAAGGGCAGAGTGCAATTTAATATCGCCAATTCCTAAACCAAAACTACTGATTGGAATCCATAACGATAGTGCTGCTACAGCCTTAGTCAAATTGCGCACTTTGCTCTCCTTCAAATGTTTCACCACAGTCTTTTACCGCGCATAGTCAAAATATTGAGCTTAATCTTAGCTTAGATGTAATTTTTTACCAGTAATTCGGCAATTTGAATACTATTCAATGCTGCGCCTTTACGCACGTTATCTGAGACCACCCATAAATTTAATCCCAATGGATGAGAAATATCCTCACGAATACGTCCTACATAAGTTGCATCATGATTTGCCGCCTCCGTCACTGCGGTGGGATAACCGCCATTCACTCGCTCATCGATTAAAATGACACCGGGAGCGTGACGTAATAATTCACGCGCTTGTTCAGCGGTGATTTTTTGTTTAGTTTCGATATGTACCGCTTCGGAATGTCCAAAAAAAACCGGAACGCGCACCGCCGTTGCATTCACTTTAATGTGAGAATCACCCATAATTTTTTGCGTTTCCCAAACCATTTTCATTTCTTCTTTGGTATAACCATTTTCCATAAAAACATCGATTTGTGGTAATACATTAAAAGCAATTTGTTTAGGATAAACGGTGGATTGAATGGGTTTTGCATTTAATAAATGCGCAGTTTGAGTTGCCAATTCTTCAATTGCTTCTTTTCCGGTTCCCGAAACCGCTTGATAAGTCGCCACATTAATTCGCGTAATTCCCACCGCATCATAAATGGGTTTTAACGCGACTAACATTTGAATCGTAGAACAATTCGGATTGGCAATAATGCCGCGATTTTTATAATCGGCAATTTTTTCTGGATTCACTTCAGGAACAATTAAAGGAATATCGTCGTCATAGCGAAATTGCGAGGTATTATCAATCACCACACAGCCCGCCGCCGCCGCTTTAGGCGCGTAGATTTCAGAAATTGCAGCACCGGGTGAAAATAAACCGATCTGGGCTTTGGCAAAATCAAACGTTTCTAAATCCTCAACTTTTAATGATCTTCCTTTAAAATCAATGCGTTTTCCTACAGAACGACTGCTGGCTAAAGCATAAACCTCTCCGACGGGGAAATTACGTTGCTCTAAAATCTCCAACATCGTTTCACCGACTGCGCCGGTCGCGCCAACCACTGCAATATTGTACATTTTACTCATTATGACCTCTTAATTTAATCCTGCGATTATCGCATCACCCATTTCTACCGTACTGACTTTAATCATCCCTTCCGAATAAATATCAGAGGTACGCTTATTGGCATTTAAAGCACGATTTACTGCCAATTCAATACGCTCGGCAGCTTCACTTAAATTAAAAGTATAACGTAACATCATCGCAACCGATAAAATCGTTGCAATTGGATTGGCAATACCTTTGCCAGCAATATCCGGAGCAGAACCGTGAATTGGCTCATACATACCTTTTCCAGTTTCATTTAAAGAAGCAGAAGGTAACATGCCAATTGAACCGGTCAACATGGCCGCCGCATCCGACAAAATATCGCCAAATAAATTAGAGGTTACGATTACATCAAATTGTTTGGGCGCGCGCACTAATTGCATTGCCGCATTATCAACATACATATGGGATAATTCTACGTCCGGATAATATTGATTTAATTCCGTCATTATTTCACGCCATAATTCAGTACATTCCAAAACATTCGCTTTATCGACTGAACACAATTTTTTATTTCTTTTTTGCGCAATTTTAAAAGCGGAATGTCCAATTCGGCGGATTTCTGATTCTGAATACACAGCGGTATTAAATCCTTGTCGTTCTCCATTTTCTAATAATCGAATGCCGCGCGGTTGACCAAAATAAATCCCGCCAGTTAATTCGCGCACAATCATCAAATCTAATCCAGAAACTAATTCGGCTTTTAAACTCGAGGCATTCGCTAATTGTGGATATAAAATCGCCGGACGCAAATTAGAAAATAAATTTAACGTTGAACGTAATCCCAATAAACCTTTTTCCGGTCTTAATGCAATTTCTAATGATTCCCATTTTTTGCCGCCGACTGCGCCTAATAAAATCGCATCAGCCGCTTTTACTAAATCAATCGTTTGCTGTGGAAACGGCGAACCATATTCATCATATGCGGCACCACCAATTAAACCGTTTTCAAATTCTAATTCCAAATTCATTTGTGAATTTAATACGTTTAAAACTTTCATAGCTTCCGCCATAATTTCGGGACCAATTCCATCACCGGCTAACACTGCAATTTTTTTTGTCATTATTTACACCTGTTACTTTTTACACTAAAAATTCTGTCAATTATTCTGCTAATTGATTCACCATATTAACCAAAATAGAAACGATTTTTTCTGGCTTATTAATATAATATTTTTTTAAATCAAGATAAACTTGATTATGTTTTAATTATGTTTTATTTAAAATTTTTTATTCTTTTTAGGCATTTTGAGCAATCATCGCTAACAAAATACCGATAATTTTATTAGGAGGTTCAATGAAATAATTATCTAAATCAATAAATACCATTGAATCTTTCATTTTTAAAAACTTCCAAATTGATCCTGTTGTCACAACGCCATAAAGCGTTTGAATCGTGTGATTATTTTCAGTTTCATTAAATAGTTTAGCAGCCACCATTTCTGCAATACATTGTCCAATACCAGCAATAATATTTTCATTTTTAGCTTCGACAATAGCGATAATCGGACTTTCTAAAAATAATTGTTCTTGTGATGCACTGATAATAAAATCACAAAAACCATTTAGCCCTTTTTCTTTATCGACATTAAATTCAATTCCTGAAAATAAGCTAATTTTATGTTTTAAAATTTTTCTTAACTCTACCAAAATGGGCGAAATAATTAATTCGGAACGCGCTTTTTCAGTATTCATAGCATCCGCTAAGGGAATATTCTCGGCTAAAATCTCTTTCAAAATAGGCGAAATTTCAATCGGTTGAATATCAAAAAAAAGACGGCGATTTTCAGATAACTGAATATCAAGCAATTGTTTTACTTTTTTTAGATCAAAGTCGCTGTAAGCCATTTTTATTCGTAAGTTAAATTAATTACATATTCGGATTTTTGATTTACTTATTTCAATTATGATTGAGAAATAATCAATTGAAAAATTCCTAAAATAGCAGCTAAATCATTTAGAAAAAAACGTTGCGTATCAATCAACACACAACCCTCTATTAATTTCAAAAAATGCCATTCATAACCATTCGTTACACAGCCAAACATTAAATCAGTTTTGATTTCGCTTTGTTGATTAAATAATAAAGCGGCGAACATTTCGGCAGCACATTGTGCAAAACCTTCTTCAATACTACGATTTTTTGCTTCAACTACACAACAAATTGGGGCGCACATTTCCACGCTATCCGCAATTGCGGTTAAAATAAAATCACAAAAACCATTTAAACCATTTCGATGAGTTTCTAACATTACTCCTGAAAAGACGCTGATATTGTCAACATGAGTACGTTTAACTTCTTTTAATATTGGTGTAATTAGAAATTCTGATTTAGCTTTTTCCGTAATTAAGCTGTAATAAGCTTGCGCTTCACTAATATCATCCATTAATTTCTGCGATGGATTAATCGGATTGATAACATGAAATAAATTTTGTCGTTTATGGGTGATGCCTAATTCAACGGTTAATTTTTGTAAAGAGGTGTAATCGGAATAAGCCATAATCAACAGCCTTTAAATTAAGAGAAAACAAAAACGCGAAAGGGTTTAATACTTTTAAGTTTGGTGATGGATTTTGTTGT
>JACCEE010687185.1_pt1 | contig 19896 bp, 21 predicted proteins | sample 7449931 | NCBI WGS metagenome assembly JACCEE01 (sample SAMN15323457, study PRJNA562643) | freshwater metagenome | isolation source: river surface water | place: USA:Blue River Watershed | collected 2017-08-19 | reverse complement strand
GTTGTTGTTGCTGCTTTCTTTAAATCCGCAAAAGAGCCTTTTAAAGAATCAGAAAAATCAACTCCTTTAGATAGCTTATAAACTTCCTGTGACTGTGGATTTATTATTCCACTCATCATATTTTGTGCTGTTACTGTTGTTTTCATTAATTCAGTAAAAGTATTTTTTCGTGAATTGACTTGTTGACTTATTGTTTTTCTTTGTAATGAGTCTTTTCTATCTTTAAATACTAAATCAACATCTAAAATAGCTAATACTTTAAACAATCTTTCTATGCTTGCTGTTGCAGGATTCGCTTCTAACTGTGCATAACTTTGCTGCGTAATTGCCAATTTTTTAGCTAATTCGCTTTGTGTTAAACCACGAGATTTACGAAATCCCCGCAAAATTTCGCGTAATTGAGTTAAAGCTTGAATAGAAAATTCCATCATGATATTCCTAAGTTTTATGAAGCAAATCTTAAATACAAAGTATAGCCTGTTTTTTCGGAAAACAGGCTATAGTCTGTAAAATTATTTTACTCAAAAAAACCACACTTAATAAAATTAGGAGTTACGCAATTTAAATTGATTAAAGCGGAGTGCAATAGCTTTAGCTATTGCAAGTGTCGTCGAGAGATTCAAACAAAAACAAAAACCTACTAAGTTTTTAAAATCTAGCAGGTCTTTGTTTTTATTTTAATTTTTCATCAATAAACTAAGCCAGTGCGGCGCGTAATACTAAAGCCAAATGTTGGGAGGTTCGGTGGGCTGTGTCATGAATTTGATGACGACATGAAAAACCATTAGCAATCACTTGCGCATCAGGCGCAGCGCGTAATGCGGGTAATAAAGTCTGTTCTGCCATTTCTAAACTCATTTCTACATGCTCGGCTTCAATGCCAAAACTACCCGCCATCCCGCAGCAAGCAGGCTCTATAATTTCAAATTGAAAATTAGGAATGAGTTTTAACACTTTACGCATGGCTTTAATCGCCCCTAGCGCGTGTTGATGGCAATGTCCTTGTACCAAAGCGGGGACAGTTTGTGGAATCGCTTTTAATTTTAAATTCAGTTTCTTAGCTGTATGTTCGCGCGCCAAAAATTCTTCTAACAATAAACTGTGTTGGGCAATTTTTGCCGCCGCGTCGCCTAACCCTAACGCTTTATACTCATCCCGCAAAGTTAACAAGCAAGAAGGCTCTAAACCAATAATCGTTTGTCCTGCCTCAACTAAAGGTTGTAACGCGGTAATCATCCTCCGCGCTTCCAGTCGCGCTTCATCAATTAAACCCTGCGCTAAAAATGTCCGCCCACAGCATAAATTCCGCTTTGCTTCTGCGTCATCCGCAGCGGGCGCAGCTAAATTCACTTGATAACCTGCTGCTTGTAAAACACTTATAGCAGCTTCGGCAATTTCAGGATTGAAATGTTGCGTAAATGTGTCCACTAATAAAACTACCGCCCGCGCATTGCTTTCATTCGCAGAAGAAGCTGTAAGATTCAAAGCAGGGGCAGATTTGGGAGCAGGCACAGAGCGGCGGGCAGTGATTCCGAACCATTTTTCAGTTAATTTGGCTAACCAAGGCAAACGGTTATGTAAAGCAGGTAATTGACTTAAAAAAGGATAACGCTGTAATAAACGGGGAAAATGCGCTAAAACATAATTACGCCATGAAATGGGATTTTTCGCATGATGTTGTGCGATATATTCCATTTTAATCAATGCCATATCTACGGTATTTTCACATTCACGTTTACAACCTTTGCAGCCTAAACAGGCATCCATGGCTTGTGCGACAGAGGGATGTTGCAAAGCAAGCTCGCCTAATTGTCCATTTAACGCTGCTTTTAATAAGCGCACGCGTCCACCCGTAGAATTTTCAGTTTGCTGCGTAATTCTAAAACTGGGACACATAACCCCTTTATGGTCGGCACGTTCACATTGACGACTATTAATGCAAACTGCAATCGCTTTGGCAAAATCACCGCCGGTTTTGGGAATATCGGCATACGCATCGCCAACCCCAGCATCTTTATATGCTGACCAATCAAGAAAGGTTTTCATGTTTACTCGTGCCTCATACTAGGGAAAATATCATGTCTAGCAAAATAAAAACCAGTTTTATTTTAAATAAAAATCAAATAATTATGCTTTAGTCTTATAAAAAGTGTTGGCTTTAGTACAAAAATATTAAAGTGTCAAAAACGCGATTGCACATTTTTACTTGCCATTATTTCAACAGTTTTCTGTCATTTGTTTTAACAGTTTTGCCGTTTAAAAAATGACGGTTTTATTAAAAACAGCGTATTCTGAAAATTATTTTTTCGCTAAATAATTAAAAAATAAAGTAAAAAATAGATGGGCAATAGAGAGGGGAAAATTGGAATATGGATTGCGATAGCTAAAGTAATTTAAATTTTTACTCAAAAGGTATCACAACTCATGAACACATCTTCTTTCTTTTATACTTGCGGTTTATTATTAACTACTTTAGCAAATAGCGCACATGCTGAAGATGCGTTAATTAAGCATAAATCTTATAGCTGGTTTAATAATAATGAAGTACAAGTAAATTCTAAAAACTTATCTAGCAATGAAGTGCAAACTTTTCAAGAACGGACTAAAACACGGCATTCTTCTTAATCAGTTTCTTATGTCATTATTTAAATAATTTTATGAATCCGTATCAACAGACCTACTAGGTTTTTAAAATTTAGTAGGTCTTTGCTTTTGTTTGACTAGCTCGCCAAACTCGCGTTAATTACGATAAATTTTCTGCTAAATGATTTAAAACCGTGTCAATTTCGCCCGCATGTAATAAAGAAAGCGGGTGATGATTACTAGGATGTACTTGTGTATCATTAAGCCATGCTAAAAATTGCCATGCACAGGGTTTAATAATCAATGAATGAATCATTAATTGCCCATTTTTTTGTCGCTCTTGAAAACGGGGTAATTGTTCATGGACTAAAAACGGCGAATTTAAAAAATGACTAGAAACTAACAATACAACATGTTTAGTTTTATCTAAGCAATTTTTTAAACTTGTTTGCCAATCTTCTAATGCTAATACATTTTCATCATCAATAATTTCTATGGTTTGGATGGAATGGTCAAAATGGGCTTTTAACCTTTCTACCCACTCGCTATCTTTTGCGCTACTGCTCACTAGAATTCTAGTGTCTATACTTTCATGACATTCTTCTATTGAATTTAATCTTGCTAGACGTAATTGTTTTCTTGCACTGTCTAATTCTATTTCAATTTTATCTAATTCTGCTTGCGTTTCCTCTAAACAAATTTTTAAAGAAAACTTATTAAGTTCATTTAAGCAACGGTCAAAATCTAGTTGCGCTGCTTGCAATTTTTGTTTTAATAATTGTTGTCGTTCTTCTAAATGAAGAATTTCTTGATTTAAACGATTTGCTAAATGAGATGAGCTTTCTGCAAACATACGATTTAATCACTCGTTTTAGTTTCAAATTCACATAAATCTTTTACAACGCATTGCCCACATTTAGGACGACGCGCAATGCACACATAACGACCGTGTAAAATTAACCAATGATGCGCATCTTGTTTAAAACAGTCAGGCACAATTTTTAATAAATTTTGCTCAACTTCTAAAACATTTTCGCCTTTTGCTAAACCTGTGCGATTTGCAAGACGGAAAATATGTGTATCAACCGCAATTGTGGGTTGTCCAAAAGCGGTGTTTAAAATCACATTCGCAGTTTTACGCCCCACGCCCGCCAAAGCTTCTAATTGTGCACGTTGATGAGGCACATTACTTTGATATAAGTCTATTAATTGGCGACAAGTCAAAATAATATTACGCGCTTTTGAATTAAATAAACCAATGGTTTTAATATAGGGTTTCAAACCTTCTTCACCCAGCGCATAAATCGCTTCAGGTGTATTGGCAACTTGAAATAATTTTTCTGTGGCTTTATTAACACTCACATCGGTTGCTTGAGCAGATAAAATCACAGCAATTAATAATTCAAAGGTAGAATTATAATGCAATTCAGTGGTGGGATGAGGACGTTGCGCTTGTAAACGGGTAAAAAATTGATAGCAATTTTCAGGGGTCATGAATTGTTCAAATAAAAGGCAATATAAGGAAAATCATGTGATTTTCCTTATAAATTGAGCGAGATAAAAACGGTTGTTTTGCTTAAGCAACTTCTACTAAATATGGTAGATTTAAAAATTCAACTTGATTTTTACCTACCATTAAAGACACTTGTTCTGCTTGTTCAATTTGTACAACGGCTAACCCTAAAGCCTGCCCGTCTTGCGTAGCAACCACATTGACGATTTTACCCACACTTTGCGCTTCAGGGTGATTCACAGGATAAAGATTATCACCCACTAATGGCGCACTATCTCCTTGTAATTTCACTAAATACATGCGGCGTTTTAGTGAACCTAAATACTGCATCCGCGCCACAATTTCCTGTCCAGCGTAGCAGCCTTTTTTGAAGTTAATGCCGTTTAACACTTGGAAATTAACCATTTGTGGCACAAATTCATCTACCGTAGCGGGTAAAATATGCGGTACGCCCGCTAAAATTTCTAACAATTCCCAGCCTGTTTGTCCAACGGGAGTTAATTTGAGCGTGTTCCATAAATTTTCCATTGCCGCGCTCGCGCCAAAAACGATAACGCGGGGCAAATGCACACCGTTTTCAGTCACTGCATCTTCAATACGCATGATAATAAAATCAGCATGATGCACACAGCCATAGTGTTCCGTTGGAATTGTAACGTCTAATACTTTTTCTAAATGTCCTAAAGCTTCTACGCCCGCAATCCCTAAACGCACTACGCTATCGCTGACATCGGTTAACGTTACCGCAGACCGCAGGACGAACATCCGCAAGCGTTTTAATACGTTTTCTAATAATAATTTAGGCAGGATTAAATAATAACCTTCCGCCGCCGCTAATAAACGAAAATTGACTAAAATCCGTCCTTTAGCACTACACCACGCGCCTAATTGTCCTTTTTCTGTTTTTACATGACGCACATCATTTGTGAATTGTCCTTGCAGAAATTTTTCAGCATCTGCGCCAACAATATGCAAAACTGCGAATTGTGACAAATCACTGCAAATATTTTGCGTTAATACCGTTGCAGCTTCATTGAGATTGCCAAAATGTTGCACGGTGGTATCTGCTGTAAAAACAGCCCCTTGTTGGGTTAAAAAGCTTTTCCAATGTTCTGTCATAATTAAAGAAATTTTTAAAAGGTGAAAAAAGACTTTCTTTTAAACAAATGAAGAAAGAACCGAGTTTTAAAACTTCGTTAAACGATAAGAATGAATTTGTTGCCATGCTTGTGCAATCGCCTGTTTAGGCGTTAATTGCAAAGCAAATAAAGGTTTAAAAATGTGTTCAATTTCTTGTGCCCGCATACTAACATTTTCATTGTCTAGTTGCTGACATATTTCATCAATCCAACGTAAATAAGTTAAACGTGACATTATCTATTCCTATGAATCAATTTCTTTTAAACTTTTAATAACTTTCAAATAATTGACGCGCTCATAAATAGAAGGGTCTTGTTGTTGTTGTTGGCTCATTAATCCCCGAATTTGATTAACAGATTCATAATCATGTTGTTCTAACCAACGTTCTAAACCGAATCGCATAATTTTGATAATTTCATAACCATTTTTAAAAATTGCGGAGGTAGTCATTACAACATCTGCGCCTGCAAGTAGGTATTTCACAATTTCAGTTGCACTATGTACGCCTGTTGTAGCCGCTAAAGAAGCTTTTAACTTACCATATAAAATTGCTATCCATAATAAAGGTAAGCGAATTTCTTGAGGTGTACTTAATTGTAAAGTAGAAAGTAATGCTAAATTATTAATATCAAAATCGGGTTGATAAAAACGGTTAAACATCACTAGGCCATTTGCACCTTCATCATCAAACCGTTTAGCAATATTTCCCATTGCACTAAAAAAGGGGCTTAGTTTTAATGAAACTGGGATAGAAACGGTAGATTTTACTTCTTTTAAAATAGATAAATACCGTTGCTCTATTTCTGCACCACTGATAGTTAAATCAGTAGGAATAAAGAAAATATTGAGTTCTAACGCTTTTGCACCTGCTTGTTCAATACTTTTTGCACATTCTACCCAGCCTGCATTTGTCGTTCCATTTAAACTTCCAATAATGGGAATATCAACCGCGCGAGAAGCTTGTTCAATTAAAGTTAAATAGTCTTCCATGTGTGAGGAACTTAAATTAGCATCCTCACTATTAAATGAAGGTAGCCAATAACCTTGATGATTTCCGAGTAGATACGCAATATCTTGACGAATTTGTTCTTCAAATAAAGAAAATAAAACAACTCCTGCCGCTCCCGCATCTTCACATTCTTTAATATTTTCTAATTTACGACTTAAAGAAGAAGCAGAAATTAAAATTGGATTCTTTAAAGTTAATCCCATGTATTGCGTAGATAAGTTCATTTTGTTTTTCTTTATATTAGTTAAAAATAAGAGCAAGCTTTAAATGATAAATTTCTTTTCATAAGTTTTAAAGCCGCCTAGAATGTCAATAATATCACGCGCTGCATCGGCTTTACGTCGACGTTCAGCGGGAATGTCATTGCCAGAGATGTCTTCAACTTCGCCCCAACAAGCAAACGCATGTTCTAATACGGTTAATCCTCGCGGTGAATGTTGTTTTGTATCAATCCCTTTTGCTAAGAGCAATTTTACATTTTGCAATGAATAGGCAGAGATTGCAGCGAAGATGGGCGTGTAGCCTTCTTTATCTGGCATGTTAACATCTACCCCTTGTTCAAACAAATATTCCATCACTGCGGAGGAATGAATACAAGAAGCGGCGTGAAATAATGCACGGGAGTTATAAATATCCGCGCCTTTTTTAATAAGAAAATCCACTAAATCAACTTTGCCCTCGCGGGCTGCTTGTCCCAATGGCATTAAACGATGTGCATCTGCGATATGTAAGTTTGCGTGATGTTCTACTAATAACGTTGTTAAACTTAAATGATTATTTTCAATAGCTAAATGTAAAGGCGTTTGTTTCTTTGCATTTAAGGTAAGTTGATTAATATTGGCATGGTATTGAATAAGCAATTCAGCTAATTCTTTTAAATCTATTTCTTTAATTGGATTTTGTTGTTGACCGACAACATGATAATCACAAATATAATGCAAAGCACTAAAACCAGGGTCGCGGTCTTGTAAATTAGGATTTGCATTTTTTTCAAGCAAAATTTTAAAGGTTTTTTTATCTTTCTTATATCGAGCAGCTAATAATAAAGGTGTTCTGCCATGATTTGTTGCACTTGAATTTTTAGACGCAATTAACGCATTGACATCAGCACCCATCTCTAATAAGACTTGAACTAAATCCGCCGCGCCTTGATGCGCGGCTAAATGTAAAGGCGTTTCGCCGTCTTCATTGGCAATGCGCCAATCCGCCTGATTTTCTAGTAATAAGCGTAAAGTATCACGTTGTCGCCGTTTATACTCCAGAAGTTGTTCTGGGTTGGCGTGCATCGCATGAATGTCGCCGTGTGTGGCAAAATGTAAAGGCGTTTGCTCTTTATACAAGGCATTTACTTCTGCGCCGTGTTTAAGTAATGCTGCAACAATTTCTTTACGCGCGAATTCCGCCGCGACATGTAACAAAGTACAATCATCCCAATTATGACAAAGCGCGTAACGTGGATTAAAATTTAAATACTCTTCAATTTTGGCAAGATTTCCTTGCTTTGCCGCACTTAAGGCTTCTAAAAAAGTATAAGGCGGTGTATCTAAACTGGCGGGCGATAATTCATCAATCAGAGTCTCAGCCTTTTTAGGAGATTCTTCAGTATGAATTAGGGTTTTGAGTGTGTTAAACAGTCCCATGTTCGTTCCTTGAAGCATATCTAATGACGCTATGATAATGATGTTGGTGGTTTTTCAAGCAATATGGCTATATTCTTTTTTTAATTCAAGTATAGATGGATTTATCTAACTTTGAATAGGATTTATCGCGTGCTTGAAAATGCCCCTTGTCATAACGTGTTTGACGCTGAGACTAAAATGTCAGTTTTAATACAATCGCTTCCTTGAAGACGATTTAATAATATCGTCTCTGTATCATAGTTAATTCATTTAGTTGGGTCTGCTAGACTTTGCTTTTAGAGTTGCAATCGCTTGAATAAATGCGGTAGTGCAAAAATTGGTGCACTTTTGCGTGGTAAATGCTTTTGTGACATCAAGACGGTTTTGCTAAAATGCAAAAGCGATAATGCACAAGGACAGAATATGTACTGGGCAGATATTTTTCTCCTAAGTTTTATAGCAAGCTCTGCTTTGCTGGGTGCGTTTCAAGGTTTACGCGAAACCTTGTTATCATTAGCAGCGTGGACAGTAGCATTTGGCATTGCCTTATTATTTATGGGTAAATTTGCCCTATTGCTAACGCCTTTTATGGTGTTTGAAACGATGCGTTTAAGCATTGCATTTATCAGTTTATTTGTAGTGACTTTAGCGTTGGCGCAATGGATTAATGGCTTATATCTTTATACACTTTATTTGCGGGCGGATTCATGGATAGACCGCCTATTCGCATTTTTGATGGGATGCGGACGCGGCATAATTGTCGCTTTGGTGCTAGTTTTTATTGCACAATGGACAGTTTTACCGCATAAAACAGGGTGGCAAACTGCTTATTTATTGCCATTGTTTCAGCATATCAACGAATTTCTTTGGTCTCATTTGCATTATTAATTTGATAAAACTAGGCTTTAAACAGTTAAAGCGTTTACTTGCTTTAATCTTGTTTTTTATTTGAATGATAATTCAATCAATAGAGTTAGTTTTTTCAGTTTAAACATTATTTTTTTATACGAACTCAACAAATTTTGTAAAAAACAAAATTAATTAATTTAAAATTTGAAACTATTTTTCAAAATCATAAACTTAGTTTTACATTAATTTAGCGTATTACTTTTTTTTCATGTGACGCAGGGAACAAAATAATTCAAGTAATTTATTTGCCGAATTCGGATTAAAATACAAAATAATAATTGATTTTTCATTTACAATTTTTAACACTTTATTTTTAAATAACAAAAATAAAGCTTTATTAGCATGTTTTGACAGCGGAGACAGGTATGTGTGGCATTATTGGGATTGTGGCTAAATCTAGCGTCAACCAAGCGTTGTACGATGGGTTAACCGTTTTACAACATCGCGGACAAGATGCCGCTGGTATTGTAACGTGTGACAATGACCGCTTATATTTGCGCAAAGACAATGGTTTAGTGCGTGATGTGTTCCATACACGCCACATGGTGCAATTACCTGGTAATATGGGGATTGGACATGTGCGCTACCCAACGGCTGGCTGTTCTTCTACCGCAGAAGCGCAACCATTTTATGTAAATACACCTTACGGGATTACTTTAGCCCATAACGGCAACTTAACGAATGCAGATTCTTTGAAAAAAGACTTATTTCGGGAAGATTTACGCCACATGAATACTAATTCAGACTCAGAAGTGTTGTTAAACGTTTTTGCGCACGAATTATTAAAAATGGGCAAATTCCATTTAGATGAAGAAGATATTTTTACCGCCGTGCGCGAAGTACACCGCCGCTGTCGGGGCGCGTATGCCGTTGTTGCGATGGTAACAGGATATGGTCTTGTCGCATTCCGCGACCCGTATGGCATTCGTCCCTTGGTGTTAGGCAAACGCGAAACGCCTGAAGGTTTAGAATACGCAGTATCTTCTGAAAGTGTGGCATTAGATGTATTAGGCTTTGATTTAATTAAAGATATTCAACCAGGTGAAGCGGTTTGTATTACTGAACAAGGACGTTTATTTGTACGACAATGTGCAGATACGCCAGTTATGGCACCTTGTATTTTTGAATTGGTCTATTTAGCCCGTCCTGATTCTTTTATGGATGGCGTTTCTGTTTATAAAGCCCGTTTACGAATGGGGAAAGCCTTAGCACGGAAAATTTTACGGTTATATCCCGCCCATGATATTGACGTAGTGATTCCTATTCCAGACACTGGACGTACATCGGCTTTACCCTTAGCCCATGTTTTGAATCGTAAATATCGCGAAGGTTTTGTAAAAAATCGTTATATTCCCAGAACATTTATTATGCCTGGGCAATCTCAACGTAAAAGCTCTTTACGGCAAAAACTCAATACTATTCGTTTAGAATTTGAAGACAAAAACGTATTATTAGTCGACGACTCTATTGTACGCGGCAATACATCCAAGCAAATTGTGCAAATGGCACGCGATGCAGGTGCACGCAAAGTATATTTTGCCTCTGCCGCGCCACCAGTGCGTTACGCCAACGTATATGGCATTGACATGCCAACTGCGGAAGAATTGATTGCCCACAATCGCACAGAAGAAGAAGTCGCCAAAATGATTGGTGCGGATTGGGTTGTTTACCAAGATTTAGACGACTTAATTGCCTGTGCACGCAAAGGCAACAAGAGCATCAAACGCTTTGATGTCTCCTGTTTCACTGGCGAATACATCACTGGCGACGTTGACCAAGGCTATTTAGACTACATCAGCGCATTACGCAATGATGGTGCGAAAGCCAAAAACAAATCTACTGGCGAAGTAATTGACTTGCGTAATACAGTATAAACGCACGCTTTAAAATTTAAGATTGCGGTTTATTTTGTGAAATTAAAGCCAAACGTACACTCTTTAAAATTAACAAAATAAACGGCAATCCGTGCATAAACAAATCAAAAATATCAATGGGTTTATGTAATGTGCCTGCCCATAGCATCTTCAATTTTTCCAATACATGCGGTTCAGGGATAAAAGGAGCAAGTCCTACCGTTAAACACGCAATTATCACAATTTCCCAAGAAATATAATCAAGCCCATTTACGGCTTTAGTAAAGAAATTCGAGACAGCCATTTTTTGACCCTAAGTAACGTTAAAAGTTAAGAAATTTCACCCGCGTTGTTTCACTTTTGCTATATCACTGAACTAATCATGTTATCTCATCAAGAACTCTCGCATTTTATTCGCACGATTATTCCTTTTGCACATCAACTTGCAGATGCTAGTGGTGTTGTTGCTCGTCGTTATTTTCGCACCCCTGTACAAGTAGATGATAAAAATGACCAAAGCCCTGTGACGATTGCCGACCGCAGCATTGAACAAACTTTACGCAGCATGTTACATCAACATTATCCTACTCATGGGATTTACGGTGAAGAGTTTGGTTCGGAAAAGCTCACGGCTGATTTTATTTGGGTGATTGACCCGATTGATGGTACAAAATCTTTTATTACGGGCAAGCCTTTATTTGGAACATTGATTGCGCTGACATATCAAAACCGTCCTATTTTGGGAGTTTTAGACCAACCTATTTTACAAGAACGCTGGATAGGCGGTTTAGGATTTCCAACGCAATTAAATGGTAGCACTTTAAAAGTGCGCACTTGCCCGAGTTTATCACTTGCTGCTTTATATGCGACTACGCCGCACATGTTTGAAGGGCAAGATTTTGACCGGTTTGAGCGCGTCCGCAAGCAAGCAAAGTTTCCACTTTATGGATGCGATTGTTATGCTTACGGTTTACTATCTGCGGGATTAGTGGATATGGTGATTGAAGCGTCATTAAAGCCATACGATTACTGCGCTCTTGTGCCGATTATTGAGAATGCGGGCGGTATTATTACTGACTGGCAGGGTCAACCACTTACTTTATATTCAGATGGTAGAGTGCTTGCTGCTGGGGATGTTGCTTGTCATGCTGAAGCTTTGAAATATTTGAAAGAATAGCTATTTCTGAACTGCAACATTGTAAGAATTAAGCGTTTGTAGGGTGGAATAGCAAAGCGTATTCCACCGTGAAATTCCGCTAAAGCTGAGTAAAAACGGCTTATAAAAAACAAGGTGGAATACGCTTTGCTATTCCACCCTACAGCAATAATTTTAAAAAATATTTTTTTATAATTGCGTAAATTGCGATAATTAAGAAAATTGTGGTTCAGACAAATCTCCCCGCGCATGTAACGCCAGCCAAAGCGTGGGCTGTGTCGTATCCGTCCATTCAACGCGATGCCGACAGCCCGCTGGAATCAAAACATAATCCCCCACATTTAACCGATATTCTGCATGTTCAAAGCGTAAAATTGCACTGCCTTGCAATACAATAACCCATTCCTCATGCGCTTGCTCGTACCATTCATCGACGGGTGTGCTTTGACCAGTAGAAATAATCCGCTCTAATAAAAAATGCGCATTTTTCCACACGGGTTCAAATAATTCTTGCTCTGATTTTTGAGGAACTTGATTAAAGAAATTCTCAATTTTCATATTACCTCAAAATTAAGCATTAAATGCTTTAATAACACTATAAACTATCAAAAAAAGACCCACTAAAAACATAATAGAAAAAGCTTGCTTTGTCTGAACTTCAACTTTCTCATAAGATTTCCTAAGCTCCTCCAATTGCTCCTGCGACATTTCAGCGTAATTTATCGCTTTATTGTGATTTTTTTTAGACACTTTAAAAGCAATATAAAAAACACAAATCACAATAATAAAAACAGCTATTTGTACCAATGAAAAAGACGACCCAGAATGACTATGTTTTTGTTGATAATCTATCGCCAAACTTAACCCAATAAAAACAGCAACTAAATTGAGCAAAATAATAAACACATATTTAAAAAACACTAAAATTTTCTCAAACATAAACTATCCCACCGTCAATTTTAAAAACGCCTCCGCCAACGTTTTCTCCCCCGTCTGCGTTAATAATAATGACGGTGCACCTTCCAATAATTTCCGCCCTTGATGCAAAATAATCACTCTATCCGCCCGCTCGGCTTCTTCTACTAAATGCGTCGTCCACAACACACCTAAACCCTGAGTTGCACACAATTGATGCACATAATCCAACAACATTCGCCGTGACGCGGGGTCAAGTCCCACCGTCGCCTCATCCATTAACAAAATAGAAGGACGATGCAATAACGCCCGCGCCAACTCCACCCGCCGCCGATTGCCGCCGCTCAACTTGCCGCAGTTCACATGCAGTTGTTCTAATAATCCCACTCTGTCCAATTCTTCAGTAATCCGTTGATTTAACAACGAACCCATTCCATGCAAGCGTCCATGAAATAACAAATTTGCCCGCACAGACATCGATAAATCTAAAGTCGGTTGCTGAAATACAATCCCTAATTGTGCTAAACAAGGAATCGGATTAGCACAAATATCTTGTTCATTAATCTGAATTTTTCCAGAATCTGCGACAAATAAACCACTCAATAACTGAAATAAGGTACTTTTCCCCGCGCCATTCAATCCCAACAACGCCACAAATTCACCCCGTGCGACTGACAAGGATAAAGCTTTTAAGGCATTGACTTTGCCATAACTTTTACTAACAGCATCGACATTTAAGACAATTTGTGACATAAAAACCCCATACACCCCAAAAAATGATAATGAACCGCTATACTTTAAAATTTCTCAGCTATCCGACTTATTCCAAACTATGCGCTACGATTTTGACCAAATAATTGACCGTCGGCAAACAAACAGTATCAAATGGCGACGTTACGATGAAAATACACTCCCACTGTGGGTTGCTGATATGGATTTTACTGTGCCCACGCCGATTACAGAAGCTTTACAAAACCATGTTTCACATGGAATTTTTGGCTATGGTACAGAATCACTTGATTTAAAAGAACTCATTTGTGAGCGTTTATGGCAATTTTATCAATGGCGCGTCACGCCTGAGCAAATTTTTTTGATGCCTGGCGTGGTGTGCGGTCTAAATGCCGTCTGCCGCGCAATTGGGCAAAAAGGCGATAATATTCTAGTACAAACGCCGATTTATCCGCCGTTTTTATCTGCGCCGTCTAATCAATTTCGTGAATTAAATCCAGTCACTTTAATGCCGACTTTAAAACAAGAAAACATTTTAGACTATCAAATTGATTTTGATTTATTTGAATCTGCAATTGATATACAAACAAATTTGTTTTTATTGTGCAATCCTCATAATCCCGTCGGACGCAAATTTAATCGTGAAGAATTGCTTAAACTTGCCGATATTTGTTTAAAAAATGATATTGTCATTTGCTCAGATGAAATTCATTGTGATTTAGTCTTAGATGATAAACCGCATTTACCGATTGCTACTTTATCGCCTGAAATTGCGCAACGTTGTATCAGTTTATTTGCACCGAGTAAAACCTTTAATATTCCCGCTTTATATTGTAGCTTTGCCGTCATTCAAAACCCTGATTTAATGAAACAAGTTAAAATGGCAGGCGCGGGCTTAGTGCCAGAAGTGAATGTTTTAGGTATTACCGCCACTCTTGCTGCGTATCGGGAATGTGAAGATTGGCGACAAGCTTTATTAGCCTATTTAAAAGAAAATCGGGAGTTTGTTACTCAGTTTCTTAAAAAGAATTTGCCACAATTTCCTTTTACCATTCCAGAAGCAACTTATTTAACGTGGATTGATTGCCGTCCTTTGTTAGAAGAAAAATCGCCTTATCATTTCTTTTTAGAAAATGCTAAAGTGGCTTTAAATGATGGCAATACTTTTGGTTTAGGCGGTAACGGTTTTGTGCGTTTAAATTTTGGCTGTCCCCGTTCCATTTTAACTGAAGCATTAGAACGCATGGCAAAAGCAGTGGAAAAATATCATGGTTAAATTCTCTTTAAAAGCAATGCTCAGTTTAATGCTAATAAATTGCTTATTACTCAGTGCTTGTGGACAAAAAGGCGATTTAGTACGCCCTGCCGAAGCAAAAGCCCAAGCTGAAGCTGAGGCAAAAGCAAAACAACAAAAAGCACAGAATAAATAATCATAACTTTTTTAAACAAGGTTCTTTAATATGTCTTTTAATTATCAAGACGGAATTTTATTTGCTGAAAACGTCAATTTAGTTACGCTTGCGCAACAATATGGTACGCCTTGCTATGTGTATTCACAAACCGCGATTGAACAACAATGGCAAGCTTTTGATGATAATTTAAAACATCGTCCGCATTTAATTTGTTATGCCGTCAAAGCCAATTCCAATTTATCCGTTTTGCGCTGTTTGGCACAATTAGGCTCAGGGTTTGACATCGTTTCTGGTGGCGAGTTGGAGCGGGTGTTACGCGCGGGCGGGCAAGCCAATAAAATCGTTTTTTCAGGCGTGGGCAAAACCAGTGCGGAAATCGAGCGGGCGTTAACGGTCGGTATTCGCTGTTTTAATGTGGAATCTGAAGCGGAATTATTGCGCATCAATCAAATTGCTGGACATATGCAGAAACGTGCACCGATTTCATTCCGCGTGAATCCAGATGTCGACGCAAAAACTCATCCTTATATTTCTACAGGTTTGAAACAAAACAAGTTTGGGGTGGATATTCAAGACGCGCCACGTTTGTATCAATTGGCAAAAAGTTTAGAAAATATTGAAATTATGGGCGTAGATTGTCATATTGGCTCGCAATTGACTGAAACAACACCTTTTAAAGATGCGTTAGTGCGGGTTTTAGCTTTAATTGAGCAATTAAAACAATGTGATATTCATTTACATCATATTGATTTCGGCGGCGGTTTAGGTGTGCGCTATCGTGAAGAAAATCCGCCGTCAATTGCGGCTTATATTGCGGATATTGAAAGCATTTTAGGCGGACATGATTACGAATTACTGCTTGAACCAGGGCGGGCAATTGTTGCTAATGCAGGGATTTTATTAACTACAGTAGAATATTTAAAAAATACGCCTGAAAAGAATTTTGCAGTGATTGACGCGGCAATGAATGATTTAATTCGTCCTGCGTTATATTCTGCGTGGCAAAATATTGTACCTGTGCAACCGCGTAGTGATATGACTGAAAATGTTTATGATTTAGTCGGTGCAGTATGTGAAACTGGCGATTTTCTCGGCAAAGACCGCTCGCTTGCACTTCAAGCTGGCGACATTTTAGCCGTCTTGTCTGCGGGCGCATACGGTTTTACCATGAGTTCCAATTACAACACCCGCCCCCGCGCGGCTGAGGTGATGGTATCAGGTAGCGAAGTAAAATTAGTGCGGCGGCGGGAAACTTTAGAGGATTTATTAAGTTTGGAAAGTTAACTCAAGTTTGGTGAGAGATTCAAACGAAAATAAAGACCTACTAGGTTTTTAAAACCTAGTAGGTCTGTCGGTATGGATTTAAAGGACTACTAATCCTAACGCCTCATTGAATTTAAAATTTTTATTCGCCGAAAATGAGTTTAATTATCACGATAAATAGCGTTTAAGTTGAGAAAATTTAATTAAATGTGTAATTTTGGTTCAGACAGAAAAACAGATAAAAATAGAAATTGCGCATTTCTATTTTCTTAAAAAAATCATCAATCCCACTGAAAAATTTAATAAAATACTTTTCTCATTCTCAGCTTAGACTGAATAATGCAAGCCTCATTCCCTAAAAATATTTCGTTTTGCTTCTTTTCCCGCCAAAAAATTCCCTGCCAAACATGAAATTTATACAAAATTGTCATACTGTCTCTTTAATCACGAAAAATTATTTGTTATAGTTCGCATGTTGTAGAGAGACTTGTGTAACTCATTGTTTTGTCACAAAAATGTGACAGTTACACAAAATGTTACAAAAACGATACACCAGAAGAGGAGCTATTCAAATGGAAAAAACAACTTTATCTCGCCTCGTTGCAGGGGTGATGGGCGTTGCTTGCGCATTAACTGCTGTCCCTAGCCATGCGGTTGTGATGGTTGGCGGAAACGACGGTTGGGAAGTTAGCTTTGACGGTAGCGTCAATGCTTTCGTTGTGAGTGAAAATCCTGATGCTAAACCTGTGAACACCGTCGGCGGCACAATCGCAGACGACCAAGATTCAACCCGCGTTCGCACTGGTTTATTACCCGCCGTGTTTGCTTTCAATGTTCGCTCCCCCGTTGTCAACGGCTTACGCGGTAGTGCACGGATTGGTTTCTATCCTCAAATTCAAAACGCCAAAACCCGCAACCAATTCGGCTCACAAGTCGACTTCCGTGAAGCTTTCTTTAAAGTAGAAGGCAACTTCGGTGAAGTGCAAATGGGTCGCGCCTTAAGCTTATTCCAAGGCAAAAACTTATTAACTGACATGACCTTATTCGGCGTAGGCGTACAAGGTGGCGTAGATGGCGGCGGTACAACTTTAGGTCGTATCGGTTACGGCTATGTTTATCCCCAATTTAACGCCAGCATTCGTTATACCACAGCGGACTATAGTGGTTTCAAAGCTTCCGTTGGGATTTTTGACCCCAGCAAAATTGCGGGTAGTGGGATGGAAGCAAGCGTTACTGATATGCCAGGGATTGAAGGCGAAATTTCTTATGCCAGCAAAATTGCGGGTGGCAAAGTGTTAGCATGGCTTAACGCTATGAGCCAAAGTGCTGAATTTGATGGCGGTGACAGTGTACGCGCCACAGGTTTTGCGGGTGGGATTTCCTATGAAATGGATATGGGCTTAGGTTTAATGCTTTCCGGCTATAGCGGACAAGCTTTAGGCTCTACTTTAATGTTAGATTCTGATTCTTTAGATGGATTAGGTGAAGAACGCGACAATTTTGGTTTCATCGCACAAGCGACTTATACGATTGGTTCAACTAAAATCGGTTTAAGTTATGGTGAAAGTAACGCAGATGAAACAGCCTATGACACATTGTTGCGTGTAACAGAAGGCACACGTCAAATTGATAAACAAAGTTCAATTACTTTAGGGGTTTATCATGATGTGAACAAATGGTTAAAGATTGCGGCTGAATACTCACGCATTGAAAATGAATGGTATGGTAGCGGCGACAGTCAAAAATCTAATGCAATTGCATTAGGTACATTCTTTATGTGGTAAATTAGTATTTGATGTATTCAATAGAATCGGAACATTGCACGCTCCCTCTCTGACTTTTCCCTCATTGCGTCAGTGTTTCGTTTTATTGAATATGTGTTGTTTGTTAAATGTTACACACTATCTTCAATATTGCTTAACTTTTTTCTCTAAGCATTTTAATTAAAATACGTTCAGCCTCTTTTATATCTGCACTTTGGTTGGGATTAGATTTTTTTCCAAGACAGGCAACTAAAATTTTTTCAGTCCTTTCATAAAAATAAACTCTTAAAGCCGTCGGTGAGTAAACCCTCAACTCGTAAATTCTGATATTATCTTTTACATTATCAGGGGTTACATCTTTTACCATATTGCCATCTGGCAAAAAATTAGGTGTAGAATTTTCATTTTTAGCGCGGGCAAATAAATCAATAATTGATTGTCGTTCGTTTTTTTCCAATTTTTCAAATTCACTTTTAAATTTACCTGAACAGCGAGCATTCAATAATTGCTCCAGTTGCTCAAATAAATCCATTCCCTTAAAGATTTCAGTTTCAATATAGGCTTTAATAAATGCTGCATTATGCTCAATTTGAGACTGATTTTTTCTACAAAATAAATTTTTAATGCTTAATACATCATTACCATCTTTTTTATTAAGCAGTTTTAAATCATTGTCTTTTAATTCTTCATGCAAAGCAATACTAAATAATAATCCTTGTACAGAAGCAATTTGAGCAAGATATAGCGTTTTTATTTCTTGTTGTTCAATAAAGAAAATATACTCTTTTTCTAATAAATCCTCATTGATTATACAAAAATTTTCTATAGGATATTTAGTGAAATAATTATAAGCCATTCTCTTTAAAGAAGGGTCTGTTAACTCATTAATAGCTTGGGCAAGCGAAAATTCACCTAATGAAAGTTCGGTAGGTAGTTTTTCTGTGATGATATTTTTTTCAACTTTAAGTTTATCATCGTCAATTAAACTTTTATAAGCAAGTAATGTTTGAGAAAAGTAAGTGTTAAACAAGGTGAGATTTGAACAATGTAATAATAGTTCGCTATTAAAGAAGAAAGTGTACATTATTAGAGAATATTAAAGAAGTTTACGCGCATTAATTTCGAATTGGTCAAAAAAGCCTTGAGGGCAGTTATCCATTCTACCATTTTCATCAATTTTAATTTCTTGAACTTCAGTATTTAATTTTTCATTTAATTCAAACCAGTAAACTTTAAGGATTTCGTGAAAGTTTGTTTTACTATTTTTAGTATAAATACGAATTGCATCAAATAAATGGTCACTATGTGTTTCAATTATAATCTGTGTATTAATGGCTTTACCTGCTTCTGCGCATAAAGCAATGAGTTTTGCTATCTCTGTTTGTCCACGCGGATGTAAATGCGCTTCAGGATTTTCTATCATAACAATACAATTCGGTGTAATACTTGCTAATAATAAAGCCACAATAACAGGTAAAGTGTAACTTAAACCAAATCCAACATTTTTTGCTCTAAATCCATTAAAAGTTGCAAAAGCAGTATCACTCAGTTTTTGCAAATGAAAATCAAATTTAACATTAGGTGAAATTAGTTTTAACCAAGCTTCTAAGTTATAATAAAAAGTATCACCTTGAGCGTTTGGATGTTTTACTAAATCAGGTAAAAGTTGTTCTGCATTTTTCTCAATACATTTAAAAACATTTTCTCCTTTTTTACCTAAATCAAAATTATTGCCTGCAAAGGTTGGTATAAATAATTCAGACCCAAAACGGTCGGCTGAAATATAAATGAGTTTTGGAAATTGATAACGTTGTTGAATATTATCTTGTAAAGGAATTTTAAAAATATAGTCATTATCAACTATTGCCGTAATTTCCACAGTTTGACAATATCGGTTTTTAAGCTCTTGTATATCGCCATGCCCTTCTAACAAGTATTCTTGTTGTTTAGCCATTTTCTCTAACATTAATAATGCTTGAATAACACTACTTTTACCACAGCTATTTAAACCTGTAAGCAAAGTTAAATATCC
>JACCEE011787975.1_pt1 | contig 19901 bp, 13 predicted proteins | sample 7449931 | NCBI WGS metagenome assembly JACCEE01 (sample SAMN15323457, study PRJNA562643) | freshwater metagenome | isolation source: river surface water | place: USA:Blue River Watershed | collected 2017-08-19 | reverse complement strand
TTGTCGGCCTGCATGACATTCCCATGCGCCACGGCCTGACCATGGGCGAGCTGGCCCTGCTCTGCAACCGCGAGATGGGCATTCATGCTGACCTTGAGGTGATAAAAATGCAAGGCTGGACGCGGGAGATGTTCTTCAGCGGCACCAGCCTGCCTTGGTTTTTTCCCTCGCCGAACATGCCCAGCCCGCTGACCGCGCTGGTCTATCCCGGCCAAGTGATCTGGGAAGGCACCAATGTGTCCGAGGGGCGGGGCACCACCCTGCCGTTCGAGCTGGTCGGCGCGCCCTTCATCAGGCCGCAGGACGTGCTGCAGCGGCTGGCCCGCACTGAGCTGCCCGGCTGCGTCCTCCGCCCGCTAGTCTTTGAGCCGACTTCCGGCAAGTGGGCGGGGCAGCCTTGCGCTGGCTTTCATGTCCATGTCACGGAGCCGGGCCGCTTCCTGTCATACCGCCTCAGCCTTGCCCTGCTGGAGGCGCTGCTGCATCTCCATCCGCAGGATTTCGCTTGGAAGCAGCCGCCGTATGAGTATGAATACGAAAAGCTGCCGATAGACCTGATTCTTGGCAGCAGTGCCGTGCGCGAGGCTTTAGAGAACGGCGCGGAAATCATCGAGCTGGAGCGGTCGTGGCAGGAGGTTTTGGCCGCCTTTGAGGAGCGGCGGCAGGAGGTTTTGCTGTATCCCGTTCAGTAACAACAGCAGGAGTAAAGAAAAAAACAACCGCCCAAAAAAAATTTGCTTTTTAGCAGATAGTATGCTATATGTGTTGGAAAGGTTTCCTTCCGTTAACTTAGAGGTAAATTAAAAAGAAAGGTGAATCGTCATGAGTACGAAGATGTTTGATCAGCCAATAGACTGCTTGAAAGAAAAAGGCAAAGAGCTTGAAGGTAAAATCAAAGCCCTTGAAGATAAAATCAAAGAGGAACAGAGAGAGTTAACATCTGAAAAGATAGACAGTGATGAATATACTAATAGATTAGAAGAAAAAAGAAAGGAGATCGAAAAAATAAGAGGTGAAAAATCTTTTATGCCATGCGAGCTTAAGAGAAAAGCGCATGAGCTTCATAAGCTTTTGCTTTGCTATCGCAAATTACATGTATGCGTTTTGCAAAAAAAACAGCGCGTATCTATGCTGACTGATCAGGTTGAATTATTTGGAGTGCAAAGCAAAAGGGCCAGTGAGCAGCTCAAGAAAATACAAGATGGTTTAAAAAGTTTCGGTAAGATTATTGATGCTCATTATGAGAGGGTAGCTCAAGAGAAACTACTGCAGAAAATATCTGAGGATGCTAAGTTGTTGATAGCATATTACGCTGTAGATAAGCCATGCACTGGAGATGAATTAAGTGATGAGAAATTCTCTATTTTTAAAAAAGCAAAAGAACGGATAGAAAAAGATTTTCCAGGGAAATTCTTGGAACAAGCGAGGCGTCGGCGCAATATTTTGAGGCAGTATGATGAAGGTAAGTGTAAATCTGCCAAAACACTGCTTGTGAAGTTAAAGTTGGCATTGGGGGATCATAAAGCAATCTTTGAAAAGGCTGAGAAGGAATATAAAACTTCTCTTGATGCTGCCCAAGCAAATTATGCGAATGCAATGAAATTAATGGGTGAAATTGTCAAAAGCAAAGAAATAACCTCGGCGGAACAGTCTTGCATAAAAGAATGTTCATCTTGTAGTAGCAAGAGAAATTCAGCTTTGGAATGTGAAAAATTGCTTTATAGCTGTTTCAGAGACAAGAATAATAAGCTGATTGATTCACAATGTACAGCTATTGATAATCTTTGTAAAAGCAGGGCTGTTGCTCTGACGAAGGAATTGGAGGAAGAAGAGAAAAGCTTACAAAGAAAAAAGGAAGAGTGTAACGCTTGCTATAATATACTTGATTGCTGGGAGGCAAGTGTCCCAGAGCATATCTGGGATAATTTTATAAAATACGAAAAAGCTTTCGAGCTTTTTTATGAGGTGATTTTAACTAAAGCTGAGTTCCCTGTGTCTGAAATTAGAGATGTTTCTCCTTCTTTTTATTTGAGGACAATTCAAGAGAAAAAGGATTGTGTGGAGGCGGCATTAAGTTCATGGATCGGAGCTTGGTCCCAACAAACTCTATGTCAATTGCCGAATATGCCAACTTGCGTTAAAGATTATTTAAATGATGCTGCTATGATCTTGGAGAGGCAAATTATATATGCTGAAAAAAACAAAGAAGAAAGGGTGAGAGTCGCTTTACAGGGAGAGTCAAACACTTTCTTGGGAGAAGAATTATATAATATTATCCCGACAACTATGCCTTGTCCATGCATCCCATCTTATTCTCCAATAAATTCACCTTCAAGTGGGAATTTGATTTTTTGTTCTCAACAGTCAGCACTTTGCTCTTGTGAAGGAAACATAGATGTTGATTTCTGTGTTCACGCAGCAGCAGCCTGTGTTCAACAGGCAGCGCAGCAGCAAGGGCAAAACGCAGATACAGTCCAAGAAGATTTCTCTTCTATAGCATAACAGAGAGAAGAGGTAGTCCATTTATTATCATGTTACTCCATGCGTTAAGTATAGTTCAGGAAGAGTTTAACAGGCATATCGCAACTCAGTATAATGACGAGTCGTATTGTAAGCTTGAGATAGGGAATATTGCGGATGTTTTATCTGAGCGATCTCAAGATAGAAATAAAATTTACTTGTCTATTGTGAATATCAGAGAAGAAAAGATCCTTAAAAATGTTCAGCATCGTGCGGTCAGCACTTTGTCTATGAAAGTAAATTACGAGAGGCCTCCAGTATTTGTTAATTTTTTAGTTATGTTGTCAGCACCGCATACTGAGTACAGGAATGCTCTGCTGGCAATTGCAAGAACTATTATTTTTTTTCAGTTAAACAACGTCTTTACGCAAGATACTGTTGAACAAGCTTCAATAAATAAACAAGTAACTGACAGATTAGAAACATTCAAGTTAATTTTTGATTTATACTCCCCAAGCTTGGAGGAAGTTAATCATCTTTGGGGTACACTTGGAGGAAAACAGTATCCGTTTGTATTATACATGCTTAGGATGCTTGATTTGAAATTTAATAAAATTGACGAGAAAGATGAGGTTGTCAAGGAAATTGTTGGTAATTTTTCTATCAAGCGGTAGTAATAATGGAACACATCCAGAATAAATATGATCCGTTTTTAGAGATAAGGCTTTTTTGTCATACTAACAAAACAAGTGAAGATTTTTATAAACTATCCGAAGAAGAACGCAATAAGTGGATGTATTCTTATAGCTGTCGTCATTTTTTCACTATAATTCCTGCTGAAGAAAATGTTCTAAAAAGAAATCGAATACTTTGTAACTATACAGAACTTGGCTGCATGTTTTTAGCATCTGCGGTAGATAAATTAGAGGATGATTTGAAATTTGAATTTATTATAAAGGCGATAGATGATAAATTGCTTGAATGCTATGCCGGTAAAATTACCTCTTCTATTTCTGAAGAGGTGAAGGACGGCGTAAAAAGAAAAATATTTCGCCGTTACAAAAATATTTTTATGTATTCTGACAAATCAGAAGATTTGTCAGAAGGAGCAAGTTTGATTACTACAAAATCTCCTGCAATCAACAAAGAAAGTTCTCAGTCAAATTATAATTTTTTATTATCTGAAAGTGTTGTTGAATGCAGTATGTTGTCGCCTGAAGAAAAAAACGATACTGTTTTAGCAGATAACAGTTTATCGTCTCCAGTGTTCCCAGATGATATATTTGCATTTGTTAAGCTGACAGATATAAAGAAAATATATTTAGAACACGCAGAAAAGAAAAAACATCCTGTTTTTGAAGTAAATTTCGAGAAATCTACTAACGAAAAGAAACAAACTATTTCAGCAAATAGCAATACTGGAACGAATGGTGGTTTCTTGCAAAGAATAAAAAATTCAATAATTCGTAATTAACTTAGATTAATTGCATATTCTACAGCCTCAAAGGAGAATCATTATGGGAGCTATATACAAGACACCTGGTGTCTATATTGAAGAGATAGTCAAATTTCCTCCTTCCATTGCTCCGGTAGAAACAGCTATTCCTGCTTTTATCGGATATACAAAGAAGGCTATAAAGGAAAAAGATGATGATTTGATATTGAAACCAATGAGAATATCATCATTGGTTGATTATGAGCAGTACTTTGGCTATCCGCAAAAAGAAGAAAATATTATAGTGACGATAGAGGAAGGAGAAAAAATAAAGCGTACGGCCAAAGCATCGTTAGCACCAGAGGTACGTTCAAAGCATATTATGTATTATGCTTTGCAGCTATTTTTTGCAAATGGCGGTGGACCTTGTTATATTATTTCCGTAGGAAAATACAAAGAATTGGGTGGATCATTAGTGGCGGAGGAGCTGCGAAATGGGTTGAAGCCGTTGGAAAAAGAAGATGAGCCAACATTGATTATTTTCCCTGAATCTCAATGGCTTTCTATTGCTGATTTTAATTCTATTCATACCGAATCTCTTGCGCAATGTGCGAAGTTACAGGACCGCTTTGTCATTATGGACATGCACGGCGGCGATGATATATCTCTTTTTGATAGAGAGCCAAAGAATTATCTACAGGATGCTATCAAAAATTTTAGACAGGATGGCATCGGAATTAATGATCTTAGATATGGAGCTGTTTATTTTCCAAATATTGAAACAGTTCTTGATTTTGAGAATGACGAGGAGAAGATTGAAGTTCAAAGGAAAGTTGATGGCAAAGATGAGGGGTCTTATAAATTGAATGAATTAAAGGAGACAAACAATCAGTTATATGAAATCGCAAAAGCAGCAATCCGAGATATGCCTTGTGTAATGCCTCCAGCAGCCGCAATGGCTGGCATATACGCTTCTATTGATAACAGCCGTGGGGTTTGGAAAGCACCGGCTAATGTCAGCATCAATGCTGTTATCAAACCAGTTATTCAAATCTCTCACAAAGAGCAAGAAGATATAAATGTAGATCCAGTCGCAGGTAAATCTGTCAATGCCATCCGCAGCTTCACTGGCAAAGGCACGCTTGTTTGGGGTGCTCGGACATTAGCTGGCAACGATAATGAATGGCGATATATAAACGTTCGTCGTTTCTTTAATTTTGCTGAGGAATCTATTAAAAAGGCTACTGAGCAATTTGTTTTTGAGCCAAATGATAACCACACTTGGGTGCGTCTACAGGCCATGATTGAGAATTTCCTCACGACTCTTTGGCGGCAGGGCGCATTGCAAGGGGTAAAACCAGAACATGCCTTTTACGTTGCCGTTGGTCTCGGCAAGACTATGACGGCACTTGATATTCTGGAAGGAAGGATGATTCTTGAAATCGGCATGGCTGTAGTGCGGCCTGCTGAATTCATTATTCTCAAGTTCTCTCATAAGATGGCTGAGTCATAAAAAGGTCGTCAGTGACATGCTTGTTTAACGAATTTCATTAGGAAGAATATACCCACAAGGAGACATATCATGGCAGATGTGAAAGTCCAAGATTATCCATTACCACGTTTTCAGTTTCAAGTGCAGTGGGGTGGCGCAAAAATCAGTTTTACTGAGGTGACTGGTTTAGTGATGGAGCGTGACAAGATTGAATATCGTCATAGTAACAGTAAAGATTTTAACAAAATTGTCATGCCAGGCATGATGAAAAACAGCAACATCACTTTGAAGCGTGGTAAGTTTGAGAAGGATTTTGATTATAATACTTGGTTTGACGAAGTTGCCAATAATCGGGCAACAAAAAGGCGTGATGTGACTATTACGTTGCTTAATGAAAATCATGAACCTGTTGCAGCTTGGTCAGCAAGCCGCTGCTTTCCACTCAAGTTGACAGCACCAGATTTGAAATCAGATGCCAACGAAGCGGCGATTGAAAGCATCGAGATTGCCCATGAAGGATTGAAGATGATGAAGGTATGAGTTTTTTGTCATGAGCAGTTATTATCCTCCATGGAGTTTCTATTACAGCGTAAAGTTCAGTATCAGTGCAAATAAAGAGGATGTGAGTTTTCAGTCAGTCTCTGGCCTATCAGTGGAATATGACATGGAAGATTTTAAAGAGGGTGGTGAAAACCGTTTTGTTCATAAATTGCCTGTCCGCACTAAATATGCCGATTTGGTGCTAAAACGAGGGATGTTGAAAGATTCAAACGTCATATCTTGGTTTATGGAGGCGTTTCGCGATCGAAAATTTACACCGGCAGATATCAATATTATGCTGATGAACGAGGAGGGGCAGCCTTTACGCACATGGAATGTTGTTCATGCCATTCCCAAAAAATGGGTCGTAAGTGACTTCAATGCTAATGAAAATTCAGTGGTTATTGAAACAGTGGAGCTATCATACCGTTATTTCACGATTTAATCGTTTAGATGCCGATAGAAATCAAAGAATTGCATATTAACGTCGCTGTTAATTCAAATGCTGCAAAATCGTCTTCAGCCCCAACAGGAAGAGGTTTTTCAGTTGATGAAAAAGAAAGAAATGATTTGATAGCTGAGTGTATAGAAAGAGTATTTTATATTATTCATAACCGAAAAGAGCGCTGATGATTAGTAATAAATTAGAAAAGATGTTAATTTTAGCTTTCGAATCTTCGCGAGATGCAGAAGATGGTAATACAAAGAAGGCAAAAGATCGATTTGAAGCATTGATAAATCCAGAAACCTATACAATTGAATATAAAGTCAAAACTTCTGATGGACAAGGGCAAGGAACAAGTAGTACTCAGGTAAAGTTTGAATATACAATGCCGGAAGAACTTACATTCGATTTTTTATTTGACAACACTGGAATTGTAGATGGGAAAAGTCGCGAAGATGGAATATTTGATGAGGTAAACCATTTCAGATCATTACTTACTAAATATCAAGGTGTTTCTCACGAGCCATATCATCTCGTTTTAGTTTGGGGAAATCTTATTTTCAAAGGAAGGGCGATTGAACTTGGTATTTCATACAAATTGTTTAATCCAGATGGACAGCCTATACGTGCAGTAGTCAAAGTTAAATTCAAGGGAAGTGTCGAAGAGCAGAAACGTGTTGCAAGAGAATTTAGACAATCATCTGATCTTACTCACCGGAGAAAAATAAAAGCAGGCGACACATTGCCATTGCTGTGTCAGCAGATTTATAGTGATCCAAAATATTATATTGAAGTTGCAAGAATAAATAACTTAACGAACTTTCGCTCTATTCAGCCCGGAACAGAAATTTTCCTCCCGCCTCTGCAAAAGACACAGGCAGCATCGTGAGCAACGAATCTGTCATCCCAACACCGGCAAGTCCTGATGTTTGTACAGCAACCATCTTGATTGATGGACATGAAATCCCAAGTGAATTTCATGTTCTTTCGCTATTTGTGACTAAAGAATTAAATCGAATTCCTTCTGCGATGTTGATTCTGCAAGATGGAGAAGCAGCAAAGGCAACATTTCAAGTCAGCAACACTGCTTATTTTATTCCTGGAAAGAAGATTGATATTCAGCTTGGCTATCGTTCACAGAATAATTCTATATTTAAAGGAATTATTATTAAACATAGCATTAAAGTGCGTAAAAATGGTAGTCAATTAATTATTGAGTGCCGTGATGAAGCAATAAAAATGACTGTAGTCGAAAAATTTCATTATTTTACAGAAAAAAAAGACAGTGAAATTATAGAAGAAATCATAAGAGCGCATAGTTTACAAAAAGATGTGCAGGAAACGTCAGTTGCATTAAAAGAATTGATGCAATACCAAGCGACAGATTGGGATTTTCTCCTGTGCCGAGCTGAAGCGAATGGAATGGTTGTGAATGCTGCTGACGGAAAAATCACAGTAGCGCGGCCAGACATTGCGAGTGCGCCGGTTGTGACAGTTCAGTATGGTGCCACATTGCTTGAGCTGGATGCTGAGATTGATGCTCGCTGCCAAAGTAAAGGGATCAAGGCAAGAAGTTGGAGTGCTGCTGATCAGAACGTGCTCGAAGCGGAGGCCAAAGAACCTTCTGCACTGCCAAACGGCAATTTGTCTCACTCTGAGCTGGCTGATGCCGCTGGAAATGACATGCGGGCAATCAGACACGGCGGCAGGCTCAATGAGCCGGAATTGCAGGCATGGGCAGACAGCCGCCTTTTGAAAGAGAGGATGGCAAAAATTCGCGGCAGAGTGAAGTTTCAAGGATTTGCCGGAGTTTTGCCGGGCAAGACCATCAATGTGACTGGCATTGGCGAACGCTTTGAAGGCAAGATGTATGTTTCCGGGGTGCGCCATACACTCAGCGGCGGAAATTGGGAAACAGACGTGCAGTTTGGCCTCAATCCAGAACTGTTCGCTGAAACCTACAACCTGCGCCCTTTGCCTGCTGCTGGTCTGTTGCCAGCAGTCAGCGGTCTGCAAATCGGGATAGTCACTCTGTTGGAACATGATCCAGAAGGCGAATATCGGATCAAAGTTCGTCTTCCCCTGATCAGTGCCGCCGAAGAAGGCATCTGGGCACGTCTTGCAACGTTGGATGCAGGCAAAGAACGGGGCACTTTTTTCCGGCCTGAAATTGGCGACGAGGTGGCGGTCGGCTTTCTCAATGATGACCCACGCCATCCAGTAGTGCTGGGAATGCTTCACAGCAGTGCAAAACCAGCCCCGGAACCAGCCAAAGATAGCAACCACCGGAAAGGGTATGTCAGCCGAGAAAAGATGCTGTTCACGTTCGATGATGAGAAAAAAGTTATTGTTCTGAAAACTCCTGAAGGCAATGCCATAACGCTTTCCGAGGAGGATAAAGGCATCATGCTTGCAGATCAGAACGGCAACAAGATTACCCTTAATGACAGCGGCATTACGATTGAGAGCAGCAAAAACCTCACCTTGAAAGCAGTCAAGGATATAAAACTTGAAGGAATGAATGTGGAGCTGAAAGCGCAAGCTGGTTTTAAAGCAGCCGCAACAGGCACTGCGGAGGTTTCCAGCGCAAGCACCACCATAAAAGGCAGTGCTTCAGCCGTCATTCAAGGCGGAGTGGTCAGAATTAACTGAGAATATCCTGTTATGCTTCCAGCGGCACGGGTGGGTGATATGATCGTCAGCACCGCAACTCAGGGTGCGCCGGTTCCAATTATTCCGCTGGGGGTGCCGACAGTGCTGATCGGCGGAATGCCTGCGGCCCGTCTTGGCGACACCTGCGGTGTTGATGCGGTTGCAAAAGGGTCTGCAACAGTTTTTATCGGCGGTTTACCTGCGGCAAGAGTCGCTGATTTGACTGCGGCGGGCGGCGTAATTATGCCGCCGGGAATGGTGACTGTTCTGATAGGAGGATAAGATGAACAGTGATTTTCTTGGTCGGGGCTGGTCGTTTCCGCCTGCCTTCAGCCGTAACAGGGCCGGGGTTGACATGCTGACAGGCGAGGCTGACATTGCTTCAAGTCTTGCAATTTTGCTCAACACAGCACAAGGGGAGCGGATAATGCTGCCTCAGTATGGCTGCAATCTGGACGAGCTGCTGTTTGAGAACCTTGACACGCGAATGAAAACGTTGATGGCGGACAAAATTGAGTCCGCCATTTTATATCATGAGCCACGCATTGAATTGGAACGTGTGCAGTTAGATGAGAACCGTGACCAAGAAGGTGTTGTGCTGATCGAAATCACATACCGAGTGAAAGCAACAAATTCTAGATTTAATTTTGTATTTCCTTATTACAAATTGGAAGGAACAGATATCAATCTTGCAGCGCGAGTCAACCTCCTTTCAGAAAATTCCTGATGTATGCCAAGTATGACTGACTGCCAAAATAAAGAAGAGAGAACTCCGCTGATTCGTGAGGGGACGGCTCAGGAAGAGCGTTTTCCTGCCGCTCTTGCTCCTGACTATGCGCAAATTGATGAGCGCGGAATTGCGGAAAAGATCGTTTCTGTCAAAGAATATTCAAGATATTTAAAATATTATGATTTGAATAACACCGAGTCTGGTGATTGGCAACCTTTTTTCAGCAAGGATGTTTCTGCATTGCTGGCAGTTATGGCGGTGCAGAATGTGGATGACTTGAGAATAAATATTAAAAAATGTATTGATTCCTCAGAAGAAAGAATAAATAAATTAGGATATTTGTTTAGCTGTATCGGAATGCTCGCCAAGGAAATAGATATTCTGAAAGAAGGTCTCCCCGCAGAACATCCAATGAAACCAATGTTGCAAAATTTGATAAAAAATCACCTGTGTATAAAATTTAGTCAATTAATCTGTTGTTATAAAAAGTTGTTCTGCTACAATCGATCTTTTCTGAAAGATGTCGTTCCTTTCTGTAATGTTATAATTTCTGAGCAAAATAAATCATTTTTTGATATTCTTAATCATCATAATTTCTCAACAGATTGGATTTGCGAGAATGGAACAAAAGAAAATGGCAAGCAATGGGTTGATTATATCGGTGACTTTTGTAATTGGAAACAATGTCCAGAAGATGTAAATAGTGAATCTATCATTTCTCAGGAGAATATAAAAGAACTTGAAAAGATATTGGATCAATTTCTGAAAGTTTATGCCCGTGTTGTCAGTGAGGCGAAGCAAGCATTAGAGGCAAGCTGGACGAGTCGGAACGGTCATGAACCGCATTACGCGCTATTTTTGGCGGTTGTTCGTTTGATGGAACATGCCCGCGCAGAGATGAACACGCTGACGAAACGGCATTTAGATTTTTATTATCGAAATATTCTTCAATTTAAAGAGAAAGAAGTTGTACCAGCGAAAGCGCATGTTGTAATCGAACTGGCAAAGCATGTTCCAGCACATCTGATTAAAGCAGGAACGCTGTTTAAGGCTGGAAAGGATGCTTATGGAAAAGATACTTTTTTTGCCAATGAAAGAGAATTGGTAGTGAATCAGGCAAAGGTTGCCGAGTTTAAAACTGTTTATCGGCATGGCGATGAACCAGTAATAAATGAGAGGGGAGAGCAAGTTATAATACACAAAGAAAGATTATACGCTTCATCACTTGCAAATTATGATGATGGCAAAGGCCGAGAGTTTATTTCCGAGGACAAGTCTTGGCACCCATTTTTTAACAAAATATATAAAGGAGGTGAATTATCAAATATTGAGATGCCGAAAGCTGAAATTGGGTTTGCGATTGCATCGCATTATTTATGGATGGCTGGTGGAAAACGTACTGTTATAATTGAATTGAAGAGAAATGATGCAATAGTCTCTTTGCATGAGATCAATAGCGACAATGCTGTTTGTCTCTTTACAGGGCCAGAAGGATGGATAGAAAAATCTTTTGAACCTCATGATAAAGAATTTCCTGATAAATTAAAGGTAATATTATCGGGCGGCGACCATTCTGTTATTCCATATTCAAAAAAAATACATGGATATAATTTCAAAACGACTTTACCAATTTTACGGATAATGTTGTTGAATAATGACGATAAAGAATATAGATACGATACTTTTAATACAATAACATTTGATCAAATTAATTTGACAGTAGATATTGAAGCACTTAAACCGATTGCTGTTTCCAATGACTTCGGCCCGATAGACACATCCAAGCCGTTTCAGCCGTTTGGGGCATCCCCTGTTGCAGGAAATTCTTTGATTATTGGACTAAAAGAACCTCTCCAAAAAAAACAATTGAAGAGTATTCAAGCAGATATAACATGGCGTGATAAAAAGATAAAGGTTTATCCAGAAGAAGGTATAGTGTCAGTAAAAATTATTTTTTTACACTCAGGAAAATGGGATGTCGAGTGTAGCGCAACAGAGAAATTAAAACCATCAGAGGAATCAAAGCCATCAAATATTGATTTGTTTAAAGAATGTCATAATAAGCAGTTCCTTTTAGGAGAATATAATTTTGATAAGCAAAATTATATTGATATGTCAACAATAGGCGGGTTTGTTAAACTTCAGCTTGAGAACGATTTTGGTCAGAAAGAATATGAAAGAGAATTTATAGATTATCAGCTTTTACAGATTGATAAAAAATTAGGAAAATCCAGTTTGATAAAAATAATCAAAGATGAGCTATTAACGTATGAATGTAAAAAAAATAACGAGTCAGCTGCTTCAGTTGTAGATTCAGTAACTGATCCGCAAAACATCAGGGTTGTTAATGCAGAGAGACCTGAAGGCCCTGTAATAACAGAATTGACGATCAGTTATAAAGTAGAATCGCAAGAAATAATTAGCGAAAATAATGGGGTAGTTCAAGCATCATTTTTTCATGTTACACCATTTGGCTGCGCTGAACAGAATCCGTATATAAAAGCGAAGAATATTAAAAATAAAGAAACGCCTGAAGTTGATACAACAATCTATTTATTGCCGCAATTCAAAACATTTCCGCCGTCGAAAGATACCTCTCGACATGAATCCGAATTTTACATCGGTATCACCGATCTCAAGCCTCCGCAAAATCTCGCCCTTCTTTTTCAAGTAGCTGACGGAACCGCAAATCCACAAAAAGAAAAGCCTAAGCCTCCACACATTCGCTGGAGTTATCTGCGCAATAACGAATGGATTTCTTTTCCGCAAAATGCTGTTGAAGACAATACTGACGAACTGCTCACCTCCGGCATCATAACTTTCTCTGTGCCCCGCGATGCTTCAGATGACAATACCTTGCTGCCTTCTGGAATGCACTGGATACGGGCAGCCGTTAACTCTGCCCCGGATGCGGTGTGCAAACTGCGCATGGTGGCGGCGCAGGCATTGAAAGTGACATTTGCAGATCAAGGCAACGATCCCAGTTTTGCGGCCAAGGTGCTGCCACCAGAGACGATCAGCAAACTTGACCAGCCTGATGCGGCGATCAAAAAAATCACTCAGCCCTTTTCGTCTTATGGGGGGCGGGGAAAGGAGGAGGACAAGGCTTTCTACACTCGTGTCAGCGAGCGACTGCGCCATAAAGACCGGGCTGTCACCTTATGGGATTACGAACGGCTCGTTTTAGAGCAATTCCCTGAAGTTCATAAGGTGAAATGTTTGAATCATACAGAATTTAAAGGCGGCAAGTGTACTCTAAAGCCAGGCCATGTTACAATTGTCACGATTGCGGATCAGCAGCACCACGTCCTGCCTGATCGTCTGCGGCCAAATGTCAGTTTGGGATTGCTGAAAAAAATAGCCGAGTTTCTTGAAAAAAGAATTTCTAAATTTGTCTCACTGCATGTTGTTAATCCTCTTTTTGAAGAAATAAAAGTTGATTTTAAAGTTAAATTAAGATCATTTGAGGATGAGACATATTCAATAAATAAACTGCAAAATGGTATTGTAAAATTCATGTCGCCTTGGGCTTTTTCTGGTACAGGAAGTCCATCCTTTGGCGGAAAAATATATAAATCCATGCTGATAAATTTTATTGAAGAACAGCAAGGTGTTGATTATGTAACTGATTTTAAAATGATGACTCTCCTTAAAAATCCTGATGAAGATCACAATGAAATTATTGGTTCCACAGACATTTCCATTCTGGTGTCTGCTCCTGAGCATCAACATACGATCACTGCAATCGAAAAGAAAAAATAGATTTTTTCAGTAAGATGAGTGAAGAGCCAAAAAGCATAGCAAAGCAGCCTGTTTTAAAGCCAGCGGAAGATTTCTATCATCTTCGGCAGGAAGGCATCGGCTTTATTGAGAAGATGGGCAGCGAGCTTTGGACAGATTATAATGCCCATGATCCCGGCATCACCATTCTTGAAGCATGTTGTTATGCCATAACTGAGCTTGCTTATCGCACTGGATGGGATATCAAGGATCTTTTAACGACTCGCGTATCTGACGCAAACAATCCATATCAAAATCAAGCATTTTTTACAGCCAGAAAAATTCTGACAGTCAATCCAGTAACTACCGATGATTTTCGGCGTTTTCTTATTGATCTTCCAGAAGTGCGCAACGCTTGGATAGCAGAAGCAAAGGAGGAAAAATTCATAGGGATTTACAATGTATTAGTTGAACTTGAGGAAGAAGTCGATAAGGATAAACAAGATGAGATAAAGAAGAGAGTTGAGGCAAGTGTAGAAAGAGAATTGCATTCTTGTCGCAATTTATGTGAAGATTACAATAAAATAAAATTTGTAGATACTGAAAATATCGCTGTTTGCGCTGAAATTGAGCTGCGTCCTGACACTGATATCGACTTGGCGCAGGAACGCATCTTTCTGGAAATTGAGAACTATTTCAATCCTCCGATTCCTTTCCGCACATTGGATGAGCAACTTAATAACAAAGAGAAGGTTGACGAGATATTCAACGGACCAAAGGTGACGAGCGGATTTCTCACAGCATCTGATCTTGAGTCGGCATCTTTGCGAGAAGATTTTTATACTTCCGATATTATTAATATGTTAATGGATATTGAGGGGGTAATTGCTGTTCGATGCTTGCGTTTCATTAAAGAAAAAGAAAATAGTGAATGGCAACTGAGAATAAGTAGTCTGCGTAAACCAAGGCTGGATCACAAACAATCTCATTTAGTATTCTATAAGAATGGGATGCCATTGAAGGCGAAACCAAATATTGATAAGATATTTCAGTTACAATCGGAAGCAGAGCGTTCCAAAAAAGAGTTTTCTCAGCAAGACATTCCGGTTTCTGCAGGCATATTCCGTAATTTAGACGAATATTTTCCAATTCAATACAGTCTGCCAGGAAGTTATGGTGTTGGACTAGAAGGTTTATCAAATCAGGCTTCAAACGCACGTCAAGCGCAGGCAAAACAACTCAAGGCATACATGATGTCTTTTGAAAAAATTCTTGCTGATTCATATTCTCAACTTGAACATATAAGTGACCTGTTTTCTCTTGATACAAATATACGTCAGACGTATTTTGAAAAGAATTTTTCTGAAAGAGAAATTCGTGGACTTAATGAAATATTTGAACAAACTTATGACCAAGAAGATGGTGACCAAGAGCAAGTTGTTTCTGTAAACTGCGATTGCAAAGTTCTTTACAATGAAGAGCAAAACAGTGCAGCAACGGAGAATAATGTAAAGAGTAGCAGAGATTCTTTTAAAGAAGAAGATAGAATTCGGCGAAATCGATTTTTAGATCATCTATTAGCTCGTTTTGGCGAGCGTTTTGATGATTATCGTATTCTTAATCAAGGACAGAAAGAAAACGAAGAAAATTTAATTGAAGATAAAATAGCATTCATTAAAGCGCAGAAAAAAATCGGCAAAGACAGGGGGAGGTCGTTTGATTACACAAAAAGTAACGGGCATGGTTTTGAATGCGATAAAGACGAAGAAAGTAATATTTGCAAGGTTGTAGATAGTTTTTGCAAGGTAACAGCTAAAAATATTCCAGAAATAAAAAGACGCGTCAATCTGTTGCTTGGTTGTCCAAATCTTGCTTTTTTTTGGAAGGATAATGGTGATTTTGAGCTGAAAAACGAGGACAGGAATGGTGATTTTGTATATTTGAAAGGGAAGCCTGTTGGCAGTTCGGTGGATATTATTGATAAATCTTGGGACATCATTAAATTTATATCAGAGAGAAATTTTTTTATTCTTGAAAATAATTCTTCTGATTTTCAGTTGTGCATAAAAGAAGACAAAGAAGGTGCTTGCGTTAACGAGTTTCTAATATCAAAATCATTAAAAAATAAAAATGAGGCAGAATCTCTAAAAGAAGAGATTGCACGTTGGAGCATTTTTCAACGAGCTATAATTGTTGAGCATATTCTGTTGCGTCCTCGACCTCAAACATCTGATGATAAAAATGCCCCGTTTCCTAAAGGTGAAGATATCTATTCATTCCGATTGACTTATGTGATACCTGGATGGCATGGATTAGATAATTCTAACGTAACAGACAGGGAAAGTTTCATCACCATGCGGGAGTTTGCTGAACGCATCATCCGGCAGGAAATGCCTTCGCATCTGCTCGTAAATATACTTTGGGTTGATAAAAAGCCTTTTTCAGATTTTGAATGTGCTTGGTGCAACTGGTTGACAGCGCAAGCCGAAGAAAAAAATATAAAAAATGTAGAAAAATATCGCTCTGCCGTGTTGAGCAAGTTATGCAGGTTAAAGAACACGTATCCATCTGCAACATTGCATGATCCAGAGAACAATAATTCTGAAAATACGCATCCCGTTCGTCTCGGTCAAACAACTTTGGGGAGTTTACCGAATGACATGCCGAAACGTCTTGGGGAAATAGTTTTAGAAAATAAGGGTAAAAGGCCAGCCCGTCTTGGAGAAACGATTTTAGACAGCTCAAATGGAGGAGCTTTAAAATGAAGACAATGAACTATAATTCTTACCCTGATTTTCAAGAAAACCAGATTCTGAGCCATAATGATCTAAATAGCAGCTTCAAATATTTGAATGAGCAAGGACTGCTGACACGGGCCAATCTCATTGGCACGGGTATTGTTTGTGGGTTGCATGCCTCTTTTAAAGACGGAAAAGTATTCATTTCAAATGGATATGGAATAACTTCTCATGGATACTATATTAAAAAAGGAATATTTTCTTCAAGCTCATGTGAATGTGATGCAGCAGAAATAGACACTGTTATTTCTTCTTCTGTAGAAGAATTTGGTTATGTCAGGAAAGTTGAATGCAACTATTTAAAATCATTTTTAAAAAATGATGATACAGGAGATGGAAATGTGTACGAATTACTAATGAAAGGAAAGCCAGAGGAAGAAATTACGAAATTATTCCAGGATGTAGATCCACTGCAAAAATATTCTGTATTTCTTCTTTATGGAGAGAAGGTAAACGGCCAAGCATGTAATAGCTGTGGAGGTTATAAAGGTCTTGAAAAAACTATAACAATTCGACAGTTCTTAGTACCGCTGAAGGAAAAGTCGTCAGGAAAAGAAATTCCTTCTTTACCTTTAATCGATAGGATAGCACAGCGTTTGGTGGAGTTACCAGGAGGGGATTTGAAAAAAATTGCCGAATCCTTAAAGAGAAATATCAATACATGTTACAAACATGAGTTATTAAATGAAATTTTGAATAATAATGATTATTCTACGGCAATTAAAAAGTTTAATCCTGATGATTTTCAAACAGCCAAGTTGAATCATTATAATTTCCTCTGCGACCTGACAGAGGCCTACGAAGAATTTAGGCAGTACGGCGAAAAAGTGTTGCTTGATTATCGTCTATCTACAGAAGAGTTCCCCTGCCATTTGATATTAAACGGGAAATATCGTCATCGTTTCCGCCCAGCAACAGCCAGCGATGATTATGAAGAACTAAATTGGCTATGGAAACGTCTTGTGACGATGATTGATTCTTTTGATTCAAATGTTAAGCCTGATACAAATAATTCTATCCGTCTCACGCCCAGCGTTTACGGCGCAGTGCCGCTGTCTGAGAAGGCTGTACCTTATTATTATGGAAAAACAATGCCGTATGATGTTTGGAGCAAGCGTGAAAAGCCTCTTGGTTATTGGTATGACAAGGATGAAAATGTTCCTGACGGCGGCTATTATAATCGCGACAATTGGAATAAGTATGACCTTGAACGATACAATTTTGTTCGCATCGAAGGGCATATAAATGTAAATATTGAATCATCTCTTGGAAATATCACTCCTACAGTAAGTTCTTGCGAGCTACCTGTCTCAGTGATTAAAATACCATTTGATGGCAACACCTCTTTTGTTTCTCATAAAGAGAATTTTTTTAATACATTATTAAGTCAGGCTAAGAAGGATTTCGAGGGTATTCTTTTTTGGAATTCCCAAGATGATAATAATCTCTCGCTCGCGACAAGAGCGAAAGCAGCAAAGGCAGCGGCGGATGCAGCAAAGACAGCGGCGGATACAGCAAAGGCAGCGGCGGATGCAGCAAAGACAGCGGCGGATGCTACGCCTCCAGTTATAGAGACTGTAAAAGAAAAAGCGGCGGATGCAGCAAATAAAGCGAGTGATGTGAAGGGAAACACGACGCTAATTTCTATCGCACAGACAGCGGCGGATGCAGCAAAGACAGCGGCGGATGCAGCAAAGACAGCGGCGAATGCTACGCCTCCAGGTATAGAGACTGTAAAAGCAAAAGCGGCGGAAGCGGCGGAAGAGGCAACAAAAGCGGCGGAAGCAGCAGCAAAAGCCGCAGAAGCAGCAGCGGCGATATTAGAAATAGAAAAAGTCGGCAACAGTCTTAAGGTATATGTAGATAGTTTCATTTCTTCTGTAAAGATAAACTATGAAAAAGTAATTTCATTTGCCTGCGACAATACTAAAGAATGCATAAAACTTATTGTATTTGCAGATTGGATGACTGACACTTGCCAAGTGTATAATATAAATAAGGCATTCAGTTCCTTTGAGTCGTTCCGTGCACAACACCCCGGCCTTCAGCACAAATCCGGTGTACCTATCGGCGGCACGTTTATTCTTGTTTATGATGAAAAGAATACTGTAATCGCCGACTTCTGTCTTCCTTACCGAGTCACTCAACCTGACTGACCTTGCTCCACGTCATCCGCCAGCAACACCTGCATGTCGAGCTGAACGGCAGCGAATCGGACGGGCTGGCCTTGCAGCGCAGACTGCCGGGGCTGTGCCGGGACTGGTTGCTGCCTGCCCTTGAGCGGACACTGGACCGCTTCGCGCCGCCAGAGGGCAGCCTGTATATCGAGCGGCTGGAAATTGATGCCGGAGTCATGTCTCTCGATCGCTTGGAGCATGATCTGGCTGATGCGGCAGCCCAAGCCCTTGAAAAAGCACTGCGGGAGCAAATCGCGGCGGATGGGATGACCGCAGCGGCGGATCGTTCCGGCAAGGCCCGGCGCAAAACGGTTCAGCAGTCTGTCAGCGAAGCGTTTGTTTTCTTTTTAGAGACCGGGCAATTGCCGTGGTCGTTCCGCCTGCCGGAAGGTTGCAGCTTGGAACAAGCTGTGCTGGACGTGTGGGAGAAGACGGCGCAGGCAGAGGGCAGCGTTCCTGCCGCAACTGCTGTCCTGCGGCAGGCACTGGCTTCGGTTTCGGCCAGAAAACGGCTGATCCGGCAATTCACGCCAACCTTGCTTAAAACGCTGCTTGCCCAGTTTGCGCCTGAGGCTGCGGCGGCTGTGGAGCAGATTCTTGATGCGCTGCGCAGCGGGCCGCCCGCAGAAATCAAGCACGTCGAGCGGCTTGTCTGGGAGAGCGCATTTGCCAAGGCTGCCGCAGGCAAGCTGGTGCGGGCTGAGGAACTTGTCAGCGAGATGCTGCCCCATGTTGCCGCCGAACATCCAGCGGCGGCGAAGATGCTGGCGGGTCATTGGCTGCTGGCTCCTGAAAGCACACCGGAAGCGGCAGGCGGGCCGGAAATCAGCCGCGCCGCCGCGCAACCCGGCAGGACGGCTGAACAACCTCCGTTGCTTCCAGACGACACTCCGGCTGCGCCAAGCAAGCCTTCCCAAGCGCAGAAGCAGCCTGTCAAGCCTGCGCTGCAGACCGTACCCGCAGCTTCTCCCGTTCATTTGATGGCCCGCCAGGAGCTGCCTAATCTTGCTGAAGGCATTTACGTCAGCAACGCCGGGCTGGTGCTGCTCCATCCTTTTCTGCCGCAGTTTTTCGGCAAGCTGGGCATCGTGGCTGACAAGAAGCTCCTTCAGCCAGAACGCGCCCTCTGCCTGCTGCATTTCCTTGCCACCGGCCAGCCAGTTGCCCCGGAATTCGAGCTGATGCTGCCCAAGGTGCTTTGTAATGTTCCTTTGGAGATGCCGGTTGAGGCGGATGCCGATTTAACCGCTGCCGAGCAGGATGAGGCTGCTGCCCTGCTCAAGGCGGTCATCAGCCACTGGGATGCCCTGCGCAACACCTCGCCGGACGGCCTGCGCGGCACGTTTTTCGTCCGGCCCGGAAAAATATCTTTGCGTGATGCGGACTGGCTGCTGCAAGTCGAGCCGCAGACGTGGGACATTCTGCTGGATCAGCTGCCGTGGGGCATTGGCA
>JACCEE011115169.1_pt1 | contig 19909 bp, 21 predicted proteins | sample 7449931 | NCBI WGS metagenome assembly JACCEE01 (sample SAMN15323457, study PRJNA562643) | freshwater metagenome | isolation source: river surface water | place: USA:Blue River Watershed | collected 2017-08-19 | reverse complement strand
GAGCTGGCCGAGCTTGGCCGGATCTGGTGTGGACACGGTGACGGGTTTAACTGTATGCCAGCCATCTCCGCCCGGACTGCCGCCGCAGTTGTTGTGGGCCGCTCCCGGTCCTCCCGGGCCAGTATCCAGGTATTCCAATTGATAGGTTAGATCATCGACCTTATGAACCCGTATGTAGACCAGGTGATCGGTACAGAGTGCACTGTTTCCTGAGTCGTTGAAGGACTTGGTGGTGGTATCAACACGTCCAGCCCGGTCAACAGTGCAGATGCTTGATTTGCCCTGGGCCTCACGTGCCGCACCTGAGTTGGAGATCATGTAGTAGAAACTGCTCGGATCGGATGATTGGGAGATAGCGGCTGAATCCCGGGCTGCCGTCAACTGGGGCCAATTGGTGTAATACCCCGTCAGGGTATCCACTGTTGGGGAAGAAGCGAATGCCGCGACACTCGTGGCGGCATTGTTAGTTTTGGTGGTCACTTGCCCGTAATAGGTAATGGTGGTGATGTCGGTATTGACGTTGTTAATGGTGAAGGAGGTATTGCTGGTATGAACTGCATTGACAATGCCCCCGCCGATATCTTTCAGCACGATGGCGCTGTTGACCCAGACCAGGTTGCTGCCGCAACTGCTGTTGATGCAATAGCAGCCACCGAGATCGGTAATGGACGCCGGTGCTTCAGTGACCCGGCCATCAGCATCGGCGGCCCACGTATAATATTTGCAATTCGTCCAGCTACCGGCATTACAGGAGATGAAGCCGTTGGCGCAGACCCCTGACACAAGCGACGGCACAGCGTGAACATTGTCGATGGTGCCATCAGTGTTAAGATCCTGGCTGATGATGACCTGCTGCAGGTCACCGGTTCCTGACGGCTGTATCATCACCTCCAGGAATTTTGCCGATGAGGGGGCGTTCAGGGTTGCCGGGAAGCTGGTAGCGCCGTTCACCGTCTGCATGAGGTTCGATGAGTTGGTCATCGGCAACGAGATGTTGCTGTTGACAGAATTCTTACTGCCGAACCGGGAGAGCGCCGACTGACCGGCATTCTGGCCAGCGGTCTTCCCATCGATTCCGAAGGCAGACGTGCTGCCTAACGTCACAGACATCATCAGACTAACTGCGGTATTTCTTGACCATCTCACGGATTGCATCCTCATAACTCACTCCGCCATCAACCATTGCCTCTATTTCAGTTATCTCGCTCGCATCAGACGTGAAGACGTAGTAGGAGAAAGGATCTACGGCCAATCTGCCGACTCCGACGCCGAAAGGAGTGTCCATGAAGATCTCCGAGTACTTGGGCTTGTTGCTCTTCGTTGACTTGAGAATCCGCATGGTAAAATCGTCGTAATCCATCAGCTTCTCGTCCAGAGCCTTCTCGAAGTCGGACGACTCCAGATAGAATTTGAAGGCCGAGTTATTCCGGATGACATCGCCAACCCCGCCGAAGAGCTTCATGTCGAGTACCGACTGGGTGATTATGGTGAAACTGCCATGGTATTTGCGGGCACGACGGTACCCTTCCTCAATGACCTCCTTCAGGGTCGAACTCTCTCCAAGGAATTGCCATGCCTCGTCAAAAACGATCAGTCGCTGATCAGACTTGTCGGAGAGATAGAGATCCTGGGTTACGGCATTGATCACCTGAAGGGTGACTACCCGGAACAGTTCCTTACGGGACTTGAGGTGCTCCAGTTCCAACACCACGAACTCATCATTGGAGATGTCGAGGCTGCTTTTGCCGTTGAAGAAACGGCCAAAGGTTCCGTCGCTCTTGAAGTCGGCCAGGTTGAAGGCGAGCCGGGAAGCAGCCTCCTTGATCTCGCCACCCTCTGAGGAGTATTGGTCAAAATTGAACAGGTACTCGTGGACGGTATCGATATCTGCATCGTTGCCCTTCTGCTGCCAGGCCCAGCGAACCGCTCCTTTGATGAGGGTCATCTCTGTCTCGCTGGGGATGGTTTTTCCGGTAGAAAAGACCATCTGGGCAACGATGGGAGCGATAACCGGGATGTCGTACTCGGGATCGATGATGTTGGTGAAGGGGTTCAAGCAGACCTGGGAGTCCTCGCTGAAGTCCAGGTAGCGGGCACCGAACAGTTTGGTCATCTTCTTGTAGGACCCGCCGATGTCGATGATCCGGATCTTCGATTTCATGGCGAAGTAGTTGTAGACCAGATAGTTGATAAAGAAGCTTTTGCCGGCGCCGCTGGAGGCGCAGACCATGGCGTTGTGGTTGTTGACTCCCTTGTTGAAGATGTCGAGGCCGAACAGATTTCCCTTGCGTCCGGCGAAGAGCATTACCGGTTTGCCCAGTCCGGAGAAGTCCCCCTGCACCGGTAACATCACTGCGATACTGTCCACGGGGAGGATATGGTCCCGGTCAAGGGTGTCGATGTTGCTGCCGTGGTCGTAGAGACCGAATGGCAGGGAAGAGATGAACAGGATGGGAAGAATCCCCTTATCCTCCTGCATGACATACCCTTGCCCCTCCCAGACCCGCTTGGCCCTGGTGACGGACTCGTTTACCAGCCATTCGTCGCTGCCGTAGACCCACATGATAGGAATTACCCGGTAGAATTTGGTGCCCCGTTCCAGTTCATCGACCGCCCAGAGGTACTCGTCTTTCTTTCTGGCCAGCGATGGGGCGAAACTGCCGACACCCTGCTGCTGCAGGACCATGTTGCATTTGGTGTGGAGTTTATTCTTCTGGTTCCTCAGGACGATATTCAGCGTAAAGAAGAATGGCGTCCGGATCTGATCGGAATCGGTAGCCATCCCCATGATTCCACCAAAGAGTTGGTTTGTCTGGATCGGGTCGCCATTCAGAGGGAATGACTTCGGGGTGACGCAGCGGAAGTGTCGGGAACCGAACTTGAGAGAAGAGAACCTTTTCTCTACCTTGGTCCCGAGCAGCACCTGCTTGCGGATGATATTGCGATCATCATAGTGGCTGCTATTTGCAGACGGGTCCTCATTCAGCATGCGTCTCAGCCAATCCAGCAAGTTCCCCGGATTGACAACAACCGGTGATAAGCCGGCGCCACGCAGCACTTCCTGGATTGTTCCGAACACTTCATCAAGATTTACATGAGCACTATCCTTCACCGGAAACTTGACCGTAAAAAACATCCTGAAGTTTCGGATCGGAATACCGCTCAGACAGCCGAGGCCTTCCACACCTTCCTGAAAGAAGCGGGATACGTTGTCAGAAACATCACGTACCAGTTTGCTGTCGCGCAATTTCATGGAAGTGTATGTGTCCACAATCTGATTCACAAAGGGGTCGGCAAACAGGATGAACTGCATGATCGAGCCATCAGGCAGGTTTACACGGAACAACCCCTCCAGAGTCCTGATGGTAGTCTCACAGGCAAAAGCCAGGGGAGCACACTCCCACATCATCCCGAAGGTGTTATCAGTGTTCAGATAGATCTGATTCTTGGGGTCATGAGCAATCCACGGGAAATATTCGGAAAAATTGTCCCGTTCGGTGAGGCGGCGCAATTCGCTCCTGGTGAAGCCTCCTCCACTTCCAAACAACGCTGACGCTACTCCCATGTCTACTCCTCCTCGCCGGATGTAACGGAGTCACCCATCAACCAGCGCGGTTCATCAACGAAGAAGTAGACATAGCGCAGCATGTAGAATTCATTGTCCTGGCCGGTGTATGGCAGAAGGAGCACTCGCATGGTTTTCGGGGGTGCAACAACCGGTGTGACCGGTTCCTTCAGGAGTCCGCTGAATTTGTCGAACAGTGCCGATTGGTAGCGGTTGTAGGTACCGTTCTCTTTGGCCGACGAATGCAGGGAGATATCCTTCTTGCCTTCGGTGCAGAGACCGGCTGCAGCACTGTCAGCATTACAATCGTCTTCCTTGTGTTCTGCAGGTGCTTCGCTTGATTTGCCAGGGCTTGCTGTCGATTCCTTGTAGGCGGTTTGCACCGAAACGCACTTGCCGTTGCTGGTTTCAGGGCAGCTAAAGCTGCTTTCGTAGGGGTTGAGCAGGGCACAGCCGCTCATTGTCAGCATTCCTATAGTTATAAGGGCTTTCTTCACTTTCCGCCTCCCTTGGCAATTTTCTTGATGTCCAGATTGATTCCTTCGCTGATGACCAGTGTCACCGGCTTTGTGGCTCCGACTTCTATGACCGGCATGGTTTGCCTGGCCAGTTCCATGTAGAACTTCTGGATCTCTTTGAAGCCACTCGACAGGCCGGACCCAAGCCCAGACATGGCAATGTCTTTGGGGTCAACGGTTTGTGTTGTACCGAGAGGGCTTACGGACATGGTCGTGGCCGCAGACTTAATCGCGTCACCGGCACCTCCGAAGAATCCGGCCAACATGCTCCTTGCGATCATGGAGCCCATCTTGGCAACGACCCGGCCTCGCAGGCCAATTTTGCCGTCTTCATCAACGACGAACCCTTTGATCTTCTGGTCGACTACCGCCTGCCCCTTACGGTCGAGGCATGACAGGGAAACGAGCAGCAGTTCCGCACGCTCGGTTGCCAGGTTCCCCTTGCCGTCGGCGATAACAAAGCACCCTTTGAGGTTTGCCTTGACGCTATTGGGCAGTACCGCTGGAGTCTTTACCCTGAGCAGCACCGGAACCGGATTTCCTTTGGCTTCCGAAGTGGTTGGAGCGTCCAAGCCACTCAACAGAGTCGCCTCCATAAAGGAAGGGGGCAGATAAACCTGGACGGTCCCGACGTCTTTTTTTTTATCATCCACATCAGCCTTGGCTGATTTACCTGATCCGGGAGACGAAACTATGGCGATATCGCCGATTTCGGTTTCGGGTGGAGACTGCAGCTGACCTGCTGCCATTCCTTGAGCTGTGGCAGGCGGTGGGGGAAGCGAGATGCTGCTGCCTTGCGGCATCGGTGGAATTGGAGGCAACGGTTGTTTTGATATTGCTGTCCTGCCAGAACCGGTCTTTTGCAATTGGCCCTGCTGCTGAGTATGATTGTCTCCCGGTACAGCGGGGGCTGTGCCGATCTGAGCCACCGGCGCTGTAGTCGGATCACCTTTTTTCTCACGGGTTATCTCATCGAGTCTCTTCGTGAGTTCGGCAACCATGTCGTCACGCTTGGCAATCTCCTTCTGGCTTTCGAGGAATTGTGACTTTTCAAGGAGTTTTGGCTCGATGCTCAAGGGCGCCTGCTTCACACTTTTATTGAGAGCAGGATCTTTCCCTTTGTTCATGACGTAATAGCCAATCGTAAATACGGCCACCAGAATGCAGCCAGTCATAATCCAGACAAGATTTCGGCGCTGACTGCCACTTAGACCGTTCCAGAAAGACAGGAGCTTATTTTTCATCGTCTGCCTCCTGTACATCTGACTCGGTACGGTTTTCTGAGGACTCTTTTGGGTTGCCAGATTTGTTGACTGTCAGACTCTGCGTTGGTTGATCCATTACCGGCAGGTCACCGGTCAGTCTACGAACTCCCTGTTTCTCGGCACGTTGCTCCACCACAAAAACTCTGGAAGTGTCTCCTGCTCGCAGAACGTGACGTTCAAGAGATACAGCTATGGGGTTCTCCACCAGTGCCGTACGCAGAAACATCTTCTCGTTCATCTTGAATTCGGGAGTTTCTCCCCGCAGTGATGCCTCGTACTCCTTGATCCTGAGACCTTCACCCTCGATATCTACAGTCCGTTTGAGAGTCAGAAGGATTTCACGGAACGTGAAGAAACGTTTTTCTTTCTTGTTGATGCTGTATGAGTCAGGAATGTTCTCGGTGTAAACTTCCCTGATCGCCTTGAGCACTTTCTTCTCGAAGGGTAAACCGGCATAGAGAGACAGGTTCTCCTTGATCTTCTTCTCCTGGCCGGAAGTGAGGCGGATTATTTGGGATGGCACTCTTTGGGGGAATGCGACCATGCTGAAAACCTTGTCACCGCAGACGACGTAGAGCTCGGTCGGTGTCGATGAGTAGGAAAACTTGTCTCCTTTCTTAATCACCTTGAACTTCACGAATGCATCTTTGCCGGTGATCTTGATCGTTACCCCCTTCTCGGTGGAGGTCAGGACTTCTCGAATGTCAGTTGGGCAGGAGATCCGATTTATGTCGGAACTCGACAGCCGAATACCGGTTGACGATTCGGGCAAGACAACGGTCGGAAACTCCCCTTCGACCGGCTTTTCAATAGCCTGGTCAATTGAAGCTTTCTGTCTCTGGAGACCACCTTGTTCCACTGCATGCGCCAATGTCGGCACCAGCAATGCGGTCAGTAAAGCAAACGTTTTACGCATCACGCCCCCTTGTTCTCGCCTTGCGATGGCTTCTCATAGAGACGCACCAAGACGAATTTTCCGTTTTCGAAGCGGTATTCGATGAGGTAGACCTTCAGAACGTCCTCTGCCTTCTGATCCACCATGTAGGTCTTCTTGGTGCCGGTCACTACCAGTCGCCTTTTCTCGGCATCGTTGATGATTGAATGAATGTAAAAGGCGCTGGAGGCCTTGGTGTTTTCGATTTTGTCCGCCAGTTCATACAACTCTTTACGTGATGCCTGGAACTCGGCGGGGTCGTAGACGGCCAGCAGTTCGCTGAACTGCGACCTTACGTTGACAGGGTTGTAGGTAAGCGCCAGACTCAGGATGTAGCGGGTGAATTCCTTGAGATATTCATCCGAGGCTTTGTCACCTGAAACCGAGATCTTTGAATTGATGGTCGGCGGCACGAGAATCACCCGTTGACTGTTCAGAGCAGTGAACAAGCCCGCAGTGTTGATAACAACTGCGATGCCGAGCGCTACGACCACGAACTTGAGCAGCCGGTTCTCGGCAAATATGTTGGAACTTTTTTGCAGAAATATGTCGAGGTTCACTTCTTTGCTCCCTTTGTAGTGGTCATTCCAGAAAATCTCTTTCAAAGAACTGCGGGTAACCCTTCATCGGTGCCAAGCCAATGAAATAGAGTATGTGGCGCAGAAAACCACGTGGGTACTGTCGTTTGAAGCGGCTGTATGCCCACGGTACGATGATCATTGTCAGCCAGAGATATCCACCGAACTGTTGGGCTAAGATAAAACTCGCCGTCATGATTGCCAGGTCATCGGGCTCGAACCAGAGGACCTGAAACGGCTGCGTCAGATATTGGGGAAACTTGCGAGTCAAGTCTGTCTCCGTTCATGGCTACAAGATGGTGAGGGGGGCTTTCGCCCCCCCGGTTGTGGCTAGATGATCATCCCAAGCGAGGTGACGATCTTGTCCGAGTTGATGACGAGCACTCCTCCCAGGATGCAGAGGACTGCCGGAACCAGCTTTTGCTGGATCATGACGACGACGCCGGCAATGATGGCAAGAACCCCGGCAATGGCGCCGAAAGGTCCCTTGAGGATGTCGGTGATGAAGAAGTCGTAGGCCTCGAAGCCGAATGAACCGGCTACGGGGGCAACGAGGGCCATGGCCTGGGATGCCGCCAGCGTTACGATCATCGCAACGAGGGACATCAGAAGCATTTTCCGCTTGTGCATGCATTTCTCCTTTGAGCTGTTGGTGTGATGGTCAGACGATGTTGCAAAATAGATTCAGTGTGATTGCGGCTTGCTCACCTCCTTTCCCTTGTCCAGCAAACCGGTTATCCGTTGGATGTCTGCACCATTCACGTGAGCACCTTCGATCCAGAGTGCCGGTGTTCCTCGTACGCCAAGCCCAGTTGCAATCTTCTCCATCTCCTCCAATTGCTGTTGCTGTGCGCCATCGGCTATGGAGATAGGCTTTCCGTCCAGCACTCCCTCAAATACGTCACGGAATGCCTTGTCCTTGTCAGATTGCGACAGAATGTAGCGGGCCTTTTTCTCTGCGTCGGGATGTATCCTGCGTAGTGGGACGAAATAGACGTAACGGGTCACGTCAGTTCGCTTCGAGAGGAAGTTGTCAACCTTGCGGCAATAGGGGCAGTCCGGGTCGGTAAACTCGATTACCTTTTTCGGGCCGTTGCCGATTTTTAGGGCTTTCTCCAGAGGGAGAGTGTTGATTCGTTCTGCAACAACCTTCTCCCGCATCTCGGCTGTCAGGTTCTTGCCGTCTTTGGTCCAGATTTCACCAAAAAAGAGGTATCCTTCGGGGCTGAAGTAAAATACCTGTTCGCCTGCGGTGATCTCATATAGGCCTTTGAGCGGCGATTCCCTGAAGCCATCCAATTTCATATTTGGAAAGGTCTTCATCAGGGTCTCTTTCTCCATTCTCAGATTGTCGTTAGCCATAGAGAAACCCGCCGCAGTCACGATGAACATCATCAGCCCGCCGACCATAAGTTTCTTGTTATTTGCGATCTTCACATCTCCTCCTTTCGTAGTCCGATGATTTCTACTCTTCTGTTTTGTTGTTTGTCCTGCGAGGCAGGGCAGCATTTGCCTTTGCCTTCGATAGTGCCGATGTGCACCCCCTTGGCCTTCAGAACCCTGGCAACCGCCTCTGCTCTACTGAAGGACAGTTTTTTGTTGTAATCATCCGTACCGATTGTGCAGGTGTACCCGGTTACATCGACGGCATTACCTGCGGGAATATCCCTTGATATCTTTTCCAGATTGCCTTGCTCAAATTGGGAAAGCCTGGAACTGTTCAGCTGAAAGTGAATTGTCCCGAGTAGCCCCTTGATTTCAGGCTGCACATTTCTGGGTGCAACAGCAACTACCTCAGATTGAGTAGTAGGCGGCTGTAATGGCATAGTGTCGCTCATTCTCACCGCAAGCTTGGCAATGGCAGGGAGGATGGTCAGCTTGTTGTCCGGGCAATCGGAACAGACAACAAAAGTGTCCCCACTCTGGGCTGATGCGGCATCAAAGGAATACGCGAATGGTCGTTGGCGTATCTCCGAAGCGAAACTTGACAGTGGAATGAGAAAAACGAGTGACGCAGTGGTCATGAACTTTGCCAGCATGAGCCCTCCGGAAATTTGATCTTCATATTGATTATCTTCTGGGGGGGAAGGTGCGAGGGTGGTCTTTGCGAATTCCTCTTTGACGAGGCAGGAAAATTCTTAAGATAGGTCACGCACTGGCGGCCACAGCCATACACTTGCCGTTACCAGTTGTGGCGGGAAAGCGAGTAGCGTGAATTGCTCAAATATGAGGAGTGGTGAAAATGATTGGGTTACAGCGGAAGGGGGTATGTATAAAAAAAGCCGCAAACTCCATAAAGAAGTTCGCGGCTTTCTGGCTCATCCTCGCTCGTGCCGTCTGGCGAGGTCTTTCAGGGGGCCTGGTTCCAACCCCTCGAAAACGTATGGATTCAATATCTGATTCCCCCACAGCAGATTTCGATCAACTTCGCTCAACGATGCATCGTCACAGACAGTCGCCCAATTCTGCTCGATGCACTGGATCTGTTTAGCGATAATGTTGACGGCCTCATCTTCGGTGAGAAGAAATTGCGGAGCGGCAGCAATGCAGGTGGTGATCCGACTTGAACGGTCGTCTCCCATGACCAGCATTGCTTGAGTGGCGATCTGCCCATGGCGAGCCTGTGGGCAGATATCGTATGCCGGGGTTAACGTCAGCATCTGTCCGTCCCAGAAAGCTGCATGATTGCGGGCGTGGTCGTCAGTATTGCCAACCAGAATATTGAACACGATGCGGGAAAACAGTTCGCGCAATGTTCCGGGAGCATTTCTGAATTTACTCCGGATAATTTCGGCCAACGTTTCATAACTTGCGTAACGGGCCATCATCTCATCCAGAGTCAACATCGTCAGAGCCGAAACAAGGCTCTTGCGCTGCCACCCATTGGCCGTTGCCTTCCGATCAAAACGATCGACAAGCAGCACATCCTTGCCGGCGGCACGTTCCAGAGAGACCGGCGCTACATCAATGTCAGCCATGGCAGCTAGTCTCATTGCGACATACTCTGCTTTGACGACGGAGTAGAGGTCGGTGGAAGTGGAAAATTTCGCTATGAATTTCCGGGATTCACTTTCAATGAGGGCCTTGGGTCGTGCTCCACCGATAGAGGTGCCATGCTGAAGTGCCTGGGCAAGCTCAGGAGTTAACGGTATACCCTTCTCGACACGCTCGGTCGCCTCAATCAGTTCTTCAATGGGGGCTCCGGAGGCATATCGCGGCTCGTACTGCGTAGGCGATAACTGGAAATCAAGGGCGCCTATCCGGTCGGACCCGGACTCAATAAGGTAACTGAGTTCGTCGAGTGCTGCCGGGTCGATTCCAGGCGCTTTATTTCCGAACTTCTTGTTGAGTATTACCCTGCGCCCCCAGGCATCAGGAGCTGCGTCCCGTAAACACCCCGGGATGGAAAGCCCAGATAGGAGAGGGAGTAGCCCCTGACGCAGGGGAAGTTCAGCGTCGTAAATCGAAATAGCATTGTCGCGCTGCAGGTAGCTTTTACCGTAGTTGAAGACATATGTCGTCCCTACGGTTGTAAGCATACCGGCCACCACCGGATCTGTCTCTCCAGGGAGCCAGATCCAGACATATAATTCTTTGTACTCAGAATTCATCGTTTACCTTCATAGAGCTGCGAACCAGCTGGGGCAGAAGAGCTAGCTTATCGTCAACCCGGCTTATATTTCTGGAGATATTCGCGTTCCCTTCATCCCCAAACAGGTTTACCCCAACCAGGTTGGCTACCTCAAACACCAGGCCTATCTCACACTTCGGATCGCCACGCTCGATCTTCTGCAAAGTCCTTCTTGAAATCCCTGCCCGTCCAGACAGGTCTTCCTCAGTCATCTTGCGCTCTTTCCTGCCAAGCCGGATGAGTTTGCCCAAGAGCTCTGCAGCATCCCGGGTCTGGCGGAGATATGTACGGTTGACTGGAGACGCCATAGATCACCTATTGAGCATTAACGTAGTCATGTAATAGCTTCATGATTACGATAATAGTCAAAACATATAAAGGCGTCAATAGAATTTACTGTTTAGCTGATGACCTGCCATGACTTAATGTCAATCCAAATGAAGCCAAATGTCATTCCAGTATTTTACCAAGTACCGAGGAACAATAGTCATCCGTAACTTCACCTGATGGGATGATATGCCTTTCTACTATCGCTGCCGGTATTGGTAGCAATTCTCTTGGCTGCTCCGTGGCTATTTGGGTTTTGGTACATGTTGGCGATGGTTCACGTACCATGAGATCCATTACCCTGCCACCTTGTTCAGATGCCAGAAAATATTTGAGGGCCTCGTGAGTATATGCCGACTGCTTGCGGCTTTTACGTAGCCGATCGAATGCGCTGACAATGCCGGGGTCGTAGGTTTTAATCTTGAGCGTGTACTGGGCCATGGCACACTCACTTCCCGCCAGCAAGTGAACGGAAACCTCGGGCATTGGCAAATTCCGGAGCCGGCAGAACGATAACTTCAATATTCTTTGCCGGGAATTCACCTTTCAGCAGTGCGGCTCCTCCACCGAACAGCAGCACCCGATCAAAGTCGGCGTGCATGCCGACATGTGCCTGCAGTTCTCCTTGAACATCCCGGATGATGTGCTCGATGTATGCAATGCCGGCTTCGTTTATTTCCTTTCGGACGTCATGCCGATCGAAGCCGTATTGCAGGTAACCTTTCTCGATCAGGAAGGAGATTTCCACCGGCGTGAATGTGCCTGAAGGTGCCAGGTCTTTTATCCGTGGCAGCAGATAACTGGTAGCCATCTGGTGCACACCCCTTTTATTGAGAGTCTTGCCGTAGATGATCTGTTTCTTCTGCGGCGAGAAGAGCGTAAAGATGATGGTGTTGAATCCGATGTCAATTCCAAGGACATTCCCTTCAGGCCGTTCTTCGACATTGTCCAGGTAGTCTCTTAGTCCGCCGAGTCCTTGCGGAAAAATTGCAACGTCTGTGATGAGGGCTCCTGTCAATGCTTTTGCAAGGGACGGAACCGCTCCACCAGGCTTATTCTGATCCTGCCAATAGGAATATGGCAGGCCGACTGCAAGGGTTATCATCCCTTCCACCTTGGCTGACTTGACACAGTGGCCAACGAACTCAGGATAGAACCTCACAAGTTCCTCCATCGTTTTCAAGTAGGACGAACCGGATGACAGGAGTGCTTCTTCTCCCACAAGCAGATTATCTCCGTCATACCTGAAGGCAGAGATGATCCTCCCCTGACGCTCCTCGTACATCCACTTAGCCGATGAAAACCCCAGATCGCAAACGAACACTCCCATACATGCCTCCTTGTTGGTAACTTATTGGGGGAATAAAAATCCCCCTACACCTATAATCTTGCAGGGGGGAAGGTGAAGGAGGCCGTTTGGGAGAATATTTTGGAAATTATTTGGAATCCGCCAAGATTGGTTGCGATTTGGGATGCTATACCCGATTGGACATTTTCTGTTCTCACGCTAAATAAACGGTGTGGTTGGGAAGTCGCTATTAATATGCTTTTATGCTGTCTATGTAGTTTCCTTAATTGTTAGGGAATTCGCTACAGACGGCTCTTGGGATTGCGTTATTCGCCATTCCAGACGCGTCAGCGCGTGCAAGAAACGCTGATCATGGCTGACTAGCAATAACGCACATGGACAATCGGCCAGCGCACTTTCCAGACATTCAACCGAAGGCAAATCTAAGTGATTTGTCGGCTCGTCCATGACAATGATGTGCGGCTGCCTCGTCATGCCAAGCGCCAGCAATAGTTTCCGAATTTCACCGGGACTGGGTTCTCGGCTATCCAATAAACGATGCGGACGCGATCCTAACCGGCTGATAATAGTCATCACTTGCCCTAATTGCTCATGCGGCAAAGTTTGCACTTCCGCAAGAATGGCGCGCGATTGCGCCGCGTCAATTTCCTGCGGCAGATAGATCAATTGACCAGCGGGCACGTTGAGTTGCGGCAGCAACCAGCGCAAAATCGTGCTTTTCCCCGCGCCATTCTGCCCAGTCAGGGCGATGCGATCCGTCGGGCGGATAACTAATTGCGGAAAGGCTAACAGTTTTTCAGTATTTAAGGGCAACGTGCCGGATACATGTTGGAACAGCACGTTCCGCTTCGACACCGACCCCGGAAGCCAGATACCGAGCGAATATTCTTTTTTGACTTTGATCCCCTCTAATTCCTTCTGTGCATGTTCAAACCGACCATCCAACTGTCTCAGAAGTTTCCCCCCGACAATGTCTTTGCCGGTCAAACGGGCTGCATCAATTTTCTGTTTGGCATCATGATCGTGTTTTGCAATGCCTTTTTTTGAGCGTTTGTGTTCGTATTGATTGGCTAAATCCCGGCGACGACCAGCTTCGCGGCGCAATTCTTTATAGGCCTGTTTCTTCAGGGTATATTCCTTTTTTATGGTTTGAGCATCCATGGCCGCGATTTGTGTGCCTTTGGAATAATTGCCGGGCCGTGCTATTACTTCTGGCGGCTCAATAAACAAGCATTGCTGGCATAAGATATCCAGCAATTCACGATCATGGCTGACTAGCAAGCCTACGCCGGAAAACGATTGCAATGCACGCAGCAGTATGTTGCGCGCCACAGCATCTACATGATTCGTGGGTTCATCAATAGCGAGCACTTCCGGTTCCAACCATAATGCTACTGCGATTTGCGAGCGTTTGCGTTCGCCGTGGGATAACGTTGGCCATCGTGCCAGCCAATCTTCCTGGATGCCCAACCGGCCGCGAATGACTGCCGCAGTTTTGGCTGCATCCTGTAACAGTTCGGCCAGTTGTGGCGGCGGATCATCGGTGCGTTGGTCACAATAAACTAACCGCGGCGGTGCATCCACATAGCCGTCATCAGGTAGCAGCAGGCCGGTTGCTAATTTCAGCAGCGTGGTTTTGCCCGTGCCGTTCGCACCGACAATGCCCGACCAGCCCGCCGCGAAATGTAACGATACATCACGGAACAGCGGTTCATGAGCTGTTTCATAGGTATAACTGATGTGATGGAATTGTAGAAATGGTTGCGACATGCTTCCTTCTTCAGTCTCGTTACTGCAGAGCTCCAGCGGTGGTTTATCTTGCCGCCTCAGCGGCAATCGCTTTTCGCCTTTTCTGAATTTCAGGATTTATGGGAAAAGCCTGTAACACCGGATTATTCAAGACTTTGCAGTTTTTTCTGGATATTCTGCGTTTACAATCGTACTTGCCCAATCAGCTAACTTCTCCGGCACAAACCCGGCCCAGCATATTCGATTCTCATTTCTCCACTTGCACCGCGTGATCTTTAACTTCGGCGCCTCCACTTGCCCGCCGCGCTACTCCTCGGTTGTCTGCCTTTTCTGCCTTTTCTGTTTTCTTCTGTTCAACTCGTTATTGACCGGTTAGACCGATGTATATACCCGTTGAAGCTTTTGCCGATTTCGCTACTTATCCAATGTATCTATATATATGCTTTACCACAGATTCAGAAATTCAGCATCCGGTCTCCAAAAATGATACTAAACTTATTCATTGTAGACTTCCAATCCCTAATCGGCATTGTCCATTTTTTAGCAATATTCTTCAAAACCAGATAGCGCAACTTGAACATAGCTTCGTCATTAGGAAAATGACCTCGATTCTTGGTGACCTTACGAAGCGACATGTTCAGAGACTCTATGGCATTTGTCGCGTAGATTGCTTTGCGTATCTGCTGAGGATAGCAATATTGCGGAATAATCCGTTCCCAGTTGTTTCGCCATGACCTTGCTATAGTCGGATGACTTGCATCCCATTTGGCGGCAAATGTATCAAGGTTTTTCTCTGCCATTTCTACGGATGGTGCCTGATAAATTGTCTTTAAGTCTGTTGCGACTTCTTTACGCTGCTTCCATGACACATAGTTCAAGCTGTGACGCACCATATGAACGATGCAGAGCTGAATCTGGTGTTTGGGTAAACTGCTTCAATTGCCTCTGGAAATCCCTTGAGTCCATCCACGCAGGCAATGAAGATTTCTTTCACCCCACGGTTCATCAATTCGGTGACAACTTGAAGCCAGAATTTAGCACCCTCGTTTTCAGAAGTCCAGATTCCAAGGACTTCTTTGATGCCATCCATATTGATGCCGATAGCAAGGTAAACTGCTTTGTTGATTACCCTGCTGTCATGGCGTACCTTTATCCAGATGGCATCAAGATAGACAATGGGATAGACCTCATCCAGTGGGCGGTTCTGCCAAAGCAGTACTTCTTCAATGATAGCATCGGTAACTTGGGAAACATCAATACCGTAAATCTCCTGTAGATGCCCTTGGATGTCACGGGTGGTCATACGGTCTAGTTGAATTGCTTCTGTGCAATCAACAGTTCTAGGCGTTTGATTTGCTCATCATAACGGAGCGCCACCTGGAAACGCTGCAGTGCATGCTCCAGATCGATGCCGCCGGCATTTATCGCAGAATTGCCGATCAACTCGGCAACGTAGGCATTGCGGTCGGGATGCCAGACGATTGTTACGGATGGATGTGGATCATGTATTCTGGTGGTTGGGACCCTCTGCGGCGGATCTTCGCCAAACATCCGCGCATAAACCGCAGGAAAGTCTCTCTTCAATGCTTCATGGACGTCGCCCTGTTCACCTAGTGCCAGTTCTCGCGCTGCTTTTAAAGGATCAAACCCCCATCCTATGCACCACCGCGGGAAGGAATACCCTATTTTCTTCAGTGCTGATTCCCACTTGTCATCGATTCCGTATGAACGGCGTAGCCCAACTTTTTCAAGGGTATCAATGTCGCCGGTACCCTTGAGCAGGTTATGGATATGTGCGACTCTGTTTTTGCTCACCGCTCTGCTTATTTCAATAACGCTCAAACCTGAGTTAAATGCCTCAACGATTCGCGAGTTAAGCTTTTCTTCCAGATTTTCTACTCTCATTCCGATTCTCCTTGAGTTGATGAGGTACAACATATCTAAAAGAACAAGTTCTTATAGATATGTTTAGTTGTCGACTCTGACAGATGTTTATGACCAAAAAATATCATGGTTACCCTCCAACATGGCCAGCTGGATCAAGGTATGTTTCCGGCTTCCGGTACGAGAATGACGGCGAAGGTTATATGCCGCCTGTCGAACCCGGTGGATTTTGAATTGCGGGTACTCGACCTCGAAGTGCTGCTGGATGCGACTTGCCATTTCTCTAACACTGAGTTTTGCTCCTGGTTTGAGATTGAGGTAGCTACTAAGGATGTATCGTTCAATTTTCCCGAAATTAGGGAAAGCCAGCATGACCGCTCTCTTGTCCGGTTTGAAGGTTTTATTCATCTGGGCGACGTACCATTCGTCTGTCCAGACTCGACAGAGAGCAGAAAGAAGCAGCTGATTACTGTCAGTAAGCGGGAATTCGATGATGCGGTCTTCAGCAAGGCGCCTGAGCACCTTCTGGGATAATGGCTTGAACTTCGTGATTGCTGCATTGCGTTTCATTATGGCTCCTTTGCGGGTTGTAATAATCGGTTGTTGCTGCCGTGAAGTGTCTTGTTCAGGAAGGCGGGCTTCTCGACGAGTAACCCAAAGGCGTGAAGTCCTGTATGGCTACACAGCCAGACATTATTTCCTGGTGCTGCTGGGTCACGAGCCTCATGCGGTCGACGACGATGGTTCCGTTGTCTGCGAGTTGCTTTATTCGTCTGAACGCCCGTTTCAAAGTGTCTCGGACATTGAAGTCAGAGCAGCCGTAGAGATCAGCGATCTCGTGTGTTGTTAGTTTCCCTTGTTCAGCTACCCCCAGGGAGAAAGACAGGGTTTCTCTTTCCCTTGCCGTCAAGTGGTGTGAAATAGCCTCGAAGATTGCCTCGATGTCAGCGCCTTCTTCACTCCTATGACTCGTCTGTTCGACTGCCTCGATGTCGCCATAACAGATATGCGAAGGAATCGAATTGGAACCATGGGTAAAGTTAGGGTCAGGGGTGAGGACGCTGATCTTGTTTCGGAATGTGGTCCAGAAGGCAGCCTCGAACGGGATATTCTTCTCCTGACTACGTAGGACTGCTACCAGAGCGGCTTCGTATGCCTCTTGCAGAAAATCGCACATATCATAGGGGGTGAATTTCCGATACTGCCTAATCTTGCTCTTGATCGTGGGTTCGTTGTCCTGCACCCATTGCATTGCCTTGAAGAAATCCATGTGACCTCCGATCAAACAAAAAAAGCCGGTCACGGAAGTTTTCTCCGTAGACCGGCTTTGCCAGCACATTGAAGTGCCCGGCCGTGCCAGATTGAATCTGTGCTATTAGGTTGTCGTGCTACTACTGGAGACCGGTTGCTCCAGAATCATCTGACAGGTTCAGAAAGCCTTACTCCCAAGCATGAAGCGATACGGATAATTTCCTCCGTGGATGAGACCTTCCGAAGATGATCTTCGACTTTTCTCCTGATTCTTACGGTGTCCCATCCAGAAGGAAGGTAAATTCCAAAAAGATGAATGGTGCCGTCTTCAGCAATGCTGATGGCCTGTTCATGGAATGCCTTGATAACGACATTGACGTTCGGCAGTCCTTCAGCCAAGCGGTATGCATCACCTGCCTGGGTGATGGTGAGCCCTTGCTGTCGTAAATATGTGATGACGATTGTCACGGCGTCATCTGGAACTGGGCAGTTCATGGGGTCCTCCTCAACGGGTTTTTCAGCCCCTATTGGTTATAAAAGGTTAAAAGAAGGTTAGGGGGCTGTGGAAAACTCTGTAACGTCACGTGCTGTTTAGCGAAATTCCGATGTGCCTGTCGGTCAAAGGTCAATAGTTCCGCAGGTCTAAAGTCAATAGGTTTGCCGGTCAAAAGTCAGTACCTGTAGGGCTAAGGTCTATACTTTGTCGGTCAAAAGTCAGTAGTTGGCCGGTCATAGGTCAATACCTTGTAAGTCATAGGTCAATGCCTCCGCGTGACGGATACCAGGTCTTCTCTGAACTCCCAGGATTCGAGGAAACTCACTTTGACGAGTACGTCGAGCGCCTTCCTCAATTCGATGCGAAAATGCCGCAACTCCATCTCGGAACCGCACAGTTTGATGAGAGTCTCCGTTTTTACCGGGAACGGTTTCCGATGGCTCGACCAGTAACCGAAGAGTTTTGATGCAATGCCGTCTGGGAGGGCTCGTCTCGTTTCCCAATTCACCCTCGTCAGGAACTCTTCGTCGAATAGAAGGCGCATTTCTTCGCCAACCCATACTTCCCATCGGGATAGGTTTTCATTGTTATCGTTTCTGGACCTGAACTTGAGGATCAGAGAAACACTGATGAAGCTATCGAGGCGTTTTGATTGGAAGCGGATCGCGGTTGCCTGCATTCTGCTGAGACAGACGCGGAGTCGGTCGTAGCTTTGGCCCTTGATTGGCCAGCCAAGCATTTTGATGAAGGAATAAGGGGTGAAGTCGATACAATCGCCAAGACGGGTCTTCTTTGCCAGATGCATCAGGTGCAACCAGACAAGTTCATCATCCTGGCGCAGTTCCTCTCCACGATAAATTACCTGGCCGTCTCCAATCACAGCTATTTCTGCGTCCTTCATGAAGAGACGAGTTTGATTACGGTTCCGGCAATTGAAAAGTGCCGAACGAAGGATTTCATTCGGCATTGCTCTTTGAGTATCAGGCCACTCTGGAAGATACTTCGGTCTTGCTGCGAGGCTTTCGAGAATGCGTTCGAACGAATCAACGCCGCTTCTATCGTTAACTGAACTTGCTCTGTGTTGGAGTTTATTATGTTGCAATGGCCACCTCCCGGGATCGCGGAGGTGGTGCCGGTGAAACTCTGATATGTTCGGTTTCGCGCACAAAGGCCTGTCGCTCAAGGTCCCGACGGATAATATCCATCACTCGATCAAACCTGGCTTCAGGGTCAGGTGATTTTTTGTATTCGATGGTTACTTTCACGGGCTGCTCGCAACAAACAGAAGATTAACTAAACATTTTGATGAAAATAATAAATACGTATGCTATAAATGATGAGTAAATGACGTTTGTCTGTTTCATATAGACGATAAACCGCTTGCAAATATCATCAGTCGGCCCAAAGTGCATCAAATGGCCAACCTAATTCTTGGGCAATCAGCCTTTGCAGGCGTTGTGATTTGGCTCTGCCGCTGATTACGTGATAGACCGCAGTACGATGTACCCCTGCTTTTTCAGCGATATGTGATCCTGATATTCCTTTCTGCATCATCAGGACCTTTATTTTAAGCGCTTTCCTCATCATGATGATTATTGTTGCATAAGGATGAAAACCATGTCAAGCCAAAATCTGCATAATGATGATAATTTGATCGAATCTATCATCGAAAAGCTGAAAAAAGCCCTTGATCTGAAGAATGATACGGATGTCGCAAAAGCGCTAGAAAGCGACCCAAGGCTGCTTGGAACCTGGAAAAAGCGGGGAACAGTCCCGTACGATAAAATCATCAAATTGTGTATCAGGCATAACATCAATTTGCAGTGGATTTTCTCAGATGATAGTTCTCTTCCGACCGTGTGCCGTGACAATGGACTTGTCTCGGAGGCTGATGGCTACGTCCGAGTTCCTCGTTACGAGGTCAAGGCCAGTGCTGGAGGAGGTGCAATTATTCATAGCGAACAGATTGTAGATCACTTGTATTTCAAGACGGAGTGGGTAAAAAATGTGTTGGGAATCCCCAGGGATTTTCTGGCACTCATTTCAGTTCAAGGCGATAGCATGGAGCCTACCCTGAGCAACGGCGATCTGATCTTGATCGATGTCCGGACGTCGAAGGTTGAAGATGGTGCTATTTACGTTGTGCAATACGACGATGCCTTGCTTGTGAAGCGTCTTCAGAAGAAGTATGACGGCTCTGTTGTGATCCGAAGTGATAACACGCTCTATGAACCAGAGATTCTGCACGGGGAAGAAGCCATAAACCTCAAGATCGTCGGTAGGGTGGTTTGGGCCGGCGGAGTGATTTAGACAGGATGACGGGATGAACGTTGGGATATGGATAAGGGTATCAACAGAAGACCAGGCGCGGGGAGAATCGCCAAAGAATCATGAAGCCCGTG
>JACCEE011082768.1_pt1 | contig 19937 bp, 29 predicted proteins | sample 7449931 | NCBI WGS metagenome assembly JACCEE01 (sample SAMN15323457, study PRJNA562643) | freshwater metagenome | isolation source: river surface water | place: USA:Blue River Watershed | collected 2017-08-19 | reverse complement strand
CCCCATCACCCTCTTCAAATATAACCACATATCACACACATATACCCCCTCACGCTGTCACGCTAAACAACTGGGACTTCTTCATATCAAATATATCATATCAACTCCCACACACAATTAAACCCAAACTTTTCAATTTTTTCTCCCGAAATTTTTTTTACCTTTTCAGACTCTCTATAAAAAAGTACGTTTACCTTTTCATACCTAAAATAATTACACATGCAACCCTAAACCCACCTTTACGCTGATAACAACGTAACTGAACTTTTTCAAACTTTTCGGGAGAAAAATGGGCGGCTGATAACATCTTAACTGAACTTTTTCAAAATTTTCGGGAGAAAAAAATGGACGTAACTGAACTTTTTCAAAATTTTCCCGAGAAAAAAAATGGGGGCGTGGCTTAGCGAAGCCCGTAAAGTGGCTCCGGGTTAACATTCTAGGGGGCTGTTTTGGGGCCCTTTTTGAGGGCTGTTTTAGGGGCTGTTTTGAGGGCTGTCATCAGACCCCCTTACAGGGGGGGTAGCCAGATCTGGAAATGCTGCTGGTGATCATCTAGAGCTCCCTAGGGAATTTGCAAGATGACTGAACCATATCTAGCCGTGATCAGCCCACCGTTAATCAGGACGTTGTCGCAGGCTTCATTATAGACTGAAACTTCTAGTGTCTGATCATCTAGCTCCCAATCTTGTCGAGGCACGGGTCTGTCATTCAAGAAGATCGTTAGATTATCGAGCTGGGAGACGTTGCTGGGTGGTGGGGCGATGGGACCCCACTTGCACATGATAGAAGCGATGATGTTATCAAAGGCTGCAGCGATCTGATTGTTATCAGAATAGAAGAAGTAGTCTTGACGATCGTTAATAGACGTTGCAGAGTTACCTGACATCTTGATGAGACGTTCGACATTGCTTTGGGTGATGTTGATACCGAGGGAGTAAATGGTGATGCAGTGAAATTGCGGGTTGTGGCGCGTACAATTTCTGGGGTCAATGTTGAAGATGTTGTGTGATGTCCAGCTGATGGGTTCAGCACCTGCGTTTGGGTCACCGTCTGTAATGAAGACGAAGAAGTGTTTATCGGGTTGTTGTGATGCGAGTAGTTGCTGCTTGGCGGTGTTGAGAGCGTCAGAGAAGTTGGTGCTGCCATTTGCAGGTTGTGAGTTGAGACGTTGTCTGACGCGTGCGTTATGTGGTGGACCTTGATCGATAGGAATAGATGGCGGTAGTGTTGCTGTTGAGAAGAGAACGACGCCCCATTTGATATCGTAATCAGCATCGATGAATTGATTAACAGCGTTGATGAGTTGTGTACGTCTGTTGAATTGTGTCATTGAGCCTGAGAAGTCTAGAATAAACGTGATCGATGAGTCGGGTTTAGAGACGGGTGATGATTGTTCGTTGATGTTAATGATGACGTGGCGAGTGATAGGTGGTGAATTGGGAGTTGCTTGCGTTGTGGTTGACAATTTTATTTGGCGTTGGGTCTGGGTGTTAGGTAAGGTGATGAGACCTATGTCTTGACAGCTGAAGGTGTTGGGGTATTGTGTGATGCCGATTTGACGTGCCAAGTAACGTGATTGAGCGTCTGTATCATTCAGGAGCATTCCGTTTGCGCAGTTATATGATAATCCGTATTTGATGATATTGTTGCCCAGAAGTGATGCTGTAGCATCTAGCAGCTGTTTTTGACGTGAGACTTCGATTGCTGTTGAAGAGACGGTGATGTTGCCGAAATAGAGAATAGCTAGTGAAGCTGTGATGACAAGAATAAGAAGTGCGAAGGATCCGCCTTTCTGTGTGGTATGATGTTGGTGATACATGGGTGATGCTCGTTTGTTTCTGAATGTGGTGTTTGGCTAATTCTATAGACTCTGTCAGTGTTGTTTATGGTGATGATGCAGAAAAGAATTGTAGAAGATGAGGCCCACAATTTTTTGTGATGTTACGCGTTTGATCTTTGTCTACGTAATAGATGATATAGATATAGCTGATGTTGTGTGTGCGTGTGTCAGGCGTTGCTGATTTGGCGTTTAAAAATTGTTGAAAATAGCGCGCACAATTTTTGGCATTCGTGAATATCGTTTGAGGATTGGGGATAATTACATAATAATATTATATAAAAAAAATTTTTATTTTCGTGAATATTTGGAAAAAATTATTTATAATTATAAAATTTTTTATTTTCATGGAACTTTATTCATGGAATTTTAATATTATAAATTTATAAAAAATTTTTATTTTCGTGAATATTATAAAATTTTATATTATAATTTTATTATAATTTAAATTATTAAATTATATTTATCAACCCCCTAAAAAGGAAAATGCAAATGATTTACAAAAATGCAATTTTGGCATATGTAAAAAGCTGCTCAAATAATGGCCTTGTAACTGGTCGTGAAATCGTTCAAATCTACATGGAAACTGCCAAGCAAAATGGTCGTCAAATCAGCAAAAGCCATGTACCCTTCAATGCACATAAACTTGCCAAGAAACATGCACAATTGGTAGGGAAATGCACAACTAAGAAAGGTCAAAAAACAAATATTTATTTATTTAATATTTAATTAAATTTATTTATTAAATTATTTAAAATTAAAAAAAATTATTATTAAAAATATAAATTAAAAAATATTAAAAATATTAAATTAAATATTAATTATTTAATTATTTATTTAATTATTTAATTAATTAATTTTCATTGTCGTGAACCGTGAACTGAACTTTGCTGTGACCGTGTTCGCTGATGTGGAGAGTGCGAGAGTAGAGCGTCCCGCGTCATGACGCGCATGTTCACGACTTCCAAAAATTGCGCGCGCTAGCGCGCACAAATTCTCACTCTCGTGAATATGAATTCGGATCTAAATGTGTCATGATACCAATATAATATTATATAAAAAAATTTTTATTTTCGTGAATATTATAAAATTTTATATTATAATTTTATTATAATTTAAATTACTAAATTATATCTCTCAACCCTTTAAAAGGATTTTAAAAATGAATGTTTCATACTTCGATATTTTACTTGCCATCGTTTGGTCATCAGTTCTTACATTGCCAGTTGCTTATGTGACCGTGAAAACTTGCGAATTTGTTGATGCAACTGTGAGGAGGTTTAAAAAATAAATAAAAATTATAAAAGTTTTTGAATTCGTGAATTTTCAAAAATTTTATATTATAATTTTATTATAAATAAAAAACCTAAAAAAAGGATATTAAAATGGAAAAAATCTTGGTACTCTTCGTGATCTTTTTCGTGTTTCCAAAACTTCGAAAATTCTGCTTCATGTTGTGCAAAAAGGTACTCAGACTCAGCTTCAAAATTCTCAAAGTGATCTGTAAATTTATGTTTACACGTTACAAAAAGCGAAGAAGAGAAAAACTCAAGGAACAACGAGTTCACGAGCGTGTGCAAAAACAGCAAAAAGCAATTGAGGAAAAAATCGCAAAGAAAAATTCACGACTTCAAGAAATGGATGACGAAGCAAGTTCCTGGTAAGTGCCAACGCATGCGTCATGCGTTCATGCCCACAGTCGCGACGCTCAGTTCACGACGTCCAAAAATTGCGCGCGCTAGCGCGCACAAATTCTCACTCTCGTGAATATGATTTTGAAACTGAAAACCGCACGCACATTTTTCTTGCTCTCGTGAATATGAATTCGGATCTAAAGGTTCCATGATACCAATATAATATTATATAAAAAATTTTTTGAATTCGTGAATATTAAAAAAAATTATATTATAATTACAAAATTTTTTATTTTCATATACTCCATTATGCCATTTTTTAATATTATAAATTTATAAAAATTATTTGATTTCGTGAATATTATAAAATTTTATATTATAATTTTATTATAATTTAAATTATTAAATTATATCCCTCAACCCCTTAAAAAGGAAAACCCAAATGAGTCAAGAAACTCAAAGCCTCCAAGCACAAATTGCTGAACTCCAAAGACAACTTGCTGAAATGAAAAATGACCTTAAGGTGAAAAAAGCAAAACCTGTTGTTGAAAAAGCTACCAAGGAATACGCAAAACTCAATGGCCACTACTTCAAGTTCATGAGTGAAAAGGCACCTGCTGAAATCGTTGAAAAAATCAAAGCTCAAGTTGCACAAATCTTCGCTGACACTGAAACAAATGATGACCTCGTGAAATCACTCCTCGGCAGATGCTTAAAAAATGAATTCGTGAAAACTGGTGCAATGTACTTCTGGACACCAAATCAAGAACAACTCATGTTTGGACCTGTAAAAGCTGGCATCAAAAATGCAAAGGATTTCGAACTCTTTGAAATTGCACGTGAATATGTTGAAGACCTAGGACCTGCCTTTGATGGTGATCGCTCTGGAAAAATCAAACTTGAAACCCTCGTGAAACTCGAAGATTTCAGAAAATATGAAGCGGAACTCAAGCAAATGGAAAAACTCAAGGAAAAACTTGAAAAAATGAAAGCAAAGTAAATCATATATAAAAAAAAACCAAAATTCATGATTTGAAAACTTTTTGAAAACTTCCTCAAATTCACTACCACTGTTCACGAGTTCCACAGCTCCTGTGCCTTTGCTTCCCACGGCCGACAGTGTCGCCCTCATTTTCACGAGGACCAAAAATTGCGCGCGCTGAAGTGCACAATTTTTCGAAATATCGCACCCTCTCGACACAGCTTTCTCGCACGGGACAAGCTTTGACGCTGACACCCGACAGAGAGAATCACGTCACAAAAATTGTGTGTTCCAGCGCGCACAATTTCGTGCAACTCGCTCGAGTCAGCATAAGACTTCGGGCGCAACGCGACACAAAAAATTGTTTGAAATAGTGTGCACAATTTTTGGTCCTCGTGAATATAGACATGAAACTAGCGGCAACTGGACGACACACGTCATGGCACCCGACCCACCCTTCAAGACCATGACACGAGAATAAAAAAAAATTCCAAATTCCATATACCCCATACATTATATGGAATTTTTTCAAAAATATTTTTCCATTCCAAATTTATATTTTTATGAAAAAATAAAAGCCAAAAAATAAATTCAGCTCTAAATTTTACGATACGTTTATACGCGTATAGATATCAGACATCATCGACATGATTACGTAATTCGTATTGAATAAATACTTTAACGAGATTAATTACCAAGCAATAGCGTTGTCGTCTGTATCAACTAGCGTTACGAAAATAAAAGTAACGTATCATTTCAGATATACATACTTTAACGAAACGAGTGTAAAGAGAAGAAAAGACGTGACGTTCAGAGACAAATATAACTGAATTCTTCTTGACATCTTCATAATCGTTGGGGACATATCAAGAAGAAGATTACAGATCATCGATTAATTGCTTACGGCGTTTAATAATCTATTGATACCCAAATCTTTGTCTGTTATATCTGCGTCAAAAATTGTAACAGCCGGCCCGCACAATTTTTTGGAAGATCTATCATGCTGTCTTAAATCGTTGGGGACACAGTGGGCAGTATAAAAAAGTGTCAGTTTCCAGAGGGGGCCGGGCGCTGTCTTAAAACGATGTGTCTAGAGTGGTTTTTCCCTTGGGGGCCATCTGACTGGCAGCAATTTATTTACGGGCTGCAGTGTAATCAAGAATGCTTTCAAATATAATTACTGATATACTATTCTCTTCACGAAACAAGAAAGGTGCATATGAATCTCTCTTACCCAATCAAAAAACTAGAAGTGCTTAAAACGATTTCAGTCGGCAAACGAAGAACTCTGCACGAAATACTATTAGTCTTCCAATATAACTATTATCAAGCCATGACTGATGTTGAAATCAATACGTGTCGTACAATTCTACGACAAAACAAACTGAGCAAAGGTGCAAAGAATCGATACAAAACTGATGTCGTCAAGATAGCTAATACGAAAGCTGATTTAAAGCAAGGTATCGTTAGTCGTTTAATTGAGACTGATGGGTCCGGCAAATTTCGTGTAACAAATGAAGGTTGGGAACTAGCGAACGACTACATTCGTTATACAGGCGTGCATTATTCACCTGTCAATATTCAGAAGATGTTAGACGACTGTGTCATGTCGAATCTTAAACCTGTCGAAGAGACTGAACCACAAAATTGTGCGAATTAGCGCGCACAATTTTTGGAAGTCGTGAATATAGTTTGAGAACTGGAAATGAACTAATCATTATATTAAAATTTAAAAAATTATTTACATTCGTGAATATTATAAAATTTTGTATTATAATTTTATTATATTTACTTTACCCCCTTTAACATAAGGATTAAAAAATGTTTCATGACACAGTTCCTGTTTTTGTCTTCATCTTCTTGATTTTCGCTTTTATCTGCATTGTACCTGCGCCTAAACCTAAGAAGAAATCATCTCATGAATCACTCAAAAGAAGGAGTTTATAAAAATGAATGCTTTTGATGCTTTTGCTTTTGAGTTTGTTTTTGTTTCCCTCATCGTGTACTTTATCTTTATCAAGGATTAAAAAAATGTTGCTTTCAACTTTACGTTTTATGTGGTATCACATTTACAAAATCGTGCTGGTCAGCTGGACAATTTTGACTTTATCATGGTCATATGTGTTTGATCGCCCTGAATTTACGCTCTTCTCAATTCCAATCTTCATGATCATTGCATATCATGCTGCTGAGGATGCTGCGAGTAAGGAATAAGCCCCATTGACGCTTTGGCGTGATGGAGATTTTATTTATATAATTTTATAAAAATTATTTGTTTTCGTGAATATTAAAAAAAAATTATTTATAATTACAAAATTTTTTATTTTCATTGAACTATTTTTATGGAATTTTAATAATATAAATTTATAAAAAATATTTTCATTCGTGAATATTATAAAATTTTATATTATAATTTTATTATAATTTAAATTATTAAATTATATCCCTCAACCCCTTAAAAAGGACAAAAAAATGTACAGAATTGAACTGGACAAAAAGTGGATTTCTGAATTATTCAATGACGATGCTCAATGGTGGGAAAATGCAATCAACGAATTCCTCATCGATCCAAAATCAGAGCTCTCCCGTGAATATGAAATCGAATACCTCATCTACAGAGAATTTGAAGGAATTGTGACCGCGTACGATGCAACAACAAATGAAGAAATCTCAGGGTGGGAAAATCCTGGTGCTCACTGGACACAAATCGAGGAATTAGGCACAAAGGCATTCATCGAATTTTTCAAATCCGGAGAATGGAAAAACACCTAATACCAAAGTGCACTTGAACCTGAAATCATAAACCTCAAAATCATAAAAATTATAAATCAAAAAAACTTAAAATTCATGATTTGAAAACTTTTTGAAATTTTCCTAAAGTTCTTGCCTACAATTCACGACTTCCAAAAATTGCGCGCGCTAGCGCGCACAAATTCTCACTCTCGTGAATATGAACTCTGATCTAAAGGTTCCATGATACCAATATATAAAATTTAAAAAAATATTTTCATTCGTGAATATTAAAAAAAATTATATTATAATTACAAAATTTTTTATTTTCATGGAACTTTTTTCATGGAATTTTAATAATATAATTTTATAAAAAATATTTTCATTCGTGAATATTATAAAATTTTATATTATAATTTTATTATAATTTAAATCAATTAAATTATATCTCTCAACCCCCTAAAAAGGAAAAAGCCAAATGAGTCAAGATACTCAAAACCTCGATCTTCAAGCACAAATTGCTGAACTTCAACGTCAACTTGCTGAAATGAAAAATGAACTCAAAGTCAAAAAGGCAAAGCCAGTCGTTGAAAAAACCTCAAAGCCCTACGCAAAACTCAATGGTCACTACTTCAAACTCGAATGCGACAAAGTTCCTCAAGAAATCATGACCACCATCACCGCGCAAATTGACAAAATCTTCACTGACACTGAAACAAATGATGACCTCGTGAAATCACTTCTTGGAAGATGCCTCAAACAACAATTCATCCAAAAGCGTGAAGTTTACTTCTGGACACCAAATCAAGAACAACTCATGTTTGGACCTGTAAAAGCTGGCATCAAAAATGCAAAGGACTTTGAGCTCTTTGAAATTGCACCTGAATACCTCACTGATTTAGGACCTGCTTTTGATGGTGATCGTTCAGGTAAAATCAAACTTGAAACTCTCGTGAAACTTGAAGATTTCAGAAAATATGAAGCGGAAGTTAAACAAATGGAAAAACTCAAGGAAAAACTTGAAAAAATGAAAGCAAAGTAACAAGTGCAAAATCCAAATTGAAATCATATACAAAAAAAACTTAAAATTCATGATTTGAAAACTTTTTGAAAACTTCCTAAAGTTCTTGCCTACAATTCACGACCTCAAAAATTGCTTGAACCTTTTCTCCCGACGACTCGCCCGTCATGGAAACGACGAGAGCACGTTCACGAGTTCCAAAAATTGCGCGCGCTAAAGTGCACAATTTTTTGGAAAAAGACACTTTCTCGCACGGGACCAGTCAAAGCCCTCTACACAAACGTGTAAAGCATTCTCAAAAATTGTGTATTCCAGTTCACACAATTTTTTGTGCACACTAGCTCGCACAATTTTTTGGAACAGCAACACCCGACCAGAGCCTGACCATCGCAACACCCGTCAGCCTACACGGCAATCTCGACACGCGTAAAAGAGAACAAGAAATTGTGCACACTAGCGCGCACAATTTTTGGAACTCGTGAATATTCATTCCAAAATAGCTGCCCGCGGCATCATGATCCTGGTCGTGAAACAGGAAAGTGGCACAAATTCAAAATTTAAAAATAAAAAAAAATTCAAAATTCAATAATAAAATATAAAGTCTGGTCACCAAAAAAAAATATAATCAAAATTCAATGTAAATTTATAAAATTAAAGTTTCTAGAAAAAAATAGCGTCGTGAAAAATAAGAAAAAATATGGTATAATTTAAATATCTTCAGCAACGTACAGTTATGTACTATCACAAAGGATTAAGCTTATGAATACTTTTCATGATGCAGCATCAAATGTTCCTGACAATATTGTCAATTATCGTACCAATTCAGAAGCCACACGCAAGATCTTGGAATATTGGGGTACAGCGAGTGCAGGTGTTATCAGTTCACGTGAAGCCGTTAAGATCTATCGTCAAACAAATCCTGAAGCGACAGGTCGTGGTTCAAGTTTTGTTGTCTATCGTTTGTTAGCGACATGTGGTGTGAGACTCCGTAAGGGTGTATATCAATTGGTGACTGAACAACATCGCAAGTTAAATGTGCAGCCATTGTATCGACAAACACCTCAGGGTCGATTAGTTAAAAACGATTAATTGATCAGTGGATTTTGATCTTGTTTTGAGTCTACAAAAGTGAGATTCCGGTGGGGGCCAGCCCTCTGTCGATGATCACCATTTTCTTTTCAACTTTCCGGTGGGGGCCAGCCCCCTCACCCTTTCTACAATTAATGAGACAATATGTTAACTTACTCACGTAAAAAGAACCCAATGAATAATTCTGATTATATCAGAGGACAATACAAGAAGGTTCGTCAACAAATCGCTGATGCAGCTATTCAGAACTGTGGGGACACACAATCCCGTCATAATTTAATGAAGTTTATCAAGCTTTCAGATCAATTAGACGAACACAATAATATTAGATTGCAACGTGATGAATGGGATAAATTCTAAACAATAATCTGGAAGTAGAGAGGAATTATTCTTCTTTCATTCCAAATCCCATTTATATTATTATATTATTAAAATTTACACTCGTGAATATTATAAAATTTTATATTATAATTTTATTATAATTTAAATCATTAAATTATAACTCCCATCTCCCTTCTTTAAAGGATTTTTTTATGGACGCTATCCAATTAAAAGTTTTAGAATACATCTCCGAAGATGACAACAAGAACCATTTACAAGAATTACTCGCTAATGACCCTGAATATTTTACCATTTTCATCAATATGGAAATCATTGGTAACTACTTAGGTATGGATTTTGATGCTGCACTTTTAAATAACATCACAACCTTTATTAAAGGATACCTTTAATAAATAGAAAAACCACAAGCTGCTTTTCCACTTCCCACTTCTCCTCTGTCCCAAAGGACTTAAATAAATGACTCAGATTATTGAATCAAATGGAATTAATACCATTCTTAAAAGCGCAATTGCTGATGTTTTATCTGCAGGATGCATTGTTGCAACACAAGATGTTAATGCATTACGTCGCAAAATCGTTCAACCTTACTTTGCAGAAATGCTCAAATACTACAATATTCAAATCGATGATGTTGTAAGCAATCTCCAAAACGTTAAAAGCATCAATGGCACCCCAAGTGATGTATTGCAATATGTCATCCTCAGAAAAGACTTTGGCATCGTCATGAAAAACTCATCTGATAATGTTTGGCTCTCACCTACAGGTCTCTACATCTGGGGTAAAACTTCAAAACTTTCCCACGCTGAAGATCCTGAAATCCTTCAAGCTATTTGGCAATATCTCACTGAATACACTCCTCCTCATCAAGGTGTTATCTTTGAAAACATGTTAGATTAATCTCAACAAATTAATTTATAATGCAACAGGTGTTTAGTTTTTAACCAATGACATAAAATCTTTCTCAAACTTTTATTGACTTGAATTCCACAACTTATACTTCTTCCAAAAAATTGCGCGCGCTAGCGCCAACAATTTATGGAACTTTAGATATAGTTCATTCCATGTTTCAATTATATAATTTAATATAAAATATTTTCAGTCGTGAATATTATAAAATTTTATATTATAATTTTATTATAATTTAAATCATTAAGTTATGCCTCTTTTCCCCTTGTTCTAAAGGATTAAAAATGTCCAATGAATTAATTTTAAATGAAGAAGCTTTAGCATTGCAACAGCAACTTCGCGAAATGGTAGCTGCAGCTCATGAAAAGTTTGTTGAAGTTCATCCACCACACATCACTAAAAGCAAACCTGAATATTTTGAATTTGTGGATTATCATGAAGGTAAACACAGTCGTGGTGATGCAACTGAACTTTTGACACAGTTTTTGAATGCAAGCGGCGTATGTTTGGAAGCTGATCCTGATAGTGAATATGAAGGTTTGCGTAATGGAATTCCTGCAGGTGAATTTACATGTGACTTTATGCACATTTTCTGTGGTCAACCAATGCACAGATATCAAGATGATATTAGCGAACCATGGGAAATTGTTGTATGGCTTGATGGTCAAGTTGAAGCCACAGCATATGATGAACGCATTGGAATGTTTGATCCTGTCGCTGAAATCCCATTCAGAACATTGATTGAAGATCCTAGATTGATTATTGAATCATTACGAAAAATGATTATCCTATACTCCGAAGAAATCGCCGATTTGGATGATTAAATCACACAACAACACACACAAACACCACAACACCCTTTAAAGGATTTATTGCATTATGAGAAGATATGCTACAATTAATAAGGCTGATATCGATAAAATGAATTTCGATCATCAAGTTTCATACGAAAAAGAAATTACTTATGGCCGCGAAGATGATGATTGGGGTCACTACCCATTCCCAGAAAGAAGCGCATTAGGTAAAGATTGCCCAACCTGCGAACATCCAAGAACCTGGTGCACATGCTCAGATGCCGAAAAACGTCGTATCAAACGCAAGGAACAAGCTCGTGCCCGTCAAACAAAAATTGGCGACAAAATGCTCAAAAAAGATTAATCAAACACAATGATTGATTTACTCGCTGTTTTATTCTGGTTTGTTTTAATTTTCTTTGGTTTAATTATGCCATAAGATTTACGCTTACACTTCACTCACACAACTCTTTACTTGACTTGAAATCCACAACTTATACTTCTTCCAAAAAATTGCGCGCGCTAGCGCCAACAATTTATGGAACTCTAATCATAATTCATTCCATGTTTCAATTATATAATTTAAATAAAATTAATTACACTCGTGAATATTATAAAATTTTATATTATAATTTTATTATAATTTAAATCATTAAGTTATATCCCTTTTCTTCCCTTCTTATAAGGAAAATCCTATGAGCAAGAAAACTTTAAAAGCTCCTGTTGATCAAACAACACAAATCGTTGAACAAATCGTGCCTGAAACTGCTGCTGTTGCCGTAAGTCCTGTTGCAAGTCCTACCGCACAAAATGCTGACCTCGCTGCCCAAATCGCTGATCTCACCGCACAATTACTCGAAATGAAAAACCTCATGAAGAGCAAAAGTGCAAAAGCTCCAAGTGTCAAGACTTCCAAGTTATACAGCGGTTTGAATGGTCATTACTTCATGCTCAAGAGTGCACAACAATTGGCTGATGACAAAATTGAATTTGATCGTGAAAAAGTGGTTGCGCAAGTCAAGGCTGCAGTTTTACATGATAATGAAAACCTCAATCGCAGTGCCTTAGGTCGTGCAATGATCAAAGCAATTGACAGTGACAAAATCTGCTTCTTCTCCCCCAATCAAGATGAATTATTGTTTGGACCTGTTAGAGCCGGTGTCAAAAGCGCAAACGAAATTGAAATTTTCACAATCCCTCTTAACTGCTTAATTGATCTCGGTCATGGTTACGATGGTGATAAGGCAGGTAAAATCCGTCTTGAAGCTGAAATTGAAATTGATAACTTTCATAAATTTGAACGTGAATTGAAGGAACGCAACAAGTTATTGAAATATATCGACATTCAACAAACTCGTCTCCAATTAAAAAAAGCGAAAGGATAATTAAAACACCTACTCAATTCTGATATTGATGTTTGATTAACTGTTTACTAAAACTTCTGGCAATAAAAAATTGCTTACACAACATGAAATGAAAATCCATTGCTTATACTTCTTCCAAAAAATTGCGCGCGCTAGCGCCAACAATTTATGGAACTCTAATCATAATTCATTCCATGTTTCAATTATATAATTTAATTTAAAAAAATTACACTCGTGAATATTATAAAATTTTATATTATAATTTTATTATAATTTACTTCAATAAATTATAAAGCTCTTTGAAAAATCTAGTTCTCGCACACATCGCGCGTGTGCATAAACGCTTGTAAAAGGATTGCTCATGAAACGTAGTCATCGTTCAAATTTGGTGTTATTCCTCCTCAGTCGTGCTCATTACGATGCTTTCTTTGAAGGCATGCAAGTTGCGTCAGGATCTGAATTGGCCACACAGTACCAGTTAAGTGTTTTGCAAGAAGGTGAAATGATTTCCCGTCAATCAGCCTTAAAAGCAGCTAATGCCTTTGCAAAAAAATATGCCATCAACAAGTCAAACTTGACTTATTTCCTGTCAAATGAACGTAACAAAACAAAAGTTTACACCTTTGATTTCGACTTTTCAAGAAAAAAAAGAAGCAATGTAACTGCACAATCATTTGACATTAACTCAAAACCTCAAGTCTTCCAAAGACATTTCCAAAACTCCTAACAAAGGATTACTCCCATGAAACCTACACGTATTGTAAAAGTTACAAAACCCTTCATCGACGCATTTAAAAATGCAACCGGTGCAACTGAAATTGAAGCAGTCCGCGAAAGCAGTATTGATGATCGTGAAATGTGGTTCCAAGCACGTCTCGCAGCAGGATTAAATACATCAAACAGCGCAGGTGAATCAATCCTTGCTCCCAACAACATCTGGATCGATCTCACTGGTAGATTAATCACTGCACCTAAAACACGCGCAAAGGTTCCTTTTGTCGATGCCTATTACCGTCCATTCGCAAATTATGGCTCCATCATCGTTTTTTCTGAAAATTCCCCTGCCGATCTTCAAACTTTGTATATGCCTAGCGATGAAATCAAGGTTATCAAAAGCTTAATTGAAATGCCTCAATTCTACAATTGCGACAACATCAGTTATGGCGTATATACCGGCACACACTAAACCTCAATACACGAAAGCAACACAATTGCAAGACGCACTCCCTTACACCTTAACAGCTATCGTCACAATTATTCTAATCTCCCTCTGGAGCTTATTTATCGATTGGCTAGCTTATGCTCTCGGATTACCGGCTGATGGTCTCTTCATGCAAGGCATGCTCACCACAGGCGTTTTCCTCCTTCTCATCAACTTTGCATTCATCTATGACGAAATTCATAGAGATATCATGAAACCCTAACAAGGACTCTTTACCAAATGAACTCAAATAAATACTTTACAATGTCAGAATTCTATGAAGAAATAATGATTTTTACCAAATTTACCTGGGAAAAACAAATTGGTCACGTAAAGATCAATATCAAAGGCCATGATTTTTCAAGCACCCTCGCACACGATATCATCCTAACAAACGACCTGAATGATAACGTCAGTAAATGCACCATTCGTCTTGAACGCGTTGTCCCAGGCAGCCTCAGAAAATTCTGGGAATGGTCAGATGGCATTGAATGGCAAAGTGTTGAAGAAGACAGTATCTACGAATTCATCTCACACACAATCAACGTTGTTGAAAACAATCCTGAAAATATTCCTGACTTCCTCGATCTCTAAACAGCCTAAACACACACAGGATTTCACCTTGAACCCAACTTTACAACACATCAAACTCCTCGTCGAAGAAAACGGCATTGCCAACGGCAACCTCGTCGGTGTCGACGGTAACGCTCTCTCAGTCGTCATGTACGCTACACAACGCCTCAACAAGGCACAATGGCCCAAAGACGCTATCAAAGAATTTCAACGACTCTCCCTCGAAAGCGACTACAACAACGTCGTTGCCTGCGCCGCAGCTGTCCTTGACTTCGAAGAAGAAACTCTCTAAAACACAAAATCCTACACGGGAACTTTTTTACCATGACAAGCTCATCAAATACACCAAAAACTGAAAATTGGCCTTTTTCTGGCTCAAAACCTTACAACGACGTTTGGGGTCATATCATCCCTCTCAGCAACCTTCCTTTTGAAACACCGCGCAGCGAAGCGACCAAATTCATCCTCGACATGTGGCGCCTCAACGGTATCATCACCATCAAGGAAGCACAAGCAGCTTATAAGTCACTAAACCCAACCTCACCCCAACAATCAATCGCCTTTATCGTCCACCGCTTCCTCAACACCCGCGGCCGCCGCATCAAACACGGTATCTATCAACTCCTAACACAACGCCATATTGAAATCGGCATCCTACCCATGTGCTACATCAACGAAAAAGGCTCCCTAGTCAAAACACCCGACTACCTCAACCCAATGCCATAAATCACCCCCAGCCACTTCACTGTGGCTTTTCCCTTTTCACCCAACAACTTCCCTCTCACATGGACTTGAACTTCTTCTTCCAAAAAATTGCGCGCGCTAGCGCCAACAATTTATGGAACTCTTATCACACTTCATTCCATACACCACCCACATTATAAATTTTAAAAGAACTACACTCGTGAATATTAGAAAAGTTTAGTTTATAATTTTATTATAATTTACTTCAATAAATTATAAGCTCTTTGAAAAATCTAGTTATATCACCCATATAGGAGAAATGAACGTATGAAAACTTCACGCACTGGCACACCTAAAGTGCTTCCCTGCTTGTTACCTAAACCTGCTCAACACGACAAAGAATTTGAAAAGTTCGATAACCTGGTCAATCGCCTCTTCACCGAAATCATGCTCGAATTCTACAAAGAACAACGTCGCTCAAACACCAATCAAGGAGAAAACAAATGACAACACGATACAAAATCATCAGGTACTTCTTTAGTGGACGCCCAAGTATCATCATCAAAAAAGGTCTCACTCACGATGATGCACTTGAACACTGCAACAACCCTGAAACATCTTCAACCAGCTGCATTTCAACCTACCGTCGAGCCTACACCCGCAAAAATGGCCCATGGTTCGACGGATTTATCTCATACAACACCAGACGATAAACATCATGTCACTTCAACATAAACGCTCTTTCGGAGAAACACAAAACATCATGAATAACTACAAATCACTTATGACACCTGATTACACCATCGATGTCATTCCTTCTTCCCTCGATGTCGAAACCAACATCATGCACAACTACGATCAACTAATGGAAGAACTAGCCGCCAAATATCAAGCCCAAATCGATGAACTTGATCAACGCATCCAAACCCTCACAAACGAACTCGACAACTTCAACTCCCACCTCGACCAACGCAACAACAACTTTGAACTCTGGCACGAAAGCCGCTACCACATGCAAGGCCACGACATCCACGACAACATCGTCTCTTTCAACAACTTCCCACAAGAACAACCCCTCGACATCTGCGACACCTGCAACCACAAAATCAGACCTTACAAAGGCTGCCACTGCGACCACTAACACCTCAGCCACACTTACGTGGCTCTTCCACTTTCTACTCCCTTCCACTACTTCTTCTGGACTTGAAATCTACTGCTCTCTTAAATCTCCAAAAAATTGTGCGCGCTAAAGCCCGCAACTTATGGAACTCTTCTCTAAGTCTTCCAGTCTTCCAAAAAATTGTGCCTTCTAGCGCGCGCAAAAAAAGGAGGTTTAGAGAAGAGGTGTCCATGGGCCGTGAGGGTGTGATAGTGGAGTTGGGAGGAGTTGTTGGGTGTGAGGGAATGAGTGTGGAGGAGAGAGGGGGGTGGGAGATGAGGAGTGGAGTGGGTGGGGGTGTGAGCAATGAGGGCAATGAGGCAATGATTGTGGGAGTGTGGGGGAGGATGGAAAGAAATAAATTGATAAAAGCAATGAGAGCAATGACCCCTAAAACTGAAAAAAAATGAGGTTTTGCAGGGGGGCGGAGTCAACTTTTTTCTCTTTCCCCGAGCTCCCAACCCACAAAAAAAAGAGCACTGTTACAATTATATATAAAAAAGTTACTTTTTACACGACGAAGACTCACTTTTTCTCACTTTATCTACTTTTTGCGCCGGTGAATCGTTTCCTTTCTCCATACCCCCACCTCCTTTTCCCCCCAACTGTTCCCCTGCTCTTCACAGGACCACTTTCTCTCCCAACTCTCCACTTTTATCTACTTTTTGCGCTAGCTGATGACTCATCACTCACTCACACAAGTCTCCCCCTTTCCTCAACTGTTCCCCTGCACTCCTCAGGACCACTTTCTCTCCAAATCTCCCATAACCATCTACTTTTTGCGCCATCTAATGATTCCACTCCACTCTCCTATACCCCCATAACACCATCACCCCATCACAACTTCTTCTCTTCCCTACATCATTCTCTCCCGCCACACCGGGCACCCTATAACCCACTTCCAGAAAAAAGGTTCAAAAAACCATCAAAAAAGTAGCTTTCCAGAGGGGGCTTAGCCCCTCCCCCCTCAGGATTTCTTTTTTTATTAGGGTGTGAGGTGTCTGTGAAATAGATTGTTTGGATTGTGTGGTTGGGTGGTGGGATGATACTTTGAAACTGGTGTATCATGATTGGGTGTCTTTTATTGTTTTTTATCTGTGATCTGTGTCTTTATTGTTTCTTTATTGTTTGTTATGCTGATTGATTTATTGTTGATTTGGTTGTTTTTAATATTGTGTTTATGTTATCTGATGAGTTGATGGTGGTTGAGGTGGAGTCTAATGGTGTGGCTGAGGTGATGGGGTGTTTGATGATGGTGTCTTAGGATGATGTTAATGTGAATGTGATGGTGATGATGTGGTTCTTTTAAGAAGAAGATATAGATGTGGTGTGGGTGTTGGAAAAGAGGAAAAAAGTGGAAGGTGTGAAAAAGAAGGTGATATATAGACAAATAAAGTGACAAGAAAGTGTGGTGTGTATGAAGAAGAAGAAGCAGCAGTTGTTGGGTGGGGGTGTGATAGGTGAGGGTGTTGTGAGGCGGTTGATAATGGAGGAGTTGTTGAGGGAGATGATGGGTGGTGATGAGGGTGGTGAGGGTGAGGGGGAAGTGGTGGGTGGTGGTGATGATGGGATGATTGGGAAAGGGATACCTGTGAAGCAGCATGTGGAGGTGTCGAGGAAGTGTATTGCTTGAGGTTGGTGTTTGATATATATGATAAAAGATGAAGAAGAAAGTGTGGGTGTTTATGAAGATTTCAGAACAGGCTGTGCGGCATTTGATTGGTTCGATGTTATTGGAAAGTCTTTTGAAAGAGGGTGAAGAGAATGGGAGTGATGAATATACTATTCCCAATTTACCTAAAGGATATGCGACATTGTATGCATTGTTGAAGGAGCGGAAAGTGACGGGTGATAGAATGGCGAGTGTTAAAAGTTTGCGTGATTTTTTTGGTGAAAAGTTTTTATTTAAAGGTGATCAGATTTTTATCAGTGATATCACTGGTGACGTAGAGAAGCCTCGGATAATTAGTTATAAGGATCATGAAACAAATGTTTTTGATAAAAGAGGAACTGTTACAGCTGTTTTAAAAATGATAAAAGATGCGAGAGAGAAAAATGATAAGATAAATATTGGTGATGATATAAAAAAACAGGTTCTTGCTCAAACGACAGCGGCGGTAGCAGAAAAGAAAGAAGAACAGAACGACACTCCAAAAGAAGAAGTAGATGAGCAAAAAACATCTAATAATTCAAATAATTCGACAAGTACAATAGAAGTGACAGAAAAAAGACCGTTATTAAACTATATACCTACTAAATTTCTTTCTTTCATGTTTTTTGCTAACACAGAACCTGATAAAGATGCTAACACAATACTTGAAGACAAAATTAACTATTTTTTAAATGAACAAATGTATCAAGTATTGCTTGATTTTTTAAATGTAAAATCTTTTGTAACAGCTATAAATAAAATAAAAGAAGAAAAAAAAGAATGGATTTCTGAAATTACTGAAAGTGGAAACAACACAAGTATTACTTTAACATCTGAATTTGAGAGCAAAATAATTACGATTATCGATATAATAATGCAAAAAAAAATAAAAAAATTAACAGGTACGTTAGAAAAAATTTTTGTTAATGAAAAAGAAAAGAAAAGAGTAGAAAAATCACAAGAAGAAATAGTGGGTGATAAGGGTAATATTTGGATTGCATATGAAAATAAAGAAAAAAAAATTAATTATTTTAATGTTACTAACATTATCAAACATATATTACAACTAAAATCCGTACAACAAATTATAAAAAAAGAAAGTCAAAACGTAACTCAATCTAATACTGCACCTGCACCTACTGAAACAAAACCTACTGAAACGTCTGCACCCACTAAAGATGTCAAACCCGCTGAAACATCTGAAACTACAACCTCTACGCAACCGCAACAATCACAACAATCTGCTACACAGTCATCTGACATGCAACAGATTGCAACAGCGAAAACAAATAAAACAATTGCAGAGAATATTATTAATCAAAAGCCTACATTTGACGACAATTATAAATTATTTTCAATGCATAAAGACGACAAAAAAGTTGATCCTGATCTTGACAATTTGTTAAAAGATCCTGATTTTTTGACAATTTGTCAAGCTTTAATTAAAGCTTCGGATATTAATGATCTTATTAGTGCGCATGAAAATGAAGAAAATAAAAATGAAGAAAAATTTACACAGAACACTAATAATAATCTTTTATTATCATTTCCAGACAATATAAATGATCAGTTTGATACTTTAGTAGGTGGAAATTTGATCGGTAGTGACAAACAAAAGCAAAAAAAAATAGATGCAAATTTACAAAAACTAAAAAATAATTATATATCCCTTTTTCATGGTACTGACAATCGGTACGTCAAAATCTTAAAAGAATGGTATACAAGTGGTTATAATGACTATAAAGTATGTATAAGTGATAATACTGCAGTCTTTTATGATTTTACTTCATGTTTTAAAGCTTTAATTAGTGAATTATATAATTTAGGTGTACACATAAATGTGTGGGTAAAAAAAGAAAATAGACGCAATAGCAGTAGAATTGATTTTTTTACAGGCAAGTCATTGGATGAATCGGCTGATTTGTTGTTGCGTAATTATATTGGGATGTTGTTGAGATCTTGATGATGTG
>JACCEE012769032.1_pt1 | contig 19941 bp, 16 predicted proteins | sample 7449931 | NCBI WGS metagenome assembly JACCEE01 (sample SAMN15323457, study PRJNA562643) | freshwater metagenome | isolation source: river surface water | place: USA:Blue River Watershed | collected 2017-08-19 | reverse complement strand
GCGAACTTTTTATGTGTTTTATTTGCAGCACGGTTAAGGGCAGCAAATTCTTCTCCTTGAGCCCCTGTCATAAGCACAATGATTTTGTTTGGAGCGTATTTGTCTATATCTTCAAGAGGTATTATTGTGCCTTTCTTTGGCTTGAATAGACCAGCTTGTTCACAAACCTCCATGTTTGTTTTGAGTGACCTACCATCAAGAACCACCTTTTTGTTTAAAGCTTCAGCAATTTCAACTATTCTTACTAGGCGGGTTATATGTGAGGCAAAGGCTGCAATAATTATGCGACCATTACATTGTTTTATAAGTTTTTCTAGTCCTTCATGAACTTTAATTTCTGGTAGGGCATATCCTTCGTTCTCAATGTTTGTAGAATCTGTCATTAGAAGTAAAACTTTTTCCTTATCGAAAATAGAATACTCTTTTTCTTCTTCGTCTGTTACTACTCCATCTACTTGGTCAAGTTTGTAATCTCCAGGTGTGACTATGGCACCGTATGGAGTTTCGATTATGATCCCCATAGAATCGGGCACTGTGTGTGTAACTCCGAAGAATCTCACTCTTATGTCTCCAGCATAAACAACAGAATCCTTTTCGATTATGTGTGCGTTTAATGGTGGTAGGTGAGAGAACTCTTCTTGTCTTTTCTTTATCATGAGTATTGATAGGTTTCTGGAATATATAGGAGGATTACCGATTCTACTCATAACCAGAGGTACTCCACCTATGTGGTCTAAGTGCCCGTGGGTTATAAACATCGCCCTGATTTTATCTTTGCGTTCTTCTAGGTATGTTGTGTTTGGAATAATATAGTCAATTCCAGGAGTGTCTTCTGTTTTGAATTGCATACCAGCATCAATAACGATGATATCGTTACCGATTTCAATGGCTGTCATATTTTTTCCAATTTCTTCTACTCCTCCAAGTGGGATAATTCTAACCACCCCTTTTTCTGGTGGGGGAATGAGGCTAGTCTTGTTCTTTTTTACTTGTACAATATTTGCCTTCTCTGGAACTGGAGCTTTGGGTTTTCTGCCACCCTTATTACTTCCGTATTGGTAACTACCACGACTAATATTTTTCGTGTTCTTGTTATCAGTTTTTTTAATTGTATTTACTGTACGGTTTATATTTTTTACTTCAGCTACTTGTGTCTTTGGTAAACCAGGCTTGTGTAAAACTCTGATACCATTATTTTTTCTGTAATGGAAATTATTATTTCTCTTAGGACCATTACTTTGCCCTAATTTTGGTTTTTCATTCATATCTTTTTATTACTCCACCAGTCCGACTGGTGGCTTTCTATTATCTTCTATATCCATAGGTCGGACCTATGGGTTTAAAACTACTTAGTGAATATTTTCCAAACATGATCCTTGTTTGCATACCATTCATATACAGTTGCAAAACGATCTGATGGATTTATTAAAGTATCCAAATTTATATTGTTTAGTTTGTCGTTTGTTGCGTACAAATATTTTGGTGAATATATAAGTATTGCAGGTAAATCTTTATTGAAAATATCAACAAATTCATCATACTTCTCATCTCTCTTCTCTGTATCTGTTATCTTTTGGGCATCTTCTAGTATTTTGTCTGCCTTAGGATTGTTATACATTGAAATATTTAATCCAGAACTTCTTTGTGATGAGTGCCAGAATGAATACAAATCAGACTCATGATTGATCACTTGCCCAAAGAATAGAGCCTCATACTCTCTGTTCTTTATAATTTGATTTATTGGGCCAGTTTCATAAACCTTGTCTGTGTTAACTCGAACACCGATTGTAGCCAATTGTGTTTTGATTATTTCTGTAGCTTGTCTTAGTTCTGGTGTATCTCCTGTGATTAGTGAGAATGATAGTTCTGTAACTGGTCCATTGTTCACTTTTTCCTGGACTGTTACGGTCTTCTTTCCTACCTTTTTTGTTTTGTTTACAGTAGTAACACCACCTTTTATTCTGATTCCATCAGGTCCAATTTTCCAACCACTCTTTTCTAGGAGGTCGTTAGCTCTTTTGATATTGTCTTCTACTGTGGTATTTGAACTGTCATTATCTAGTATTGTCTCTGGAATGGGACTATTTGCTTCTGTACCATATCCATACAAAACAGCATCAACAACAGCTTTCTTGTCTATGGCATAATCAAAAGCTTTCACGATATTTGGATCGGCAAATATTTTGTTGTTTGTACTATTATAAAAGATTCCGAAGATTCTTGGTGTTGCGGCTGTGTTTATAGTAATAGAGCTTTGCTTAATTTCACTAGCATTCTTAGGACTAATTCCACCTGCTTGGTTTACTGTGCCGTCGGTGAGAGCCTGAACTAGCTCTTTTTCATTTGAATAAGAAATCATAGTTATTTGTTTTATGTGTGGTACACCTAAAACAAAACCACCGAAACTCTTAAGTGCGTATTCAACAGGATTATCATCTTTGTTTTTTACAACTGACTTAAATTTATATGGACCAGAACCTACCGCTTTTATATTGAAAGGTGATACTTCAAAGTCTGCGTCTTTTACATCTTTCCAGATGTGCATAGGTAGTATCCCAACCGTTGTATTGTCTAGGAATGATATATATGGTTGCTTTAGTTTAAAGACAACTTTGTTGTCGTCAACTTTTTCAACACTGACCATATCCCAAGCATCCTTCTTTGGACTTTTGATTGCTGGGTTCTTTATTTTCTCAATCGTAAATACAACATCGTCAGCCTTAACTTTTTCTCCATCGTGGAATCTAGCATCCTTCCTTATGACAAAGGTGTATGTTAGTCCATCAGGGGATACCTCGTATGATTCTGCCAAGTCAGGAATAAAGTCTCCGTTAGATGTTCTACGCATTAGCCCGCTGTATATGAGAGCCACTAAATCCTTGTCGGCATTTGAAGTAGCAATGACAGGGTTCACCTTGTTTGGGATACCGATTATTCCTTCGGTGATAGATCCTCCACTAACGGGAACATCTACCATGAATCGATTGTTTAAATCATTTAGAACAACAAGCATTGAAACTAAAGCAGCCAAAACAAAACCAGAAAAGACATAAAATTCCTTCTTAGAAAATGATTTTAATGCTTTAGTAAGTTCTTCTTTTTTAGGGATTCTAAATTCTTTTATAAATGAAAGAAATTTTTGCATAAATAGACTCAAAATAGAGTAATTGGGTTGGCACTAGTTAATACAGTAGCTATAAGGCTACTTAACGAGAATTGCAACAACAGATGATGCAGTAAGAAGGATAGATACTATAATGGTTATTATAAATATAAACTTTTCAAAACCACGTCTTGTGTGGTAAAGACCACCATTATCTCCACCTCCTAAAACTCCACCTAGTCCTGCGTCTGACTGTTGCATTAGAATAGCTGCTATCAAAATAATAGATAGGATAATCTGTATGTAAGGCAATATATTAGCAATAATCGTCATAAGGCATATATTACTATATTTTTAGTAATTTTGCAATGGACAGGCCTATTCTTTGTCTGGTTCTATATGTATCAAAACATTTGAGATTTCAGACATCTCACTCTTCAATTTGTCTTTCAATTTGTGGGAAGTAATGTGCCCTTCCTTTACAGAAGAGGCTCCGTCAACTGTTATGTGTAAGTCGACAGCGTATTTCATACCAGTCTTTCTTATAAAGCACTTTTCTGTTTCTATAACTCCTGGTACCCCTTTTGATATTTCTCTTATTTGATCTACCAAGTCGTCATGAGTATGTTCGTCCATAACTTCCCCTAGGGCTGGTCGAAAAATAAGGTAACAGTTGTACAGGATAAAACCTGCTGCAAAGAGCGCAGCCCAGTCATCGGCAGATTCAAAACCTTTACCCATGATAAGGGCGATTGATATGCCGATAAATGCTGCGAGAGAAGTGATTGCATCACTTCTGTGATGCCAAGCATCTGCTTTAAGCGAAGAACTTTTTGTTTCCTTACTTTTATTAACGACAATTCGATATGAAGTTTCCTTCCATGCAATTATTGCCGCCAAAACAAATAGGGTATAAACCTTTGGTAATTCGTGGGGAGTTTGGATATTTATAATGGATTGCCTTGCGATGATTATTGCCGAAATTATTAGGGATCCAACTACTGCAAAAGTAACGAGCGGTTCAATTCTTCCGTGTCCATATGGGTGATTCTTGTCTGCAGGTTTACTTGAGTATTTTAATCCTAGTAAAACCAAAAATGATGAGAATATATCAGTTGTGGATTCTATGGCGTCGGCAATAAGGGCATATGAATTACCAAAGTACCCCGCAATCCATTTGAGAATGGCAAGGGAAGCATTACTTAAGATACTAAAATATGTTGTTTTAACTGCTGTTTTTTCGTGAGACATAAAAGTAGTTTAGCATGAAATTAAATGTAATTTAAGAGGAGGGGACCATGAGTACATGTCTTGAATCTTACAGATTCTGTACACCTTTCGCGTGATTTTATTAGAGGACTTGGTCACAAGTATTTTTCTGCTGAAAAATCTCGCGACCCCGCCTCGGCCTGGAGAGAGGACCATGAGTACATGTCTTGAATCTTACAGATTCTGTACACCTTTCGCGTGATTTTAAATTAACATTTAAAATCACAAGCTCAAGGTCTTCAAGTCCTCCCGCAAAAGCAAAGCAGTTTGCTTTTTCCGGCACATTATAAAAATCCCAATAAATTGGGATTTTTATAATGTGCCGGGGAGAGGACTTGAACCTCCACAGAATTTCTTCTACTTGCTCCTAAGGCAAGCGCGTCTGCCAATTTCGCCACCCCGGCGTTTGTAAAGATATATTAGCAGAAAATTATATAAAATACCAGACCTATTGACTCCTAGTGTAGATTTGCTTTAATGATATTAAATTTAAAAAATGGAGGGTCAAAAAATGACAAAAGAGTTTAGAACCTTAAAAGATTTTGGAGAAGAAGAGATTGTTTCCCATGGGGATAGTGTCTATTTGGAAGGAATTCATTATGTTGTAGCGTTATTTACTATTACAAGAAGAGAGGCTAAGCGGGATGATTTAATATTCAAGATTTTAAGAATTGAGGATAAAAAAGCATTCTGCGAGAAACATTATGGTTATCATTCTGATTTATCTTTACACGGGTTTCCACATTTTAATTCTGGGGACTACAAAGCCGCGACTAAAGTTATCAAGGCACTTATGGAGATTTCTGAAAAACAAAATGGTGGAATAATGGGCTTCTTATTCCCGAAGAAAAGAAAGAAAAAAAGGTAAAAACAAAAATAGCGATACTGATATACATCAGCATCGTTATTTTTTTTGGCTAAAACATCTATTGATGTTCGCCCGAGTAAATTTATTAAATTTACTTTAGGGAGGCCTGGGGCGGAATTGAACCGCCGCATAGAGATTTTGCAGATCTCTGCCTTACCACTTGGCTACCAGGCCTTTTGTAAATCGGTAGCATATATTAAAAATTTATGAGTAGGTGTGGGCTCCGCCCCCGCGTAACGAAGTGAAGCGGAGAGGGATAAGCGAATAAATTTTTAATATATGCTACCGATTATGTTACTTATTATTTAACAATTCGTCAATTCTTTGCCTATTCTTTTCACCGTCATCTATTTTGACATCCAGGAAGGGGAGAGGATTTATTTTTAATCCTTTGGCTACAAATTTTCTCATATCTCCTAGATTCCTTTTAATAAATCCAAAGGCTGCTTGCTCTTTATCCCTAGGAAGTACGCTTATCATTATTGTAGCCTTCTTGTTATCTGGAGATAGGACAACTCTAGTGACAGTTATCATAGAAGTAGGGCCAGCCTCTTTTTCTATAAAGGTTGCAGCTAACTCTCTCACATGATTTGTTATCTTTTCTGATCTAAATTCACTCATCCCAATACTAAATTTTAATACTAAATTATTCTTAATCGACTGTTTTTTTAACCAATAATACCTATTTTATTTCCATACTAATCAAAAATTTAGTACGGGACAAGTATTACTTAATACTTATTATAAATGCTTCGAGTATATCACCTGGGGCTATATCTATCTTTGTCTCCACCTGAACTCCACATTCATTATCTTCTAAAACTTCCTTGGCTTTTATTTTATTGTGTTGAAGTTCAACAATCTTGCCTCTGCCGATTTCAAAATCACGACGCATTATACGGACAGTGCCACCACTCACAATTCTTCCTTCCATAACCTTACCACCGACTACTTGTCTGTCCTTGGTTGAGCTAAATGTTTTTAATATTTTTAGTGAGCCTGTAACTTCTAGTGTTTCAACTTTTGGTTTTCTTTCTTCCATTACCTCCTTTAGCCAGTCTGTGAGCTTGTAAATAATATCAAAAGTTTCAATTGTGATTTTTAGGCTTTCATTCAAATCTCTAGCCCCGTTGTCTATCTTTGTATTGAAGCCCACGATGATTGTTTCTTTGTTGGCACTTGCCATTTTTAGATCGGATTCATTTACTGCTCCAACTCCAGAATTTACAATTCTGTATGAAATATCACCATTGTTTAATTTGTTTATTTCTTTCTCGATTGCTTCCATAGAACCGGAAACATCTGTTTTTACTATTATTGGTATTACTTTGCCAGAAGCAGGACCAGATGAATTGTTATCCTTGTTTTTTGTTGATTCAGATTTAACCATTTCAATAAAGTTTTCTGCTTCTTTTTTTGTATCAAATGATTCAAAAGTGCTACCAACTAAAGGCATAGAGTCGAATCCTACCAATCTTATAGGGGAGGAGAATGTGGCTTCTTTTACAGGCTTACCAAGGAAGTTTTCCATTATGCGTGTTGTCACCAAGGCTTCTCCTGCTATAACAAACATACCAGATTTTAATGTCCCGTTTTTGATAATTGCTGTTGCAGAGATTCCTCTCTTTGGGTCACGGTTGGCTTCGATGATAATACCAGAAGCATTTTGGTTTTTATCACCTTCAAATGATTGCAAGTCAGACACAAGTATAATCATATCTAGGAGCTCGTGTATACCAGTTCCCATCTTTGCAGAAATAGGCACAAAAGGAATATCACCACCCATACCTTCTAGATAGATTCCTTTCTCTACTAAATCCATTTTGGTTTTTTCAACGTTGGCGTTTGGTCTATCTATTTTATTTATAGCCACTATGTACGGAGTTTTACTTTCGATTATTGTGTTATAGGCTTCAATTGTTTGAGCCTTAACAGAATCTTCTGCAGAGACGACAAGAATAGCAATATCGGCAGCGAGGGCTCCGCGTTCACGCATTTTTGTAAAAGCCTCGTGTCCTGGAGTATCTAGAAATGTGATGAGTCTTTCTTTACCACTCTCATCTTTGTGTGATACTTCGTAAGCACTAATACTCTGGGTAATTCCACCAGCTTCTCCTGCGACAATGTTTGATTTACGTATATAATCGAGCAAGGTAGATTTACCATGGTCCACATGTCCCATTACAACAACAACAGGTGGTCTTACCTGCTTTCCTTGATCTTTATTTGTCTGTAATGGTTCTTTATTCATATTTTTTTATTTTGATTTTTCTAAAACCTCTTTTTCTTCTTCGGACAATTCAAATTCTGATTTACCTTTTACTATTGGCTTAGCAAAGATGCTCATTCTGTCTCTGGCATATAGGCTAGACATTATCACCCCATCGCCCTCGTCATTTAGGAATGATATTGCGAAGCTTTGGTTCCCACCAGCATCTAGGAATGGATTGAATCTGATAGTCTCGATGCTTCTTATGGACTTGTTAAGTCTTTGGTCTACCACAATCAAATGATTTTTAATTTTATCTTCTGCTTCTTGTATTTCCCTCATTTGCTCTCCTAGCTTAATCATCACTTCTTCAAGGTTTTTTGCTTTTGTGCCCGCAAAGAATTTCCTAAAACGGTATTCTGTAAAGACGATCCAAAATAACACTAGTAAGACAACGCTCGAAATTATATAGATTAAGATAGATGTGGTCATAACTTAAAAGAGTATATACTAGTAAAGCCTTTTTTACAACTATTGCTTTTTGGTCCAAGACCTGCTTAGCTTGTGGTATAATATAAATATGATAGGTAGTAATAAAACTTATTTAGACTATGCTTCCGCTACTCCTATGGACAAGAGGGTCATTTCTCTGATGCTAAAATATGATAAGAGCTTTTTCTGGAATGCTACCTCTATTCATAGTGGGGGTATAAAGGCAAGAAAAATAATTGAGGAGTCTAGAGAGAAGATAGCAAAAGGATTGAATGCTCATCCAGATGAAATAATTTTTACTGGTAGTAGTACAGAGAGTATTGCGATGGTAATTTTTGGAGTAGTGAATAATTATCTTTTGAAAAACAAGGGTCATATTCCTCATATCATAACTTCCGAGATTGAACACCCTGCTGTTCTTATGAATTTCAAGTTACTGGCCGAGAGGGGGAAGGCCGAGGTGACATATATAAAAGTAGATGGAAATGGTTTGGTAAATCCTAAAGACATAAAAGAAGCTCTAAGGAAAAATACAATACTTGTCTCTATTATGTATGTGAATAATGAAATTGGCACAATTGAACCCATTTACGAAATAGCCAAAGTCATTAGACATTACAGGAAGGACTTGGGCAAGGGTGCTATGTATCCACTTTTCCACACAGATGCCACTCAGGCCATAAATTATATTGATATTTCAAACATCGAGAAGCTTGGTGTCGATCTGCTTTCCTTTAATGGTTCCAAGATCTATGGACCAAAGGGTGTTGGGGTTCTTTTTAAGAAGAGAAATATCGAGCTTTCTCCTATATATAGTGGAGGACTCCAAGAATTTGGATTGCGTTCTGGTACAGAGAATGTTTCTTCGATTGCAGGACTCGCTTTGGCATTCGAGATTACTAACAAGATGAAGGCCAAAGAATCTGAAAGATTATCCAAGCTTCGAGATTATGCGATTAGTAAATTGCTCTCTATAAATAATGGAGAAAATCACATAAGAATAAATGGCGACCTGAAGGAGAGAATTCCAAATAATATAAATATATCCCTCAAAGGAATATCAAGTGAGCTTTTGGTTATAGAGCTTGATGCCAAGGGTGTAGAAGTTTCTTCAAAGAGTGCTTGTAAAAGTGGGGAAGATGATGATTCCTATGTAGTAAAAGCAATTCGCGAAGCCTCGGGTGAAAAGTACTACGAGGAGGAGGGGTCACTACGAATTACTTTGGGTAGAGATACGAGTAAATCCGATGTTGATAAATTAATAAACGCTCTCACAAAGATTTTAGCTAAATATAAAAAGTGGAAAACAGTCAAATAATTGACTGTTTTTCTGTGTGGAAAAATCTTGACTTTTGTGATATAATGGGTGCCATGGATATTAAAGAATTAGACAAAAAACAATTGATCTTGCTTACATTACTTATTACGTTTGTGGTGTCCATTGCGACGGGAATTGTGACAGTTTCCCTTATGAATCAAGCACCTAAAAGTGTTCCTCAGACAATAAATAATGTTATTCAGAGAACAATAGAAAAAGTCTCAACTGTAGAGACTACTTCCAAGACCGAAACACAGGCTCCAGTAAAAGAGAGTGGGACAACTATAGGCAGTGGTGATATTTTGATTCCTATATATCCATCCGAATTAGCTACCAATGGCACAGAGGTGAAAGAAATTGGTCAAGGTATTTTGATTTCAGATTCTGGTCTACTCTTAATAGAAAGCAACATATTAACAGATGCTCCAAAGTATAAAGTTGTTTTAAATAAGATAGACTTTGATGCTACTGTTTTAAAAAAGTTTGAAAATGGTTTTGCTATTCTCAAGATTTCAGAGAAAGTTACATCTGTTCCATCAGACAGTAGTGATACTAATGGATCAGGAGAAAATAAAACCAATTAATTTATTATTTTTTTATCTTAGATTATTTTCTAGATACTGTATCCTTGTCTGGTTACTAGAACATAGTCACTAATTTTTATGCCCCCATTTAATCATTTTACAACTAAAGCAAAGGAAGTAATCAGGAAGGCTCATGAGCTAGCTATTGAGCGTGGACAGAATCATGTGAACTCCTTACATTTACTCACAGCCCTATTAATACAAGAGGATTCTGTCGTCGTTTCTATTTTAGACAAAATGGAAGTAGATACTACTCTTTTGGTGGATAATCTAAGTGAGATGATTGAATCACCAGAGAACAAGAATACTATTTCTCCTTCGTATCAAATCTATCTTACTCCAGATCTAGCTCAGGCTATTGAAAATTCCAGCAAGGTGGCAGCAGATATCAAGGATGACTTTGTTTCCACCGAACATTTATTTGTTTCTCTTTTGGAGACTCCAGGGGAGGCTCGTGAACTTTTGGGTAAATTCAAAATTACTCGCGAACAAGTATTTACTGTTTTGGAACAATTAAGGAACGAGAAGAAAGCGGGAGTAGATAGTGCTACCTCAAAGAAGCCAAAACTCATAAATAAATTTACTCGTAATCTTACAGCTTTAGCAAGACAGGATAAGCTTGATCCAGTGATTGGCCGTGATAATGAAATTATGCGCATGATGCAGATTCTTTCTCGTCGCACGAAAAATAATCCAATACTTATTGGTGAAGCTGGTACAGGGAAGACTGCTGTAGCTGAAGCTTTAGCTCAGCGTATTGCCAAGAATGATGTTCCTGAAAGTTTGAAGGACAAGGAAGTTGTATCTCTAGACCTTGGCCTTTTGCTTGCTGGTACCAAGTATCGTGGTGAGTTTGAAGAAAGACTACGTGGAATCTTAAAGGAAATAGAAAAGGCAGATGATAAAATAATTCTTTTCATAGATGAGATTCATACCATTGTAGGGGCGGGGGCTTCCGAAGGGTCACTTGATGCTTCCAACATGCTAAAACCAGCCTTGGCTCGTGGAGAGCTTCGCGCGATTGGTGCCACAACTCTCAAAGAATATCAGAAGCATATCGAGAAGGATCCAGCCTTAGCTCGTCGATTCCAGCCTGTATATATAGATGAACCAACCACCGACGATGCTATTGCAATTCTCCGTGGGCTCAAGGAAAAGTATGAATTATTCCATGGGGTTCGTATTACCGATGATGCAATTCTTGCAGCCGTAAATCTTTCCACTCGCTATATTACTAATCGCTATCTTCCAGATAAGGCCGTGGATCTTATAGATGAAGCTTCTTCTTCTTTGCGTATTGCACTTGAAAATAAGCCTCAATTACTAGAGGACGCCCACAGGAAAATTATGCGTTTTGAAATCGAGAAGGAGGCATTAATGAAGGAAGCGGCTAGCGTATCTCCCAAGTCTGAAGCAGCAAAAAAGGCTCATTCTAGAATTAAGGATATCGACAAGGAAATAAGTAACCTAAAAGAAAAGACTCACGAAATTGAGCTAAAGTGGAAGAATGAAAAGGAGACAGTTGTGGATATTCGTGCAATCAAGAAAGAGCTCGAATCACTTCGCATCGAGGGTGAGAATGCCGAGCTCAATGCTGATTTGGCTCGTGCTGCAGAAATCAGGTATGGAGAAATTCCTGAACTGAAAAAGAGTTTAGATTCTAAACTTCTTAAACTAAAGAAATTACAAAAATCTCGCCGAATATTAAAAGAGGAAATTACAGCAGAAGATATCGCAGGAATTGTCGCTATGTGGACTGGTATTCCTGTTTCCAAAATGCTTGAAGAAGAAAGAGAAAAACTTTCCAAGATGGAAGAAGTTCTAGGTTCTCGTGTTATTGGACAGAACGAAGCAATTGCTAAAATCGCAAATGTTATCCGCAGGAATAGAGCGGGAATGGGGGATCCGAATAAACCTATCGGTTCATTTATATTCCTTGGTCCTACTGGGGTAGGGAAGACAGAGCTTACCAAGGCACTAGCTTCATTTATGTTCAATGATGACAAGTCTCTCATTCGTGTAGATATGAGTGAATATATGGAGAGACATAGTGTGTCCAAGCTTATTGGTTCACCTCCAGGTTATGTTGGTTATGATGAATCAGGGAATCTTACCGAAGCTGTTCGCCATCGTCCTTATTCTGTTATTCTCTTCGATGAAATAGAAAAGGCTCACCCAGAAGTGTTTAATATTTTACTCCAGGTGTTGGACGAAGGCCGTTTAACAGATGCCAAGGGTAGGGTTGTAAACTTCAAGAATACAGTAATTATCCTTACCTCAAATATTGGTTCTCAATTTATAGAGAAGATGGAAACATTGGGCTTTACTACAAATACGAAGCAGGATGAATACGTTCAAACTAAGGACAAGGTTATGGGGGCCCTAAAGGATCATTTCCGCCCAGAGTTCCTAAATAGACTCGATGATGTTATTGTCTTTGATATTCTATCGATGGATGCGATTAGGCATATTGTGGATTTGAAGATAAAGGTAGTTCGTGAAAGATTGGCTCTAAAGGAAATTGAATTTGAGATTTCCGATGAAGCTCTTACTCATCTTGCAAAGGAAGGCTACAATCCTCACTATGGGGCAAGACCTCTAAACAGATTGATTGAGGAAAAGATTCTAAATAAAGTGGCAAACTTTATAATTGGTAGTGGGGTTAAGAAGGGTGATATTGTAAGCGTTGTTGTAAAAAACAAGGAGCTTGTGATAGAACTCAAAAAGAAGAAAAATCTTAAATCAAATATTGTTGTGAAAGATTTAAAAGTTAAGAAGTAATAAAAACCCGCCGATGGCGGGTTTTTATTATGCGAACGATAATTCTGTGAGAATAAACAGTATCCAGAAAATTAAGAGGATTATAACTTCCTTTTTTGTCAGGGTTCTTCCTGATCTCATGAAATAAAATAGTAAGAAAGCTGCAATAACCATGAATACACCTGTAACGTAGACTATTCTTACAGGGAAAGAAAATGGGCTTATTAGAGCTAGTATTCCTAGTACAACAGTAGCATCTGCGAGAACTGTGCCCAACATATCTCCAACTGCTAGTGAATCGTCATCTTTATTTACTGCTTTTATGGAGAATAAAAGTTCCGGAATGGTTGCTCCCAGTCCGATTACGAACATTCCTATAATTATTGGAGTGACGGACATGAGCTTTGCTATTTTCATTGTTGCGGTAACTGTGAAGTGTGAACCTATTAGTAGCACTACCATACTGAGAGTAAGTAATAGTGCATATTTTAGTCTCTCGTCTACTCCAACTCTTTCAAGTTTTGGTTCGTCGTTGTTTCTAAATGCAAAGAAATAAAATATTAATCCTATAAGTAGGAGTGATAGTCCTTCAAGTCTGGAGTAGTATCCATCCATTCCGAGAACGATAGGCACAATAAGTATGAAAGGGTAGATGATATTATTCTTGAGTATCTTACTGTCTACCTTTACACTCTTGCCAGTAAACAAAACAATTATGGCAAATACTAGAGTAAGGTCTGCAACATTTGAACCGAAGAGTGTTCCTAGTCCTAGTGCTGGTACTCCCTCTATGGCCGAGTTTATGGAAACGAGTGTCTCGGGTAGGATTGATATGACAGCTACAATAATGAAGCCAACAACATATTTTGAGAGATGGAAACTCTCTGCAACTTTTACAGCATATCTGGTAGCCATTGTGGACCCTCTAATAAGTAAAAATAAGGAAACAACCAAAAGTAAAATATTTAATATCATACTTATAGGTTAACGTATAAAAAGGTTTAAATCAAATAAGCCCGTCTTCTTTTGTTGAAGACGGGCTCTGTTTTCCTCCTACTTTCTTTTTTTATGCCTTTTTGCGACAGGTACCCCTATTTGCTCTCCTTCAGGGTGTTCTGCGCAGTCACATCGTCCGCAGACATTGCACTTACCATTGTAATGGTGAACTGGAATAAAAACAAAACTCGCTCTTTTTTTCATGGTTGTTTGTTTTTAAATTTATACTTAATTAAATTATAACACTACATAAAAATTAGTCAAATCCAACACACAAACAAAAAAACCTTCTTTGGAAAGGTTTTTTTGTTTGTGCGCCGGGTAGGATTCGAACCTACGTAGCCCGAAGGGCGACTGATTTACAGTCAGTTGCAATTGACCACTCTGCCACCGACGCATTAACTCACCATTCAAGTATACACAATTATTGAAATTTTTCAACAGAGCCTATTTGTGATAAAATAGTCTATATGTCACTTTATAGTAATTCAATTTTTTGGGTAGATATCGACAAGGTTAAGCCAAATCCTTTTCAGCCCCGCCGGGAGTTCGATGAAGCCCGCTTACAAGACTTAGCAGATTCTATTCGTCAGTACGGAGTACTCCAGCCACTAGTTGTTTCTCGAGTAGAGAAAATTAAGGAGGATGAGGGGATAGAGGTAGAGTATGAGCTTATCGCTGGAGAGCGTAGACTACGAGCTTCCAAAATTGCCAAGCTAGAACAAATCCCTGTTATTATCCGTGTTGGAGACGACAATATGGCCAAGCTTGAGCTTGCAATTATTGAGAACTTGCAACGTGAGGACTTGAATGCTGTCGAGCGTGCTCGTGCCTTTATGAGGCTTGTAGAAGAATTTAAATTTACTCATGTACAAATTGGTCAGAAGGTGGGTAAGAGTCGTGAATATGTTTCCAATACATTGCGTTTGCTTGCACTTCCTCAGGAAGTTTTGGATGCTTTATCCGCTGGTAAAATAAGTGAGGGTCATACACGTCCTATACTTATGCTTTCCGACAGGCCCGAGGAACAAAGTGTCTTGTTTAAAGAAATTCTTTATAAGAAGTTAACAGTTCGCGATGCGGAGAAGATTGCTCGCAAGATTGCTTATGATAAGGTTCGCAAAAAGGAATATATTCAAGATCCAGAAATTAGTGATATCGAAAACAAGCTTCAGGAAACTTTGGGTACCCGTGTCCATATCGAGAAGAAGGATAACGGAGGATACATTACAATCGATTTCTTCACTAATGATGATCTAAGGACGATTCTTGATATTATTAAGAATCAAAAGGAATCCCAGGGAAACCCAAATGAAATGCTAGAGAAGTATATCTCCAAGCAAGCAGAGGGTAAGGTGGAAGAGCCTGCTCCTCTAGCAGATGGTGAAGGGGAGTTGCTAGACGATCGCTCAGAAGAAGAGAAGAAGAAAGCTGAAGAAGAAGTTGATTTGTATAATATAAACAATTTCTCAATCTAAAATAGTCAAACAAAATCTGCCGAGTCCGGGACTCGGCAGATTTTTTATTGTTTTCCAAATGATAAGAATTTTGATAACAAGCTATGGTTTTTCAAGTAAGCATTTATTTCTCGGCGGGCGAGGGAAGTCTTGGCGTAATCTAGCCATTTGGATGAAGGATTGGTGTTTTTGTTTACCTGGATTTCTACAATGTCATGAGTTTTAAGTTTTGTGCCTAGGGCGACATTTTTACCATTAATTCTGGCTCCCTGAACGTGGCCCCCTACATCGGTGTGGATAGCATAAGCGAAGTCTATAACCGATGCTCCTTCTGGGAGGTCTATCACATCTCCCTTGGGAGTGAAAACGAAAACTCTATCTTTAAAGAAATTCATTTTTATTTTTTCTAGGAATCTATCTGGACTCTCTTCTTTTTCTTTATTTAGTTCCGTAAGCTTAGCAACCCACTCTAATTGTTTAGGATCAACCTTCTGGGTATTCACTTCTTTATATACGAAGTGGGCAGCAATACCGTTTTCTGCCTTCTCGTGCATTTCATGAGTTCTGATTTGAATTTCTACTATCCCACCAGTGCCAGTAAAAATAGTTGTATGTAGACTTTGATATCCGTTAGCCTTAGGCATAGCAATATAGTCCTTGATTCTGTTTGGAACAGGGGTCCATTCTCCGTGGATAATACCTAGGATGTGGTAGCAATCTGCCACCGTATCTACCATTACACGCATGGCGATGATATCGTAAATCTTACCTATATCCATATTGTATTTTTGGAGTTTTTTCCAAAGTGAATACAAGTGTTTCTGTCGGTAATCTATTTTGAAATGTTTAATATGCGCTTCTTTAATTTTTTCTTCAAGCTTGTCTTTAACTTCGATAAGATATTTTTCCTTGGCATCTTTTTTATCAAGTAAAAGTTTTTTTACTTCATTGAATTCTTTAGGATATGCATATTTGAAAGCTGCATCTTCAAGTCGTCCCTTGAGGCGTCCCATGGACAGTCTGTCGGCTAGGGGAGCATAAATTTCCAATGTTTCAAGAGCGATTCTTTGTTGTTTATCGGGGCGAACATGCTCGAGTGTTTCAATGTTGTGTAGTCTGTCGGCAAGCTTAATTGTTAGTACTCTCAAATCTTCTGCCATTGAGACAAAAAACTTTCTCAAATTTTCAACCTTTCTTTCTATTCCTTTATATCGGACAGTTCCTAGCTTGGTGACTCCATTTACCAGTGTAAGTATTTCTTCTCCGAATTCATTTCTAATATCATCTTCTGTTACACTTGTATCCTCGATTGTGTCATGAAGGAGTCCAGCTGCAATTGTCTTAGCTTTCATTCCAAGATCGGCAAGATTCTTTGCTGTGGCAAAGACATGGTTGAAATAAGGTTCGCCACTTTTTCTTAACTGTCCTTCATGGGCTTTCATAGCAAAATTATACGCCTTTTGTATAAGCTCTTTATCCTTCTCTGTGGCTTTAGGTATTATGGAGATGATATCTTCAACCTTTGGGTTCATAAGAAATATTATACAAGAACAATAAAAACTAGTCCAATGGACTAGTTTTTATAAAAGTTAATTACTTTTTATTGCTTTTTATATTTTCTCCGAGCTTATGTGGATTGTGGTTTTTACACATTTTATTACTACAACGTTCAGGGATAGTCTTGGTCCCTTCCATCATTAGAGAGCCACACATATCACAAATGTTTCCAGTCGGTTTTGCCTTAATAGCATTCTTGCAATCTGGATAATTGGAGCAAGAGTAGAATACTCCAAAGCGTCCACGCCTTTCCATCATCTTGCCATTTTTACACATAGGGCAGGTGACATCTGTCATCTTCTTTTTTAGTTCTTCTTCATCTTGTTTAATGAATTTACATTTTGGATATCTTGAGCAAGAGATAAAACTACCATATCTACCTTCTCTTACCACTAATTTTCCTCCACCATTCTTTCCTGTCTTGTCTCCACATGTTGGGCATTTCTCTCCAGTCTCTTTTGGTCCTTCGAGTTCTTTACCTTCGATGGTGCGAGCTCCATCACATTCTGGGTACTTACTACAAGAGTAGAATTTCCCTCCGCGAGAAAGCTTCACTATCATGCTACTACCGCATTTAGGGCATGTTATATCATCTGGGGCTTCTCCCATGTTAGTAGCTTTGGCGAGTTTATCTTTTTCTTTAACTTCCTTTTTGAATGGTAAATAAAAATCTTTCAGGGTTTTTACATAATCTCTTTTTCCATTGGAAATATCGTCCAATTTTTCCTCCATGTCGGCAGTAAAAGTGTCGCTTATGTATTCACCAAAATTATTTTCCAGGAATGTAGACACTACATCTCCGGTATCTGTAGGGAAGAGTGTTTTGCCTTCTTTACGAACATAGCCTCTGTCTTCTAGGGTTTTCATTATTGAGGCATAGGTAGAAGGTCGTCCAATATCGCGAGCCTCAAGCTCTTTCACAAGTCCAGCCTCAGTGTATCTATTTGGTGGTTCTGTAAATTTTTCTGTGCTTCTTAAATCTAATAGTTTCAATTCTTCACCAATCTTGACCTCTGGTAGTTCTACATCTTCTCCGCGGGCTCCCATGTCGCATACAAGCCATCCAGGGAATAGGACCCTTGAACCATTGGCAGTAAAGTCTGGAATTTCCCCCTTTTCTATATTGGCTGTGATTTTTGTTTTTAACAATTTAGCATCGGACATTTGAGAAGAAACTGTTCTTTCCCAAATAAGTTTATATAGTCTCTTTTGTTCATCTGTGTGTCCAGCATTTAATTGATCTACATGTGTAGGTCTGATAGCTTCATGGGCTTCTTGGGCATTCTTGGACTTTGTTTTATAAAAATGTTTTTCGGCATATTCTTTACCATACTTTTTTTCTACAAGTGAAAGTATTTGAGCAACAGCTTGGACGCTTAGGTTTGTGCTGTCTGTACGCATATATGTGATTAGACCTGCTTCATATAATTTCTGAGCTACAGACATAGTGCGTGAAGGCGAGAATCCTAAGCGGGTACTTGCAGTTTGTTGGAGGGTGGATGTGGTGAAAGGAGCACGAGGGCTTCTTTTCTGTTCGCTTGTTTTCAAATCTTTTACGAACCACTTTTCTTTATTTCCTAAATCAAGAATTTTCTCTACCAGTTTTTCATCGCGAGGTTCTTCGATACATGAAAGTGTAATATTTTCTTTTGCTTTTGTTTGAAAATCTCCTTCAAGAGTAAAATACTTCTCTGGCACAAAGGCACGGATTTCTCTTTCTCGTTCCATTATTATGCGAAGAGCAGGGGATTGTACTCGTCCTGCGGAGAGTCCGTAACGGACCTTCTTCCAAATAACCCCTGAAAGATCATATCCTACAAGCCTATCGAGTACTCTACGAGCTTCTTGAGCTTTCACCAAGTCCTGGTCAATATCACGAGGATTTCCTAGTGCTTCCTCCACAGCCTCTTTTGTAATTTCATGGAAAGCTACACGCTTGATTTTAGCCTTAACCTTCTTGTCTTCATCAAGTAGTGTTTTTAAATGCCAGGAAATTGCCTCTCCTTCGCGGTCCGGGTCCGTCGCAAGCATTATTTCATTTGCCTTTTCAGCCAATGATTTTAAATCATGAACAACCTTTTCCTTTCCTTTAGAAATTTCATAATGTGGAATAAAACCACCATCTATATCTATGGCGTCTTTGTTTGATTTTGGTAAGTCGCGTATGTGCCCCACGGAGGCGCGAACAGTATATGCACCATTCAAATATTTTTCAATCGTTTTTGCTTTTGATGGTGACTCAACAATTAATAACTTTGTCATATCTAAGACAAGTATTACACGAAAGAACATTTTTTTGCAAATAGTTTATTAAAGTGAGATAATAAAAAAGTGGAATTTTCTATTGAACAATTCAATCAAACAAAAAGAGAGGCTGAAAAATTTTATGAGAATATAAAACCTATTTACTGTCCTTATTTTAAAGAAAAAATAAGTTTTAATTCAAAAGGGTGGGAACATTTAATTTTTAAAGAATGGAATAAAACAAGAGTTATAGATGATCAATTTTCTAGATTCAGGCACATAAAGCTTGCTCCTATAGTTTTAGAAAATTCAAAAACTCTTCAGGGGTTTTGGAATACTCAAAAATTTGAGAGAACTAAAAAGAAAGACGGCAAGTGGGAACAGAGATTAAGACAAACATTTTATTATGAATTTATTGCGGTTCTTGAATCTCATGGTTCTAAGGTAAGAGTTAAGGTTATAATAAAACAAATAGAAGGAGGAGAAAAATTTTTTCTAAGTATAATTCCTTATTGGCAAACGACAGAATCGGGGGAAAGAATTATGTACAATGGTAACCCAGAAATTGATTAAAAATCAAAAAACACCTCAACGAGGTGTGCTTTGATGGTACTTGGCTGCAGTTTATATAACCGCGAGAGAAGCGAACTCCTCACAAGCACCTACCTATATAGTACACTCTATCGCTATCGCTGTCAATACGACTTGTCGCATGGTATTGTTTTATTTTTTAAATCTTTTTTATCTCTCCTAATTCTTCCTTGATTAGTTCTTTCAATTCCATTATTGAAAGCAGGGCATTGGCGGAGGCGATAGGGAGGCCGGAGGCACGGATGAGTTCATCGCGTTCCATTGGTTCACGGAGGAGTCCTATAATTTTCATTTCATCTTTGCCGCAGTCGGCGTATTTCTCGGCGTCGGTTTGTTTTGGTTTTTCTATGTTGAATCCCAGAGCAATTAGCACATCCTCGCTACTTGTTACAGGGGTCGCTCCTTGCTTGATTAGCCAATTCGTACCATTGGAATTTGAAGAGAAGGCTGAGCCTGGAACAGCTAGGACATCACGATTGTAATCGAGTGCCAT
>JACCEE010958468.1_pt1 | contig 19941 bp, 19 predicted proteins | sample 7449931 | NCBI WGS metagenome assembly JACCEE01 (sample SAMN15323457, study PRJNA562643) | freshwater metagenome | isolation source: river surface water | place: USA:Blue River Watershed | collected 2017-08-19 | reverse complement strand
GGATGGAGCCTCGAGCAATGGTGGGTGACGTTGTTGGCGAGGAGGTTGCTCCTCGCAGCGGATCCCGGATTTTGGATGCTGTCGGACAAGGGGATTTGGCGAAGGTGATTCCGGTTGAGATTTTGAACGTGGTGGAGGGCGGGGTTGCTCTGAGAGAGCTTCGAACGCTGGGCGACGTTGAACTACCTGTAAAGGGGCGGTTTAAAGAGGGTGAAGGCGGTGATTCTGCGTTGGGTTTTGAGGTCATTTCGGTGGGCGATTTGGCGTCGGTGGCTCAAGGCAATGCCGAGGCGCAGATGTTTGGTGGAGAGCGATTCAATGATCTGGCCCGCTCTGGGGAGATTGACCGTGGATTTCTGCGAGAGGGGCAGTTGGTTTACGTTGCGGACGATGACGAGTTGAAAATGGAGATCGGGAAAGGTTTTTCTGGTGGATTAGTGGCTCGTTTTGAGCGGCTGGACGGCCACTTTTTGGCAGCGGATGAGGTGCGCAGTGCGTTGGATTTGGAGCGCTTGGCCCATCGTGCGAAAGGGGTGTTGGGCTTCTTGCCGGGGGCTGGTGAGGAGCGTCAGGGGCCGGTGTTCCCTGCAGCACTGATGGGTCTGCCGGCTGGACCTTTGGTAAAGTAGCCTCCCCACGAATCAATCGTTGGGGTCACTCATGGACGGCGCTTTGTAGCGCGTGGGTCGAGAGATTTAGCCTGGTTAGCGAAGACTATCCAAGGTCCACCGATATTCTGAGGCGATGCTGTCTTCGACGCGGGAGGGTTGGAGGTCTTTGGGGAGAACGTCGAAAGTGTAGGTTTCGATTTCGAGGTGCGAGGTGACGCCGTCTCGGACGAGTGCCCAGAACGAGGGGTCGAGGGCGGATGCGGTGGATTTCAGGGGCGCTTCGGGTGCGAGGAAAAGGGGAACGTGGAAGTGGATGCGAAGCTCTTCGAGTTCATCGCAGTCGGGTTCTCTCGCTTCCTCGAGGGCTTCCGGAAGGTCGAACCACGAGACTTTGATCCCGCTGGGTCCGCGCCCTTTTACTTGGTGCAGGTAAGTGCCTTCTGCAAATCGGGAGAGGGCGAGAAGCGAGCGGTCGTCAGCGCCGCAGCGGATGGCCGCGCTCAGCTGGATTTTTGAGATGAGGATTCCGGCGGCGCGGAGCGCTTTCAGGCTCTCGGAAAGGTCCTCGTATTGGAGGGCGATGTGGCAGGTGTCGAAGCAGACTCCGAGGTGGTTGCGAAGGAGGGATTCGGCTTCCGAGGTTGTCACGCCGAGTGTTTTGGTGATGCGCGGGAGAGCCCCAGCGGGGAGGTCGTTTTGGAAAAAGTCGAGGGTTTGCCGAGTTGTTTCGAGGAAGCAGTCGGGTTCTGGCTCGAGGCCGAGATGAATGCGTTTTCCGGTCTCGCGTTGGATGGTGGCGAGGTGTGCCACTGCATCGCCGAGGGTTTCGGCCATGGTGCGAATGGCTTCGGGCGATTTAATCCAGGGCCCGAAGGAACCGGGCACTGTGCTGATGCTTCCGTCGATTCCTTCTGGCAACCAGTATTGAAGGATGGTGGCGAGACGGTTGGTGTATTCGAGGCGCTCGCGGGTCTGCCAGTCGGGTGCGTAGACGTTTTCTTTCACGCGGGTTTGGTGGAACTTGCCAAAGGGAAATCCGTTAATGGTGAACGGATACATTTGGTGTTCGGCGAAAAGATCGAGACCACGTGCGATTTCGTTCACGTCCTCGAGTTGGGCGGCGGCAGCGGCGCTGAGACGCAGACCGAGGCCGAACCATTCCGAGGTCTGCGCCACGGTGCGGCGGACGCCGGCGGCTTTGTCGGCAATGTTGCGATAGTTTTCAGGCCAGGTTTCACCTGGGTGAATATTTTGGCAGTAGGCGAGATGAACCGCTGGTTGGTGACTGACGATCATCGGTTGGCGGGGCGATTGGCGCGTTGCCGCAGTTCTTCGATGGCGGTGTCCATCCCCGAGAGGTCGATGGTGTTGACCTCGAAACGTGCGCCGATGTGGTTTGGAAAGGTGACACAGAGCTCGCCGCCGAGGTGTTCTTGGAACTCACGCAGACCGTCGTAGACGCGACGTTCGCCGGAGGCGTTGCGAAGGTCGTAGGCATCGGACCAAAGTGGGAAGCCGCTCTGGCGCAGACCATTGTCGATGGCGTCGAGTTCCTGATGGGTTAGCCAGCCTTGATTGCGCGCGTAAATTGAATCGAGAAGGACGCCCGCGGCGACGGCTTCACCGTGTGACACTGCGAACTGGGTGAGGAGCTCGATTTTATGAGCGGACCAGTGCCCGAAATCGAGCGGTCGTGCGGTGCCGTATTCGAAGGGATCGCCGTTGGTTCGAATGTGATCCAGGTGAAGCTCCGCGCACCGTGTGACGAGGCGTTGCATGGCGGCAAAGTCGCGCGCGGGGTAGCGTGGCGCGGTTTCGCAGAGTTCTTCAAAAAAGGCGCGGTCGCGGATGATGGAGACTTTGAAGGCTTCGGCGACGCCGCTGAGCCAGTCGCGGTCGGGGAGGGGAAGTAGAAGGTCGAAGTCGTTGATTACGGCGAATGGTGGAGCGAAGGTTCCAATCGCGTTTTTTCCGAGGAAGTTGACGGCATTTTTTACTCCCACCCCGGCGTCGTTTTGGGCGAGCACGGTCGTGGGGACACGGACGAGGCGGAGTCCGCGGTGAACGAGTGCGGCGGCGAACCCAACGGCGTCGAGGACGGCGCCGCCGCCGATGACGATGACGAAGCTTTGTCGGTCCATGCGCTGTTCGAGCAACTGGGTGAGGAGTTGTTCGACGAGGCGGAAGTCATTTTTTGATGCTTCGCCTCCGGGGACGGTGACCGGTGCGGTTGCGAGGTCAAAATCGTTGGAGTGTGTTTGGAAGAATCGGGAGACGCGGTCTGCGAGGTGAGGGAGGGCGGAGGCGACGTGTCCGTCGAGGTAGACGATGACGCGGTGTTTCCGATGGTTTTCTTTGCGACGGAGGGTGGCAGGGAGGACGTCGTTTTCGGGGGCGAACAGGTCCTGAGTGAACACCACGGGGAATTCCCAGTTCACGTCGATGGATTGGAGGATTGTTCGGGGGGTGCTCATGGAAAATGGGCAATGTTTCAAAGAAACTCAGGAGAGGCGGGAAGACAACTCAGCAATCGGGGTGGTTTTTAGGCAGAGGATGGGGGTTGGGGGGTTGGGGGAGTGCTCGGTGCCTTGCTTGCGTGGGGTGCGGCGGTTTTGATGGAGGGATGGCTGCTACTGAATCGTTCATGTTACCTCTTCGTACTCCGTTGCCTTCGTTTGTGTTGCGGGAGTGCGGAACGGGTTTGGAGAGGTCCTCGGAGTCTTTGACGGGCGCGCCGGCGTTGGTGTTGATCTTTTTGTGTGCGCATTGTCCGTACGTGATTCACGTGGTGCCGGAGTTGCGTCGTTTGTTTGCGGATTATGCGGGGCGCGGAGTTCGGTTCGTGGGGATTACTTCGAACGATGCTGAGCAGTATCCGGAGGATAGTGAGGCGGGGACGGCGGAGTTTGCCTCTCGGGAGGGGCTCTTATTTCCGATTTTATTTGATGAGACGCAGGAAGTTGCGAAGGCGTTTCGTGCGGCGTGCACGCCGGATTTCTTTGTGTTTGGCGAGGATGGTGCCTTGGCATACCGCGGGCAGTTGGATGATTCGCGGCCCCGTCGTTCCGAGGATCGCCCAGGACGCGGGGTTTTGAATGGTGCTGATGTTCGGTCAGCACTGGATGCTTTGCTGGCGGGGTTGGCGGTGAGCGCAGATCAGCGGCCGAGCATCGGGTGCGGGATTAAGTGGCGTCTGGGAAATGAGCCTGTGTAGCGGTTGGTAGGTGTGTGGCCTTGCGACGGAGGATAAAATACCGTGTGTGAGGGAGGGTGGAGTCGTTTGAGAAAGAGTATCTTTCGCTCTGCAGCGTAGGTTTTTCTGATGCTCTGTTGGTTGGGGGGCCGCCTTGGGGATGCCTTGGGCGGCCCTGTTTCAGGGGTGAATGCGTGGAGTTGCGGATTGGCATACCGGTGTAACATGAGGGGCATGGCAACTGAGCAATCGACGAGTTCTGGGGAAGCGGCCGCGATGTATCCGGGTGTGACCTATAAGGTTGGCAACGAGAAGTTGGTCCGATTGACGGAGGCGGCTGCCAATCGGCTGTCGGGGTTGCTTTCGAAGCAGGGACGTCCGGGAGGGGCGTTGCGGGTGGCGGTGATTGGCGGTGGGTGCTCGGGGTTGCAGTACAAGATGGATTTGGTGGATGGCCCGGTGAACCGAGACATTTTGGTGCCGTCGATGGGCGTTCGTGTGGTGATGGATCCGAAGAGCGCGCTCTTTGTGAGCGGATCGGTATTGGACTACTCGGAGGAGTTGCAGAAGGGCGGGTTTAAGGTGACGAATCCCAACGCGGTTGCGCACTGCTCGTGCGGGGAGAGTTTCTCTGCGTGAGGGATGGTTACTGGCTGCGAGGTGTCCCGCTAGGCGTCGATTTTGGAAGGGTCAGAGTGACGGTTGTGAAGCCGTCTGCATTGGTGATGTGGAGCCCTCCATTGTTGAGTCGGGTCAGTTCTCGAGCGATGGACAGGCCTAGTCCTGCGTGGCCTCCGGTTCTTGAACTGTCGACTTGGAAGAAACGATCAAAGAGTCGAGGCAATAGGTCCGGTGGGATGGGGAGTGAGGAGTTTTTGATGGTGACGGTCGCTTCGGAGTGATTGCTCAGGCTAGAGACGTGGATGGAGCCGGTTGGAAGATTGTGTTGAAGGGCGTTGTTGAGAAGGTTGGAGAGAATGAGGTCGAGGTGGGAAGGATCGACGTGAGCGAACGTTGGTGAAAGGTCGATGGTCACCCCGACTTCGGCGGTGCGGGACTGGTCTTGAAGAAGTTCGATGAGTGGGGCGAGTGCCTCTTGGAGGTCGACGCAAAGTTGAACCGGTTGTTCGCGGTGAGAGTCGATCTTGGCTAATCGGAATAACGTTGAGAGGAGGCATCTCATGCGTTCAGCGCCTCGGGCGATTGCTGAGATTGCTTCTTGGTACTCCTCTTTGGTGCGGTTGCGTCGAAGGATTGATTGGGACTGAGAGAGAATGATTGCGATTGGAGTTCGAAGTTCGTGCGCTGCGTCGCTGGTGAATCGGGTCTGTTGAAGGAAAAGGTCTTCGAGCTGTGCGAACGAAAGATTCAGCTTTGAGGCGAGGACTGAGACTTCGCCGTGTTCAGGGCCGATTGTGATTCGGGTCTTCAGGTTGCCGGAGGCGATTTGTTTTGCGGCGTGCGCGATCGCTTCAATCGGGGCAGCGGCTCGTCGAGAGAGCCATATTCCCGGCACCATGCTGATGCATTGCAACAGGGAGCCGATGAGCACGAGTCTGCGTAAGAGGTTTGCCAGTTCGGAGTTGAGTCCATCGACCTTGATTCCGACCAAAATGAGGTCGACTGGTGCCGCTGAGAGGCAGATTTCTCGAAAGCCGTCTCGGGTTACGGGCGTGCTGGATGAAAAGGATGGGCGTTCTCGATTTTCCGGAAGCAGAGGAGACGCGAGTACGGGGTGAGGATTTCTCAACCACACTCCAAAATAATGAGAGGAGGAACTGTGAAAATGGTTTTGGATGAGTGTATTGATTGCTTCTGAAGCATTCAGTGGCAGGTCCTTTTCTGGGCGTCGCTCTTTCCGCAATGCGTCGGAGAGGAGACCGAGGAGCGAGGTGAGATGTGCGTCGACCTCCGCGTAGCGGCGAGTTTTTTCCAGATGGAAGACGGAGACACCGAATCCAAAAATCAGGACTGCGGAAAGTGCACCATGCCAGAGGAGCAGGCGCATTCGGAAGTTCCCCCACGGAGCGTTCATAGATCTATTCCGTAACCTAGTCCGCGGCGGGTGATGATGACGCTTGATCCCAGCTTTTTACGGATGTGGGAGATGTGTACCTCAAGCAGGTTCGACAGTGTATCGTCATGCTCATCGAACAGATGTTCGTGAAGTTTTGACCGACTGACGACTTCCCCACGATGTAGTGCGAGGTATTCGAGCAACGCGTACTCGCGTGCCGTCAGTTCGATGGGAGCGCCCTCTCGTGTGACGGACTGGGATGCGGTGTTGAGGGTGATGCAATCCCAGTTGATGAGATTGTCGGGCGATCGATTGCTGCGGCGGATGACGGCTCGGAGGCGGGCTAAGAGTTCGTTTAAATCGAAAGGCTTTGCGAGGTAATCGTCGGCACCTGAGTCGAGGCCGCGGACACGATCAGAAGTGTTGTCTCGTGCAGTGAGGATGACGACGGGAGTGGCCCGTGCTTTTCGTATTTGTTTTAGCACAGTCCACCCATCGATGACGGGTATCATGAGATCCAAAAGGATCGCGTCGTAGTCGGTGTTCAGGGATTTGTAGAGGCCCACTTCACCATCATCGGCCTCGTCGACGGCGTAACCCTCTTCTCGGAGGCTCCTGCAAAGACCTGATCGGAGGTCGGGCTCGTCTTCAATCAACAGAATTCTCATCGGAAAGGAGCATCGATTTAGCGAGGGACTATGAATGTGTGCATCTTAAGCGTTCGTTAAGGTGTGAACGTTCACCTTAAGCGTATGTTTCGCGCCGCGCTCTGGGGGATCTTTGGTGTGTTTTGTCTTTTAGTCTCGGTTCGAGCCCGACCGGGCGCGCCTTATCAGGCTGCCGCATTTGAAACGTTTGGTCAGGCAGTGAACGTTCGATGGGACAGTGAGTTTCTTTACATCGAGAGTACTGGGTTGCCGTCACATGGGATGATGAGAGGTATCACATCATGGCAACAGCAGGTGCCGCTACCTCAGGCATATCGGGCGAGTAATGCTTGGCGTCTTCCGCTTAAGCCCGTGCCAGCGGAGAAGCCGCGCATGCTTAAAAATCAGTTCCTGAGGGGGGCGGTAGCGCTCGCGGTTAACGGCGTCCCTATTTTTAATCCTCAAAATAATCGAGGTGAGATCTCTGCGGAAATTGGGGAGTTAGATGAGTGGGGCGGACACTGTGGCCGAGCAGATGACTATCATTATCATGTACTTCCGTTGCATTTGGAGTCGATGACAGGCAAAGGCATGCCGCTGGCTTTTGCTTTGGACGGATATCCGATTTACGGTCTTCGGGAGGCGGACGGGCGGTTGCCGATGGGTCTCGATGCGCTGAATGGACACGAAGCGGAGCCCATTGGTTATCATTACCACGCATCGGAAAAATATCCGTATGTGAATGGGGGGTTTCATGGGGTGGTTGCGGAGCGGGATGGGCAGGTGGATCCTCAGCCTTCTGCGCGGCCGGTGAGGCCATCACTCACGGCATTGAGAGGCGCCTCCATCACCGGATTTGAGGCGATGGGGCAGAATAAGTTTCGACTGGCCTACACGCGCGGCGGCGAGGCTCGATCCGTCATTTACGAGGTTCGTTCCACCGGGGGCGTTGATTTTGAGTTCCGAGACGGTAGTGAGGGAGTCCGCAAAGAGAGCTATGAGCCGCGAGACGGAGTTCAGCGGGAAAAGAGGAAGGAAGGAGTTAAGGCGGGTGCGCGTGCGCTGGGTGGGGACCGTCCGCCGGGGGATGGCGCGTTGCGCAAGGGATGGTTTGAGGTGCATGGCTTGGAACTGGATTCGGACGGCGACGGGCGCATTCTCCGAACGGAAGTTGAGCGAGAGATTGATCGAGTATTCTCCTCTTTCGACAAAGACGGAGACGGTCGGGTGACTCTTGATGAGAGTCGTGGGAGGCTGGGATATCGATCTCCCTTTTCCGGATTTCTCGCTGAACATTTCGGTTCGATGGACACCAATCGGGATGGGCATTTGCAGAGGGCGGAGTTTGTTCAGGAGGTGATGCGGATGTTTGACAAGCAAGACCGCAATCGCGACGGGGTCTTGAGCGCCGAGGAGTGGCGCGATGGCCAAAAATAGCTATCGCATATGAATATACGAAGGATTCTCCTGCTTTCTTTACTCTCTACCTGGATGGCATTCGGGAGGGTTTGTGCTTTAGAGCCTGCGCCGAACATTATTCTGTTACTGGCCGATGATCAGGATTGGCCTGGCTTGTCGTGTTCGATGCATCCCGAAGTTTCGAACTCGAAAAGCGACTATCATCGAACTCCGAACATCGATGGTCTGGCTGCGCAGGGGATGCGGTTCAGCAGTTACTACGCGCCTGCCCCTGTGTGCTCGCCTACCCGCGCCAGCATTCAAACGGGGCAAAATCCTGCGCGATTGCGATGGACGAAGGCGGCCCCGCCGGAGATGGGTCATCGGCTGATTGAGGGGGAGAGTAGAAAAAATCTTTCTGAGGGTGAGGTAACGATTGCTGAGGTCCTTCGAATGCGAGGGTACGCAACTGCCCATTATGGAAAGTGGCATTTGGGCGGGGGTGGACCGAGTCGGCACGGTTATGACGAGAGTGATGGCGACACGGGGAATCGTGATGCGGATAAGTTCGTGGACCCCAACCCCGTGGATATTTTCGGAATGGGAGAGCGCGCTGCGCGGTTCATGGAACGTCAGGTGAAAGCGGGGAGGCCGTTCTATTTGCAGATGTCCTACCATGCGTTGCACCGAGCCGATCACGCTTTGAAGACGACTCGCGCGCTATTTGACGGACTTAAGGCGGGTAGAATCCATTGGGACCCTGCGCAGGCGGCCATTACGGCAGATTTGGATACGGGAGTTGGAAGGCTTTTGGGGGATGTGGAGCGACTGGGTTTGGCGAAGACAAGTTTTGTGATTTACACCTCCGACAATGGGGGTGGCGGACGGAGTGAAGCCCGTCCTCTCAACGCTGGAAAAGGGGGATTGTGGGAGGGGGGCATTCGTGTGCCGATGATTGTGCGCGGGCCGGGGGTGGAGCCTGGGGCATGGAGTCACGTGCCGGCGGTTGGGTACGATTTTTTTCCGACGTTTTGTCGACTGGCTGGTGTCTCCGATGAACTGCCGAAGAACTTGGATGGTGGAGATTTTAGCTCTGTTCTCTTTGGTAAAAGCCAATCGATTCAGCGCAAGGAGGAAGGAATTATATTTCATTTTCCTCATTATCAGGGGGATGCCCCTCACAGCGCGGTTCGGTTTGGGGATTACAAGCTGATTCACTTTTATGAGGGTCAGCGCTCGGTGTTGTTTGATTTGTCGCGAGATTTGGGTGAGCGCAAAGATATTGCGGGTTCGAGCCCTGAACTGGCGACTCGTCTATCGACTCTTTTGAGCAACCGGTTAGTTGCGATGAGCGCGTCGATGCCGAGGGTAAATCCTGATTTCGATCCGAGCAAAGAGCCGGCAAAACGCGGTGGAGGAAAAGGGGGAATGGGGAGGGGTGGTAATTCGCAGAAAGGGGTTCAAAAATGAGTGTTTTAGGAGTTGTGGGGGCGGCGCTTTTGATGTGTTGCTCGGGAGTGGCTCTCGCTCAGAGAGAAGGGGGAATGAAAGGAAAGAAGGTTGGCGGTGGCTCAGGTGGGGGTGCAGCGGCAGAGGATGTCCGTTCGCTATTCAAGGTAGAGGTACCTGAGCATGAGGTGGATGTAATCCTGGGTCGCCCGACAGACCAATCCGTGACGGTCAGTGTGTGTGCTTACCGCGATTTGGAGGGGATGATTGAACATGGAAGCGACGAAACATCGCAGGCATCGCGAACAGAGATTTTTAAATTGCGGGCTCGGGAGCCGCTGCATGTTGAGTTGAAGGGTCTGTCGGGTCGGAGGCAGTGGTATCGTTTGGGGGTGCGGGTTGGTGGCGAGAGTTGGAGGTTTGGTCAGCGGCAGGGATTTCGATTGCAGGCACGGCTGGGCGATTCTTTCCGCTTTGCAATGCAGGCGGATTCGCATTTGGACTACAACACGGACCCGGAACTGTATCTGAAGTGTTTGGAGAATGTGGGAGCGGACCGTCCGGATTTCATGATCGATTTGGGTGATACGTTCATGACGGACAAGCATCGAGGACGAGAGACAGCGGAGGCTCAGTATTACGCTCAGCGGTACTATTTTGGGAAAATCGGGACATTCACTCCGTGGTTTTTGGTTTTAGGGAATCATGATGGCGAGTCTCGACGTTTGATGGATGGATCGGATCCGCTGGCGCTTTGGGCGCTCAAGCTGCGCAAACGTCTGTATCCCAATCCGCAGCCGGGGACTTTTTACACGGGTAACCTCGATTCGCCAAGCGGGTTAGGTCTGATGGAGGACTACTACGCGTGGGATTGGGGTGACGCGCTTTTTGTGGTGCTGGATCCGTTTTGGTATTCGCCTCGTCAGCGCGGAAATGAGGACAACTGGGTGCGGACGTTGGGACAGACTCAGTATGAATGGCTTAAGCGGACGCTGGAGTCTAGCCGTGCAAAGTTTCGGTTTGTATTTCTCCATCACCTTGTGGGCGGCATTGGGAGAGAGGCACGCGGCGGGAGGGAAGCAGCGCATTTGTACGAGTGGGGTGGTCGTGACGAGCAGGGGCGCGAGAACTTTTCGACGTACCGGAAGGATTGGCCGATGCCGATTCACTCGTTACTGGTTCAAAACAAGGTGAATGTTGTTTTTCACGGGCATGACCATCTTTACGTGAAAGAGGAGTTGGATGGGGTTGTTTATCAATCCGTTCCTCAACCGGGTCATCCTCGATATGATCAGACGCGTAGTGCCGAGGAGTACGGTTATCGGAGTGGAACCATTTTGGGGAGTTCGGGGCATTTACGGGTGTCGGTGGACACGAAAGCGACCACGGTCGAGTACGTGCGTGCGGTGCTTGAAAAGGATGAGGGAGATACTCGGAAGAACGGGGAGGTGTCGCATCGTTACCTTCTGGTGCCGCGATAAGGCTCTGGGCGGTCGGAGACCTTTATTGCGAAACCGTTCGTTTGAGGCTGGCGACGGCTTGGGCGCGGGAGCGGACGTGGAGTTTTTGGTAGATGCGTTCGATGTGGGTTCGGACGGTGGCGTATGCCACGTTAAGGCGGTCTGCAATCTCCTTGTAAAGAAAGCCTTCCGAGAGAAGAGCGAGGATTTCTTGTTCGCGTGGTGACAGGTCTTCGGTGGCGGGAGCCGGTTGGACGACAGGCCGCGCGAATGCTTGTACGACCTTGCGAGCGATGGCTCCGGTCATTGGTGCGCCGCCAGAATGAACGTCGCGCACTGCAGCGAGGAGTTCGGAGGTGCGGATGGGTTTGAGGAGGTAACCACTGGCGCCTGCGGAGAGGCTGTTGAAGATGGCTTCGCTGTCGTCGTAGCTGGTGAGCATGACGATTTGCGGGGGGCGCGGGGTTGCTGCGAGAAATCGGACGACCTCGATGCCGCTGTGGTCGGGCAAATGGACATCCATAAAAACGACGTCCGGATTTAGCGGCGGGATTGAGGCAATGGCGGATTCTGCCGTTCCGAAAACCCCGACGCAAAGAACGCCGGGATCGGTTGTCAGCATGAGGCGGAGACTCTTTTGAATCCGAGAGTCGTCTTCAACGATGGCAACGGTGACGGGCATTGGGTGCGGTTTACTCGGGTTGGTGCGAGTCGAGGGGGATGACCATGCTCACGATAGTTCCTCGGCCGAGTTCACTCATACGAACAAGTTGGCCTCCAATGGATTCCATTCGCGACCGCATATTTCCTGAGCCGTGCCCTTCGGCGGTTGTGGCAATGCCCTGTCCGTTGTCTTCGACTTCAATCTCGAGGCGCCACGAGGAGATGCGGAGACGGATTCGAACTTCCGAAGCTTGGGCGTGTTTTACGACGTTGTGGAGGGCCTCTTTGACCGTCAGGAACAGGTGATGGCGTTGAGTCGACGAGAGGGAAATGTCTGCGATGGGGTCAGGCAACTCGAGTCGGCATGCGATGTTAGCGGCGCGGAGGTAGGACTGCGCCTGATGGGTCATGAAGGCGGCGAGGCCTTTGAGCGTGTCTTGTGTTGGGTTGACGGTCCAAACCATCTCGTCAACGCGGCGAGTGAGTTGGCGTGCGAGTTCGAAGAGTTCGTTCAAGTGCGCTCGAACTCGCGCTGGGTCTGCGGTTGGTGAGGAAGCGAGGTCGCAGAGGAGTCCGAGGTGGGTGAGATCTGCGCCAAGGTTGTCGTGGAGGTCGCGCGCGATGCGACTGCGTTCGACGTCGATGGCGTGGGCTCTTTCGAGGCGGTCGAGTTTCCGTTGCATCCGTGTGCGGGTCACAGAGCGGATGATGGTCGCGCATGCGAAGAGCGATGCGGCGGCGAGACTGACACGAAAGACAGTGGACTGGTGGAAGGGCGGGATGATTTCGATGCGTGCGAGATGGGATTCGCCGGTGGGGAGTCCACTGAGTGAGGCGGTCTGGATGCGGAGCGTGTAGTTGCCGGCGGGAACGTAGCTGTATGTGGCCTTGGCGGGTCCGCCCCACCCGATGGAGTATCGCTCTGTCCACGAGAGGACGGCTTGTTTTGCTTTGGATACGTCGACCGAAGCGGACGTAGTGAGCCATCCGCCAAAGGAGTCGGCTCGGTCGTCCTGCATGACGATGAGCGGGGTTTGGTCTTGTCGTGGGGTGATTGTTGCGATGCCAAGGCGGGACCCGTGGCGAGCCCATCCCAGAGGTGTGCCTTTGGGGGAGTCCATGAGGGCCCCTTCGCGTGGGATGATGGAATGTTGTGTGGGGGCGAGTTGCGGGTCCGTGGGGAGGAGTTGCACGGAAAGGTCGCTTGCGGCGTAGATTCCCATCGTGGCGTGGGGTCCTGCGCTTCCCATCCAGAACTGCATGCGTGCGGCTCCCGAGGGGATTGGAATGGTTTCAGAACGGGCTATGGGTTGTGAGGTTGCGGGGTTGCCGTCCCAGTTAGGAGATTCTCGGGTTGATTGGAACTCCTCTCCGAAAATGGTGTTGCCGTTTTGTTCGTCGAAACGAACGGTGAAACGCATGGACCCGCCCGGCTCCCTCCATCCGGCATCGTACCCTTCGAGCTGAAATCGAAAGCGCTGTGGTTGTTCACCGTCGACCGGGGGTTTGAGTGCAAACACGAGATCCTTGGTTCCGTGAGCAATCCGGTAGTTGTGCGAGTTGGGTTTCGGGGCGACGAGGTTTCCGTCGGCATGAACCGATTCGATGACATAGGCGGCGCGAGAGATACCCGAGGCGTCCGCTTGCGAATCGGGAGTGGAGACCAGCAACAGGAGACCGAATGCTACGGCGAGGGATGAGGGGGTGCGTCGACGGGATCTCACGGAGTGCGGGTTGACGATAGGTGAGCGTCAACGCGGAGGTGAGCGTTAATACGCGGGGGGCTATCGGTAGTTTTACCGACAGTCGGATGTTGTTCTTAGGTGCGCGTAGATTTGCGGTAGGCCGCCTGTGGCTAGTGCGTGATCCGGTTGGAGCCGCGGCTGGATAGGAATCGCGCTTCTTGGCCGGGCAGAAAGACTTCACCATTATCTGGCTGGACCAGAACGGATTCACGTCCGTTGGTTCGGACGAAGGAGATTTCGAGAGCCTTGGTTGCTCCGATGTGCTTGTCGGCTTGGTTGCCGAGAAAGAGCCCGCCGAGTGCACCGCCGACGGCACCGAGTGCTGACGCTTTACCGCCGCCGATCATGGAGCCGGCGACGCCTCCGGCGATACCTCCTGCGAGTGTTCCTGCGCCGGGTTCTCCATCGTGAACGAGCACCTTGCGAACGCTTGTGATTTTGACGCGTTCCGCGTTGAGGGTGACGCCGACCTCGGATGGAGTGTAACGCGGCACGCCGACTTCAGCGCACCCTGCGACGAGAGAAAGTAGTGCGAGATTTGCCGTCAGTTGGAGACTCTTCAGTTTCATAGCGTGTTGGGGTCAGGTTGGAAAAAGAGTACATCATCGGCTGGGTTTTCTGCATGACTGAAAACGCGATGATGGGTTTGCAATCTGGGGAGGGGCGGGCTTCGTGGTGTTTTCGAGCGCTTGCAACGGGAGGGTGCGGGAAAGAGACTTCTTCGATGAGCAATCTGTTCGATTTAAAGGGGGATGTCGCAGTTGTGATTGGTGCGACGGGGGTTCTTGGGGGGGCTTTGGCCGAGGGGTTGGCTGCGGCTGGTGCTGCGGTGGCGGTGGTCGGGCGAAATGCGGAGCGAGGTTTGGCGCGGGTGGAATCGATTCGTGCGGCGGGCGGCCGAGCTTTTTTTGTGGCTGCGGATGCTTCGAAGCGTTTGGACGTGGAGTCAGCGGCGGAAGCGGTTGCTCGCGAGTTGGGCGAGGCGACGGTGTTGGTGAACGCGGCTGGGGGGAATGATCCGAAGGTGACGGTTACGGCTGAGCGTCCGGTGGAAAGTATCACGACGGAGGACTGGGTTTCCGCGTTTGACCTCAACTTGGTTGGGGGAGCGTTGGTTCCGTCGCAGGTTTTTGGGCCGCGGATGGCGCGTGCTGGGAGGGGTAGCATTATTAACATTGCGAGTGTGTCGGCGCATCTCCCGCTTTCGCGGGTGGTGGCGTATTCGTCGGCGAAGGCGGCGGTGATGAGTTTGACGCGGTTTCTCGCGAGGGAGTGGGCGACGGCGGGTGTGCGTGTGAACTCGATTACGCCGGGCTTTTTTCCTGCGGAACAGAATCGGAAACTTTTATTCAATGACGACGGGACGCCGACAGCGCGGACGCAATCGATTTGGGGGCATACGCCGATGAAACGGTTCGGTGAGTCTCGCGAGTTGGTGGGGGCGTGCGTGTTTCTCGCGTCGCATGCGGCTTCGAGTTTCGTGACGGGAACGGACCTGTGTGTGGACGGGGGTTTCCTGAGTCAGACGATTTAGCGTGGATGACGCGGCCTCATTTTGTGCTGAGATAACGACTTTCCTGAACATCAAACCAAACCAAGAAACCAAACATCTATGTCAACGCTCGTTGGAAAACCCGCCCCTGATTTCACTGCTGCCGCCGTCGTCAACGGAGGCGAGTTGGTGAGTGATTTTTCTTTGGACCAGTACCTTGGAAAAAAGTACGTCGTCCTTTTTTTCTACCCGAAGGATTTCACGTTTGTGTGTCCGTCTGAGCTTCACGCCTTTCAGGATGCCCTGTCCGAGTTTGAGAAGCGGAATGTTGCGGTGGTTGGAGTTTCGACGGACTCGGAGCAGGTGCATTGGGGTTGGCTGCAGGTGCCGAAGGCGAAGGGCGGGATTCAGGGGGTGACGTATCCGTTGGTGGCGGACACGAACAAAATGATCTCTCAGGCGTACGGGGTATTGAACGGAGAGTACGACGTTGATGAGGACGGCAACTTGGTGGCGACGAGTGAGATGATTGCGTATCGCGGTTTATTTTTGATCGATAAGGAGGGCCTTGTGCGCCACCAGTTGGTGAATGATTTGCCGTTGGGTCGTGATGTGAATGAGGCGTTGCGCGTGGTGGATGCGTTGCAGTTCTTTGAGAAGAACGGTGAGGTGTGTCCTGCAAACTGGAGTTCGGGTAAGGCCGGGATGAAGGCGACCTTTGCCGGGGTGGCGGATTATCTCGCGAAACACTGAGGCTTTTTTGTCCTGTGACCTCCCTTCCTGTTCCCCTGCAAACGATTGCGCCGCGCGGCCAGTCGGTGAATGCTTCCGATGCGGCCTCCCTGATTGGGGAGGCCTTTCGCGGAGCGGACTATCGTGGAAAGCGGGTGCTGTTGATCATTCCTGATGCGACGCGTACGTGTCCGGTTGGTCAGATGTTCCAGCATTTGCATGGGGCGATTGGGGGGGAGGTGGCGAAGTTGGACGTGATCATCGCGTTGGGGACGCACCAACCGATGTCGGAGGAGGCGATTTGTGAGCGCTTGGAGATTTCGATGGAGCAGCGTCGGTCGACGTATCGGGACGTGGCGTTCATCAATCACGAGTGGGACAATCCGTCGAAGCTGCGTCGGCTCGGCACGATTTCGTCGGACGAGATTCGCGCGTTGAGTGACGGGTTGTTTGCGATGGAGGTGCCGGTGGAGATCAGCTCGACGGTGTTTGATTACGACGAGTTGGTGATTTGCGGGCCGGTGTTCCCGCACGAGGTGGTGGGTTTTTCTGGGGGTAACAAGTACCTGTTTCCTGGGATTGGAGGACCGGAGATTTTGAACTTCTTCCACTGGCTGGGTGCGGTGGTGACGAACCCGTTGATTATTGGGAACAAGTGGACGCCGGTTCGCAAAGTGGTTGATCGTGCGGGGGCGATGGTGCCTTTGCCGAAGCGGTGTATCGCGATGGTGGTGGAGAAGCACGATTTGGCGGGTTTGTTCATTGGAACGCCGGAGGGTGCGTGGGATGCAGCGAGCGAGTTGTCGCGGCAGCTGCACATTGAGTACAAGGATCGTGCGTTTCACACGGTGCTGTCGTGTGCGCCGGCGATGTACGACGAGTTGTGGGTGGGCGGGAAGTGCATGTACAAGTTGGAGCCGGTGGTGGCCGACGGAGGGGAGCTGATTATTTATGCGCCGCACATTCACGAAATTTCGCTGACGCACGGACGAATCATCCGCGAGGTGGGCTATCACTGTCGTGACTACTTCTTGAAACAATGGGATCGGTTTAAGGACTATCCGTGGGGAGTGATTGCGCATTCGACTCACGTACGCGGGATTGGAACTTACGAGGACGGCGTTGAGCGGTGTCGTGTTCAAGTCACTCTGGCGACGGGGATTCCGGAGTCGGTGTGTCGCGAGATTAAGTTGGGTTACCGGGATCCTGCGACGATTCGCGTTGAGGATTTTGCGGGTCGCGAGGATGAAGGGATTCTTCATGTGCCGAAGGCGGGCGAGATGTTGTACCACTTGAAGAGCAGGCCCCATTGGGCGCGTGAGATGTGAGGTTTTTTGGGAGCCTTATGGATTTTGATTCCTTTCAGTACGTGATGGAGAACACGACGGTGATTCGCGCGCCGGAGCGTCGGATTGAGACGTTTGGGAGCACGCGGTTCCGTTTTTATCTCGTTTCGGAGCTGATGGATTCGGTGGATCAGGTGCGGGTTCGCGACGGTTGGTTGCATGCGGAGCGGCCGCAAATCATCACGCCGGGAATGATTCGGCACATGGCGTTGGAGGGGTTCGGCGAGAAGGCGGGGGCGTTTATGGATTGGTTGGGGGAGAACGCGCGGCATCTGGCGATTTTGAAGTACGGCTTCCAGTTTCGGAAAACGGACGTGCAAGAGGAGGTAGTGCACAACTCCATCGAGGAGGTGATCGATCGATTAAATGGGATTGTCGATCATTCGGAAGATCCGTTGAGCGCGATTATCCAAGGGATTGATGAGGGGTGGGAGGTGAGCCTGTTGAAGTTCACGGCGGATTTGATTCAGGAATCTGCGGGCGACAATCTCGGCGATTTTCGGCGAAAGGGATTATTTTAACGGGTTCGGGCTCGAGGCGGAGTTATGGGTTTGTTCGTCCGATCGCTGGTGGTGTTAGGGTTGGCGGGTGCGGTGATTGGTGGCGGGGGGTACGCGACGTACCGGCTCTATATTCTCCCAGAGATTCGATTGAAGGAGGATATCGCGAAGGGACCGCCGCCGTTGGAGGCGCCTCCGGACGAGGGAATTCCGCATTTCATTCGATGCGAGGAAATTGAGCGTGTATCCGGCTCTACGGCTGCGCGAAAGGCGTACGCTGAGTTTTTGGTTTTGTATCCTGAGTCGCGCAAGGTGGATGAAGCGCGGACGCGTCTGGGACGCTTGAATGTGCGCCATTGGTTGTCGGGGCAGACGGGTCCGGAGAAGGTGGTTTACGTGGTACAGTCTGGGGATGTTCTGAAGCGCGTGGCGACGCGGCATGATTCGACGGTGGAGCTGATTTATGAGGCGAATCGGCTGAATACGTTGGTGTTGCAGAAGGGGCAGCGCTTGTTGGTGCCGCAGGGTGGATTCAGTGCGAGGGTGGATCGCAAGGCGAAGCGGGTTTTGGTTTATCGGAAGGGACAATTTTTCTGTCAGTACCCGATTCGCGGAATGGTGGGGAATGCGGCGAAGCCGGTGAAAGCGGGGACGCCTCCCGTGAAGGCTAAGGTGAGTGAGGGGTTTGGATGGAAGGAGAATGTTCGGGTGGGATTTTTGGAGAAGGGGTATCGGGATGAGGTGGTGGTGCCGTGGTTGGTTGTGAATCCGGGTGGGCACACGTTGTTCACGGATGTTGCAGGGGCGGGGGAGAACACGCGTCCGTCGTCTGGGTACGAGTTGGAGGCTGGGCACATTCGCGAGTTGTCGGCGCTGTTGCGTCGGGGGGATGAGGTGGCGATTCAGTGAGGGTGTGGTGTGCGGTGAATCGGGGTTTGCCCTTTTTCTCAAAAAAAAGAACCTTTCAGACGGAACATGAAGATACAGCCGCTCGAGTTTGAGAAACCGGTATTGGAGTTGGAGCAACAGTTGGCCGAGTTGCGGCGGCAATCCAAAGCGAACGATTTGGATTTTGAGCAGGAGGTGCAGCGGATGGAGGCGAAGATTGAGGAAACGAAGCGCGAGATTTACCAAAATCTGACGGCTTGGGAGCGGGTACAGATTGCGCGTCATCCGGCGCGTCCGTTTTCGTTGGACTACATGCAACTGGCGTTCACCGAGTTTACGGAGTTGCACGGGGATCGTTTGTTTGGGGACGACGCCTCGATGCCGGGCGGTTTAGCGCGGATTGGGAAGCATCGTTGCGTGGTGGTGGGGCATCAGAAGGGGCGTGATACCAAGGAGAATCTGAAGCGGAACTTTGGCAGTGCGCATCCTGAGGGGTATCGCAAGGCATTGCGGCTGATGCGCATGGCGGAGAAGTTTGGATTGCCTTTCATTTCGCTCATCGACACGCCTGGCGCCTATCCGGGAGTTGGTGCGGAGGAGCGTCATATTTCGGAGGCGATTGCGCTGAACTTGCGCGAGATGATGACGTTGAAGACTCCGACGGTGGCGGTGGTGATTGGTGAAGGCGGGTCGGGGGGGGCCTTGGGGATTGGGGTTTCGGATCGCGTGTTGATGATGGAGAACGCTTATTACTCGGTTATCAGCCCGGAGGGTTGTGCGGCGATTCTATGGAAGCATCGGAAGCATGCGCCTGAGGCGGCAGCGGCGTTGAAGCTTACGGCTTCTGACATGTTTGAACTGGGGTTGATTGACGAGGTGGTGCCGGAGCCGATGGGGGGTGCGCACCAGAATCAGGAGGCAGCGGTGAAGTCGTTGCGAACGGCATTGGTGCGTCAGTTGGACGAGTTGGTTGCTGTTCCGGAGGCTGCGATGTTGGAGTCGCGTTATCAGAAGTTCCGTAAGATTGGCGAAGTGGTTGAGGGGAAGTGAGGGTTGGGTGGTTTGGGCGGCAGTTTATGGGTGGCCGTTTGAGTTGGCGGGGGACGATACTGTCAGGGGCCGTTTTGCTTTGGTTTGTTTTGGTGCGTAGCATGTGGGGATGCTGAGTGAGGTGACTCATTTTCTTGAGTGGGCTGGTGAACCGCCGAGCGACGTTTGGTTGCCCGATTTTGTCGTGGTGGGTGCCACGGCTTCGGGAAAAAGCGCGTTTGCCCTTTGGCTGGCGGAGCGGAGTGGGGCTGAGATTGTGGGGTGTGATGCCTTTCAGCTGTATGCGGGAGTGCCGATTCTCACCGCGCAACCTTCGGCGGAGGAGATGTTGCGCGTTCGGCATCACTTGATTGGAACGCGTGCGGTTTCAGAAACGTCGGATGCGGGTTGGTATGGCTTGGAGGCGAGGAAAGTGATTGCGGAGATTCACGCTCGGGGGCGAAGAGCCATTGTGGTTGGGGGGACGGGTTTTTATCTTCGGGCGTTGCTTGAGGGTTTGTCTGGTGAGATGCCGGCGGGGGATGAGGTGTTGCGTCGGGAGTTGGAGGGGGTGGCGTTGGAGCAGTTGGTGGAGGAGGTTCGGGCTCTCGACCCCGAGGCGGCGGCTGTGATGGATTTGAAGAATCCACGCAGGGTGATTCGTGCGGTGGAGGTGATGCGTTTGACGGGGCGTCCGTTTTCCTCGTTTCGGACGAATCGAGCGACCTTATCGGTGCCGGGGATTTGTTTAAGCTGGGAACGTGACGAGTT
>JACCEE010102318.1_pt1 | contig 19947 bp, 21 predicted proteins | sample 7449931 | NCBI WGS metagenome assembly JACCEE01 (sample SAMN15323457, study PRJNA562643) | freshwater metagenome | isolation source: river surface water | place: USA:Blue River Watershed | collected 2017-08-19 | reverse complement strand
TGGCGGGACATCGATTTCTCCTTATATCATCATGTCACATCATAATCGATGCTGCGGACCGACAAAAGCAGCATCGATATAATTGATCAACTTACCCGAGCCATCTCGGTTTTGCCTTTGTTGAGGCGTTCGATTCGTGGAAAACCATAGTGCATGCGCAGGTCACGGATAATTTTCGCAATTTGTTTACGGTTATTCACCACGATATTGACGTAGGTTTTATCCCCTTCGGAGCGTACCATTTCTACACCAGTTTTCGCTTTACGGCATTGGTAGATCAGGTCAGAAATTTGCTCGTCATTCATCCCGAGATCGATACATAGATAAGCGGTAAAGCTGACTTCATCGGCTTCTTCGTTATTCCATTGCAGTGGCATGATATTTTCAGGATGTAGGTGCTGTTCGTGCAAGAGGTTATTGCAACGCGCACGGTGTACGATTAAACCACGGCGTGAGAGATTACCTTGAATTGGGTCACCAAAGACAGGATTACAGCAGTGGGCATATTTAACATCAATCCCTTCAGTACCTTGAATTAAACGGTTGGAAGAAGCCTGTGTTTCTTCCCCCTGACTCTTTACGAAGAGATGATTGGCAACCAGTTGCGGTAATAAGTCACCTACAGCAATTTGTTCAAACAGCGTATCTTTGGATCCAATATGTCGCCATTGCAGCAGGTCAATCCAATCTTCATTGGATAAGTCATTGATACAGCGATTAAAGAGTTTCAATGCGCGGTTGAGTGCTTGCTGCCCGACCAAACGTTGATCTTCAATATCCTGGTCACGCAGGATATTCTGAATCGCGCGACGGGCTTTTTGGGTATTAATAAAGCTGAGCCAATCCGGATTCGGGGTAGCGAGTACATCGGTAATAATCTCTACGACCTGACCACTATGCAAAGGTGTAGACAGTGGACGCATTTCACCATTGATCTTGGCACCGACCGCATGGTTACCTAGAAATAAACTCGCTGCGTAGGCAAAGTCAACGACCGTCGCCCCTTGAGGAAGTTCATGCAAATGACCATGGGGAGTATAAACCCAGATTTTTTCCTGATGCAGATAGTCGAGCAGGTCATTGAAAGTCGTCTTTGCACAGTCATCATCAATCAGCATATTCAAATTCTGCATGGAGGCTTGAATAGCTGAACGGCAGGCTTGCGGTGCATTGTCGCCCAAGACGACACCAAAACGTGCAGCCTTACGCATCAATTCAGTTTGAATAGTTAGTGATAGGGTGGTTTCCTCACCTTTTAATTTGATTAGCAGGAACTGGTTGCCTCCCGGGAGCGGACGTCGAATATGATCCTCAAAATGCAGCACCTGGAAACTTTCTCGTAAGGCTTCGACTAAACGGTCACAATCGGCGATGCTTTGCAGGATAATTTCAAAGGCATGGCTATGGGTCAACTCTTGTAAATCCATTTCATTTTTGACGAAATGGCGCAACAGCTCGATATTATTGTTCTTCTTTTTGATACGACCTGAAAGCTGATAAGTATGCAGTAAGTCAGCCAGGTTGGTTTCCCAAATCGTCTGGTATTGGCAGCGTTTAGGTTTGGTTTGCAACAAGGCTTCTTGCACATTGTTGAACATATCCAGATCAAGATTTTGATAGCAGAGATGTTCCAAGTTGTCGGCCATTTCATTCATGCCAACCAGACGCGCCATCGGTACAAAAATATCAAAGGTCTCTTGGGCGATGCGTGCACGTTTATCCGGGCGTAAGGCATCGAGCGTGGTCATATTATGATAGCGATCCGCCATTTTAATAATAATGACACGTGGGTCTTGTAAGGTCGCTTGCAGAATTTTTCGGAAAGATGCAGCTTTATTATATTCTTTGTCACTGGAGTGACTGAGTTTGGTGACACCATCGACCAGTTCTGCGACGACACGACCGAATTTTTCAGTGAGATCTTCCTTGCTAAAGTCGGTATCTTCGATGACGTCATGCAGTAAAGCAGCCATGAGGGTCTCAGGGTCAAGTCGCATATGCGCCAGAATGCAGCTTACTGCAATTGGATGCAGAATATACGGTTCACCACTTTTTCGAGTAACACCCTCGTGTGCGAGATCGGCATAATCACAGGCAGCAAGCACACGCTCGACATCGCTTGCTTTTAGATAAGCTTCGATGATGATGTGAAGTTGCTGCTTGGCTTGGCTGACCTCTTCGCCTGGCATAGAACACCCTTTTTGCATAAATAAAAATAAACAGTGATGAACCTCTTAATGAAATGCATCTTGCTGAACTTGTCAATTTTTTCAGGAAAAAAAATGAATTTTTTTTCTAAAGCAGCACCAGATCTGTAAGGTTTGCACTCATATAGAGCATAAAAAGCCGTGAATAAAAAAGCCTAGTGAATTCACTAGGCTTTTTTATAGAGAGATGGCTTATTGGAAAGAGAAACCATCTAGATTCAAATTGTTTGCAGAAAGTGCCAGATCAAGACTTGAAGTTTGGTAGTCTTGCTCACGTTGTTTCAAAATGTCTTTAGAAACATGACCTGCTGCGATTTCACGCAGTGCAACAACGGTTGGTTTGTCGTTGTCCCATTCTACAGTCGGTTCAATACCTTGACGTGCCAATTGACGCGCGCGTTTGCTTGCCACTAGTACAAGCTCAAAGCGGTTGTCTACATGGTCTAAACAATCTTCAACGGTGACGCGTGCCATAAGAATTCTCGTTTGAATAGTAAATTTAAACAGACTGTGCAGTATAAAATGCTTTCAGTGCAGACTCAAGTTGAATCATGATTCAGGCGTGATCAGTTTTTCTATCAACTGTTGATGACGGTGAACCTGTTGATTGAGAACCAGGCGGTTGGCTGTAATCACAGACTCTAGATCATGTAATGCCTTGTTGAAGTCATCATTGATAATTAAATAGTCAAAATTGATATATTGCTGCATGTCCTCTACCGCACAGCTCAGACGGTGTTCAATCACCTCTACTGCATCCGTGCCACGGTTGGATAGACGTTGACGCAAATCAAACTGGCTTGGAGGTAAAATGAAAATCTGCTTGGAATCTGGAAAAATTTTACGGACTTGTTCAGCACCTTGCCAGTCAATTTCAAGCAATACATCATGGCCCTTATGCAGCTGTTCTTCAACGGTCGCTTGAGCGGTCCCATAATAGTTGCCAAACACTTCGGCATATTCAATAAAGCCGCCTTGTTCAACTTTGCCAAGAAACTCTTCTTTGCTGGTGAAGTGATAATGAACACCGTTTAGTTCGCCAGGACGCTGGCCGCGAGTAGTATGCGAAACAGAAACGTGCAAATTATTAACACGTTCAAGTAGGGCTTTCACCAGAGATGTTTTGCCTGTTCCCGAAGCAGCAGAAACGACAAACAAGAGACCCGACATGATATTTTTCCTGATATGATAAAATATCTTTTATATTTTAGAGTAGCAGGCGCCTAAACTAAATAGTTAAATGCCAGAGAGCGCTGCTTTGTTCAAAATAGTCGATTGTATTGACATCAAAGATTGAGGATCTTATGGAAATTGTGTTGGCCAATCCACGTGGTTTTTGTGCAGGTGTAGACCGTGCCATAGCGATCGTCAATCGTGCATTAGAGTGTTTTCAGCCGCCGATTTATGTACGTCATGAAGTGGTACATAACAAGTTTGTGGTGGATGACTTACGCCAGCGAGGTGCCATTTTTGTCGATGAGCTGGATGAAGTGCCTGATGATAATATCGTGATTTTTAGTGCACATGGGGTGTCTAAAGCAGTTCAGCAAGAAGCTGAACGCCGTGGACTAAAAGTCTTTGATGCAACCTGTCCATTGGTCACCAAAGTACATATTGAAGTCACAAAATATGCACGTGAAGGAACTGAGGCGATTCTGATCGGTCATCAAGGCCATCCGGAAGTTGAAGGCACAATGGGGCAATATGATAAATCCAAGGGGGGAGAGATTTATCTGGTTGAGGACGAAGAGGATGTTGCTGCCTTGGTAGTGAAAAATCCAGAACATGTGGCCTTCGTTACCCAGACGACCTTATCGATTGATGATACAGCGAAAGTCATCGAAGCATTGCGTCAAAAATTTCCTCATATTCAGGGGCCTCGTAAAGATGATATTTGCTATGCCACTCAAAATCGTCAGGATGCTGTGCGAGATTTAGCTGCGCAATGTGATGTTGTTTTGGTGGTAGGTTCGCCAAACTCTTCTAACTCTAACCGTTTACGGGAGTTGGCTGAACGTATGGGGAAACAAGCCTATTTGGTGGATAACGCAAATGAGCTACAGGCCGAATGGTTTACAGAAAATTGTAAAATTGGTGTAACTGCCGGTGCATCTGCCCCAGAAATTCTGATCAAGCAGGTTATTCAGCGTTTACAGGACTGGGGAGCTGAAGTTCCGAAAGAGCTGGCAGGACGTGAAGAAAATATCACCTTTAGTTTGCCGAAAGAGTTACGTATTCCGGTAACTCAAGCGTAAAGTTTAAATTAACTACTAATCTTATTGGATTAATATAAGCAGATGATTTACATAAGGCAGTCGTCTGCTTTCTTTTACCGTTTATCTTTTTTTTACGTTAGGCATTAAGTAGCTGAAATATTATGATAAACGAGCTTTGAATTTAACTACTGGGGGATAACTATGCAAAAAAATAATGGTTTTACCTTGCTTGAAATGATGATAACCATAACAATTTTAGGGATCCTAGCTGCTATTGCTATTCCAGCATATGGGAATTATGTCATTAAATCACATGTTCGTTCATCCATGTCTGATTTGGTTTCCCTAAGTTTGGTATTAGAAAATCTTTATCAGCGTAATCTACAATATCCGGCATCGACAGCAGATCAAGATGTGCAGTCCTATATTACGGCTAAAAATGCTATTGCATGGACGCCTGCAGAAGGTAGTAACTTTACTTATACCCTGACAGTAACATCAACAGCATACACAGTGAAGGCTGTAGGTGTTAATGGTACTCAAAATAGTGGCTGCACCATTACTCTGACTAATACTAATGTCCGTACAGTTAGTGGGGGAACAGCTTGTGGTGGGCTAACTTCATGGTAAGGTCGCAACAGCGTGGGCTTATGCTGATTGAATTGCTCGTTACTATTGGGTTGGTTGCTATTCTTGCTATAGCTATTGTGCCTTTGGGGCGTTCTTGGATTGCAACAGCACATATATCACGAGCTGAAACTGCATTGGTTCAATCGTATAAAAAGGCTAAGGTAGAGGCCTTGAAAAATCCCAATGGCATTTCCAGCGATGCGGTTAATCCTACAGCCGTCAGTATTGTTATAGACAATACTATGAAAACCATTATGGTGAAAAATAGTAATAATACAACGGTATGGACCGATGATTTTAATAGGAATGTGACTATTAGTTTGGCTACAAGTTGCAATGGGATTCTGAAAATCAATAACTTAACGCAGGTCTTAAATAATTCAACACCCACAACTATCGATAATACCTGTTCGAGTTATACCATTACTTCTGCAGGCGGACAGACTGTCACTGGGGTTTTAAGGTAAAGAATTATGAATAATAAAAAGCAGGCAGGTTTTACGTTTTTAGAAATTTTGATTTCCATGATGTTGATGGTGATTATTGGTTTGGGTACAGCATACATTCTTGCACGTATCAATGTATCGCAGCGTGATATGAATATCCATTTGCTGACTGTTAGTCAAATGCGTTCTATTTTGCAAGGAAATTCTAGTTGTTCTTCAGGTTCATTAATTTCAATTAATGGAGCAACAGTTGTCACGCCATGTACTTTCAATTCAGTGACTTATAACGTATCCGCCTTTGATAATACTGGTAATATCAATAGCGGCTTGGCAGCAGCCAATGTGGCTGTTAATTCCCCGCAAATTACAGTTTCACCCACAGATAGCAATGCTGTTTCATTAATTCGTGTGCCTATTACAATTAGCCCTTAAGGAAGTCAATATGAAACTAGATTTTACTTCCCAGAAGGGTTTTTCTCTGATCGAGATATTAATTGCTTTACTAATTTCAACCGTGATTGCACTAGCTATTTTACGTGCTTATGTAACAACTATTCATACAGTAGGTAATTCAGCTAATGGTGCCAAAAGTGATGGTAATGTCATTTTTGGTTTTGCGACTGCGGAGCGGATTTTGCAAGGGGCAGGTTTTGGTGTGGCACCTCCTTCAACAGGGAGTTCTTATGGACAAACTTTACAGGCGTACAAAGATGGAGCTGCAGTAGAATTGAATGCTGTTGCTGATAGCTTAGTTTGGCGTTCGGGTGCAGGACTTTGTCAGGCGCTTATAATTAGTAACCGTGATAATCCCTTAAATGTAAATTCTGCAACACACACTGGCAGTGGCCTTTATTATTATGGGGGTACAAGTGCTTATAGCTGTTCGAATTTGTCCTTACCTTCATCGACGAGTACTGAAGTTCCACAGGTGTTGGTACCATTTAATGATATTAATACTTCGTTAGTTTCCTTGCGAGTAAATGGTACTGCATCATGTACTCCATATGGCATTAGTAATACTGTTAACAATGGAAGTGGTGCATATTCTGTTCTATTAACAGCTAATGTCTATGCTGGTAGTGGTCAAACACAAAATACTGTGACTAATAGAACTTGCCTGTTTAATTTTAAATAGATAGGTGAGGAGAAAAATCATGTACAAGAATAATCATTTTGCTGTAGCACAACCCTTGAATGTAAATGCACAACGAGGGGTTGCATCACTGTTGCTAATTTTGTTAGTGGGAGTTTCACTCACTGCGGTGACATTGGGATTAGTAGCAACTTTGCGTGGTTTTCAGGATTCATCCATTACATCCCATGCTCAAACACAAGCACAAATAAAAGCTTTAACTGGAGTAAACTCTCTCTCCGCTTTTTTATATAGTGCAGATCTTGCATTATTGAGAGGGGTTGATAACGGTAATATTAAAAATGGCGGCTTGACTGTAGCAACTTACAAGAAATCGATCTCTTGTCCCTCTAGTGGTGTAGTGGCAAATCCCAATTACTGTTTTGATGTTAGCGCAAGTAGTGGCGGAGCTACAGCGACGGTCCGGATGATTTATCAATCAGTGGCTACTTTAAGTTCAAATACCTTGACTGGGTCTGTTTTTGCTGGAGGGTTGGTTGTTGGTGGTAATGCCAAATTTCTTGGAGATATTGGAGATCCCGTGGAAATTTTGGTGAAAGGTGGCGTTGTTAAAGATACGTCAGGTAAAGATATCAATTCTGACTTAGCATCAAAAGGAATTACCATAGGAGCTTATGTTCCTACTACGTTTGTTGGTCCCGATGCTTTAAAACCATTTGCAAATTATACTTTCGAATATGATACGGTAGGTAAGTGTCAATATAATAATATTTTTTTACAACAAGAAAATGAAAGTATCCCCACTCCAGTGAGCACCCCTGTTTCATTTCCTTGTAACCGATATGACGGTATTACCTATAGTAATGGTGTTTGGATTATTGACCCTTCCAAGAATTTGCCTGTAGGTGTTTTATGGTTTGATAAAGACGTTAATATTCACATGAAAGAAGGCGCTACTTTAGTTAATACTATTGTATCAAAGGGTAATATTACTGGGACTTCTCCAGCTGGTGGAACTGGTAATAATAAAGTTGTCGTAAATAGCTATGCTCCATATTTTTATTATCAAACAACTAATACGGATCACCTAACAAAAGTATGTGGATCTGCTTTAACAGGTATTCCAACTCAATATTGCAACATTGATGCAACATTTAAAGCCGATGATATAACCAATTTCCCAGCGAACATGAGTAATATTTTGTTTTTAACAGGTGCCCAATTATGGTTGGATGCTTCTAGTAATTCTATTTTAAATTACTATGGTAATGTGATTGCATCAGCCGGTAGAGGTGGAACTGGTGGAGCTTCAGGAAAGTTTACTGGAACAGGTGATATCAATATTACTGGAAATTTGGTGATTTCTGGAGAAGCTAATGTCACAGAAATGCAGGGTAATATTACGATTGATTTAAGTAAAAGTAAGGTAACAGGTTCATCTGCTATACCAAGTTATATTTTTACAAATCAACTTAAGTTTATTCGCTATATGTAAAAAGCAAGTTTGACCTCCTCTGAGCCAATTACTTTATAAATGAAGTTATTGGCTTGTTTTTCAAAAATTTGATAGACAATTTTTATATAACTTTAAACTGACAGTTTAGGTGCCTAATATTATCTTCTAATTTGTTCTTGTCAGATCTGAGCATCTTTAGGCTAACGCATCATTCCTAGTTTGATTGTTGATGTTGGTGAAATATAAATTCAAAATGTGGATAACTCATTTTTTGATCTTTCCCTTCTGGCGAATATATCGTAAAATATTCGCCTTTTTAGTTCATTCTAACTTAAAAAGCTTTTTTAACATGTGAGAGTATTAACATGGTCGTAATTCGTCTAGCACGCGGTGGTGCTAAAAAACGTCCGTTCTATCAAGTTATCGTAACTGATAGCCGCAATGCGCGTGACGGTCGTTTCATCGAACGTATTGGTTTCTTCAACCCAACCGCTCAAGGTAAAGCAGAAAAACTTCGTTTGGATGCTGACCGTTTTGCACACTGGGTTGCTCAAGGCGCTCAACCGTCTGAACGTGTTGCTTCTTTAGCTGCTCAAGCTAAGAAAGCTGCAGCTACTGCATAATTTTTGCGAATTAAGTAGTAGGTAGCCCATGACACCAACACAGAATGTTCCCGAAGATCGTATTCAGATTGGACAGTTACGTTCAGCATATGGATTAAATGGGTGGCTCTGGGTTTATTCCAATACTGAACCAATGAGCAATATGTTTGACTATCTTCCTTGGTACATTGAGACTAAAGCGGGTTGGCAGACAGCAGATGTAAAACGTTGGAAACCGCATGGCAAAGGCCTGGTTGTTAGCCTGAAAGGTGTGAGTGATCGTACCGCAGCAGACAATTTGGTTGGCGCTAATATCTGGATTGCAAAATCGCAACTTCCGAAAGCAGGCATGGACGAGTATTACTGGTCAGATCTGAAAGGCTTAACCGTGTTAGGTCTGGATGAGAATGAGCAGGAAGTCAATCTCGGTCAAATCCATGAACTGTTTGAGACCGGAGCAAATGATGTCATGGTGGTTCGCGCCACGCCGGACAGCATTGATTCTGAAGAGCGAATGATTCCATGGCATAAAGATGTGGTGCAACGCGTTGATCTGGACGCAGGTCGTATCTATGTCAATTGGGGCGTAGATTACTAATCTTGAAACTTCGGTTTTAAGCGCAGGAAAATAGAGGAGTCTGCGATGTTTTTTGCAGTCATTACATTATTTCCTGAAATGTTTGAAGCGATCACAGCGTATGGGATTAGCGGGCGTGCAGCAAAACGCGACATAGTACAAGTCACTTGTATTAATCCGCGAGATTTTGCTGAAGGGAATTACCGTCGGGTGGATGAACGTCCGTTTGGGGGTGGCCCGGGTATGGTGATGATGGCTGAGCCTCTGGCAAAAGCAATCCAGCATGCCAAACAGCTTGCGCAGCAAGCAGGATATGTTCAGGTTCCTGTGGTGTATATGTCGCCGCAAGGAAAGACCTTAAATGAACAGGCAGTGCAGCAGTTTGTCGAATATGATGGCCTGATTGTGTTGTGTGGACGTTATGAAGGGGTCGATGAGCGTTTGATCCAGCATTATGTTGATCAGGAATGGTCGATTGGAGATTACGTATTGTCGGGTGGTGAACTGCCTGCGATGGTGTTGTTGGACAGTATTATTCGTCGTTTGCCGAATGTGATGTCTGATGAGCAGTCCGCCGTGCAAGATTCTTTTGTGGATGGTCTTTTAGATTGCCCGCAATATACCAAGCCAGACCATTTTGAAGGGCTGGATGTACCGGAAGTATTAAAATCGGGACATCATGGCAATATTGAGAAATGGCGGTTTTTGCAGCGTTATCAGCGTACACTTGAACGCCGCCCAGAGTTGGTGGAAAAAGTCGAGCTGAGCAAGCAGCAAAAGAAATGGCTCAAAGATTTAGATGCTTAAGAGCGACTCTTAAGTATTCCTCAATAGGCTCTTTATTGCTTGAGAAGGTCAACAATAAAGGGAAAGATAACCGGGTTGATATGCGTTTTTAGCCTCTATCCCCAGCGGCCGTTCAGACCTCTTCTGACCCCGCACATATTGGAGATTCCCACAATGAGTGGTAAACATCCTTTAGTTCAAGCTGTTGAAAATGCACAGTTAAAAACAGATCTTCCAGAATTTGCTCCAGGTGACACTGTAGTTGTTCAAGTAAAAGTAAAAGAAGGTGACCGTGAGCGTCTTCAGGCGTTTGAAGGCGTTGTAATCGCGAAGAAAAACCGTGGCTTGAACTCTGCATTCACAGTTCGTAAGATTTCTAGCGGTGTTGGCGTTGAGCGTGTATTCCAAACTCACTCGCCAATCGTTGCTGGTATCGAAGTGAAACGTCGTGGTGACGTACGTCGTGCTAAACTTTACTATCTTCGTGAATTGTCTGGTAAAGCTGCACGTATTCGTGAAAAATTGCCAGCTCGTAAAGTTAAAGCTTAATTTTAAGTTTTTACACGAGTTAAAAAATGCGCCATTAGGCGCATTTTTTATGCCTGGAAAATCATCATGCTGTTGAGAAAAAGTGGTTGTTTCTATTTCTCTAAATTAAGAAGTCTCTCATCCAAAAATTAGCATAAAAAAAGCCAAGGGCTTTTGCTAATATGGCAGCAATTTTTATCTTGTAGTAGTTGATCGGGTCATGGCGGAAAAGTCTCCAAAAATCCAGCGTCGCCACATCAGTGGTGTATTTTTACTGAATAAACCGTTGGGGATTAGCTCGAATGCGGCATTGCAGAAAGTCCGCTGGTTGTATCGGGCACAAAAAGCGGGACATACGGGCGCACTTGATCCTTTAGCTTCTGGATTATTACCGATCTGTTTGGGAGAGGCCACCAAATTTTCCCATTATTTGCTGGATTCCACCAAACGCTATCAGACCACGGTTCAGTTGGGTCATAGCACCACAACAGGTGATGTGGAAGGTGAGGTATTATTGCAAGCTCCCGTGCCGGAATTGACTGCAGAAAATATTCAGCAGGTGCTGGAGAAATTCCGCGGTGAAATTCAGCAGGTTCCGCCCATGTATTCCGCTTTAAAAAAAGAAGGCCGGCCATTATATGAACTGGCACGCAAAGGCATTGAAATTGAACGTGAGGCCCGCACAATTACCATTGAAGCGATTGAATTGTTGTCATTCGCAGAGAACAGTATCACGTTGGATGTGACTTGCTCTAAAGGCACTTATATTCGTGTTCTGGGTGAAGATATTGCTCGGGCGTTAGATACCTACGGACATTTAACTTATTTGCATCGCATCCAGACTGGGCCGTTTCATTTAATTCCTGAATATACGATTGAATATTTAGAAAGTCTGTCAGAAGCGGAACGTGAGGCGTTATTGTTACCGGCCTATGCACCTGTGCAACATTTGCCACAAATTCAGGTGCCTGAGGGGCGGGAAAAATATTTCAGCAATGGCTTGGAAAGTAATATTGAGCATGCAGCCTGCGAACAGGTTCTCGTGTTTAGTGGCGAGCGCTGTCTGGGGCTGGCTGAAATTACCGATAAAAAACGTCTGGTGCCAAAACGTATTCTAAATTTATAACTAACGACACATTACTCATATGAATTGAGCATTTATGGTTTACGTCAAGACGGAATAGGAGGCTGATATAGCCTCTTATTTTTATCTGTACCATTGGCAAAGCTGGCTGGCTCACCTTTATTTTACTTCTCTGATACAAAAATAGAGACAATTGGTTGCAGAGTGCTAAGTCCATGTACCTTAAACTCAAAAATCATCCAGTAGATTGTTATGAAAGATGCACTTTGCGATTTTTCGTCATGATGGTGTGATTATTGAGATAAAAAGGGGGGAACTGGACATGAATATCTTTGAAGCGCTACGTGAAAGCCATGCACGGCAGCGTGATTTAGCTGAACGGCTGGTTCAGACACATGGTGCGAGCGTTGAGCGTGCTGAACTCTTCGCATGTCTAAAAAATGAATTATTTGCCCATGGGGTTGCAGAAGACCGCTTTTTTTATATTCCTTTGATGATGACCGATGCCGGGCTGGGGATTACCCGCCATGCTCTCTCAGAACACCATGAAATTGATGAGCTACTTGAGCAGTTGCAAGCATTGGAAATGAGCCAGCCGAGTTGGCTGATGATTGCGAAAAAATTATCGGAAAAAGTCCATCATCATTTGCAGGAAGAGGAACATGGCTTTTTTCAGCAGGCTGGAAAAATTCTGGATGAACAGCAAAAAGAAGTGTTGGCGCAGCAATATTTAGAAGAATATCAGGCTTATCAACAGAAAGATAAAACCAGCCTGTAAGTTGCTTGCTACTCAGTTATTGAGTTTCGGCTTGTTCTTTGCGTAGGGTCACACCAATCGAGGCAAACATGACGCAGGCAAGAGCTACCCACTGCAACAGGCTGATTTGTTCATGCAACAAGAGGAGTCCGGTGAGCGCTGCTAAGGCTGGGGAAAGGCTGGATAAGGTGCCGTAACTAAGCTTGCTCAGCTGTTTAAGTGCCATCAAGTCCAAGGCATAAGGGATGGCAGTGGCTAAAATGGCAATCATCAAGGCTTTTGGCCAATACTCAAATTGCAATAAGGCTGGGGTATTGTTCCATAGTCCGATGGGAAGCAAGGTTAAGGCGGACAGGCTAATGGCGATGGTCAGTGCGTGCATACCAATATTTTGCCGTACCACCTTTTGCCCAAAATAGATATAAAAAGCCCAGCACAGTCCAGCAGCTAAGGCACAGCCTGCTGCCCAGAGGGAAAAATTCCCATGGCTTGCTTGTTGCCACGGCACCATCAGCGCAATACCTGCAATTGCCAGTAACACCCACAAATAGTCAGTTTTTTGTTTAATCGAGAGTAAGGCCAACCCTAACGGCCCAACGAATTCCAGCCCCACGGCGATGCCTTGTGGCAATTTTCCCAAGGAGAAATAAAACAGCACATTCATACAGCCGAGTGATGCGCTATAGAGCAACAGGTCACGCCATTTTAGGTAAGGCAGCCGAGACAGAATCCGCCAGGAACGGAACATTAACCCGACCAGCATGGCAGCAAAACATAGCCTTAAAATGGTGACCGTCAGCGGGTCTAATACCGTAAACAGTTGCTTCGCAAACGACGCACTGATCTGGTAGGAAATCATGGAGAGCACCATGAACAGAACTGCAATCAGACGGGTATGGGGCATGAGCGGCATGGTTAAAGTTGAGAAGGGTTTAGAGGAAAGTTCGATTATAGTCAAATCGCTGTATAGAACGGGGAATGGAAGCAATAAAAAACCACGGCTAAAACCGTGGTTTTTGATGTCGCAGTCGATCTTAGAACAAGATACGTACGCGGATGGTACCTTCAACGTCGTGCAGCATATCGAGTGCTTCTTGTGATGCAGTTGCGTCAACGTCCATCACCAAGTAACCGACATCGCCTTTGGTCATTAAAGTTTGACCAGAGATGTTGATGCCTTGTTCAGCGAACAGGTTGTTGATTTTCGACAGAACACCCGGAATGTTTTTGTGGATGTGCAACAAGCGGTGTTTGCCTTCCGTCAATGGCAATGCGATTTCTGGGAAGTTTACCGCAGAAAGGGTCATACCTTTGTCAGAATAGGCAACAAATTTTTCAGCCACTTCAAGACCGATGTTCGCTTGCGCTTCCATGGTTGAACCGCCGACGTGCGGAGTCAGGATCACATTGTCCAAACCACGCAGTGGAGAAACGAATTCTTCACCATTGGCTTTTGGTTCTTTCGGGAATACGTCAACCGCAGCACCGGCGATATGGCCAGATTTGATCGCATCAGCCAAATCTTCGATCACCACACAGGTACCACGTGCCGCGTTCAGGAAGATTGAACCTTTTTTCATTTGCGCAAACTGGTCTTTGCCGAAGAAGTTACGGGTAGATGGTACATCTGGAACATGCAGCGTTACCACATCGGCATTTGCCAACAATTCAGCCATTGAGCCGACTTGACGTGCATTACCCATTGGCAATTTGGTGACGGCATCGTAATAGATGACATGCATACCCAAGCTTTCTGCTAAAACAGAAAGTTGTGAGCCGATTGAGCCGTAACCCACGATACCTAAAGTCTTGCCACGTGTTTCATACGAACCCACTGCAGACTTGTCCCAACCACCGCGGTGACAGGCTGCAGATTTTTCAGGTACACGACGAAGCAACAGGATCAGTTCAGCAAGAACCAATTCCGCAACCGAACGTGTATTTGAGTAAGGTGCGTTAAATACTGGAATACCGCGTACCATCGCAGCTTTAAGATCAACTTGGTTGGTTCCGATACAGAAACAGCCAACAGCGATCAGTTTGTTTGCCGCTTCAAAGATTTCTTCGGTCAATTGGGTACGTGAACGAATACCAATGAAGTGGGCATCTTTGATCGCTTCTTTCAACGCTTCACCATCAAGCGCTGTTTTACGATAGTCGATGTTGGTATATCCGGCAGCATTTAATGTGTCGATGGCATTTTGATGCACGCCTTCTAACAACAAGAAACGGATTTTATCTTTAGGTAGTGAAAGATGTTGGCTCATTACGGCTCCGCTACAAAGGCCAAATTTAGTTGCAGTATGATAACATATACCACTTACAACTTGTTTATTTCTTGCTAGGTCTGTAAACGATGAATGCTCCAGTTACTTTATCACCTGAGTTATTAGCTCAACTCACTGCAATCGTGGGTGAAAACCGCATTAAAACGGATGCCGCTAGTCTCGATGCCTGGGGCAAAGACTACACCAAGCATTTTGATCCGAATCCATCGGTTGTGGTTTTCCCATCGAGCACAGAGCAGGTGCAAGCGATTGTAAAATTTGCCAATGCCAACAATATTGCGATTACCCCAAGTGGCGGCCGTACCGGTTTATCTGCAGGTGCTGTGGCAGCGAATGGCGAGATCGTGGTGAGCATGGACAAGATGAACCAGATTCTGGAGTTCTTCCCGGCAGACCGTATGGTTCGCGTTCAGGCAGGTGTAGTGACTGAGCAGTTACAAAGCTATGCAGAAGAACAAGGTATGTATTATCCGGTAGATTTCGCTTCTTCAGGTTCTTCACAAATCGGCGGTAATATCGGTACTAATGCGGGCGGTATTAAAGTCATCAAATACGGCATGACGCGTAACTGGGTGTTGGGTTTGACCGTCGTGACAGGTAAAGGCGATATCCTGCGTTTAAACAAGGGCATGATCAAGAATGCAACCGGTTATGCCTTGCAGCATTTGTTTATCGGTGGTGAAGGGACTTTAGGCCTGATTACCGAAGCAGAAATGAAGCTGGACCGCCAACCGCAAGAATTGCAAGTGATGGTGTTGGGTGTACCTGATTTTGATGCGGTGATGCCAGTGCTGCACGCGTTCCAAAGCAAGATTGACCTGACTGCATTTGAATTCTTTGGTGAATTAGCGATGCAGAAAGTCTTGGATCATGGTCATGTGCAACGTCCATTTGAAACCCAATGCCCATTCTATGTCTTGCTTGAGTTTGAAGCGCCGTATGAGCCAATCATGGACAAGGCGATGGAAATTTTCGAGCATTGTATGGAACAGGGTTGGGTGCTGGATGGCGTGTTAAGCCAAAGCCTCGAGCAAGTACAAAATTTATGGCGTTTACGTGAAGACATTTCTGAATCTATTGCGCCGTTTATCCCGTACAAAAACGACATTTCGGTGTTGATCACACACGTGCCAGCTTTCATTAAAGAAATTGATGCGATTGTGACCGAAAACTATCCAGATTTTGAAATCTGCTGGTTCGGTCACATCGGTGACGGTAACTTGCACTTGAACATCTTGAAACCTGAGAATTTAACCAAAGATGAATTCTTTGCCAAATGTCAGGTGGTAAACAAGTATGTCTTTGATACCGTGAAGAAATATGATGGTTCAATTTCTGCTGAACACGGCGTGGGCATGACCAAGAAACCTTATCTGGAATACAGCCGTTCGCCAGAAGAAATCGAATACATGAAAGCCTTGAAAAAAGTGTTCGATCCAAATGGCATCATGAACCCAGGTAAGTTGTTCGATCTATAAGATGAGATCATGATGGCTGAATCAGGCATCGGATCTGTGAAAAAGCATAGTCTATCCAGGCTATGCTTTTTTATTTAATGAGCCTTGTAAAAAAGAAGGACTTTTAACTGATCTCAGGCTTTTTGTATTGGGTGGTTGCTGAGTTTTATTGTTCTAGCTTCTTCAATTTATGGTCAAAGATAAAAGGCCCAAATGGCAAAATTGAGGCAATCAGACCCAGTAAAAAAGTAGTGAGTGACCATTTCTGTTTTTCACAGACGGTAAATAAAACCACCAGGAAGGCGATAAACAGCACACCATGTCCCATGCCGACATATTTCACCAGAATCGGGTTATCCCAAACGTATTTTACTGGCATGGCGATGAACAATAACAATAAGAACGAGATGCCTTCGAGTAACCCCACAAAACGTAATGTTTTAATATTCATGTAAATTTCAACTAAAAGGTGAAAAATCTGAGTGTAACGGATTTATCCCTATTCTTCATAGGGAATTCATCATCATTTGATCTGGAACGGAAATGATGAGGCTCGCTGCTGCTGAAAATTTTGCCTGTTGTTGTGCATAAAATCATTTTATATTTCTGATTTTTATCCTATAACTAAAACTATAGGGTTGATTCAAAATAGAACAAAATCGAGAGCGGTGATGAATTTAACAACAACTATTGTACTGGGTACGGGCTTGATTCTGGTGGGGTGTGACCAGCTGCCGATGGGCAAATCAAAGATTCAGTGCAACGATGAAAATAGCAAAACCTTAGTCAAAGAAATTGTGGTCGAGCAGTTGCAACATAAAACCAGTGCCAGTGTCAAAGAGCTGATTGCTTCAGGTGGGCAAGCGGTTGATATGGCACAATTAAGAAATACGATCACACAGCTTGAGATGAATGTGGCTGATGTGCGAACCAGTAAAGAAGATCCGCAAAGCAGTAAAAAGTTCTGTGAAGCGGTGCTTTCTGTCAGTTTGCCCGCCAGTTTCATCCAGCAAGCCAATCAATCCAGAACATTTTACAACCTGCCTGATATCCAGCAGCTGGCAATATTAAATGACCTGAATCTGGAAAATTCTGTTTTGAGCTATGAGGTGAGCTATGCCGTACAACCGACCGATGATGGTAAAAAAGTCTATGCGACCTTAGACAATGCTCAGCCCGTAATTGACTACCTGAGTACAGTCACGCTAGATGTGCTGCAAAAGAATGTTCGTCAAAATGAATATACCCTTGCAGTGCAGCAGCAACAGGAGCAGGCGCAACAAGAAGCGGCAGAAGCCAGTGAACAGGCACGTGTGCAAACTGAATATTTGCAGTTGCAGCAGGCGGAAGCCAAGCAGAAACTGGATGTTGCCAATAATAAATTAAATCTGGTCTGGAAGGCAGCGCGCAAAGATGTACGCGATGAACTATTGGCTGAACAACGTCTGTGGCTGAAAAAACGGGATCTGGAATGTCGTCTTAAAGCACAGGATGCAGAGCCGGGTTATGCTGAAGTTGAAAGGCTGGCATGTGAGACTGAAATGACCAATACCCGGAATTCGGAATTACGCAGTGCAATTGCTGAATTGGAAGCATATGCCCCTGAATAGCAGCGAGTTTGTATTTGACATTGCATCGAGCAAGATCTTAGCGGCTGCGTAAGGATAATGGCATAAACGGTTCTTGGTAGACCTGTCCATTCTTCTTGATTATAGCGTGCTCCGCGTGTTGTTCTATCGGATGAGTGACTGAGTTTTTCACTTCTTCTGTAGTTAAATTTTGTGTTGGAATGTGTGGCGGTTCGGCTTGCACATCTTTACTGTTGGATACCGGTTGGCTTGTGGTTTGTGCAGCGATTTCCGCTGCATGCAAGCCATGGCCTGAAATCAGCATCAGCAGACTAGGTAAAATTAGTTTTTTCATTTTAAAACCTTTTTTAATTTTTATATATCTTAATTGAAGAGCTTGATCTGATCTATTTGTATTCAGCCTTTTATGATCCTTACATGAAAATAAAAAATCCCTCATCTGGAGGGATTTGTCTAGTTCGATTGAGGATTTTTAGATTACGCCACAGGCAATGCGTGTTCCGCCACCACCCAGGGGTTTAGGGAGGTCAGAATAATTGTCTCCGCCAGCATGGATCATGATGGCACGTCCCTGAATGTCAGCAAGTTTCAAACGCGGTGCCAGGAGCACGGTTTTGGCTTCTCCCTGAGTATTGACGTGCAGCACGGGCAAATCACCGAGGTGACCGGTCATTGGCGTACCATGATGGGCAACCTGAGTCGGATTGAAATGCCCACCCGCGGCGAGGGCGGCCTGCATTTTTCCATCTTTCTCGGCCGGGGCACAGGAGCCCTGTTCATGGATATGGAAGCCATGGTCACCTGGCGGTAATTGGTGTAAATCCGTGGTGATGACCAGACCACGGGAACTATCTTGGAGATAAACCTTACCGAGACTGGCACCTATGCCTTCGGCAGTTACACTGTGAATGCTGGTGCCGGGTTGCATCGTTCCAGACGGAATGCTGCTGCATCCCCAGAGTAAAAGGCTGCTCAGGCTGCATAGCAAAGAAGCTTTGAAAAATGATGACATGAGACCCTATCCTTATTATTGTTCTTTTCCATTCAAACAAACTGCGGAGAGGGACTCAAGGGAATTACGCAAGCGATTGTATCAGTTTCTTTACTGCATCTAGCCTAGCGTGGATGAGATGGAGGCGGCTCTTCTTCATCATCGAGATCGTAGGCCAGGGTGGTTTTCGGAATAGGTTCCGGTTCAGTGGTTTCATGTAACCATTCACGCCAGATGGCTAATAATACTGCCAAGATGACTGGGCCAATAAACAGACCAACCAGACCAAAGCTGGCGATCCCGCCGAGTACACCGAACATGATCAGCAGGAAGGGAATTTGCGTGGCACCCGAAATCACCAGTGGGCGGATCACGTTGTCCGAGGTACTGACGATGCAGACACCCCAGACAAAGACACCAATCGCTTCCATGGTTTGTCCTTGCGAGAACAGCCAGAGGGCAACTGAGCCATAAGACAGGGGAGTACCAAAAGGAATGAGTGCCAACAAGAAAGTTGCAATGGTCAGAACCATCGGGTTCGGGACATCTGCCACAAAATAGCTAAGACCCGCCAAAATCGCTTGTGCAATAGCAGTTAAGCCTACACCATAGACCACTGCTCGTGTGGTTTCTGAAATGGTGTCCAGGTAGTGATGAATCCGCGGTCCAATGATCAACTCCAATGCCTTGCTGACCTGATGCAAAATGGTTTGGCCATCACGATAGAAGAAGAATAAAGAAAGTAAAGCGAAGCCAAGTTTGACCAGATTTTTGCTGATTTCATTCAGTACGAAACGGCCGTAACCGAGATGTCCTTGAATCCAGTTGGCAATATTCTGGGTAATGCTATTGGGATTGGTATTGATTTCACGCAGGGTGCGATTGATTTCCTTGCCGATCAATGGCAGGTCACGAATGAACTGCGGTACATTCAGATGACCCGAAAAAATCTGTTTTTGCAGTTCATAATACAGATTCCGGCCTTCATGCTGCAGAATGAAAATAGCAAAGGTCAGCGGAATGCCAATCACCAGAATAATCAGGGTGATCATCAGGCCTGCGCCCAAACTACGGCGCTGTTCGCCACAAAAACGCTGTACAGAGAGATATAGTGGCCAGGTCATATAGGCAATAATACAGGCCCACAGTACCGGTACAATAAAGTATTTGAGTATATGAAAGCCCAAAAACATCAGGACAAAAAACAGTCCAAATAATAAGACTCGTTGTAAAGTCGGCG
>JACCEE012728601.1_pt1 | contig 19959 bp, 15 predicted proteins | sample 7449931 | NCBI WGS metagenome assembly JACCEE01 (sample SAMN15323457, study PRJNA562643) | freshwater metagenome | isolation source: river surface water | place: USA:Blue River Watershed | collected 2017-08-19 | reverse complement strand
TTTTAGAAAAAGTGAGTGAGTTGAATGCGAAAGGGGCTGTCTAATGGAGGGGTTGGATATTTTATTTTTACTTTTCTAAATCCAAAAATCAATCTCAACAAAAATCAAATCAAAGTCATACGTCTGGAGGAGTGGGGATGAATTCGTATAATGAAACGGAAATTGTAAAAGAGCAGCGCTTGATTCGAGAACAGATCAAGGCACTGGATAAAAAAATGGATCAGGTACTAAAAGCATTGGGACAAGAGTCACAAATCATAGAACAAGCAGCAAGTGCTCCTACCGTAATGCCAGCAAGCATGAGTACTACATTAAAAACAGATCCGATGAAAAAATCATTGGATTTAGATGAGGAAGTGCAGGAACTACCTCCGGTAAAAATTTCGGAGAGTGTAGTTGCAAAGAGCTATTTTCAAGAAGAACCAAAGGCAAGTTCAATATCAAAACCGGTACTAGCTAAGAAAACTGGCCCTACAAACTTTGAAAACTGGATTGGGAAAAATTTAATCGGTTTAGCTGCTTCCATACTCATTTTTATCGGTGTTATTCTACTTGGAGTTGTAGGGGGGGACCCGGTTTATGATTTAGCAAGAATTGCAGGAATGTTTGCACTCAGTGGACTTTTTATTTTTGTAGGACGTTACTTTGATAAGAAAGAAAGAACTATAGTTACGCAGATTTCTACAGGATGTGGTTTTGGAAGTGCTTACATTACGATTCTGCTGACAAACTTGATTTTTCATAAAATAGAGGATATTACAACGTTTCTAATTTTGTTAGCATGGCTACTATTAACAATTATTGCTGCGAGTCGATTCGATTCAATTATATTAAGTATTATTGCACATATTGGAATGATTGTTTCCGTTATCTTTTGTTTCTCAATGGGAATTGATCGAGTTGGAATGCCAATTGTTGTTGCTTATCAGGTCCTAAGTATCATGGTACTAGTAATTGGTAATATGATTTGCTTTAAAAAGACATATAAATTTGGTTTGATGATGTCAATGTTTGCAACCGTAATTGCCAGTGTCTTTGTTGTAGACCATTTTCACGATGCTACCTATAAAGGGATAATTTCCTTTGAAGTTCTTTTTCCAGCAATTGAAATGTTAACAATTTGTATTTTAACATATCTAATTACCGCCAATTTGATGCGAAAAACAAAAGAAGATCGCTCCATTGTTATATATATACTTAGTAAGGTTATGTGGGTAATCGTAGTCTTGATAACGTATAATATTACAATTGAAAAGCTTATTAATACGGACGCAATTATCAACAGTAGTTTTATAGTAGTTCTTCCGTTTGTAATACATATACTGTTAACAACTATCTTGTATAAACGTTGGGATTTAGATGAACGTATGGTTAAGATTTCAGTTATTACTTTTTCTTGCATCGCAATTTGGATTTATGCATTCCGCTATTTGATTTACTATTTTAGAGTGGGTTATGGCGATTATGAGACAGGAGTGCTGGGTAATATCCCTTACTTTGTTCCAATGATTTTTGTATTTGCCCTGCTTTATGAGTTTCTCTATCGTTATACCAAAAATAAGATGTTTTTTATAATTGGATTAATAACGCTGTTGATCGATACAACAATAATGACAATGTTTGGTTTTGGGAAGATTTCTGTATTTGGGTGTATTCTATACTTGATTGCAATAACAGGAGTGTATGCGTACAAAACAATTCAGATTAGAAATCAAAAAATATTTAATGCGGGCAATGCATTGCCAATTGCTACTTATGCCTACTGGATTATTGCATGTATAGTAATATCAGGGGTATCAAAATATGAGTATGAATCGTATATTGTCATATCTGTTCTCGTACTTATGCATGCAATATTGAAATATGTCCACTTTGATGAAAAAGGACAGTTCGCAATTTATTTTGAAATTATGGAAAAAGTCTTTTGGTGGTTTGCATGGTGCAAATTGGTTATAAGCCTAGAAAATGTTCCTAAAACACTCTGGGCAGATCCATTTAGAACGGCAGAAACTACGATTTTTAGTTGGATACTGATGATCTTTATGGTACTTGTATTAGTGGTCAGATATTACAATAAGAATCTACAAAAGGAATCAGGATTTAGGCAACTATTCTTTGGAGTTGAGGTAACAGCAATGCTTATTGCAGTTGCTAATTCAACCACAAATCTTGTGCAGTATGGTTATGTATTCAGTGTGGTTTGTATGATTGCAGCTGTAGGATGCATCATTTATGGATTTAAGAGTAATATTAAAGTAATCAGAATTTATGGACTTTCATTAGTAATTACAATGATTTTAAAGATGGTGGTAGTAGATGTTCGCTACTTTAACAGTTTAATACGAGTTGTAATGTTTATTATTGGTGGATTACTTTGTTTCGGAATTAGTGCATTATATGCAAAACTTGAAAAGAAAGCGAAGCAAGAATTAGAAGAGCGTCAGTTACAAAATGACCAAATAGAAAATAATCAAAAGCAAAATAATCAATAGAAAAAAAGCAAGTTAACGAAAAACTAATTCGTTAACTTGCGAATATCACAAAACGTCCAGGTCATAATATTAAAGGCAACAAGCGGGCTGTTACAATACTCACATTGAGTACTTGAGATACTTGATAGAGGAGCACCACAATTTGGACATGTGAGTCCGATCGAGGAAGCATCTACTTGTTCAATATAGTCGCGATCCTGAATATAGAGTAAATCAAGTTCGTAGCGGCTTTGTTCATAGACATCTTTGCTTCCATCTAGGACCTGGGTCTGATCATCAAGAATATAGTGTATAGATTGTAAAGAAATTTGGAAGGTAATAATATACCTTCCCTTTTCTTTTTTGAAAGCTGAAATTTCACTTTGATGAATGGATATTTGATCGTAATGCTCAGTTCTTTTTGATGCTTCTTGCAATTGAATCACATTTCTTAATTTGTAAAGTAGTTCATTGCCTACTAGGGTACCGAACTCAGGGACTTTTTGATTGCTGATTGCTAATAAGTAAGTAGTTAGTAAATTCTCTGCCCGAACTTTCATTTCCTGATAGGCAAACTCAGGAAAATCTTTTGTAATTCTTGGTAGATATAATGAAGTCATTGCAGACACGGATTTGGGCGTTGATTGATACTCCCGATTCATGTCTGCAATTCCCTTTGAAAGAGAAGGCGTCCCAAAAGCTAATTGCGAAAAATTCTTTGCTTTTTGCTTAATCCGAAAATAAATGATAAGTCCTGCAATAATTATGAAAGCAATTGTTAGAAGGATTGCTAGCAAAAGAAATAGTATTAATATGCTCATAAGCACCTCGCTCTTTGATTATTGATTGAATTGTGATGGATTATGATTTGAGATCATTATCATCAAAGACATCACCACATTCTGGACAGAATTTTGGCGGATTCATTGGATCTTCAGGCTCGTAACCACATTTGTCGCATTTATAGAGGGGTGCATTAGCAGGTTTCTTTGCCCCGCATTCAGCGCAGAACTTACCTTGATTAACAGCACCGCATGCACAAGTCCACCCAGCAGAATCTGGTTTTTTCTCACCACACTCAGCACAGAATTTGCCGGTATTGTTGGTTGCACCACAGGCACAAGTCCATCCGATTAGTGGTGTACCACTTGCTTGTGGTGTAGGCTCTGTTGTAGCTTTTGAAGCAGCATCCATTGCAAAGAGCTGATTTGCATTCATTCCACCTGCTTGAGAAGCCATGTTCATACCTGCAAACGCTAACATTGCTCCGTTATCGTTATTAGCAGCACCGACCATTGCTTCGGCCTGAGCCCCTACTAAGGTTGCTGCAGCCATACCAGGATTGCGTAGTACTGCATTTTTTTGTAATGTCTTAATCATTTCAACATCTTCATCCGGTGCTGTAACGGAATTCAGATTAAATGAGAAGATGGCAAGTCCTCTAAGTTGCATCCACTTCTCAGATAGAATCTCATTTAGCGCATCTGTTACTTCCGTTGTATGGTTTACGATTTGATAATAACGAATTCCCATTTCTGATATTTTACCAAAAGCAGGTTGAAGAGCATTCATAATCTCTGATTTTAATTGAGAATCAATGCGATCTCTTGTGTATTCCTGATTTTGGTTGCCACATACATTTGTATAGAATAATAGTGGGTCCATCATGCGATAGGAGTATTCTCCATTACAACGTAGTGCAATTTCAATGTCCAACCCAATGTTTTTGTCAACCACACGAAATGGAATTGGATTTGCTGTTCCATATTTATTTCCAATGATTTCTTTGGTATTAAAGAAATAAACGCGCTGATCTTTAGCAGTATCACCACCAAAGGTAAAACGCTTTCCAACTGTTTTAAAGGTATCAACAATTGTATCCCCCAAAGAACCAAAGAAAATACTTGGCTCGCTTGAAGAATCATATACAAATTCACCAGGCTCAGCACAGACCTCAACCACTTTTCCTTGCTCAACAATCATCATACATTGTCCGTTATTAACGGCAATAATAGATCCATTGGTTATAATGTTGTCTTCGGCACTTGTATTGCTACTGCGCTTACCACTTACGCGCTTCTTTCCTTTTGTCATTAACACATTCTCTTCAAGAGAATCACAGTAAAAATACTCACGCCATTGATCTGCGGTTACGCCTCCGACTGCCCCCTGAATTGCTCTAATTAATCCCATTGAATACTCCTTTCATATATAAACAAATTAAATTTCATGAATAGTTATATTATAGCATTATAATAACAAAAGTCTATATTTGTATAAAGACAATAAGACTTGAATCGTTCAATATGCAATACATTAAAATAAAATGTTCGAATAAATTAATTATAAAATAAATTATAGACTTGACAAAAAACTACATGCATAATATTATTTAGTGGGGAATTATTAAGGGCAAAAAATCTAGTAATCAAAAACACTGTATGAAAATGCATACAATGTTTTATTTGGTCTATATAGATTATTAATTGCAATGGATAAATAGTTCCATTGCTTTTTGTGGTTAAAATCTCGAAATTTTAATTACAAGGAGTGGTTAAAGAGAGGAATGTTGCAAATATGAAAAAAATAGTAATTGTAATTTTTGGTGTAACGCTGCTATTAACGTTGTTTGGATGTGGAAAAAAGGAAAATGTTTTTACCTGTATTGATGAAAATACAGGTGGTTTAGAGGCGGAAGCATTAGTATATAATATTCCCGAAAAAGAAATGTTGATTCGAATGGAAGTAGGAAGTGATTTGTGTGTTATTGTTACCGTAAATCACCAAAAAGAAAGTACTTCTTTATATACGAATGATATGAAATCTGAAGTTTGTAAAAAAATACCTTTTGATTTTGAAAATCGAAAGTTTAGTATGGTAGAGATGGATCAAAAGAATAATATTTATCTTCTATTGAAAAATGAAAATAATTTTGAATTGTTAAAAATGGATATAAGTGGGACTATATTATACCAGACACAGATTAATACAAGTGAAATGATAAATGGGATGGTTGTAAATAATAACGGAACAGTATGTATTAGTGTAAAAAATGAGTTGTATATTTGTAATAGTATTGAAAATGAAAATAGTGTAGTAAAAATAGATGATCAAGTATTGGATTTAGTGATGGGAAAGAATGAAAAGGTAATTTTTCTAAAAGTTAACGAAACAGGAATTAATCTTGCTTCTTTTGATCTAGAAACAAGAAAAATAGATAAAGAGGTTTCTTATCCAGATGATATTGATATACAAGGTCTTATGGAAAGTAAATATTCTGACTTTTGTATTTATAATCAAGACGGTGTATGGGATGCAGATTTTGAAGAACAGAAATTAGTGCATTCAATAAATTTTAATGATTCAGGATATAGTGGGAGTTCATTAGAGGGAGGCGTTGAATTAGATAAAAATAGTTTTTTGTTCAGAAATTTTAACACCGGAAAAAGGGATGTTCCTACAGAAGTTCTTTTGTTTTCAAAAACGAATCAGAGTGATAGTAGAAATGAAATTGTTCTAGCAGGAGTAAATGTTTCGACAATCATTTCACGGGCAGTATCGGATTATAATAGAAAAAATAAAGAAAACATGATATCGATAGTTGATTATGGAGAGTATGAAGAAGAGGCAGTTCATAAATTGACAACAGATATTTTGGCGGGTAAAGAATTTGATATTCTGTGTTTGAATGGCTTAGATACGCAAAATCTTATTACTAATGAAGTATTAATTGATTTGAATCAATATTTTATCAATGATAATACAATAAAGAAAGATGATATATTATCAAACGTAATAACATCAATAGAAAAAAATAATAAAATATATTATGTATCACCTGGGTTTTGTATAGAGACTGCAATTGGACAGGCGGAAACAGTTGGTGAAAAAGAAATAACACTAGACTCAATATTAGAAATCACTCGAAAAAATGAAGATAAAACAAGTGCAATTTCAAATTTATCAAGAAATGAAGTATTATTAAAACTAATAAAGATACAGTTATCGTCCGATCCGGATGGTTCAAGCATATTGAATAAAGAATATTTGAAAAAATATTTGGAATTTGCTGGAAGTTTACCGGTTGACGCACCCTGTAAAACGTTTGGAGAATATGTAGATTCTGAAAAAGTATTAACAGAGGTACAATGCAATGATTTTAATGATTTTCTAATTTATAATAGAGCATTTGGAAAAAATGTTTCGTTTGTAGGAATGCCAGTTGAATATGGTAGTGGAAATAGAATTAATTTTCTTGGTATGGAGATGGGAATATTTTCAAAATCTGATAATCAAGAGGTTGCATGGGATTTTTTAAAAAATACACTGACGGAAGACTTTCAATTTTTAAATTGTTATCCTAATTTTTTCCCAACTAATAAAGTTTGTATGGAAAAAATAATAGATGGAATATCTATAAAAAATGCATATGAAGATATAAGTGGAAATTGGATAGAACCATATGCGTGTGAAGCAATGTACGATGATTTTGAAATAGTTGTTACACCTATGGAAGATTTCGAAGAAGAAAAATTTTGGGAGTTGTTAAAAAATTCTACTATAGAATATAGATATGATGATAATTTAGTTACGATTATTAATGAGGAAGTAATTTCGTATCAGAATGATAAAATATCAATTGATACAGTAATTAATAATATAATAAATAGAAGTGAAATATATTTAAAAGAAAAAGATAATTTTAAATAGTGTCTACTGATTGTTCAAAAAAGTGTTGATTTTACTGACTTTCAGGCTGTTTTATAGTATAATAAATGCAAGGGTTTCGTTAACTCAAACTCATTTTCCTTCTGTTGAAAATCGAATTGTCAGTATCGAACGACCCAATTTGCGACCAATTGTCAGAGGTAAAGTGAAAGCTCCGGTTGAATTTGGGGCAAAGTACGATTTGAGTATTGATAATAAAGTCTATGGAAGAATTGAAACAATATCCTTTGATGCTTATAATGAAAGTACCTACTTGCAAGATGCGGTGGAGCGATTTAAAACACGAACTGGATTTTACCAGAAAGAGTTCTAGTAGATCAAATCTATCGAACACGAAATAACCGAAATTACTGTAAACTTCATGGAATACGGTTATCAGGTCCGAAATTAGGTCGGCCAACAGAATCAGCAAAAGAAGATAAAAAACAGGAATATAAGGATAATTCCGATAGAATTGAGGTGGAAAGAGCCTTCAGTTTGAGTAAACGTTGCTATGGTATGGCGCTTAATCAGTAGACACTAAATAAATTTTATTATGAGTTATTCATAGAAGCGAAAGGAATTGATAATGATAAAGAAACACAAAGAGGTTTTCTTATTTGTTTTGCCTAGTCTATTTGGCATACTGATATTTTTTGTTATTCCGATTATTTATTTGATTTATTGTTCTTTGATTAAGAATACGATCCAAAATAAATTTGTTGGGTTTGCAAATTATCATCAAGTACTTTATAATGAGGCATTTCGAGTTGCTATTAAAAATAGTTTTTTGTTTTCTTTATTAGCAGTTCCTTTAACCATTTTTTTTTCATTATTTTTTGCAGTTGTCTTAGAAAATAATATTCCTGGGAAAAGTGTGTTTAGAAGTTTTTTTTTGACGCCATTAATGGTTCCAACTGCATCAATTATTTTAATCTGGCAAATCTTTTTTAACTACAATGGTGCAGTTAATAATTTTTTGGAAAAAATTTCAATAAGAAAGATAGATTTTTTTCATTGGAAATATAGTATTTTGATTATTTTGTTATTGTTTTTATGGAAAAACATGGGATATTATATGATTATATATATGGCAGCATTAAACGAAATTCCAAAAGATTTAATTGAAAGTGCAATTATTGATGGTGGATCCAACAAAAAAGTTTTTTTTTATATTAAACTACCATATTTATCACCAACTATTTTATTTGTTGGAATACTATCATTATGCAGTTCTTTAAAAATATTTAAAGAAGTATATTTATTAGTGGGAATATATCCTTTTTCTACCTTGTATTTGATACAGCACTTTATGAATAATATGTTTCTCTCATTGAATTTTCAAAATCTTTCAGCGCTTACAATCATAATGGTTATTGTTATATCAATTATTGTTATTTGTTTTTTTAAGATTGAAAATATTTTTGGAAGAGATTTTGAGGGATAAGGATGAAAAAGAAAAAAACAATAAAAAAATTATTAACATATATTGCAATCTTTATTTTTTCAAGTTCTTTTGCAATTCCTGTTTTTCTTACAGTGACAAACTCTTTTATGAAGGAAGAAGAAGTTGTTTCCAATTATTCAATTGTGTTTGGTAATGAAAATGGAGCGAATAAATATGAGGGGTATATTTCGAAAGAGGTTCATTTGAATTTTGTACCCAATACCATAAGTACAAAGCAATATAGTACAGCATTATTAATGAGCCCAGAATATTTATGGAAATTTTGGAATTCATTTTTTTTAGTAATGCCAATAGTATTAGGACAAGTTATTATTTCTGTATGTGCATCTTATTTTTTTTGTCGTTTACGAAATAAATTAACGGAAAAACTATTTTTATTTTATATACTACTAATGTTATTACCATTTCAAGTTATGGCTGTTCCACAGTATATTGTCGCAAAGACACTTGGAATTTATGATACGTATTGGGCAATCATTTTACCGAGTATTTTTTCTACGTTTGGAGTTTTTTTAATAACAAAATATATGAAAAGAATACCTAATGAGATTTTCGAATCAACGATGATTGATGGAGCTAACGAAATAACTATTTTAATAAATATAGCTATTCCATTAAGTAAAAATGCAATTGTTGCAACGATAATGTTAGTGTTTGTTGATTACTGGGGAATGGTTGAACAACCATTAATTATGTTGACGGATCAAAATAAATACCCATTATCAGTATATTTGTCTCAAATTAATATTGGAGAAATTAGTCTTGCATTTGCAGTTGCAACATTTTATATGATACCAACAATTTTAATCATGTTGTATGGTGAAGAATCATTGGTATCAAGTGTTTCGTGCTATCGGGGGATAAAATAAAAATGAAAGAAATCCTTTTTTTTATAAAAAATAAAATTCTTTTTGAATTTGAATTAGAAAAAAATGATAATAAAAAAGTAATAATCAAAAAAATTGGAGTTATTTTTTTGGTGGTTATGTTAATTTTAACTTTTTTTTCAAATACATTTATGAGTATTACATTACCAGAAGTAACTGTTAAAAGTGTTGAAAACGGGAATATTTATAGTAAGGTTAGAGGTTCGGGGGTAGTTACATCTTTACATGAATATGAAATTATATTAGAAGATAATAAAAAAATTAATGAAGTTAAAGTTAATATTGGTGATGTGGTTTCTCAAAACCAAGTATTATTTACCTGTAACAATATCGACAATTTAGAACTTGAAAATAAAGAAAAAGAACTTGAAAATTTGGAATTGGATTATCAAAAAAGCCTATTAGAGCTTGGAAATAAATATGGATTATATGATATTAAAATTAAACAAGCAAACGAAGAATTAACTCTTGCAATTGCTCAAAGTAAAGAAATAGAAAGTAAAAAAGGAGTAATTGCAAGTATAGAAAATGAAATAAAAGCACAAATAAATGGTACAGATGTAATACAACTACAAATTACTAACTTAGAAAAAGTGCGAGAAAAGTATGGGGTTGTTAAAGAAACAACTGAAATGGAAAATAGTGTGGAACAATTAAATAGGGATTTAGAACAATTAAATATAAAATTGTCAGATTTAAATATAGACTTACAAACCGCTCAATTACAGAATGAAACCGATAAAGTTGTAAATATTGAGAGAGAAATTAGAGATACAACTAATAATATAAATTATAAATTAAGTGATATTAATACATTGCAGGAGTCAATTAAAGAAATTGAAAATAATAATAGTAAAATTATAGGATATGATAATCAAATAAAAGATTTGAAAGCCCAACTTGAGACAAAGAATAATGAATTATTAAATAAAAAACAACAATTGGAAATAGAAAAAGCTTCATATGAAAAATTAGATGAAGTAAAAAAATTAGTTGTTGAAAAGGAATTATCACTCAAAACATTATTGTCTGAACAAGAACAAAAACAATTAGATTTCAAAGCATTAGATAAAGAAATTAATGAATTGGATAAAGAAATTGTTGAAAATAAAAAAGAAGAAAAGAGTAATATTGTAGCACCGGTATCAGGTGTTATAAGTTCTATAAATTTTAAAGCAGGAGATAGTGTTGAAAAGGGAAATGTAATAGCAACAATAAAAATTTTAGGGGAAGGATATCAGGTGAGTTTTCCTGTATCTAAAAAGCAAAGTGAATATGTAAAAGTAGGAGATAAAGCAACATTATTAAATGTATGGGATAATAATGTAGTGGCCATATTAAAAACAATTAGTTTAAATCCAGAAGATCCAGAAAAAAGCAAAATATTGACTTTTATTTTAAATGGAGAAGCAGTAGAAATTTCACAAAACGTATCTATTTCAGTCGGAGAAAATCAAACATTATATGAAACAATTGTTCCTAATAATTCGATTTATGAAGATAATGAAGGAAGTTTTGTTTTTGCGTTGGAAATAAAGAAGACACCATTAGGGGAGAGATATAGTGTAAAAAAAATTCGAATTGAAATTGTAGCATCTGATGATTATAATACGGCAATTAAATCAATGCTAACGATGGAAGATTATGTTATAGTAGAGTCGATGAAGCCTTTAGAAAATAATGAGAAGGTGCGTTTGGTAAATTAATGTGGAAACGGGAAAAAAAAATATATTTAAAATAAAAAGATATGCTATTTTACTCCTTTTTTTTATATTTTCTTTCATTTCATTTCATTTAAGGGATCAATATCAAGAAAATAATATTGAAGAAATATTTGGAAATGGTCAAAAATATCATAGAATTAGTCTTTGTTTTGATGAAAATTCAAAATTGAGTGAAGCAAATATAAATGAATTGAGAGTAGAAATAACTAAAAAATTAGACCAGGGAAATACAAATAGTAAAAGTCATACGTATTTTTTAGATTATTATTTATCAGAAACTCCAATAGAAATAGGGTTTAATAACAAATATTTGAGTTTATCAGCCTATGTTGTTGGAGGAGATTTTTTTAAATTTCATAATTTTAAATTTTTGAGTGGATGTGCATTTTCAAGTAATGATTTAATGCAGGATAAGGTTGTGGTTAGTGAATCATTAGCATTTCAACTTTTTGGATCAACAAATGTTATTGGAAAATCAATTTCAATTAATAATAATTTTTTTATAATTGGTGGGGTTGTAAAGGATAGAGAAGGCTTTATTAGCGATATAATAAAAAGAAATAAGCAAGAGATTTTTTTATCTTATAGTATGATAGAATCTTTAAAAGAAGATAACGAAAAAAACAGAAAAAATATAAATTATTATGAAATTGTTTTACCGGAAATAATGAACAATTATGCCCAAAATAGTATTAAGGATATAATTGAAAAAAAATTAAGTTTTCGAATTATGGATGAATCAAATCGATTTAATTTTTGGGGAATAAATAATTCATTCAAAAGATTAATAAAAGGAGATATTAGAGTCGATTCTATGATTTATCCAACATGGGAAAACGAAAAAATCGTTTTGGAAAATATTTTATTTCTAATTAACTTAATTAGGTTTTTTTTATTATGTTTTTTAATTATAGATTTTAAAAGATTATATAATAATTTTAGATAATTAAAAAATGAATTCTAAGAACTTATTCGTAAGTATCATGGCTTCCATTAATCAGCGATTATACAAGAGAAGCAAAGCATCCAGTAAAAGCTACAGCAGTTTCTGCCATCGTCTGTGGTGTGGTAAGTTGTTGGATGTATGTGATTGGAATGGGTGCAGCCATTTTTACTGGCGAGTCCGATAACGCCAATGTTATGGTGAAAGCTGGACTTGGAATCGCAGGACTTTTAATTCTTATCTTTTCTACGGTTACAAAGACTTTTTTAGATGCATGGTCTGCGGGAATATCAGGAGAAACGGTATTTAAGAAGTGGAGTGGAAAGTGGATGGCAATTTTAATGCTGTTATGTATCTTAATAATAATGGGAGAAGTTTTTGTTTTACATTAAAATAAAATGTTCGAATAAATATTGACAAGAATAAGGGAATATTGTAAGATAATCAAGGTCGTGACACGAAAGACGGTCTGCCCAGATAGCTCAGTCGGTAGAGCAGAGGACTGAAAATCCTCGTGTCGCTGGTTCGATTCCGGCTCTGGGCATTTATAAGAGCAGGTAAATCATTTAATCGTATTTCCAACTTATAATATGCGGGTGTAGTTCAATGGTAGAACACTAGCCTTCCAAGCTAGATACGTGGGTTCGATTCCCATCACCCGCTTTGAAACACAATTAAATATGCACGAGTGGCTCAGTGGTGGAGTATCGCCTTGCCAAGGCGAGGGTCGCGGGTTCGAATCCCGTCTCGTGCTTTTTCAATTTAGGAGCTGAAAGCTTAGAATTAATGCTTTCCGCTTCTTTTTATTACTTATCATCATGCGTGAGTGATTGTAAAGCGGGAATCATATCCCGCCACCGTACGATATAAAATTCCAATTTTTCTTTAAAAAAATTCTTGCTATATTTGGAGGTGTTAGAGTGCATTATGTAGATTTACATATTCATTCATTTTATTCAGATGGTACAATGTCACCAGCTGAAATAATAAACGAAGCGGAACAAAATAATGTATCGGTGATATCAATTACTGACCATAACGTATTAGAGGGTTCGCAAGAGGCTATTTTACTTACACGTAATACGAATATTTCCTGTATTTCTGGAGTAGAACTTGATGCCATTCACAATGATGTAAATTATCATATATTAGGCTATGGTGTGGATTTAGAAAACAAGACATTTATACGAAGAGTCAAAAGAAATAGAGAACTACTTGAGGAAGTAAATATTAAACTTATAAAAAAGATGGAAAACGATTATAATAACATATCTTTAGAAGACTATAAATCCTTTAATTATAAACGCAATTTAGGTGGATGGAAGGCATTACATTATTTTGTTGAAAAAGGAATAACTTCTAGCTTATTAGAGGGATTTCAGTTGTATAAAAAATATAATCACAATTATACGTGCGTTAAATTTCCTAGTATAGAAGAGATATCTACTTGGATTCATGAAGCTTGCGGTAAAGCAGTATTAGCACATCCTGGAAAGATAATAATTTCAGAGGATAAAAAGATATTTAGGAACAGCTTATTAGATGTTGTTCAAAGTGGAATTGATGGGATAGAATGTTATTATCCATCACACTCCCAAGAGATTATTGATACATGTTTAGAAGTTTGTAATGAAAGAAATTTATTAATAACAAGTGGTTCAGATTGCCATGGTACTTTTGAAAATACAACAATTGGTCAATTATGTACTGAAGTTGATGTATTAAGATTATAAATTTCAATTTGTTAAATTATCATTATAGTATGATTGTTTAGTGTTTATATAGTGTGCAGATAATATTGAGCTCTTAAACCTCCTTTTTATATGGGTTTGGGATTGCGTAAATTTTTCGAATTCCGTCTCGTGCTTTTTGGGCATCCTTGAGATAATCAAGGATTTTTTTGTTTCAAAAATTAAGAAAGAGAATTCCTAATTTGATTTAGGAATTCTCTTGGACTGTAGACAAAGAGGTGTTCGGTGTTAGAAATTAGGCATTTGAACAGAAAAATGGGCTCCAATGCCTAAAAACAACTGATAAATGCCGAAAATTAGGCTTTTTAGCAGGGAAATGAGTTCCATCGCCTAAAAAGGCAGTCAAACGGCAGAAATTAGGCATTTGAGAAGAAAAACAGCTATCAATGCCTAAAAAATTGAGTGAAAAATCCCAAAGACTATCGTATAAGAGCTTTTGTCTATATACTAAGAGAATTCCTAATTTGATTTAGGAATTCTCTTTTATAAACTGCTCTGCTAATCGTTTCAAAAGAGCGGCCTGCTCTGGTTCAAATTGCATACAAGCAATCATTTGTGTAGGAATGCTTGCAGCTTTCTCGCGAAGATTAAGACCTTTTTGCGTAATACCAATATAGATAGCACGTTCATCTTCTTTCGAACGCTCTTTCTCAACAAATCCCTGTTGTTCTAATTTCTTTAGAAGTGGAGTAAGTGTTCCCGAATCTAACAGCAATAGTTCACATAGATCCTTCATTGCCAATCGAGAGTGTTCCCACAAAGCCATTAGTGTAATATATTGAGTATAAGTAAGTCCTAATGGATCCAAAAATGGTTTGTATTTTCGTACGATGATTCTAGAACAGGTATAAAGTGGAAAACAAAGTTGTTGATCTAATTTTAGCAAGTCATAATTCATGGATTCGATTACTCCTGTGCTAAAGCATTTTCAATATAGGAAACCAAATCTTCTGGTTTAACAGTTGGTGCAAAACGACCGAGAACGGTTCCATCACGTCCAACTAAGAACTTTGTAAAATTCCATTTAATGTTTTTGCCGGTTACAGTTTGCTTCAGTGAAGCGAGTTTTTTCTGAAAAGAGCTAAGCGCTTCGTCTTCTTGATCTTCAAAAGGCTGATCTTTTAAAAATTGGTAGAGTGGATCAGCATTTTTACCATTCACTTCAATTTTAGCAAATGTTTCAAATGTAGTGTTGTAGTGTAATTGGCAAAATTGAGCAATCTCTTCATTGCTTCCAGGTGCTTGATTTAAGAACTGATTACAAGGAAAGTCAAGAATTTCTAACCCCTTTTCATGATATGTTTTGTAAAGAGTCTCCAAACCCTCATATTGTGGGGTGAAGCCGCAACCGGTTGCTGTATTAACAATTAGCATTACTTTGCCGCGATATTTTTCTAATGATATGGAATCTTGTTTTGTGTTTAAAACGCTAAGATCATAAATTGACATAGAAGCCTCATTTCTGCACATTGAGTGCGATTGAAAGGATTAATTTGATACAATTGAATTGTAAACAATTAAAATAAGAGTGTCAAGGTGTTTTTCAAAAAAATGGCAACCAAAGTAGGTTGCCATTGTCGCTAATTATTTGATAAATCACATAAATCGTTTAACATCTTAGGTAATTCTTCGCTCATATTATCATTACTAAATTGGCAAGTTCCAACATTTACATGACCACCACCACCATATTTCAACATTAACTTTCCAACATTTACAGTGGATGTGCGGTTTAAAATACTATAGCCAACAGCTGCAGAACATCCATTTCCACCTTTTCCACTTACAACCCAAACGGAGATATTTGCATTTGGATACATGCTATATATCATGAAGCGATTACAAGAGTAAATAGGGTCAACACCACGTAAATCTGTAAAGATGACGTTGCCGCGTACCCAAGTATATTTTTCCACCATGTCTTTGAAAAGTGTTGTTTGTTCAAAATAAACATCAATTCGTTCTTTTACATCAGGAAGTGCCAAAATCTCACTCGTTGACATAGTTCTACAAGCATCAATTAACTTTTCCATGAGCTGATAGTTTGAAATCGTAAAATCTCTCCAACGACCAAGACCAGTACGAGGATCCATTAAAAATCCTACTAATACCCATCCTTGAGGATCTTGAATATCCTGTGCGGATAATTGTCCAGAATCTACCTTATCAACAGCTTCCATCATATCGTCAAATTGTGGAAAACGTTCCTTTCCACCGTAATATTCATAAATAATCCTTGCACACGATGGTGCAATTCGACTTTCGCCCTTATATTTTCCTTCTAACGAAAGACGCTCATGTTCACTTGAGTGGTGATCAAACCATAAGCCACAACCCTCAACAAAAGGTACATTTGCTAAACAATCATTACTGTTGATTTCAACAAGTCCATCTTGTAAGTCTTTTGGATGAGCAAATTGCCAACAGTCTATAATACCAGCTTCCTTTAATAATGCGCCACAAGCTAAACCATCAAAATCCGAACGTGTTACTAATCTCATAAGCGATACTCCTTTTCCTGATTTTTGTGAACAATGTATTATACTTTTAGAAATATTATATGTTATATTGGTAGTTTTTTCAACTTAAACTAGTGAATGCTTGTAAAACTTACTTGAAGTTTAGAATAAAGTAACCTATACTTCATAAATAATGACAAGGAGAGCGCTTATGAATAAAGTTGGAGTAATAGTAGGTGCAGGTGAATTTGATCCAAAGGTGTTTTATGAGGTGAAAGAAGAGCTCTGGCAAAATGGTAAACAGATGTTTTGGATCGCAGCGGACGGGGGATATTTACATTTTAAGGAATGCAATATGGTTCCAGATCTCTTGATTGGCGACTTTGATTCACTTTGCATGGATGATGTTGCACAAATTGGTATCAAAGAAATCATTCAGTTGCCAAGGGAAAAAGATGATACAGATCTTCTGGCAGCTATACAAAAGGGGCTATCCATGGGGATTGATGAATATCATATTTTTGGAGCCTTAGGTGGAGAATTTGACCATATGTTTGGAAATATTCAGTGCCTAAATCATCTTTGTGAAAGTGGAAAGAGAGCCTTTTTATATCATAATAATACAATTGTAACCATGTTGAAAAATACAAGACTAACCATTCCAGCTCAAAAAAAAGGAATTTTCTCTATTTTCTCATTTACGCAAATCGCGAATAATGTTAACATCGTAGGAGGAAAATATGCCTTAAAAGATGCAACGATTACGAATCAGATTCCAATTGGAGTACGAAATGAATTTGTTGGATCTGAAGTTACAATTAGCGTTGAAGAGGGTACATTACTTGTTTACTATCAAAAGGAGAGAACAGACTATGAAAACAATTAGTTTTTTTGATACAAAACCATACGATAAAGAGTATTTTGAGGAAATTATTCAAGAGTATCCATATGAAATCATTTTTCATGAAGAAAAGTTAAATGCAAGAACCGCAATCTTAGCAAAAGAGAGTGAAGCAGTTGTGGCATTTGTAAATGATACAGTGGATCAAAAAACTATTGATCAGCTCATCAGCCAGGGAGTTGGACTAATTGCGCTAAGGTGTGCAGGGTATAATAATGTAGATGTGAAGGCTGCCTACGGCAAAATTCATGTGGCGAGAGTGCCAGCCTATTCTCCATATGCAGTTGCAGAACACGCAATGGCAATGTTGCAGACACTGAATCGCAAATTACATAGAGCCTATAATCGAATTCGAGAATATAACTTTAGCCTAAATGGATTAACAGGGTTTGACCTTCATGGAAAAACAATTGGTGTTGTTGGAACGGGTAAAATAGGTCAGATTTTTATTGATATTTGCAAGGGGTTTGGAATGAGAGTGCTAGCATCCGATCCTTATCCAGTTAGTGGAGCGGATTATGAATATGTTGAAGTGGATCAATTATTAAGAGAAGCAGATATTATATCACTCCACTGCCCGCTGACCAATTCTAGTCATCATATGATTGATGAAGAGGCAATTGATAAAATGAAAAAGGGCGTTTACATTATCAATACTTCTAGAGGCGCGTTGATTGATAGTGAAGCGTTGTTAGAAGGAATTAAAAAGGGACAAATTGGTGGAGCTGCATTAGACGTGTATGAAGAAGAAGCCGAATTTTTCTATGAAGATTACTCAAATACCATTATACAGGACGATGTGTTAGCAAGACTTGTTTCAATGCCTAATGTTCTTATAACATCCCATCAGGCATTTTTAACAAAGGAAGCGCTTAGAAATATTGCTGCTACAACAATGGAAAATATAGATCAATATTTTAAGGGAGAGAAATTGACAAATGAAGTGTGCTATCGTTGTGAGAAAGATCCTTCCACTTGTCATAAAAAAACCGGAAAACCTTGCTTTTAAAGGCTGTTTATTCAGACTTGAGTTGGTTTGATTCAATAAATGACTCAAATGCATCAACGGGCATTGGTCGAGCATAGTAATACCCCTGTATATAGTCGCAGCCGATTTCGCTTAAAAAATCTACTTGATCTTTTGTTTCAATTCCTTCGGCAACAATATCCATTTTAAGATTTTTGGCCATACGTATGGTGTCCATAATAACGGTTTTACTGCGATCGCCATTTTCAGTGCCTCGAAAGAATTCGCCATCTAATTTGATGATATCAAGAGGAAGATCTTTTAGTGAGTTAAGGGAAGAAAAGCCTGAACCAAAATCATCCATGGATACTAAAAACCCATAGGACTGAAGTTTGTTGACGGTGTTTAAAATCATTTGCTTGTCATCAAAGAAAGCACTTTCCGTTAACTCTAGTTCGATGTATTGGTGAGGTATTTGGTATTGATCAACTAATTGACAAATGTGTTCTGCCAACGCAGGATCAAAAAAATGTGCTCTGGAAATATTTACGGATATTGGAAGGAGCTCTTTTCCTTTTTTTAGAAAATCACGCTGAATCTCGCAAACTCCTGAAATCATATAATCATCGAGTTTGATAATAAACCCATTTTTTTCAAAAATAGGAATAAATTCTCCAGGTGAAATCATTTCTGTATCTGAAATCTTCCAGCGTACCAATGCTTCCGCACCAGAAAACTGTTTGCGTTTTGAATGATATTTTGGTTGAAGATAAACAACGAATTCCTTTGATTCAAGTGCATGTTCCATCCGATCTTCGAGTTCTTTTGTACGAAGCAGGTCAATACGCATAGATTCATCAAATAGAGCAAGTGTGAGATTCTGATTATCTCGAATGGTGTCTTTTGCAACAAAGGCGTTGTTATTCATCTTGTCGATCGATATTTTTCGATCCGTAATTGGATACATTCCAGCAATAAAGGATAAACGTTCATTTGGATAAAGACTGGATAAGGTTGTTAGAATCTTTGTAACACGTTCTTGAATAGATTCGTTTTCAAAAAGATATAAAAGCATTGTGAAATGATCGGCACTAAACCTAGCAAATAGCTCGTTTTTCTGCAATGTCTTTTTAAGTGTTAGGTACATATTTTCGAGTAATTCGTCTCCTTGATTTGTACCATGCACCTCGTTAAAAACGCGAAATTTGCGAATGTCAAAACATACAATGTAGAAGTTTTTTGATTGGTACTTACGTTTTTTTAGTAATTTCACAGCACTATATTTAAAATACTGATAATTCTGACCTCCGGTAACGGGATCAAAATAGAGCGCATTTCGAAGTTTCGTATTGGCTTTGATTTGTGACGAAGCTAATAAAATCATAATGAATAGTGGAATAAATAATGTGAAAAGGCTGATTAAAAATATAATACCAATGGTTTCTAGGGTTGAAGTATCCAAAAATTCACGTTTGAATACGAGTGTAGAGTATTGATCCATTGGTCCGCTAAGAGGGTACTTGTACCAGATTCCCAAAGATGTATTTTCAGGTTTTTCGCGAAAATCATCACTGGTATTAAGGTACTTGCTTAAATAGAGAGCGGAGTTTGATTCGATTAAATGCAATACATCCATTAAGTGAAGTGGTTTTTCAGGGGTATAGAGCATGCCTTCTTTTTC